>Ga0182093_1290246_pt1 | contig 11542 bp, 8 predicted proteins | sample 041ome_21_FD_127776 | JGI IMG/M metagenome (GOLD analysis project Ga0182093, IMG submission 127776) | Metatranscriptome of coastal salt marsh microbial communities from the Groves Creek Marsh, Georgia, USA - 041411BS metaT (Metagenome... | ecosystem: Environmental > Aquatic > Marine > Intertidal...
ACGACGTGGAACGACGACGACGATGATGATGTCTATGTCTATATCACACAGGTACGACGACGACGACACCAGCGATATGACGATGCGATGATGATGACGATGACGATGACGATGACGATGGGGGGTACCGCGACGTTTGGATGATGATGCGTATGACGACGACGATGACGACGATGACGATGCGGTGCGCGCGCGTGGGGTTTGGGTTCGTGTCGCGTCGTCGCGTCGTCGCGTCGTCATCGTCGTCGCGTCGTCGCGAGGCGCGCGCGGTGGCGCATCGAGGGATGGATGGGATGAGTCGTCGTCGAGGGGTGGGCACGCGCGACGCGGAGGATGAGAATATTTCGGTCGGCGCGCGCGCGTGTGCGTGTGCGTGTGCGCGTCGTCTTCGTCGTCTTAAAGTGTACATACGCGCGCGGGGGAGATGAGGAGAGAGACTGACTTTGACGACGTCGTGGCGCGTGATGTGAAATCGTAGAGCGACTGCGCCGGTGGCGCGTCGAGGGGCGCGTCGCGTCGGCGCTCGAGGCGCGCGCCTCGTGGCGCCGCGCGCGGCGGCGGTGGATGCTGAACGCCCAGTGCCAAAGGTGATTATAGATAATAAATCTGACGCCTTTGCCACCGTACTTGAGGTGTCGTTTGGCGAGTACTTGGGCGAGCTTTTGGATACGGTGGCGGCGTTGAGGAACCTTGGATTGGATATTTCTCGCGGCGAAGTGTCCATGGAAGGGAAGAATAAGACGTCCAAGTTTTTCGTCGTCGATCGAGCGACGAGCGAAAAGGTGACGGCGAGTGCGCGCTTGGAAGAGATTCGTCAAACAATCTTGACCAACATGGTGCAATTTCATCCCGAAGCTGCCGAGTACATTCAAGCGAAGAAGCCTAAGCGTCGCGACGGGTACGACGCGCCTTTGGGCAAAGTCTCGACGACTGTCAAGACGAAAATTTCGTGCGAACCTGAACGGTACCACACCAAGCTCACCGTGGAGTGCACCGATCGACCAGGGTTGCTCGTGGATGTCGTGCGCACGCTGAAGGATTTAAGTTTGAACGTCGTGAGCGCCGAAGTGGACACCATTGGCGATAAAGCGCTCGATATCATTTACGTCACGCACCAAGGCGCGGCGTTGTCAAAGAACATGGAGCAACTCGTCGTCAACTCGTTGGCGTACTACTTGTCCTTGAGCGAAGAAGAATCCTACTAAAAGGATGAGGTTGAGACTGAGCATGACAACGTGTCGCGGCGTCGACGGCTGTTCGAGAGCGACAGAGAACACATACAGAGAGAGAGAATCAGAGACAAATATAGCAGGAGAGATGAAAAAAAAGACCGAGTTCATCACATTTGAAACGATGTTGTACCCTACGTGCTTTTTTTTGTTTTGCCCCAGAGCGGCGGCGCGCGTCGTAGCGCACGACTTCACCGCGTAGTCGTTTTTTATATACAAGAACATAAGAACATACCAATCAATCTCGATATTAGGTTAAATTAAAACTACAAGCATTCTATGTGTTTGCGCGGTGGTGACGAATCACGTCGACGTGCACGGACAAAACGTGGTGCAATCCGAGTGGATTGACGGCGTCATGCACGTCGGCGCCGCGAGTCCCGTCGGCGGGTTCAAAAAGCATCGTCCCGAAAGCGATGCAACACCGCTACAGTGACCAACAGGGTCGACAACTCTGATTTCGTTGCACGTCAACGCCGTGCCAGAGGGGGTTGTTCTAGAAATCACATCCCTCAACTGGTTCATGTCGCGCGGCCAGTAAAGGTCAGAGCACGTCTTGCCGATTTCTTGGCACCGAGCTTGGCACGATTGCCCATCGCCGAACTTGGTTTGCTGCCAATCCACACCGTTGGCACCGATGCGGAAGTGCTCCGGCAACGGGTCGACGGGCCCGGTTTCTTGCATGTTGCCCAAGCCTGACTTTGCGAATCGATCGGGGTCGGGGAGGATTTCCGCGACGGGGGCGACTGGATTGGTGTTCGCGTACGCCGGGGACGCCCGTCGAGCGTCTTCGCGTTCGTCTTCGCGTTTGTTGTCGCGATCGTCATCATCATCATCGTGACGATGTTTTGACTCTGAATCGGACGATATGTGGAACGTATCCATGCCACCGTAAGAGCCACCGCTCGGCGACGATTTTACCCACGGTGGAATTGCGCTCGGCTCAATCGGTTCAGCGTCGTCATCAGACACACTCTGAGAGTCTCTGCACCCGCTCACGCCGTACTTGTCGCACACGCACTGCGAACACCTAGGTAAGCCATGCTCGTAGTTGAGGCTATCATCATCAGTGCGGCAGAATCGACAACCGTGCTGACCGATGCAACCCAAACCACCTGTTTCTTTGCACGACTTGTCAAACATTTGATACTTGGTGCGCGCGTCGCACCGGCTCCAGTCGCACATAGCGTCAGCTTCCGAGTGCCCGATGGCTGCGCCGAAAGACGTCGTCTGCGGCGATGTAGCCGTGGTTGGCAACAGCTTCATCGTCTCTGACGTCGTCGCCGTCGTCATCGTCGTCTGAGGCGTCGTTAATCCGTTACCCCCAGACTTGCGCAACGTCGCGTCGCATCCCGACAAACCAAACTTGTCGCACACGCACTGGGCGCACTTGGGCAACCCAGGGAGCTTCCACGCGTCAGCTGCGTCCAAGGTGCAATACCTGCATCCCGACTGCGCCACGCATCCGAGGCCGCCGTTGGCTTTACATCGTTCATCCACCATCATGTACTTTGCGTCGCACGACGTGAAATCGCACATGGCGAGCGCATCAGGATCGCTCGCGGCAACCGGCTTGGCTGCCGTCGTCGATACTGTCGTCGGCTTAGCCGTCGTCGTCGTCACCTTCGGTGCTGCGTTCACCCCCGTCGGCATCGGCCCCTTTAGCACCGACGACGACTGCATATCAGGCACGTCAACCATTTGAGGAAACTCAACCGCCAGTTGCGCCGTCGCGCCCGACTCGCCCGATGCCGCGTGCATCATCTCGCTCCACTTTGGCACCGGCGCGCTCAGCCACGGATTCACCGCACCTCCATCCTCAATCAATGCTCCACCTCGAAACGCCACATACGTCGTCGCCGCCGCGCTCGTCCCTAACGCCGCCTCGGCCGCCTCGCCGCGCGCCGGCTCGCCGCTCGCGCCTTCGTACGTCATCCCTAAAAACCGAGCCCCGCGCGCCCGTCGCACCGCGCCACCGCGCCCGCCCGCCACACCGCTCGACACCGCCGTCGCGCCCACCGCGAGCAGCATGAGCGACCCCGCGATCGCCATCGCCTGCGTCTTCGTCACGCGACGCATCGATCCACCGTGATGATGCGTGTGCCGATCGTCATCGTCTTCACCCTGAGTGCCGTCGCTCACGCGCGTTGACGTCGACGCTGGCTCGGCGCGTGCGCTCGGTAATAACGTCACGCGTTCATTCGCGCGCGCGAGAGGCGTCATCGCGAAGACGTGCGACGATGCCACGCGCGTCGGCGTCTGGACGCGCGCGCGCGTGGCTCGAATGGTGTTGGGCGAGCCATAAAAATCCACAAACCCAAACCCTAATACTATAGTACACATATGATCTATACAGCAGTAACATAATACCCACATTGCATACTCTACAACTAAGACCTCTATCAATATAACAAACCCCATTTTTGCCGGGAACGACGCGAGGTGCTGACGCGGATGGCCATCGGTCACGCGCCATTCGACGACGCCGCCGACGCCGACGCGCACGCGCACAGTCGCCGCCGACGCGCTCGTTCGATCGCACGGATTTCTTTGCATTGATCGGTGACGCGTGACACGCGTGATCGACGTCGCATCGCTCGCGGCGCGAGGTTTGATTTGTTGATTATCGCCCGTGTCGGCATTGATTGGATTCATTGATTCATCGATGAGTTTCGTCGTTCAAGGGTTGCTGAGGCATCACAGCGCGCTGGCGAAAGTGGCGCTCGGCGCTGGGTTTACCTATGGGTTCGTGTACACGACGAATCACGGGCGATCGCCGTTTGAGGCGATGGCGTACGGGGAGGACGCGGGCGGGGTCGCGCGCGCCGGGTCCGGGACGCGGAAAGTGGAGCCTCGCGCGGCGTGATGGGATTCGACGACGATACGGATGACGATGACGGTGGGTGGCACGTGATGATGACGTGTGTGTATCGTTGGTGTTGATTGTGCGCGATCGATGGTGTGTTTGATTGATTGTTGTAATCGCGTGGTCTTCGTCGTCGACGACGACGAGGACGCGCAAAAAGTCTAGTCAGCCACGAACGCTCGCTAGTGTAACAAAAGATTTTGTTTGTAACAATGACAATGAATGAATGTTGTGAATGGTGGTGCGGTGTGTGATAATAGCTAGCGCTGGTTGTCGTTTTTTTTTGTGGTTGTTCGTCGCGCGCGCGTGCGGTGTGAACGTTTGCGTGGCGTATCGAGCAAAGCGTCGACGAAAAACCTGGCGCGCGTCGTCGACGTACATAACATCATATCATGAATTGGAATGTATTGAATGAATGCTAAATCGAGTTGTGCTAGTATTACGTATCATTTAAACACCGTGCGCGCGCGCGCCGTCATTGTCGCCGCGTTCGATATCGATATCGGCATTCGTTTTTGTCGTCTTCGCTCGGGTCGCGGCGGCGGCGAGACGACTCACACAGCGTCGCGCGCGACCACCAAGGTCTCGAAACCCGATCGTGGTCATCACGCTCGTGATGAAAAATGCGAGCACGACAACGACGTAGATGATCCAACGCAACGATGCGTCGATACCGACGATGGCGATGGACACCACCAAGAGCGTCAATTGCATGGGAAACCCAAACTTGATGAAGTCTTTAAACACGTACCCGCCCGGGCCGTACACCATCAAGTTGGTTTGATATCCGAATGGGGACATGAAGCTTGCACTGGCGGCGAGCATGAGTAAGAAGGCCATTTTTTCTAGTTCGATGGATTGAGCATCGGCGGCACTGGCGGCGATGGGGAGCATGAGCGCCGCCGCCGCGTTGTTGGTGACAATGTTAGAAATCAAAAACGTCGCCAAGTAGACGGCGGTAAATAAACCCACTTCGCCCGTGCCGGTGATTTGTCCTAAGTATACGAGCTTTTTGGCGATTTCTTCTGCTACGCCACTGTTTTGCATTGCTTTGGAGACGCCAAACGCGCCGGCGATGCATACCAAGACGTCCCACTTGACGGCGGCGCGCGCCTCTTGTTGCGTCATTGTCCCCGACGCAATCATCACCGCCGCGGCTAAAATGGCGGCGGTGAATAACTCCATCACCCCCGCAGTGTATAACGCAATCATAGCCAACGCGCAAAGCAAAGATGGAATCAGCATCGATAACCGCGGAGGTGTAGAATCGTCCAAGACGCTAATCAACGCGAACCCGCTCTGCGCGCCGGCGGATTGTCGAAAATCTGGCCCAGCATCGAGGAGCAACACGTCGCCCGGGTGTAACACCACATCACCAATTCTAGAGTGCACGCGCGCGCCTTCGCGATGGACGGCAATGACCACGGCGTTGAAGCGCGTGCGAAACTTTACGTCGCGTATAGACTTGCCGACTAAATCCCCCGTTTTTGCCACGACGGCTTGAATCAACCGTCTGTCGTGACTGGACACTTCTAATTTTTCCACCTGGTCACTGCTGTAGGGCGCTAAACCAGGAATGCGTCGTAAGCTTGCGATAGCGCTCGCACCACCGGCGTACCACATCACATCATTTGCTTCCAAGGGTTCACTCGGGTCGATCACTGTGGTGCGGTCGGCGGGCACGCCAGTGTCGTCGCCGTTTGACGTCCCCGCGCTCGAGCGCGTGCGTTCGATGGATACCAAAAACAATCCAGGTAACGCACGTAAACCACTCTCAACGGCAGTCTTACCTATGAAATTTCTCGCCGTTGTTTCAATGCGCACGGCGATGAGGAATTCCTTCCCAGCGTTTGCTGCGCCGCTCCCGTGGTCAATGACGTCGAAATCCGCGCGCGTGCGCTCCAATCGCTCGTCGACTTCGACGTCGACACCCTCATTAAGTTCCAGGAGCTTAATCAATGGCGATCCATCTTGCGCTTGAAATACTAACACATCACTGACTTGAAATCGTAGCATAGAGAGCTTGCCGGGCGGCGCTCGACCGGCTCGCTGCACCGCGATGATTGCGCCCCCATACGTCGTTCGTATATCTGCTTCAGCGGGCGTTTTACCAATGATCGACGCACCAGGCTTGACACTGCATCGCACGACGGATTGCCCACGTTTCTTCACGGCTTCTATGCCTGTCACGGGTTCGAGCAACGTGTTGATGACGAGCACGATTTCCTCTTTGGTTGTCGTGTCTTGCAACACCTGTAAACGCCAGATGGACACTGAACGGCTTCCGACAGCGGACGCTTCGCAATGCAATAGCTGAACGCGTAAACGATTGAGAGCCTGTGAAATATCGTGAAGCAACCCAGGGCGGTCGTTGGCGCTGATGCCGAGCACCATGCGCCCGGTGTGTGCGGGATTTTGAGGATCCGCGTCGGGATCGACGTCGACGGTCACCAAAGGCGGACCGAGGGCGGTTTCACTCTCCTTCGCACTAATTTGCGAGTCATCAAACGCAGATTTCAGATTTTCGCCATACAACTTCAACGCCTGCGATTTAGACCGCGCAATAGCGGGGTCGTCCGAATCGCTCGCGCCCGCGGACGTCACGCCGCTCTCCGCGCCGCCCCCGCTCGCGCCGCCGCTCGCGCCGTCAGAGGAATAGTATCCCGGACTCGCACCGAAGTTTGGCTCATCACTCTGCGAATGCGACGCACGTGGACGACTCTTACGACGTCGTAACGCGTAAATAGAGTCCGGTTCTTTATAAATGGCGTGCGTGCGCGCGAGCTTTTGTAAATCTGCGATGCTACTCACCGCTGAGAGCGAAAACGATGAACCGCCGCCGCCATCCGTGTTGAGCTTTTCAGAAGGCTCAGCGGCGACATTCGCGGCGACGCGCCCATCGTCTGCATCTTCTTCATCTTCATCATCGTGCTCTTGCGTGATTGCCATCAATCCATACTCGGCGCATACTTTCCCTAACGATTCAATCAAACCAGTAAAGTACAAAATGTCACCTTGGTTTAATATAAACTCGGGACCGATGGCGCGCAACAGCGCCTCGCCACGCCGCACGCTCACCAAATACAACCCAGGTAATCCACGTAAACCACTCGCAGCGACGGTGTGCCCGACCGCTGGAGACCACCCCTCGACGCGCGCGCCGACAAGTAAATCTTCTTCGTCTTCGCGAGACTCTTTCGGCTCGCCGCCGATGCGGCCGGAACCTCGCGGCAATAGAAACGGCGAAGCCACGAGCACATACGCAATGCCTGCTAACGCCACCGGCACGCCATACACACCGAGATCGAACAAACCTATCGATACCGCGCTCGTGCCTTCGTGCGTGCGTACCCAATCCGTCACCATACCCTGAACGACCAAATTCGTCGACGTCCCTATGAGCGTGCACGTGCCGCCGAGCACGCTCGCAAACGACAAAGGAATCAACAATTGCTCCTTGGCCATCCCCGTAGCTTCGGCCCATCGCAAGACGATTGGAATCATGATTGCCACCACCGGAGTGTTGTTCAAAAATCCACTCACGCACGCGATAGGAAGCATTAACCGGAGCTGCGCGCCGCCGACGGTTCGCGGTTTGCCCAAAACCTTTCCCATGTACCAATCGAGCCCGCCCGTGGCGCTAATCCCCGCCGCGACGACGAAAAGCGCGCCGACGGTGAGTAAACCTTCATTAGCAAACCCTGAAAGGGCCTCGGTGATAGAAATCACCCCCGCGACGTTTAACGCGCACACCGAAAGCATCATCACGTGGTCTGGTTGGATGTAATCTTTAAGTAGCGCGATAAACGCGCACACGATCACCACCACCGTGAACCACGCCTCGAATTGGCTCTGCGCCGACATTGTTGCCGTATTCGACTCGTCGCTCGCGGTGCCACCGCCGCCGCCGCCGCCGCCGTTGAGAGTCGAGGAGTGGGGCGCACAACTGACTGGTGTCGTCAAATCGCGACGCACGTGTGACGCGCGCGCGCGCACGGAAACACCACCGCGAGATCATGTCGCGATCATCATCCACGCTGGCGTCGTTCCCATCGCTCCCTCGCGTCTTCGTCGCGTTGGCGTGCGCGTTGGCGTCGACGATGCTGTGCGCGGGTCCAGTGGATGCATTGGTGTCATCATCTGGACGGTTGCGCGACACTCCGATTGATATCGACGCCTTGGTGCGCGGAAACCCCACCGAGAGCGCGCGCGCGAAGGATGCCGATCCGTTAGCCGCGGCGGCGGGGTATTTCAAGCTGAATTCCACCAACGATGCGCACATGTTTTACACGTTTTTCCCAATTCGTAGTCAACCAGACGACGAGGAAAGAGTCGACGCGCGCGACGCGCCGCTCGTGATTTGGCTCACCGGTGGCCCGGGGTGCTCGAGTGAACTCGCGTTGCTGTATGAAAATGGCCCGTACGAGCTCGGGGAGGATATGAAGTTGAAACAGCGGGAATACGGGTGGGACGTCGCGGCGAATGTCATCTTTGTGGACTCGCCGGTTGGGACGGGATTTTCGTACAGCTCGTCGCGAAAGGACGCTGCGCGCGATGAGGTCGTCGTGGCGAATGATTTGTTAGAGTTTTTACAAGAATTCTTGCTGACTCGACCGGAATTGGCGGACAATGAAGTGTTCGTGACGGGTGAGAGCTACGCCGGGCACTACGTTCCGGCGTTTGCGCACCGGATTTATGAATCCATTCAGAACGACGAAGGGCCGGTGTTGATCAATTTGATTGGTCTTGCCATCGGTAACGGGTTGACAGATCCCGCGATTCAGTACGGGGCTTACGCGGATTACTCTATCGGGAATGACATCGTGAGCGCGAAAGCCGCAGAGGATGCGACAAAGAAATTTCCCGAGTGTCGCGTCGCCATTGAGCAGTGTGTGAACGCTCCGAAGTGGGCGACGAAAAAGTCTACGCGCGAAAAATGTCTCAATGCTGTGGAACTGTGCGAGGCTATTCCTGAAATTCTTCTTGAAGACGCCGCCGAGCGTAACGGTGGCGAAGCGCTTAATGTGTACGACATTCGCAAATCGTGTCAAGGCGACTTGTGCTATGATTTTTCGCGCGCCGAAGAATACTTGAACCGTCCAGAAGTGCAAAAAGCGCTCGGTGTGAACAAACCGTGGGCGATGTGCGACAATCAAGTGCACTCGGATATGATGGGTGATTGGATGAATGATTACGAACCGATGATTCCACCGATGCTCGAGTCTGGTATTCGCGTCATGATTTACGCTGGCGAAAGCGACTTTATTTGCAACTGGCTCGGTAACTTACGCTGGGTTCGCGCCATGGACTGGAGCGGTAAAGATGGCTTCAACGCCGCGCACGCGTACCCATTCGTCACCGACACCGCGGGCTCATCAGATGTCGTCGCGGGCGAAGTGCGCGAGTATGAAAATTTATCCTTTGTGAAAGTTTCTCAAGCCGGGCACATGGTCCCGATGGATCAGCCACGTAACTCGCTGGTTATGATTCAACGATTTATCAAAGGCGTGCCAATTGCGCGCGGTATGGATAACTCCAAAGACGCGTCCGTCAAGATTGCCTCTGACGTTTCTGTACAAAAGGCACCTCGCCGAGCCGCGGAAGAATCCATCACGTTTGTCGCGTGAGCGTGTTCCTGTTTATCATCATTCTTCTTCATGATTGTACGTTTACTTAGTTAGCTCTGTGTTACATGTGTGCTATCAACATTCATATCCACTCGTTTCTAATCGTCTCTGTATTATTACTTGTTTGTGAGGATTAATTAGTTTTTGAGAATCTTGTCGAGCTCTGCTTGCCAGAGCTCTTGACGAGACACCACTGCGCGCGGCGTGCTCACCGTGAGCTTGGAAAATTGCGCCGAGTTGTTCAAGTTGATCCAAGCGGCTAAAATAGCACTCTTGTGCTCGAGAGCCTTCTCTACATTCACGCGCGCCAAGGAATACATGCACGTATCCCAAAGCGCTACGTTGACCTCACCCGCGGTGAAAAACTCGCGGTAAAACAACCCATTGACATCCTCCTCGGTGACCACCTTGCCTTTACCGCTCGGCGACGTCGGTCTGAACGCGCAATCTCCAAAGATTTCATACGCAAGCTTGATGGTGCTCGAGAACTGCGCGTGCATTTCACCCGCGTCTTGCGGCGTCATATCCTTGTTCTCACGCATTTCTTCGTTGAGCCAAGACTTGATCGGAATGAAAAATCCCTCTGGCGTCGTGCGGAGCATGGCGAAGAAACGCAGCACCAATTCGCGATCACGCATGCGCAAGTGCGGAGTTTTCGATCGATAAATCTTCAACAAGTGTTCGTCGTTGACTAAATCTTCCAACAAGTCCGTGTACATGCCTTGATAGATGCAGTTTCGTAATTCTTGCTCGTTCAGTTGCGTGGCGCCCATGTTTAAACGCTCAAACACCTCAAAGACAAAATCCGGTTGGGACGATCGCGAAATCGTGTGCACGTTCAACGGGTAATCCAAAATCGTCTCTTGAAATCGTTCATGTAAATCAGTAAAGGTTTTCCCGTTCAAATCTTCGTACACTTCCAACCCAGTGAGCTTGAACGGCGAGCCATCCGGAAATTCACCTTGAATGAAACTCCAAATCGACGTCAGCCGTTGCTTGCCGTCGACAACTTCCAACTTTCCAGTTTGCGTCTCGTGAAAGAACATCGTCGGGATTGGAATATTCAAAATCAACGATTCAATCAACTTACTCGCCGTGCGCACCGTCCATACGTATTCGCGTTGATAACTCGGTCGCAAATTCACCTTGCCCCGATTAATTTTATCAATCACGCTATTCACGGTAAAATCCGCCTTTTGAATCTGTAACGCATCGCGATCCACCTTGAATAACGTCGACTCTAAATCCGCAAATAATTCATCCTCCTGTGCTTTCTCCGCAGCGCTCGTCCGTCGCTTGCCTACGAACGCACCATCGGCGTTTCGCGACGACGTCTTCGTTCGCGTGTTGGCTGTCCCATCGATCGCGCGCGCGTTCTCATCCTCATCGTCCCCGGCGTTCACCACGCTCCATAAGCTCTGCTCAGACGCATCGTCCGAGGTCTCATCGATGGTTTTCGTGTCATCCCAGAGCTCTTTGTCTTGTTCGTCGCCTAAAAGCGCGTGGAGCTCGAACGAATCATGATGATGACGGCGATGGCGTCCAAGCTGTGTGACTCGTCCTCGTCGTCCCGCGCTCGACGGCGTTCCTCGCGTCGTGCACGCGAAGGGCGTGATGCATCTCAAAACGCTCGTCATTGTCGCGCCTCGTCGCGTCTCGTCGCGTGCGTCCGCGCGTCAAAGTGGCGTGTGCGCTGCCACAGGCGCTGAAATGTTTTTGAAAATTTGGCGCGTTTTTGACAAGGAAAAATTTGACCAATTATGATTAGGGGTGGAGTCCCTCACAAGTTGTGCTACTATTGAAACGACGACGACGAGTAC
>Ga0182093_1139677_pt1 | contig 11475 bp, 5 predicted proteins | sample 041ome_21_FD_127776 | JGI IMG/M metagenome (GOLD analysis project Ga0182093, IMG submission 127776) | Metatranscriptome of coastal salt marsh microbial communities from the Groves Creek Marsh, Georgia, USA - 041411BS metaT (Metagenome... | ecosystem: Environmental > Aquatic > Marine > Intertidal...
AAAACTTCCCGGTCTTTGCATCCACCGCGGATACCGAACCGTCCAAAGTGGCCACGAGCAACGGTTGTTCTCCGTTCTTCTTCTTCTCATTATTAGTAGCAGCATCATCGTTCGCAATCGTCGACAGTTCCGCGTTGTTATTCGTGTCGTCCGCGTTGATGCCGCCGCGGGGCTCGATCGCAAGAACGACACTCGTCCTCGTCCTCGCGAGGAAGAAATGCGAGGAGGAGAAAAGGAACGACGCGAAGAAGAGAAGGAAGAGAAGGAGCGCCAAACGCGATTCGATTTTCCTCCTCCGTCTTCCAATTTTGCGTGCCTTTGCACCGCTTTCGCGCATGATTCTTTTTTGTTCTTCTTTCTTATCGATGCGCTCCGGTCTCAGAACGATGTCATCGTTGCTCTGCTTCAGTCGCGCTTCTTCTTCTTCTCTCTCTGGACGACGAGAGAAAAAACAGAGAGAGAGAGTGAGAGAGGGCAGAGTGTGTGTGGAAATCGCGCTTTATTATAACGGGAAGTTCAGGAGAACTTTTCGGGAAACGAACAACTCTCTGCGGGTCTCTTTCAATGAATTAAATTCGTCTTCTACGCGCTACTTTCAAAACTCTCTATCTATTCTTCTAAAAAACTATAAACACTATTCAAAGGCTTTATTTGAAGTCATACTTAACGCGTCGACTATTCCTCGATTTCCATGATCGCTAAGGCTTTCAAAATCTCGCCTAACCGTTTCGATGCTTTGGAGAGCGTCGTCAACTCGCTTCGCGCGTTCGATGCGGGCGCCGCGGTTGAGGAAACGCGTTCGCCGAGGACGCGAGAACACCGGCGCAAGCGGTCCTCGCGGTCGCCTCGACGAAGCGCGGCTAAGACTCGTGCGCCTCGTCTCGCGAGGGAGAGGAGGGTGGCGGCACCGAGCAGCGCGGAGTGTGGGTCGTAACTACAATTTTCGATGCTTTCGATGAGCACGTCGATTGATCTGGCTTTCGCGCAGAAGTGCGCTTTGGCGACGTCGCCGGCGAAGGAGAGGTTGTGGAGGAGAAGGAGGAGTTTACGTTTGGTGAGGAGAAAGGAATGGGATGATGGCGTTTCTTTTTCGTAGTCGCTGTCGTCGTCGAGTCCATTCTCGTCGTGCACGGTTTCATCGAAGATGTTGTCCGCATATTCGTAACAGTCCACGAGGAGGCCCACTATGTTGATTTTGCACGATCGTAAGAAGAGTCTCGCGCCGTCTTCGTCGGATCCGGAAAGGACGCACAGCGCATCAATGGCTGCGTCGCACTCGATTTTCAAATCAAACTGTGAACGGTTCTTTGCATTCGCCGCTCCCGACATGGAGAAACGAGCAATCATTTCGCAACACTTCTCGATGAACACGGAGCGAGATAGTTGCGCTCGAGTCAGTGAAAACGTGGAAAGCGAGGAGAGAAGCTTCACGCCGCGCGCCATTGTAGTCGAAGGAATGAACTTTTCCTCGGCAAAGCTCAAAGGATCCCGAAGTCGGGTTGTTTTCTCCTTTTCGCGGAAGAGGAAAGAACTGAGGCGATTGAACAAGGACGTTTCGCCGCTATTCTTCGTCGCATTGCAAATGCCCCGCTTAAACTCATCTGACTCGAGGATAAAATTGGTCACCATGGCGAGGTACGCGTCGCGAAGTTCCGTTCTGACGCGCTTTGAGAGCGGCGTCAATGCGACGGTGGTGGTTCGACCAGGAGTAAAAAGAAGAGAAAAGAGCTTCTCAAAGACCAAAACGCCGTTGTAGTTCATCAACGTTGTGTTTTTCACCAACGAAGCTGCTTCTCGAAGTTTCATTGATGACGCGTGCTCTTCTCCTCCTCCTTCGTCATCGTCGTCGTTTTCTTCATCAAACGTTGGAGTCGAGAAGCTCGCGTGTTGCAAAACACGCAAACAAAATGAGATGCCGCGCGTGTCGATATTTTCACTCACAACTCTCTTCAACACGAGATCGAGAGAACCAGAACGAATCATTTCAAATTTTGCGCTCGCGCAGTGGGCGAGTACGTTTTGAAATGCAGACGCGACGGTTCCATACGAATCATCATCCTCTCTCGCGTCATCAATGGCGATACCTCGACCAGTGATGCGGGGTACGAACGCTCTCGAGAGAATGCGAGATAGTCTCGCACCAAGAGGTAAATACGTGTCTTCTTTCGTAGCGTTTCCTGCTCCAAACACTTCATCGCCATCATTTTCAATGTCGATAAGCGGCGGTGTTTTCGGCCGCACTTCATCAGCGTCCTCGTCCTCGTCTTCGTCTTCCTCAGGATCAAAGGTCAAGGCATCTCTGCTCGCTCGTTCGCAACTAAACATCGTTGCAATCAATGCAAAAAGACCTTGCGACAACGGTGACACGGTAGAGGTAGCCGCGAGCGACATTTCGAGCAACGAGCAAGTCGTCTCGCACAAATCTCCTCGCGCGTTATCGTCTCCATGAGTATCCCTCTTCGCAAAACCATCACCTGCAGATGACAAACCATTGCTATACTCTCCGTCGAGCATAGCAGCAATGGCTAACGCAGCTGATGACGCTGCTCGTATTTCGACTAAAGAAAGCATAGCGCGCTCGCCCTTCAATTGCGCAGATTTCAGAACATCGAACAACGCATAGTAAACAGGACTGTTTGGTCGCGCTTTCAACGCATAATCGCTCTCGTAATCGTCCGCGTTCAGACGCTCGCCGACGATGAACAAACCGAGTAATTTTGAAACATTTGCAGACGTTGCACATCTGTGCATGTGGATCTCACCTTCTGCTGCCGTCTTTGTCTTTCTTGGTCGCAGCCAATTCTTTAAACACATATTGAATTCCGAAAAGGCTTCCTTTGCAGTGACAACGTCGACACGCGCGCACGCGACCATGGCGCTTGCAACGCCTCTTGCGACGAGAGGATCCGTGCCTGTGGGTTCTTCGAGAAGCCGTGCAAACGTTATCCATAGCTTTCGTCGTGAAAGTAATGAAATCATTGAGACTCGACCGCCGTTGTGATTGGAACCTGGATCTAAACCAGGCGCCTCGTGGTCAAAGAGCGACGTTTCATCTTTCGCCACGCTCGAGAGAATCTGCGCTACGCATACCGCGGCACGATAACGAGATATAGATGCATTACTCTTATCTATGGCGTGCAAACTTGCGCAATCGAACCAGGTTGATGCGAAAACGAATTCTCGGACGCGCTGACACGAAGCGATGTCTTTGACTGCATTTTGACCGTCATCGAGAAATGCCGCCGATAGCATGGCGACCAAATCAAAAATCAGAGCCACGCATCGCGGTGATTTCGAGGACGCTAATGAATCAGCCGAACTCGTTCGCGCGACGAGACTAAGTAAAATGTTTGAAGTGTTTTCAAATGATGCGCCAAACTTTTCTGTCCATATTACAGGCGAAGACGTATTTTCGCACACTTCGATAATCGCGAGAAGGGCGGATTCCAACAACGCTTCTCCACCGCACACATCGTCGAAAGTATTGCTCGAACGAAATTTGTCGAAATGAATCACGATGCTCGTCGCCGTGCGCTCAACGACGCACAGTAATTCTGGAAGACACGACTCGCAAAGCGCATCGGTGTGCAGCATTTTACGCTTCCTCGTTCGTTTCGCCATTGTTGCCAACGCATAGATGGAATCGCAGCACGCAACCAACGAGCCGTATTCAACTCTCCTCCTTGGATTTTTCAAGGCGGACGATAATGAGTTCGTAAACTCGACTGACTTTGCAAACACATTCACAACATTTAAAGACGTGTTCAATGAAACGCGCAGAAGCGCTTCTAAACAGTCCCGGACATCTCTCAAAACTTCCTGAAACGTCAATCTCCGAACACCACTGGCATCGCCGCTCCTTTCTAGCTCGCGTTCGATCGCTATGGGATGCTTCAACCAGACTGGACGCGAATCTTCGATATTGCCGTTTTTTCTCTGTACGTTTGGATCGATATTCTCATCGCGGTCACACGTGCGACGATTTTTTGTCTCCAGAAGTGCTTGACGACACGCGTGCGCGCCTACTTTTGCAATTGCGTATGCTAAAAATCGAACCGCGTGCTCTCTCTCCTCGCCTACTGCTCCCGAATTAGAACTACTACCCAAACACCCACTCAGCAGTCTCAACATGTGCGACCAGAGCGCCGTGTCTTTCACCGTTTTTGGTTTGACAAGTAAAAACCGTTCCCAAATACCAGATACGGTTTGAGTTGAACTCGATAGCGATTTGAGCAAACAATCACCTCCGCCGAGCGCTCGCATGATAAACATGGCATCCAGCAAACTGTGCGCCTCTTCGTGCGAATCCGATTGGTCGAGTCTTTCCACGCAGCTCTTAATCAATGTATCGTCGACGCGCAAAATTGCACCTTCTTCCTCCTCGTCGGCATCGTCGTATATGTCATCAATGCTGTTGAACTTCTTTGAATTTTCAACGACGTCCAAGCCTTTGGCGAATCTGGCGAGCTTCTCAGACGTGATGAAACACAAAGCATTCGCGCCAAAGTCACCGACTGACCTCGCACCCGATACGTTCCACGCGCGTAAATATCCTTTCAAGCGGACGAGTGAAGAAGGATGCGCTCCATTCGTATTCGCGTCGATGTCAGTGAGCTCCAGCACATCGCATTCGAGAAAACATCGTTCAAAGAGTTCACACGTTTCCCCGCACAGAGACGGATATCTCGCGCACGAGATGAACGCTTCCGCGATGGCGTGCGCAATCGGCAACGCGTGCACGGAGTGATAATAATACATGTTGGTGACATCTTCATCAAGTATACCATCGTCACCTTCTTGTGCGTGATACGCTTCTCTCTGAGAGAAGATGACTTCCCGTCGCCGCGTGGACTCGGCGTAATCGTAACGCACATCGTCATCGTCGTAGATTTCTAACTCCTTGGTGCTAGTATTAGTACCTCCGCTTCTATTCTCGTATAGCTCGGACTTCAATCCCAACACCACGTCTGCTAAGAATATCATAGCTTCTCGCTTTAGCGAAACTACCGAGCGGTCTAAATGTAAGAAATCTTCCTCCCTTCCATCATCTTCGTCCCCGCTATTACTATTGCTATACGAAGACGACACTAAAATATCGCAGGCAACTCTCACAATCCCGCTTTCTGGATTTGCCAGCACGAACGCTTGCACGCCCCAGTCGCTCAAAACGTTCTCTCGCAATGCTCGCAAAACTCCAAGTAAAACATCGACGTTCATGGTCGTCTTCAACGTCCGTTCGTACTGCGTCAAATGTTTCCTTAAAATGTCATATTCGCTCTTCTTTTCCTCGTCCATACCTCGTCGTCGTCGTCGTCGCGACACCAGCTTCTTCCCGAATGACCCGTCTGAGCTCACGCACTTCATCATCCTTGGCACTTCAGGAATCCTAGTCACCGTCACCGTCCGCTCGCTCCTCGTTGACGTTCTCAATTCTTCGTCCTCGTATCTCTTCAACCGCCTCCGAATCTCCTCCTCCTTCGCGTTGAAACTTTCTGTTGGTGCTAAAGGAGCTTCTCCTTCCTCCTCGGCGACATAATCATTACCCACTTGCATAACCATCGCTCTTCTCTTCGCTTTAAAGTACGTGTCAATCTCGTCGCTCATCCACTCTTTCCCGACGGTCAGTTTACAATCCGCCGCGATCCGTCGCAGCACCGCGTCGCCTCGTATCTTTCTCATGGTTCTTTGGAACGCAACCAACTCTTGCTTCGTGGATTTTCGAACGAGCGTCAACAAAACAGCCACGACTGGACTGGACGTGCGTTCATTACTACCATCATCGACTTCGACGCGTTCAAAATCCAACGCATTCAGCAACGTCTCCAGCAACTCTTCGTTCGATGTCACGGAAGAAAGCGTCGGGAGCAAATTGAATTTGATTTTGAAATGTAACGATTCCAACGCGCGTTGGCGAATGGATGGGATCGAGTGGTTGAGTTTTTTCGTCGTCAGAGCGATGAAATCGACGTCATTGGTGTCGTCGCGTCTTAAAGTGGCGTCCATCGTTGCCATCGTAAGGCGCGCACTAGCCCCCCGCGCACGAGAACTCCCTTTCCCTCGGAATGTGGAAAAGTCCTCCGTTGTGTGGGGAAGAATTCAAAAAAAAGAGAGAAAAGAGAAAGGAAAAAAGAGAAAGAAAACCAATTACTCGGAGTGCTACTCTATGCGCATTATCTACCTATTTTACATAATCAACGGCTAAACGGCACGCTCGCGACGACTAAAGGAACCGCGAAACCTAACGCGACTCTAAAAAGTATCCTCCGCAGGGTGGACTTTAAAACTTCCCGACCGATGTGCTCGGCGGATTCGTTCGCGAGAAACACGACGAAGACGTACGCGGACCATAAATAGAGAAAAGCAGTCTCGTCGCCGTGTAAATATCGGACGAATTTGTGACCGAGGTAGCCTCCGCCAACGCCTAAAGTTAACGCTATGGAAGAAAGCGGAGAGACGGTGGAGTTTGTTCCGGAAAGGAGACCAAATTTGACGACTACTTTGGAACAGTACAAACTCGCGACCGACGTGAAGGCTGCTTTGGCGAACGTTTTGGAGACGCACCACAGTTTCTCTAAGCGAGTGGTAAGCGTGGAAAAAAAGACACCAACATTCGAAGGTTTAAACCAGAACGAGGAGAAGGCGGAAGAGGACGAGGAAGAGGACGAGGACGGCGAGAAACAAATCTCGCTCTCGTTCAACCACGCGTCTCGAATGACGTTCCACCCGAAATAAACGAGCGCTCCGCAAACGACAATCAATCCCGTTCTCAACGCGTCCGCCACGTCCTCCCTAAAAACTTTCTCCCTGCTCAGTTTCATCTTAAGCTCTAAACTCTCCCTCTTCATATCGTTCGAAGTTTTCATCGTCTCGTTCGATTCTTTCTTCAAATCCAAACCGGCTAATTTCGCTTCCAACTGTTTTCGCTCCACCGAGAGCCGCGCATCGCTCAACGCGTTGCTCTTCTCTTTGCTCAAAACGTCTCGCATTTTCACCGAAAGCTCGAGCACTCGCAGCTCTTCTTCGGACATATTCTGTATGTTTTCTAAAGTCGTGGTCTCCGTCGTCTGAGTCGTCGTCATCACTTTCTGTTCTTCTTCTCTTTCTTCTTCTTCTTCGTTAACTGCCAACGCCGTCCTCTTCTCCTCCTCCTCTGCTTCTTCTCCTTCTCGTTTCATCCGGTCGAACGCGGCCAGAGCGAACAGCGCGACGACCACCGCGAACAGCGCGAACAAACATCTCAGAATAACGCTCAAAATCTCCATCCATTTCTCGTCCGTCCACGCGCTCGTGAGCGAGGAGGACAAATACCGACCGGCGTCGGTGCTGCGTTTCAGAAACTCAAATTGTTGTTGTTGTTCTTCTCGTTCCCGCTCGCGAGCGGCTTGGAAACCTCTCGGCGAAGAAGAAGAAGAAGAAGAAGAAGAAGATAAAGGAACAGACATCACCACCCTCTGCTTTTTTCTCTCTTTCTTCCAATCTCTCTCGTGCACGCACACGCACGCACTCGCGGCGTCCCACGAAAGCGCGATGTAGTGGGGAAAAAACGAACAGCTCTCACTCTCCGTAACGCGTTGAATTTTTAGAACTTTGTCATTTAGGGTTTTGATTCAAAAAATGAAACCCTAAACCTCCAGCGTGGCAAAAAGGATAGGCCAACGTCACCACTAATCCACACGCATTAAAAGCTCGCACGTCCGTCCGAGCGAGAGACAAACACGCCCTCGCGCAAAAAAACGCACCGACGAACAACGAAAATCTCCCGAGCGTCATGTTTTCCATCGCGCAACAACAGCAAACCTCGCTCTCGTTCAGACCGTTAAACTCCGTCTCTTCGACCATGAAAGCGTCGACGTCGAGATCTTCGTCGATGCGTTTTTCCCGAGCTTCGGCCGCGACGACGCCGACGACGACGACGGTGCGAGTCTCCGCGGACGCCTCCGCCGGCGGTAGTAAAAAAGACACCACCGTCGAATACCAGCGCGTGAAAGCGAAAGAGATGGTGAAATACTTCAAAGAGCAGCAGTATCAGCAATTAGTGGAAGACTCGACGGTGTTTGGGTTTACGAAGAAGAATGAAATCAACAACGGGAGATGGACCATGTTCGGCCTGTTAGTCGGCATGATGACGGAATATGCGACGGGCGTTGATTTCATCGACCAGATTAAGCTTTTGGTGAACGTGTTGGGCATCGCGGATTTGGATTAATATGTTCTGGGTCCACCGATGTCCATGTTTGGCTTCTTCTACGTTTGTGAGGCTGAGAACACGCGCTCGCGCGTCCGTCGCCTACAATCAATCACACGTGAGTTTTTAATACAAGTAACATACTAGCAGCAAAAGATACACTCGCACACGCATTTCACGCGCTTCCAGTTCTTCTTCTCTTTTTTTCGTTCGTTTCGATTAATCCCGAGTGCCCGTCGCGGCGGCGAAACAAGCGCAAGTTTCTCCTCTCTTTCAACTCTTCAAACTTTTTCCCCGCGACACACTTGCAGCAGCGCAGAGAGAAAAGAGAGACGCCCGTCGAGAAGACAGCAATCTCTCTCTCTCGCACACGATGCCGTCCTCCTCGAACGTCGTCTCCGAAGAAGAAGCGGAGATGTGGCGTCGATGGGACCATCGAAAACGGTTTCGGAAGGCGCATCGAACCGAACGGTTCGCGGTGAAATTCTTTCTGTTGGCGATTGGAGTGTCGATGGCGTTTTGGTTTCCACGCGGCGACGACGTGAGAGATAATAGGAGCGTTCGTTCGGAGAGCGACAACGACGATGGTATTGCGTTCGAGCATCGCGCGAGCTGGAGGCGTTCGATGCTCGGCGAAGAAGAAGACGCGACAACGAAGACGACGACGAGTTACTGCACTCCGTATGCCATCAACCAAAGCGTGGACAAGTGCTTGCACGTGCAAAAATACGAATGCAACTCGGACACGGAATCGGCAATCACGAATTACCTCTATTTCCACCACTGCACGATGCAAGAGTACCAGACGTTGTCCGTGGTGACGCTGATAGGCGTCGTGATCCTTTCTTTTTACGTTTTAGGGGACACGGCGGAGGAATTTTTCTGCCCGGTGGTTCGCAAAGTGGCGAAGGTGTTGCAGCTGTCGCCGAATACCGCCGGGGTGACTTTGTTGGCGTTAGGAAACGGAGCGCCGGATGTGTTTGCGTCTTTAGCGGCTTTTTCTAGCGGAGATGGTGGGAGCGGAGAGATTGGGGCTGGGATGATTGGTGCTATCGTCAGCGCGGGGATGTTTGTGAGCGGAGGGGTGGTTGGCGCCGTGGCCGTGGTCGCCGCGCCGTTTGAAGTACCGAGAGGCGCGTTCTTGAGAGACGCGTGGTTTTATTTCTTTGGCGCGGTTTTAGTATGTTACGTGGTAACGAGTGGGGAGGTGTATCCGAGACACGCGATTGGGTTTATTATGTATTATTTAGCGTTTGTGTGTTTGGTGATTGTTTCGGACGTGAGAGAGAGAAGGAAAAGGCTGATGCGGGACGGAGGAGGAGAATCGATGAGCGACGTGGTGGGGGGTAATCATAGCGGCGCAGATGTCAAGGAACAACAACTAGTAGGTACAGTAGACAGAGAGATGGGTGTCGTCGATTGGATGGACGAACCGCCGGCGCACGAAGTTCTCGGGGAAAACATCGTCAGATGGTGTCAAGCGCGCGGAAATACAAAGTACGGTTTCTTTAAAGCGCTCGCGCACGCGCCGTTAGACGTGTGCAGACGAATGACGATACCTTCCGCGGAGCCAGAACGATGGAATCGATTTTACGCGTTATCTTCCGTCGCGCTTGGGCCTTTGTTATTATTGCATCAGGTCAAAGACGTCGTGGACGCGCAGGCGTTAATCGGGAACGATTTCGTGGGTTTTTTACCGCTGTGGATGTGCGTTTTGATACCGTCGACATTGGTCGGGTGCGCGGTTTTCGTCGCGTCGAATCACTCGTACCAACCGGAATATTGGCCGTTAGCGCTCGCATTAGCGTTTGGAACGTCTATAGTTTGGATTTCTTTAGCGGCGACGGAGTTGCTCGAATGTTTGACAGTTCTAGGACACATTTCCGGGATATCTCCGGCTGTTTTAGGGGTGACTGTCTTGGCGTGGGGGAACTCTGTTGGCGATTTAGTCGCCGACGTTGTCATAGCAAAAAGTGGCCAACCAACCATGGCGGTTGCGGCGTGTTATTCAGGTCCAATGTTCAACATGTGCATCGGTTTGGGTTTAGCGTTTGCGTTGCAAGCTATGGAGCTATCACCGGCGCCGTTGACGCTACTGACGCACGCAAACATTCCGATTAGCTTCATGTTTTTGTTCGCGAGTTTGCTTTTAAGCTTGACGTATGTTCCAGCAAAACGGTTTCGGGTGACGAAGCCTTTCGGCGTGACGTTGATTTTGTTATACGCGTTGTCGAATATGATTATGATTGGCATCGAAGTTGGCAACAACTTATAGTTAGATATATGCAATGTATTGCTACAAGAATAATTAGTTTCAAGTCTAAAAAAATCTGAACTAACCTAATCTACCGACTGTATGCGTTCTAACGATGTCGCACCGCCTGATAATATGCGCGTAGATCGATCGACGCGTAATCCCGTGACGCTCACCAATTTCGCGCTATTTCTTACGTCAATTTCCACCATCGTTCCCACGCCAGCGGCGTGTTGTCGCTTTGCATTCACTCGAATATCTTTTAAATACCGGCAATTTCTCGCTCTTAGCAACTTCAAGTTTGGCGAGTTCAAGAGTATGCACTGGATCTGTTTGCATCCGCTCATTTCAACGGAAACCAAAGACGTGCTCGGTATGCGCACTTCTCGCATACTCTCACTATGTAATCCTTCGCAACGGTAGTGCTCGAGATTTACTGCCGATTGTAACAACTGCCGATGCACGTTCTCACTAAGTGCGTCGCATTGGTTCATCGAAAGCTTTCGTAAACTTTCAATTTTACTCTCGATAGAACTCAAAGCTTCGAATATGACATCATCGCTGTGAATCTCTGAAGATTGATAAACTATATTCTCCAGTTTTTTGCAAATGTCGAGAGACAGCGTGTGCAACGATGGCAAGTAATATAACTTGAGAGTGTGTAACTCTTTGCAATTCACGAGATTTAGCACCTCTAAACTCGGCAAATACGTAAGATTAACAAATTTCAACGACTTCGATGCACTCAAGTTCAACTCTTTCAACTTCTTGAAGCTCGCGCAGGGATTAAACTGCATGTTTGGGGAGAAAAGGATACGCGTCGTTGCGCTGCCCGACAAGTTCAAATATTCAACCGAACAGTCTTCACCCACATGACCGTACTCGTCTCCGTCGTCATACGAGTGATAATGAGAAGGGTTATCTTCTAACATCCATGATTCGGGATAATTGATATTTAACTCGCTGTTTCACGATGCGTCCAATCGCTTCAACCTTCGAAACGCTGCCATGTAAAAGAACGGATCGAAATAATGTT
>Ga0182093_1056071_pt1 | contig 11465 bp, 7 predicted proteins | sample 041ome_21_FD_127776 | JGI IMG/M metagenome (GOLD analysis project Ga0182093, IMG submission 127776) | Metatranscriptome of coastal salt marsh microbial communities from the Groves Creek Marsh, Georgia, USA - 041411BS metaT (Metagenome... | ecosystem: Environmental > Aquatic > Marine > Intertidal...
CCGAGAATGATCACGGTAGTCGCGCGGTTGATGTCGTTGAGCGCCAGCGCCGAAAGATCGCTGAAGGCGCGACCGTAGTCGGTGGCCCCGCCATAAAAGCGATTGACCTTATTGACGGCATCTTCCACGGGCAGTTCGGCAAACCACTGTGTCACCTCACCAAGGATGCTGGAAAAGGCAAAACTGCGGGTGCGCGGCAATACATCCTGCACTGCGTATAAAAACATGAGTAAGAATTTTGCGTAGGCCGCTACTGAACCGCTGACGTCGCAGACGGCCATAACTTGGGGCTTGCGTCGCTCTGTTCGTTTCCAACGAGGCTCAAACGGAATGCCATCCGTGGCTGCAGCGCCCCGCAAAGTGGCGGGGACATTGAGCTGACCCCGCCGGGTGCGACGTCGTCGGCGTCCATGCCGAGTGGCCAGCTTGCGCGCCATGCGTTCTATGAGTTTGCGGGTCCGCGCCATTTGATGGGGGCTGATGTTACCCAGGCGAACCTCGGCGAGGGCGCCGTCGAGGAAATCTTCGGTTTCACCCTGTGCATGCACCATCCACGCGCGCTCAACCCTGTCTCTAGCACGTTGGCGAAGGTTGTCCCGCAGCTGCTGAACTTCTTCAAAAGCGGCAGCATGGTTATTCTCTAGGGCGATTGCTGCATCCCGCAGCGCTTCTTCTCCCATGGCATCCAACATTCTGCGCATGTATTGCCCACGCTGAGTGAAGAGTCGGATTTGATCTACGCCAGCCGCAGCAGCAGCGTTCTCGACAGCCACTGCCAAGGCGCCCTCGTCGCCACTGGTTAACGCTTTTACAAGGGGTTGATCTAGCAGTGCCGCAATTTCATCGCTGTGTTTGGCGAGTTCTTCAAGGGGGCTTCCACCCCCGCCGCCTGTTCCGGAGGCTGGGCTATTGCCGGGCTGGGAGGCATCTTGTGACACTAAAGATGGATCATCTTGTTCACTGCCTAAAGGCGTCCTAGCAGACATTTCTGTGCGCGATGTGGGCGCGAAAAAGGCTTCGAAGGCTTCACTGAAGACCACGTCCTCGTGGCGGGTTTTCGCTAGGGTAGCCGCCAATCCCTCCTTTAGTTGCTCCCGATCTGCGTAGCCCAGGAGACTGGCGACGTGAATAGCATCCAAGCTATCAGCGGGTGATATTGGAACGTCTTTGCCCCGCAGAAACTTTATGAAAGCCAGCAGCTGATCGCTGCCTGCCGCCATGCTCACGGGGTCTCCAGCTGTCTCAAAATGCCGCTGAGCTTATCTTCAGCGGTGTTGATGTCTTCTTCGTATTTGAGCAAGACATTCAGGGTCTCGTGTATCAAGCGGCTGTCGAGCCGCTCTGCATGAAGTAGCAGCAAACTTCTTGCCCAATCGATGGTTTCAGAAATGGCAGGTGCCTTCTTGAGATCTAGGTCGCGAATCGCGTGCACGAAGCGAACCAATTGATCGGTCAATCGTTGCTCTAGCTCAGGCACTCTAGCTGTGACAATGCGGGCTTCGAGCTCGATGGAGGGGAAGGGTATGTGTAGATGCAGACAGCGCCGTTTAAGCGCATCTGAGAGATCGCGAGTATCGTTGCTGGTTAGAAATACAACGGGCTTTGATCTTGCGGCGATGGTGCCAATTTCAGGGATGGAGACCTGGTAGTCTGACAAGACCTCCAATAGCAGGGACTCAAATTCAAAATCGGCCTTATCAATTTCATCAATCAACAGCACCGCGCCATGTTCTTCCTCCATGGCCTTGAGCAGCGGTCGGGGTTCCAGAAATTCTTTGGAATAGAACACATCCCCGGTCGAATGCAGCCGGCGAATCGACTCCTGCAAGCCGGTGGCGCCGTCTAGAATTTCACCAAGTTGCTCCTTCAGAATCTGGGTATAGAGTAGCTGCTTGCCATATTTCCATTCGTAGAGTGCCTTGGCCTCATCTAGGCCCTCATAGCACTGGAGCCGGACAAGCGGCTTGCCGATGACCGAGGCGCAGGTCTTGGCCAGCTCGGTCTTGCCAACGCCCGGGGGTCCCTCTACCAAGATGGGTTTATTTAGGGCAGCAGCAAGATAAACCACCGTGGCGATTCGAGGCGTGCAAATATAGCCGGCGGCTTCGAAACGGCTGTTGATATTTTCCACCGATCCGAGTTCGGGGTAGAGGTTGGTTTCCACAGAGCGTCCTGTTTAGTTTTAGCCGCCAGATGCATTCATGAAGCGCAGAATTTGCGGTTCATTGGGTTGATCGAAGACGTGGCGTTCGGGTTTCATGGTGAGTGCATTGTGAATGCGGGCGGCGAGTTCGTCATCGCTATCACCGGCACGAAGATGGTCGCGCAGGCTAATTGAGTGTTCATTTCCCAGACAAAGGAGTAACCGACCCTCGGCTGTAACTCGCAGTCTATTGCAGCTAGAGCAAAAGTTATTGGTATGGGGCGATATCAAACCGACTCTTGTCTTTGTTCCTGAAACAAACCAGTAGCGAGCCGGTCCTGCGTGTGCCGGGGCCTCTTCAGCTGTCAATGTGAAGTATTGATCAAGCGCAGTTTGGATTTCACTACTGGCGACAAATTCCAGAGGTTTTCCAGCGGCATTTACCTGCCCCAGTGGCATTTCCTCTATGAAGGCAATATTAATGCCCTTTGCTATGGCGTATTCCGTTAGCGGAATCACGTCGTCGTCATTCTGCCCCCGGAGAATGACTGCATTGAGGCGAATGCGCTCAAAACCCTCGTCTAGGGCCGCATCGATGCCCGCAAGTACGGTATCGAGATCACCCACCCGAGTGATTGCTCTGAACTTTGCCGGGTCAAGGGTATCTAGGCTTATGTTGAGGCTGTTGACCCCCGCCTTCCGCAGGGTTTGCGCAGAGTGCTTCAATTGACTAGCGTTGGTGGTAATGGCGAGCTCTTTGAGCCCCGGTATAGCGCCGATATCCTCAAGCAGCGTGTGGATACCTCGCCGTATCAAGGGTTCGCCTCCCGTAACTCGCAACTTGCTGACGCCAAGCTTCACGAATATTTTGGCCACTCTGCCGATTTCTTCTAGGCTCAATACCTCCCGACGAGGTAGGAACGTCATCTCCTCCGCCATGCAATAGGTGCAGCGAAAGTCACAGCGATCAGTGACAGACAGGCGGACGTAATCGATGTGTCGACCGAAGCTATCGATTAATGGCGTGGGAGTTAAGGTGGGCATGTGGATAGTTTACACCTTCGCTGGGGTTGTAGAGTATGACCGCAGTTGGACTTAATGGGTGCAGTTTAGGGCTGACCGCATTCTTCTTGGCAACTGCCTATAGTTTGCGCTCGCCCACAGCAAGGTAAAGTAATAATCGATAACAGCAGATAACGGAATTAGGCATCATGGTAATTGACCCACGGCATTCAGTGCTTCCTGGCCTTATGGCGTCTGCCACTGTGGCGTTTTTGATGATGCTCAACGGCCAGTCGGAAGCGGCTACAGTGACCGCAGCCACCACTATTTTGTGTGTTACTTGGTGGATCTTTGAGCCTGTTCCTATTCCGGTTACTTCCTTACTCCCCTTGGCATTGATGCCAGCATTTGGCGTTTTGACGCCTGCAGAGACCGGTGCAGCCTATGGTTCGCCGCTAATTCTTCTTTTACTTGGCGGGTTTTTATTATCCCGAGGTATGGAGTCCACGGGAGCTCACCGCCGGTTGGCGCTAGGCGTAGTTGACCTGATGGGTAGTGACAGTCCCAGAAAACTGGTGTTTGGTTTTATGGTGGCCGGGGCCTCTTTAAGCATGTGGATATCCAATACTGCAACGGTGCTGATGTTAGTGCCCGTGGCCCTCGCCGTGATCGATAGCACCACCGAGAAAGAGCGGTTAGCGATCCCGCTGTTGTTAGGGCTGGCTTGGGCGTGTTCCATTGGTGGTCTAGGTACGCCCATCGGCACACCACCCAACCTGATTTTTATGCAGGTGTATCAAGAGTTCACTGGTGAATCGGTGAGCTTTACCCGGTGGATGGGGTGGGGTGTCCCGGTAGTTCTTGTGCTTGTACCCCTTGCAGCGCTTTGGCTTACCCGCGACCTACCCAAGACCCTGTCCGTGGTGATGCCCGAGACTGGGCCCTGGCGTTCGGCAGAGGTCCGAGTGCTGATGATTTTTGCACTTACAGCCCTCGCCTGGATGACCCGCTCAGAGCCCTTCGGCGGCTGGCGTCAGTGGCTTGGACTGCCCAATGCCAATGACGCCTCGGTGGCTTTTGTTGCCGTGGTGATGATGTTCGTCGTCCGCGACCGTGACGGTGACCCCCTGATCACTTGGAAACAAGCGGCAAATATTCCTTGGGGAGTTCTGCTGCTGTTCGCCGGTGGCATTTGTCTGGCCAAAGCGTTTGTTGTCTCGGGATTATCCGCTGCCGCAGGAGATATGCTGATTGGGTTGGCTAACTTACCCATATTCTGGATGCTGCTCTTGCTGTGTTTGGCGGTAACGTTTATGACCGAGGCCACATCAAATACCGCCACTACCGCACTATTGATGCCCATTCTGGCCGCAGCAGGAGCAGCAGCTGGGGTCGAACCTGCATTACTGATGGTGCCGGCGGCCATGAGCGCGAGCTGCGCCTTTATGTTGCCTGTGGCAACAGCACCTAACGCTGTCATTTTTGGCACCGATCGCGTGCCTATTCAAAAGATGGTGTCGGAAGGTTTCGCGCTCAATATTGCGGGGGCGCTGGTGATTTCGATGCTGATGTACCTGTTGTTGCCGCGCTAAGCTAGGGAGCTCGGCCTTGGTAGGTGTTCTGGGGGGGGCAGCACACTCCTGCCCTTTCCGATAGGCAGAAGTGTGTTGACGGGCCTTGTGGCCCGGAGGGAGTTACAGCAGGGCCATCATGGTTTCGGCGGAGCTGATGTCAACTCCGGGACCTTCCTCAACGTTAAGATGAGTCACCGTGCCGTTATCGACGATCATTGCATATCGCTGGGAGCGAGTGCCCAGTCCAAAACCTGATCCGTCCAGCTCGAGACCCAGCTTGGAAGTCATTTCGCCATTGCCATCGGCTAGCATAACGATGTGTTCCGCGTTTTGTTGAGCACCCCAGGCACCCATAACAAAGGCATCGTTCACCGAAAGACAAACAATGCTATCAATTCCGGCTGCTTTGATCTTGTCAGCATTGGCTACGTAACCTGGCAAGTGGGTCATGCTACAACCGGGAGTGAACGCGCCGGGTACCGCAAACATCAATACTTTTTTGCCATCGAATAACTCAGCGGTGGTCACGCCTTGGGGACCGTTTTCACCCATAATCATTAGGGTGCATTCTGGGATTTTATCGCCAACAGCTATGGTCATAGTAACTACTCCATCATTGGAAGGGTTTTGGTTTTTCAAAGGTTTATATCAGGTGGTGATGGTATCAGGGCCGAATTCTCTTAACTATGCAGGACTGTACAGAACTACGCGGTTCATTTATTCCCGGATGACTCTGACTCTCAGATGAATCTGCCTGGGGCTAAGTACTGTCCGCCGCTAACATATGCTTATACAGCTGTTCGCACTCCGCATAAAACGCCTGTTGTTCGTCGCCTAGGTAAGGTGCGCAAAACGATAGCAACTGCAGTACTCCCCGGTGAACGATAAGCCGATCCGTGGATCCGGGATGGTTAAGCTGATCGTATGAAATCCAGTAATTCAGTGTCAGCGCCATGGCATCGGTTAGTCGATCGAGCTTGTAGTCAGTGCGCTCTCCAGTGCTATGACCAAGAAGCTCCCTACCGATGGATTCGCATGCCGCGCGTTTAAGTCGCACCAAACGGCGAAACCCGCGATCGATTTCCGGGTAGCGATGCATCAGGTCATGGGGATTTTCATACAGATAGCGATACGCCAGCATCTGCTCAAGGACCACGGTCAAAAACAACCAGCTGCGTTGTACTGGAGTTTCATCCTCTCGATCTGAGAATAATTCGGGTGACTGCACGGATAGCCCGAGCAGGCTGACCATATCTCGCTGACACTGACTGAACAGGGCGATATGGATACTGTCGGTGCCTTTGAAGTGATAGTACAGATTGCCCGGACTGATATTCACTTCTAGCGCAATGTCTGATGCAGTCACATTGCGTTCACCGCGCGTGTTGAACAGGCTTCGGGCTGTTTCCAGAATGCGATCGGCTGTTTTCACAAAACACTCTGCTAACTACATCGCTCAGAATATTAGCACGGTTGTAAGGACTGATACTCGATCATGCCTGAACCTCTGTTCTCGTGCCTATGCCCGCCTCGGATGCGGTGCTGGTGCGGGATCTGCGTTATTTAGGTTTTGGCGGGCATAAAAAAGGGGAGCAGTCGCTCCCCAGAAACAAGGACCTGATGGGTATCAGGCGGCTTTCATCAACTTGGAGCGCAGCTCTTCGAAGCGAGCTTTCGCTTTGCTCATTTGCTCTTCCAGCTTGGCGCGGTCAGTCAGCGCTTCGATCTCGAGGTCGTCGAAGGCTTTGAGTGCGTCTTTCTCAACGCTCTCACCGCGCTTGACCAGTGACTGGTACAGATCTTCAGCTTGCTTGCGACGCTCGTCCAAGCGGCCCTGTGCGTCGTCAACTTGCTTCTGCAGCGACTCGAACTGCTCCAGCAGCTGATCGTAGGCCATGCCATAAACGCCTAGGCCTGCACGCAGCGCATTGCGGCTGGTCTCACGAGCAACCGTGCGCAGGTCGCGCTTGGCTGCCGGCTTCTTACCCGCAGGCTTTTTGGCAGTGGCTTTTTTAGCCGCGGTTTTCTTGGCTGGCGCTTTCTTTGCTGTTGCCTTTTTGGGAGCCGCTTTCTTCGGTGCGGCCTTGCGCTTGGCAGCTACCTTCTTTGGCGCTGCTGCGGTGTTTTCGGTTGTTGCAGTGATTTCTTCAGCCATTGCTCATCTCCTTTTTAGAACCGTGGTATTGCCATTTAGCTCGAAACCACGATCGCTTGCTGTTTGTGTCTGTCTTGAGGTCTTTCAGTGGGTCACGTAAATGTCTTTACGCAGGAAAAATCTCAAGTTCACGATGCACAGGATGCCGGTTCGAATTAGAATCTGCTTTCTAATGAGAGCGGCAGTTTTGCACTAACTTTGCAGCCACCAACTTTTGCGCTGAATCAGTCATTGATGCGTATAGGCTCTCGACCCGGTCTAAATACGAGCTAAATTTCATCAAGACTGCTACGGAGCATCAGTGAACAACTCCAGCGAATCTAAGCCTGTGCGTGTGCGTCCTCGCCTAAAACATCTGTTGATAGCAACCCTAGTGGTGATCGTAGGTTTGTTCTTGGCGTGGCTGCTATTAACCGGTAAACCAAAACCCGAATCGAAGCCGCCTGAGGAAACCCTTAGGCCTGTGGTCGAAGTCATCGAAATTAGCCCAGCACCTATGGCCCTAGCGGTATTCACCCAGGGGACAGTTGAGCCTCGCCGCAGTATCAGTTTGGTGGCACAGGTGGCTGGCAAAGTGGAGCGGGTGGCAGATTACTTCGTGGATGGCGCCTTTTTCAAAGCCGGTGATGTGCTACTGGAGATTGAAGGGGATGACTACCAATTTGCGATCACCCGCGCCAAGGCGGCGGTAGCGGCCGCCGAGCAGAGGCTAGCAGAGGAGCGCGGTCGCAATCGCCAGGCTAAACGGGAGTGGCGTGATCTGGGAACCCAAGAAGCCAACGCTTTGTTCTTGAGGGAGCCACAGATGTCCGCAGCGCAGGCGTCTTTGGAGGCGGCGAAAGCGGATCTTGCTGCGGCTGAGCTCGCTTTGACACGAACCCGCATTACCGCACCATTCGATGGCCGAATTGAGCAGCAGCGAGTGGATTTGGGGCAGTTTATCGGGGCTGGCACTCCTGTTGCGGAGATTTATGCGACAACATCCGTACAGGTGCGACTGCCGCTGAATGATAGTCAACTCGCTGCCCTCGACTTGTCGCTTCGGGCAGATGCAGAGCTAGAGCGTCCGGTCATTCTGCGCTCCCGTTTCGGTGGTGACACCTGGGAGTGGATGGCGAAGATTCGTCGTGTCGAGGCTAGCGTCGATCGACAGTCACGTTTGGTTCACGCCGTCGCCGAAGTAGAAGATCCTTTTAACGCTGAAGATGCGGCTAAACCGCCACTGACTCCCGGCATGTTTGTCTATGCGGAGATTACAACGCCTCCGGTGCCAGATCTTGTGAAGCTGCCGGCAGTCGCATTGCGCTCCGACGACTCGGTGTTGGTTGTGGACGAGGACAATCGCCTGAAGCGACGGCAAGTGGAGGTACAGCGCCGCTCGGAAGATTGGGCGTGGGTGGCCGGACTCCCCCGGGGCTTGCGGGTGGTTCGAGAGCAGACGGGCCTATTGATTTCTGGTCTTGAGGTGGAGGTTCTTGATAGCCCTGGGGCGGAGGTGAACTAGTGATGCGCGGACCGTTGAGTTGGTTTATTCATAACCCCATCGCCGCCAATCTGCTGATGATCGTCTTGATCATTGGTGGTGTGATGACGGTGCCCAGTCTCGATAAACAGTTTTTCCCGACCCCTGAGATCAATCAGGTGAGCGTCACTATGCCTTTCCCGGGCGCCGGGCCGGCAGAGGTTGAGGAACAAATCTGTGTTCGAGTAGAGGAGGCTATTCACGATCTTACGGGGGTCAAAGAAATTCGCTCAACGGCTATTCAGGGCTTGGGAACCATCATGATCGAGGCCACGCCTGACTATCCGATGCAGCGCCTGACCGCGGATATTAAGACCCGTGTCGATGCCATAGACACTTTCCCCTCGGATGCTGAGCGGCCCGTGGTCACCGAACTGACATACCGTCACATGATGGCAGTCGTTAAAGTAGCGGGGGACCTCGATGAATATGAACTGAAGGAGCTCGCCGAGGTTCTGCGGGATGACTTGGCACGGCAACCCTGGGTGTCTGTGGTGGATCTAACAACCCCAAAGCCCTATGAGGTGTCTGTAAACGTCTCTGAGGCGAATCTCCGTCGGTACGGACTCACGATGGATAACGTTGTTGCAGCCATCCGTGGCGCTTCCTTGAATCTGCCAGCGGGGGCTATTAGGGCTCGCGAGGGCGATGTTCGTGTTCAGACTCGGGGTCAGGCCTACGATCGAGCAGATTTTGATCGAATTGTTCTACTGACCCGCTCCGACGGTACCGAACTGCTGTTGGGTGATGTCGCCGAGGTGGTAGATGGCTTTGCAGATATGGACGTCGATGTCAGTTTTGATAACAAGCCGGCACTCAGTCTGTGGGTCTATGTAACCTCTGATCCAGACGTACTGCAGACCAGCAAAGTGGTCCACGACTGGGTGGCATCTAAACAGTCTCAGCTACCTCCTGAAGTCCAGCTTACCGTGTGGCGGGACGTTTCAGTGTCTTTCCGGGACCGTGTCTCAACCTTACTCAACAATGGCATTGGTGGCCTACTGCTGGTGGCTTTGGTGCTGGTGCTGTTTTTGCGCCCCAAGCTCGCATTTTGGGTGGGGGCGGGCATTGCGGTGGCATTTCTAGGTACGCTGTTCGCGCTGAAATACACCGGCATTAGCCTAAATATGATTTCCCTATTTGCATTTTTACTGGTGCTGGGGATTGTGGTTGATGACGCCATTATTGTGGGCGAGTCCATCTATACCCATCAAATGAGGGGTGAGCGCGGGGAGGTCGGTGCGTTTCATGGCGTGCAATCGGTATTTAAGCCGGTCATGTTTGCGGTTATTAGCACGATGGTGTTCTTCGTACCTATGCTGATGTTGCCCGGAGACTGGGCAGTCGCAGCAAGGGCCATACCGACGGTGGTGATTTTGGCGCTCACCTTTTCACTCATCGAAAGCCTTTGGATTCTACCCGCGCACCTAGCCCACATGAGTCCAGAGAAGCCGGCAAAGCATCCTGTGATGATCCGAATCAACCGGCTGCGTGAGTGGTGCGCTAACGGCATGATGTGGTTTGCGGAGCGCAAATATCGTCCATTTCTTGCTTATTCCTTACGCCATCACTACACGGTGGCAGCACTGTTTTTCGTGGCCTTCGCAATCAGCATCGCGCTCTATGGTGGCGGCTGGTTGCGCACCGCATTTTTCCCCAAGGTGAATTCAGACTATGTCTTCGCCAACGTTGAGCTGCCCGAGGGAGGGCCCTATGAGACAACGGTTGCGGTGAGCAATCGTATGGTCACTGTCGCCGAAGATCTGCGCGAGGAGTGGAACAACAAGCCGGAGTTTGCGGTGGTCCCGGCCATGAGCCATATTTCAGCGGTCACTAACGCCAATAAAATCACGATTATTTTGGGTACCGTGTCGGATTTGGTGAATACCGAACAGCTGGCTAGAGAGTACAGACAGCGAGTGGGTGCTATTCCTGAGGCCAAAGAGGTCAGAATGGACTTCACCATCCGCGATCCAGGTAAGCCCATCAAGCTTGTATTCGCCTCCCGCAACATCGATCACTTGGAGGCGGTTTCCAAGGAGGTAAGAAGAGCGCTGGCATCCTATCCAGGGGTTTTCGACATCGGTGATAGTTTTGATTCCCCCAGAGATGAGGTCATTCTAGCGCTTAAACCAGCGGCAGAGGGCTTGGGTATTTCGCTGGCTGATGTTGCCAGGCAAGTAAGGCAGGCGTTTTACGGTGCGGAAGCGCAGCGCATTCCCAGAGGGCGTGAAGACGTGAAGGTGATGGTGCGTTACCCCGAGGAAGAGCGACGCTCTATCGCCAACTTGAGTGACATGTATATCCGTACCCAAACCGGTGTCGAGGTGCCGTTTGAGACGGTAGCGAGCTATCGCATTGAGCCTGGTTATCAAAAGTTAGAGCGTTTGAACCGCATGCGAACCCTAGAGGTCAGCGCCGATGTTGCAGAGGATGGCGCCGCGCCCATTGAGGTGGTGTCCGCGATCATCGAAGAGTGGCTACCCCAGTGGAAGCAGCGCTACCCCGGTCTGGAACTGAATCTTGATGGTGAATTGGAGGAGGAGGCGCTGTTCAAAGCCGCTATGCTCAAGTACATGACTTTGGCCATGCTAGTCATCTTTGGACTTATGGCCATTGCATTTAGATCTTACTGGCAGCCCTTCTTGGTTCTCACGGCGGTGCCCTTCGGCATCATGGGCGCTATTTTTGGTCACGCCATGCTGAATTGGCAGGTAAGTATTTTTTCCCTGATGGGAGTGGTCGCCTGTGCCGGGGTTGTTGTTAACGATAATTTGGTGCTGATTGACCGCATCAATGCATTGCGCGGGCAGGGCTATGAGCTTTGGGATGCCCTGCTACAGGGGGCCGAGGACCGATTTCGTCCCATTATCCTCACCTCACTAACGACCTTCGTTGGCTTGTTGCCCATCATGTCCGAAACCAGCGTGCAGGCACAATTTCTAATCCCAATGGTGACGTCTTTAGCATTCGGCGTGCTGTTTGCAACGGGTGTGACCTTGCTATTGGTGCCTTCTCTTTATCTTATAGGCGACGATCTGGGACTGCTGTTTAATCGCTTAAAGCGGC
>Ga0182093_1069092_pt1 | contig 11460 bp, 10 predicted proteins | sample 041ome_21_FD_127776 | JGI IMG/M metagenome (GOLD analysis project Ga0182093, IMG submission 127776) | Metatranscriptome of coastal salt marsh microbial communities from the Groves Creek Marsh, Georgia, USA - 041411BS metaT (Metagenome... | ecosystem: Environmental > Aquatic > Marine > Intertidal...
AAGCGTCATCATCATCACCGTTATCAACATCATCTATTCTAGAAGAAGAGTTGCATCGGGCGAGAAGAGAGATATCCGAGTTGACTCGCGCGAACGAAACGATGGAAAACGAAAACGCCGAGTTGCTGATATTTTTAGAAGATTTCAGGAAGGAGATGGAGAACGAGAGAAAAAAGGTATCGCAGGCAAAGGAGGAGATTGATCAACTCACGAGCGCGTTAGAAAGTTCGAAAGAGAGCATTCAGATACTCTCATCCGACCGCGAACAGTTATCCGATCAGTTAGAACAAGCATCAAAGAAGCTACGCGTCGCGAATCGCCACGTGTCGATATCGAAAGAAAAAGAAGCGACGCTCGCGAGCCGAAACGAAGAGGTGAGGAAACTCGCCAACCGAATAGATTCCCTTCTTACGGATGGGTACGTAGCCGTCGCGCACGATACTACGAACAACATTACCAAGAAAAAGAAAAAGGTCACTGGAAGTTCCAGCATGAAAAGTGGCATCACCGCTGTCAATTTCACCACTTCTCTACACAACAAAAACGATGATATTGGCGGCGGAAGTGCGAGCAGTTACGCGACTATGTATTCGCTGTCGAAATAATGTTTGAAAGGTTTTCACCTATAAATTTGTGTGTGTGTTTGTGTGCCCACATATGGTGCGTGATGATTTGTACAATTTACATTTCTGTTCTAAATTACCACGGAATTTGTAATCCATCTTCGCAGTTGATGAACAAACCGTTATATTTATCCACGTCCATGAGAGAAATTTCGTGCATCACGCGTTTCGCTCCAACTGAAGCGTCCACGGCGCCTTCGATTTCCCAAATCTTCTCGTACTTTTGCGTCATTCCGGTTTTATTAAAACCTGGGTGCAATATTTGAACGGCTATTTTCTCTTTCTTCAACTCTTGCGCGAGCAATTTACTCCCCATGTTCGCCGCAGCTTTGGACATGTGATGCCCGTAGTCATGGCCGTCTGGATTTTGGACTTCGCGCCAGGAAATTGACCCGCCTTGCGAAGTGATCATGGCAATCTTACACGTTCCGTCCGTTTTCAACAGCTTCATGTCTCTCAAAACTTTTACAACTCGTAGCGGCCCAACTGCGCAAATGTCAATCATTTTCAGCTCCTCTTCGAAGTTCATTGAATCCAAGGTTTCCAATGGTTCGTAAAAATATCCCGCGTTGTTGATGACGATATCCACCGGTTCGGTGATCTCTTTGAACGCGTTCGCGATAGATTTTTCGTCCGTGATTTCGCAATTTTCTATTACTTGCGTGTTCGATAACGCGGAAAGGTCATCGGACGTCTTCCTGCACGTGCCGAGAATAAAAGCGCCTTTATCGTTGAGCTCTTTCGCCAACGCTAAGCCAATGCCTCGGTTAGCACCGGTGACCAAAACGCGCTTCCCTTTCAAAAAGGAACCATCGTAAACGGCGTCGATGTCGAGCATTCTCGTGTTGTTTTCTTTCTTCCCATTTGCGAATCGTAACGGTTGATCCGCGATGGTGTATTTACTTGCATCTGCCGTAGTCATGCTAGATGTGGAAAGAAGTTTTTTACTTTTACTTTTGCCGACGATGATTTTATCCGTCTTTCCGACGAATCCGGAACTGAAAAATTGTGTTTTCTTTGACGAATACAAGAACGCCGCTTTGCTCGAAGATGATGACGACGAGGACGGCGAACAAGAAGAAAAAGAACTTCGCGAGAGTGATGCGGCGCGAGTGATGGAGTTCAACGAAGAGGCGAGCATTTAAGACTTTGGAGGAAGTAGCTGCTTTTTTTGAGGTATCTTGGTGAGTTTTTGATGAGACGTCGATACGTCGTCGTCATTCTCTAAAATTCTCGTAACAACCAAGAAGGAGAAGAAGAAGAAGAAGAAGAAAAACAAGAACAAGAGAACAAGAACAAGATCAGTACGCGAGGAGAAAAGAGAGAAAGAGAGAGAGAGAAAAGGGAAGGCAGATTAAATAAGGATGATGATGAAGACTCCTCTCGTCGTTGTTCTCCTTTTCTTTTTATTCTTTTCGTTGAAAGCGGAGCGCGTTGAAAGTGGATTTCACGTTGAACGGGCTTCTTTTACGGTTTCTTTACCGAGCAAATTGAAAGGGAAATACGACATGGCAATCGCCAATTTCGGTGTGCCGTTGTACGGAGCGACGTTGGTGGGATCGTTTAAGTATCCTAAAACTGACCAAGACGGGTGCGCAGAGTTCGACGCGAACGCATTCAACACCAACAGTTCATATGGAGCAAACATCATGCTCTTGAACCGAGGTGAGTGCCCGTTCACGACAAAGGCGTTTTTCGCACAAAAAGCTGGAGCTGAAGCGGTAATTATCGTCGATAATATTGCGGAGGATTTGATTACCATGGATGCTGCCGATGATGCGGAATCACAAGAGTACGTGAAGAACATATCGGTTCCGGTTGCGTTAATAACGGAAAGCGTCGGTGAAAAATTTGAGGAAGAACTCTCAGCCGGCAACGCCGTCATCGCTACCCTCAATTGGACTGATGTGTTACCACATCCTGATTCAAGGGTCGAGTACGAAATATGGACAGAGTTGACGGATTCGTGCGGCGCGAAATGCGACGCGCAGGTTGGATTTCTCAACGATTGGGCGCCCATAGCGAAAGAGTTGGAAACCAAGAATTACACCCAGTTCACGCCCCATTATCTCACGTGGTCGTGTCCGGAAGGGTACGAAGATTCCGACGTTTGTCTGTCAGAATGTATAAATCATGGCAGATATTGTATTCCTGATCCAGACGACGACTTGTATAGCGGATATTCCGGAGCGGATGTTGTCGTATCGAATTTACGAGCTCTCTGCGCGTTTAAAGCTGCGAATGACTCCCAAATCCCAACAAAATGGTGGGACTACATCACTGAATTTCAATCGTCGTGTAAAATGAGCACCGGGTTGTTCAATTCATACGATTGCGCTGAGACATCAATGAAGCGAGCGGGTTTGGATACTTCCTCGTGGAAAAACTGTATAGGGGATATCGACGCTAATTCTGAAAACGCTATGATGGAGGAGCAAATTATCGCGCAATCACCTCCGAGTGAGTCCACTCGATCTTCGGTGCGAATATTACCAACAGTGGTTATAAATGACGTGCAATATCGAGGTAAGCTAGCGCGCGGTGAAGTCTTGAAGGCGATATGCGCGGGATTCCCCAACGATCTCAAGCCAGAGATGTGTAGCGATAGTGGACTCATAAACGATAAGTGTGCCCAGGGAGCTGATGGTTGGAACACTTGTCTGAGTGATCCTAATAAGAGCGGGGAGACAACATGCTCGACGACGAGTGCATTTCCATATTACGAGTGTATCTGCCCGAAGGGCTTACACTCCGAGTTTTCAGATTCATTAAACACGTGGAGTTGCGTGTCCGTGCAACAGACTGCGCGAAGCGTCGGGAAGACGTCGACGGTTTTGGCCAGCGTTTTCTTTTCCTTGTTAGTGCTGGTCACTTGTTTGTTTTTATTCTATCGTTGGAAAATGAAGCAAGTCATGAACCAGGAGATTCGGGGGATTCTCAGTCAGTACATGCCTTTGGATGATGACGAGATGGAAGAGGAGGAGGACACGGCGCGCTTGAACGCTGGAAATGATAGTAGCAGCATCCGATTGGGGAGAAGTGGATCGCCAACAGCGATGTTTGGAGTTGAGAATGGTAGAGGTGGTGGGTTTAACACCAGTAGGGGGGAGTTTGATCACTTGTAATTTTAATATGTTTCATACTGCACATACATATACACACACATACCATACATACTGCTTCACACACCTACTCGGCGCAACTGACATATTTCTGTCATTCGCAAGATAATATTTGCGCGTTGCGTGCTTTTCACGGTAATTTCCAACACTTTGGCTGCTGCACTGATCCGTCATCACGTTCGATCGTGCCCACTCCCCCTCCGCTGCTGATGCCAAGCTTTCTGCTTTTACACGTTAGATAGCACGGTGCTGAGAAAATCTCCTCGTCTGATAACTTTTCCCCAAACGTCAGTACGCAACTACCGTCGGCATGATTGGGCTGAAGATGCGCATCTACACCGAAGGCTTCTTTGAAGAAATTCTCCGTAGGAACTTTGCAAAAGTTCGTGCACGATCCTACGCATCCTGATTGTTCTAAATATCTACATTTCTTTAACTTTACGGCGGCGAGTACACCATCGCTTTCTCTCGGAACGCGTTCAGATGGCCCGACGAGCCAACCGAAGAACTGTACCGTGATAAAACTGTTCAGTTCGTCCACCCAATTCGATGGTTTAATAAGTTTCTTGAACAATATCCTGATAATCTCCGGAATTAATTCTAACAACGTCTCCGTCACGACTTTTCTCTGAGCGTCGGTGCCTTTAAATACTACGCCAACTTCGTTCGCTAAATAAACCAGTCTCTGGTATGAAAATATGGAAAACTGCTTTGCTTCTGAGGATAAAACACCTTCGGTTGATTCCATGATTTTCCCTGCTAACTTGGCGTTAAATAAAGCGATGGCAAACTTGTCGTACACGCTATCGCTATAACTCGTCTCGCCCGAAGAAGCGTACGTAGCTCTCGATTTTCCAAGTATTCCGTATTCATGGGTATCTTCTTTCTCTTCGTCATCGTCATCGCGAACTGCACGCGTTCTCTCGAGTTTTATGCATTGTTTTCGTCGTCTGCCTAAATGACGCGTGGTGCGGTGAATATCCCGCGCTTGCGCTGCCGTTACGCTCGTACTCGCAAAACTCATCATCGTTCACTTCCTTAGTTTATGTATATATATACGAGGTCGGAAGAGCAGAGTATGTAAAGTTGGAATTTTTGATGCGATACACTTTTGGAGAAACTACGAGAAAGACAAAAAGAGAGTTGGGCAGAGAGGGCACAACAAAGTGTTTCGTTTCGATAATAATGTTATAAAGGTATAAGAAAAGTGTATCTACATATTGCTATTTTTATCACATGATAGTGCAACAGCACGCGGGCTTGTCTCTGATACCGCTCCTATAACGCCCTCCCGTATCTCCTCCCCGAAAATCCAAACTATCTAAATCACTCTGCTCATATTGACTGACCTCGTATTCGACTACTTCTTCCATTTTCGATTCGTTCGCCCAAGTTACGCTTTTCGAGCGATGTTCCTCGCCTAACTTAATATCGTTCCCACCTGGCGAAGACGACGGCGATGCTTTCTTTCCTGCCATGATCACGAGACTCTCTCTCTCCCTCTCTCTATATATATCGCTATCGATGTTGTGATGGGAAATATCACGAGAGAGAATAAAAAAAATCTTTCGTCGTGCTCGCGAGTTATTATTGGTCAAGCTAGAGCACGACGAGACGTGAGATGGGCGATGTCACGAATATCGATCGAGAGGACGCGAACGCAAAGAGTGATATCGATTATATGTGTGTGTATGTGCGTGTGTGTGTGTGTGTTCACACCAAGCGCGTCGTGTTATATTTGTGAGTGATGAGGGACCGAAATAAAAAAAGCACTCGAAAATCAGCTTTTTTGACCTCTTTGCGAAAGAGCTTTTGTCTCTTTTATTTTTTCCCGCGTGAAAAATTGTGACACAGCAACGCGTTTCTTCACAGCCTGTGGTGGAACTGTCGTGCACATAAAGCACACATAAAGCACGAGCAATGATGAAACGAAGTGTGGGACTTTTGTTTTTCGCGCTGACATTCGTCGTCTTTCTTTTAAGCTGCGGCATTTCCGTCACCGAAGGCGCTCGATTGTTGAAGCAAAATTACGATGAGGAGGACGCCGGAGACGAGATTGAAATGAACGCGATGCAGAGAAAAACCACTAAGAATGAAGAGGATGATGACCAAGCCGCAATCTACGCCGCCAAACTAGAAGAAGAAGAGATAGAAAACACACAGTTGAGTAACGAAGAGGAGAGCGAACTCGAGCAAGTCGAAGAAGAAGTCGCCAAGGAAGCCTCGGAAATGTCCTCCTCCTCCTCCTCCTCCTCCTCCTCTGAAGTTGCCTCATCGGGCGACAGCAGCGAAAACACAGAAAACATGGAACTCTCGAAATCAGACGATACAAACGGCGGGAGACTTTCCGAGGAGGAAATTTTGGAAGAAAATCGAAGGATGGCGACAAAGGTTTGGGAAGGCATCACCGGACAACCGGAAGGGAAAGAGAAGGATTTAATTGATAAAATCGTCGAAGCCCACTCACTCGAAAGCACGCCGATGGATGGTTTTCTCATGGAGAATGCGGATTCAGAATGCGGACCTTCCGGTCCTTTCGCGTTACTGACGCTCTGGAACTCCGTTGATGAGTTTAAGCGGCAGAAAATTATTGATTTCTTCTCCCAAAATGACGACGAGGTGTCGACGAGCAATCCAACCTGGAGCACCGTCGCCGTGAAATCGTTGAAGCTTTCGGGTGTTTTCTCCACTCGGTTCGCCGGCGAAGGCGAATCGAAACGCGAGTGCATTGCTAATTTCCTTACTAATAACAAAATGCGACAACTCGAAGACGTAAACAGAGCAAAGGGAATCGAGACCTCTCGTCCGCATCAAACCGAACGACAGCGTGATTTAGCGAAAGGCAAACAGGCGAGACTCTTGCGCGACTACGTTCTGACCAAGATTCTTCCATCCGCACAGACTCTCGAGGCCAGAGGTGCTAATGACGAAGCAACTGTTCTCGTCCTCGCGCTAAACTGCAAAGTTGAGAAAAGACGCGCACTTTTATTCGCGCTGTTCGATGCCGTGATTTCTACGTTCAAGTTGAATGCCAACGACGTCGCTTTGAGCTTGGGAAGACGTCACGTCACGCAGGACATGTATGAACTCATCAACCAAACCCCAGGGGACATGCTCGGAGAAGAACGAGGTGATAAATTGAGCTACACGCGTGGCGACGATCCAATTGTAGTCAAAGCAGGTATTTGCCCGACGCTGGTTGGGAAACACGATGTTGATGAGAACGCAAACGAGGGCGGCGAAGGATTTGGAGACGAAAGGGATCACTTGCAGCGAGCGCACGCGCAAGCTCGGGATCATTTCGCGCCGCATCGCACCGAAAATCATCACGACCCTACAAATCCACACCATCAGCATACGCACGGTTCACACCAAATGGGTTCACTTCCAGGTATGCAAAGTGTTTTTGGCGGAGATGACATGAAAATGCTCGGAGGCAGCAGCGGAAAAAGAGGAAGTTCCAACAATCAAGCGAAGCAAATGGGGATGTCGGCGTTCGGTATCAGCGACCATTCGGCCATGCAGAGTCCAAGATCCCGAAGCAACGAAGGAAGGACACAACCTAAATCCAATTACGTGCCAACTTTAGAAGATCCACTTCAAGGGTACATGAATAGTCATCCAGCTCCTCGAAGACACCGAGCGAGAGGAGTAGGGAGAAGTGAAACGTTGTAAATAAAAATGTGCTGTGATGTTTGTTTATTTATTTTGCGCGTACCCGACACCTGGCCTGGCACCTGGTACACTCTACTCGTAATAATCGTAGAATTAAAACTTATTATTCTTGCGAGCCTGTTCGTTTTCCTCTTTTCGCTTTTGAATCTCTCGCGCGGCTGGTAAAGCGCCGCACGGCGTTCCTTTTTTTGCAATGTTAAAAGCGCATTTGAACGCGTGCACTACCGATCCATCCGCTATACCTTCTGCTACCAACGCCTGTTGTACTAAAGAAACCGCATCGTTAGCAATGGAATCCTCCACCTCACCGAGAGAGGCGTATACCACATGCGTAAACGGCGTCGCATCACCCTCGGCTTGCGAAGCTTCGTCGTTTTCAACCATCGGGCCGAGTCCCAGTTTAACTTCGTGTAATACCGCGAGCTGGAAATTTTTCTTCAACTGTTTCTCCAAGTTCCCAATCCCGAATGTTTGTACCCAATTTTCAGCGTCTAATGCGTTATCGCATTTCAGGGCCACAACTATGGCTACGTTTCTATCGTTTAATCCTATTTTAGTTAATTTCGTTTCTTTGTCTACAGATTCCTTCGCCCGTTTTGCAAACGTGCCTTCCAAGGCGGCGTCGTTCTTCGGGTACACGTCGACTTCACTCGCACTCAGCATGGCGTATTTTTGCGGAGACGGGTGGGCAATATCTGAGCTATCGAAGAGGTCATCAAACCTACTAAAAACTTCCTCCGGAGGAGAGTCGAATAAAGTATAGTTCATGTACTGATGTGGTGGCAGATTCTTATCGAGCTGCTTGAACTGGTCCGTGCCGACTTTCTCGTGAAAGTGTGCAGAAATATAATCCGGGTGCGACCGCGAAACTTCACACACATGCAACGCAGACTCTAAGAACGAAGGAAAGATGACATTTTCTCCGTTCAATTCTGAATAAATAGTAAACATAGACGTTCCGTCGAATACGAGCGACGACGACGACGATGATGATTCTGCGGAGCATTTCATCGCGCTTCTTCGTTCTTCGTTTTTAACTCCGAAAGCAGTCATTCCTTTTTGGCGCGCGCTGGTGATATTCATCGTCCTCCTCTCGAACATCTTCGACGATGATGACGTCGTCAATGCCGATGTTGTCGCCATCATCATCATCATTGCGTGGCGTGGCGTGGCGAGTGTGTGTGTGTTTGTTTGTGTTTGTTTGCGTGTGTGTTCTGAAAAAGTCACGAAGATGCGAGGACGAAGATGAAAAGTGCGGAAAATCCCTTCCTTAGATTTTCTCATCTCCTCCCTGCTGTCTTTCCTCCTCCGTCCTCCACGCGATGGATGATGATGATGATCCCGAAAAAAATCAATCAAATAAAATAATCAAATTGTAAAAACCAAAACGCCTGGAGGGAACGTCAGAAACACACGAGGCGGGGCTATACGTTTTGACAATAATGTCTGCGCTCACCGCATCTTCGCTTTTCACGTCGTCTGCTCTTCGCGCGTCGAAAACGACGACGACGTCGTCGACGAGTAATAAAAATAAGAATAAAAAGAATTCCTCTTCTTTCGTCGTTTGTCGCTCGCAAAAACAACAACAACAAAAGACGTCGGCATCATCAGAAAAAAGTATTTCGCTTCTCGCGCCATCTTCTTCAAAGAACGAATGCATTCAGCAGATCGCGGCCAAGTCAAAAGCGCCGCCACCGCCGGCCGCGACTGGACCGACTCCGACGCAAATTGCCGCTGGCGTTTTCGCCGCTGCGGCTATCGGCGTGACTGCCCGCAAAGCGATGAAGAAGAAAGCGAAGAAAATCGTCATCGCTGGCGCTCCAGCCTCGGGGAAAGGGACTCAGTGCGAATTGATCGTTAAGAAATTTGGAATCACGCACATTTCCGCCGGTGACTTGCTCAGAGCTGCCGTTGCACAAGGCACGGACGATGGTTTGAAAGCGAAAGAGTTTATGGACAGAGGTGATTTGGTCCCAGATGAGGTCGTCGTGAATATGGTGAAATCTCGATTGAACGAACCGGATTGCGCCGGCGGCTGGCTTCTCGATGGTTACCCGAGATCCGCGTCTCAAGCTGAGGCGTTGAGTTCGTACGGTATCGAACCAGATTTGTTTTTGCTCCTCGACGTGCCGGACGAAGAGTTGCTCGAACGCGTCGTCGGTAGAAGATTGGACCCGGTGACTGGACAAATTTATCACTTGAAGTTTTTCCCGCCGCCTGATGAGACTGTAGCGAAGCGTCTCACGCAGCGATCAGACGATACGGAAGAAAAGGCTCAAAACCGATTGAAGGTGCATCACGCCAATGTCAACGCGGTGCTCTCCAAGTACAAGAACATCATGAAAACTATTGACGGGAACCGCCAAAAAACGACGGTGTTCAAAGAAATCGAGGGCTTGATTAAATCTATGTAATTCTTTTCATTAACATCTATCATTCTACTCAATTTCTCTATGTAAGTTAGAAGGTAATCAATGGCGTATTGAGCGTGATTACTCTTTCTTCACGAACGGTGGCGACCAATCTTTCTTTTTTTCGAACAACTTTTTCGCTTCAATCATAGCCGTCGTCGGCACTGGCTCGAAATAGCATGGGAGAACTTCGTGCGGCATGGCGTAAAACGGCAGAACGCCATTTAAAGCGCCAGGATTATCGTTTCTCCCGGAACCATGTGCACTACTATTATTGTTACTATCATCGTCACTACTACTGTTACTACTGCTCACGATATTCCGTCTCTTCTTTTCGGATTCCTCTTTGTAGAACGCATCGAACTCCCACCCAACTTTCGGTTCCCACCCTTTCGCGGATTGCATAGCGTGCAACATTTTCTCGTCTAAACCCGGAGCGATTAAAAAGTTACACTCGAATCGTCTTAAACGAGAAAACTCTCTGAGCGAGCGGCCTCCAGAAAACGGAAGGCTCTTGTCGTTCTTATGATCTCGAAACTGGTCGTTTGAACATATCCACGCGTCTTTCGCTTTCGCTTCAGCGATTATCGTTAAATCGTCGTCGCCGCCTTCTTTGCGCTCCACGAGCTGTATTTTCCCTTCATCCACGAGTGCTTTCAGCTTTTCGTTCACCCAAATACCGTTTTGCAAATACTTTACGTGTTCCGTGTTGACTGTCGCTAAGCCTCCGCCGTCGCACAAGTTTGGCAGCTCGCCGATGACGTATTCTTTTGGAAGATACGCTATTACTTTATGATTCGACCAATGCTCGTAGTTCAAAGCCTCAATTATTCCCGCACTGAGAGGAAACTGTCGACATTTGAACTTTTTCCTCAAGAGAGCACCGCGCTGCCACGCGATGTTTGCCCCGTCGAGGAATATGTTCAGAGACTTTTTCTCCTCTCGCATCTCCTCGTCGATAATATCGGTCCAGTTGAATATTAACGCCAAATCCAGCGCCCACGGCGTATATGGCTTGTTTGAATTGTCGATAACTTTTTTATTGCTTCGCATTCTGTTCTTATTCGGGTGCGCGAAGAGTTTCATCGGTGCTTTCCTCTTCTGCAGCGCGTTCTTCGTGTTGTGCTGGTGGTGGTAGTTACCAGTACTTGTGATTTGAGAGGAGGACAAAGAGGAGGAGGAAGAGGACGATATAACTCTCTCAAAATGAGACTGACCACACGGCGGAGAGAACATGCTCTTCGCGCGTTCGTAGTAGCTCTCTTTTCTACTTCTTTGATCCACAAGGAGATGGGAACCCCTCGTCTTACTCGTGCACTCTTCTGTTTTGCTTCCTTATTTTTGACGAAATTTGACGCGAATCCACACTTTGTTTGGACAGAAAAGAAGAAAAATGGACCCATCATCATCGTCTCGCGCGAGAAGACGCGTTCACTCGCTCTCCGAGCAACTCATTCCTTCGTCGATGACATCCTCGGTGCGTTGAATTCTCCTATCTTTCCTTCTCTTTTTGTTTTCTTTCTTTCTTCCTTAGGACTAAATTCTCTCGTCGCGTCGTCTAACGAACTCTCTCTTCTCTTCTCTTCTCTCATCGTAAAAACAAAATTCGCAGGCGCGCCGACGACAACA
>Ga0182093_1011480_pt1 | contig 11451 bp, 9 predicted proteins | sample 041ome_21_FD_127776 | JGI IMG/M metagenome (GOLD analysis project Ga0182093, IMG submission 127776) | Metatranscriptome of coastal salt marsh microbial communities from the Groves Creek Marsh, Georgia, USA - 041411BS metaT (Metagenome... | ecosystem: Environmental > Aquatic > Marine > Intertidal...
CGATTTACTTGAATTACTCCAAACCTTTATCGGCACGTCTGCTGCAGGTAGGATAGAATTGGGCTTGTTTGCTGCGATAATGCGCGGTTGCTCGCTCGATTGGCATGAGCTTTATAAGCAATATGTGAGCAAGAACGTGCTTAATTTCTTTCGTCAAGACCATGGGTATCAAGACGGAACCTACAAAAAAATGTGGAATGGGCGCGAAGATAACGAAGTGCTAGTCGAGGTGATGGCGACACTGGATGCCGCGTCCCCGGCCTTTAAAGACAGCCTCTACGGTTTACTAGAGGCTGCTTATAATCATTAAAATCAGTGCGTTATGAGAATTACTTAAAGTATGCGTTCTCGCGCTGAGAATGATCAGTCACGTCACGCACCTCTTTCAACTGAGGTATCTGTTGCAGCAGCGTCTTCTCGACCCCTTCCTTAAGTGTCACATCGACCATACCGCAACCCTGGCATCCGCCGCCGAAGCGCAATACCGCAATGTTCTCGTCATAGAGCTCCTCGAGCGTCACATTACCGCCATGCGCCGCGAGCCCAGGATTAATCTCGTTATAGAGAACGTAGTTAATGCGATCTGGGAGCGAACTTTCGTCGGTTATCTTTGGTAGCCGGGAATTAGGCGCTTTAATTGTAAGCTGCCCGCCCATCGCATCCTTCGAATAATCCACCACCGCCTCTTCGAGGAATGGGATGCTAGGTTCGTCGATATAGGCCTTGAAGCCTTCGCACTGCTGAATTGAGTCTTCTTCTTTTTCTTCGCCAGGCCGGCAGAAAGAGATACACGTCTCCGCTTTCGGCGTCCCTGCATCGAGAATGAAAACACGGACCGACACTCCCTCGGTGTCTTGTTTTTTAAGCAGTTCAGCCAGATAGGCCTGAGCGGGTGCGGTTATCGTAATCAAATTGGTGCTCATACTGATCTTTACTCCTTAATTATGAGTTTAAGTCTACTGTAAACAGGTTAGAAAAAGAATAACCAAGTATATTACTTGGTTATAGTGCTATGCCCTCATCAAAGTACTTTGGTAGAATATATAACCCTCTAGTTAGCCTAGATACTTACCCCTTATAACTGTTTAACGGGCTAGAAATAGCCCAAAGGCACCGGCATGACAGAACAACTTACCCGTACTCAACGAGTAGCCGCGCTGCGCGCCGCCCTCACCCAGCGCATCCTCATTCTTGATGGCGCTATGGGTACGATGATTCAGGGCTATCAGTTGGTTGAGTCTAATTTCCGCGGAGCGCGATTTGCGACAACATCGCAACTTTTGGCGGGAAACAACGATCTTCTTACACTCACAGCTCCCGAAATCATCACAGAGATACACGCGTCTTATCTCGCAGCGGGTGCAGATATCGTTGAAACCAACACGTTTAATTCGACACGCGCATCACAGGCAGACTACGGACTCGAAGAGCTTGCTTATGAGCTAAACGAAGAAGCAGCGAAACTGGCACGCGCTGCGTGCGATGCGGCGACCCAGAACACGCCAAACAAGCCCCGCTTTGTCGCTGGCATTATTGGTCCAACCAGCAAGACCGCTTCGCTCTCGCCTGATGTAAATGATCCAGGGTTCAGAAACACAAGTTTCGACGAGCTGGTTGACGATTACAGCAACTCTGCGCGAGGCTTAATTGCCGGCGGCGCCGATATCCTTATGATCGAAACTGCATTCGACACATTGAATGCCAAAGCTGGGATTTTTGCAGCCCATCGCGTGCTAGATGAACTTGAGCTCGATCTCCCGATCATGATTTCGGGAACGATTACTGACGCAAGCGGACGCACTCTGTCGGGGCAAACTGTGGAGGCATTTTTAAACTCCGTCGCTCACGCTAAGCCTCTTTCTGTCGGCTTCAACTGCGCACTCGGCGCAGAACAATTACGTCCGCATATCGCTGAAACTTCGAGCCTAGCCGAATGCTATGTCTCTGCCCATCCTAATGCCGGTCTGCCAAATGAATTTGGTGAATACGATCAAAGCCCCGAAGAAATGGCCTCTATCATCAAAGAGTTCGCCAGCAGCGGCTTTTTAAATGTTGTAGGTGGCTGCTGTGGCACGTCACCCGAACACATCGCAGCTATGGCAGAGGCGATTCAAGGAATCCCCCCCCGTAAAATACCGACGATCAAGCCTGCCTGCAGGCTTAGCGGATTAGAGGCATTCAACATCAAGGCCGACTCCCTTTTTGTCAACGTCGGCGAGCGCACTAATGTCACTGGGTCGGCACGCTTCGCGCGACTTATTCGAGAAGAAAATTACGATGAAGCGCTTGAGGTAGCCCGAGAGCAAGTAGCCGCCGGCGCGCAGATTATCGACATCAATATGGATGAAGGCATGCTCGATTCCGAGGCGGCTATGGTGCGCTTCCTTAAGTTAGTGGCTGCCGAACCCGAGATTTGCCGCGTGCCGATTATGGTCGACTCCTCGAAATGGCAAATTATTGAAGAAGGCCTGAAATGTATACAAGGTAAAGCCATCGTCAACTCCATTAGCTTGAAGGAAGGCGATGCCGAGTTTATCGAAAAGGCAAAACTCTGCCTCGCCTATGGCGCCGCAGTCGTGGTCATGGCATTCGATGAAGACGGTCAGGCGGATTCATTGGCGCGCAAAAAACAAATTTGCAAACGCAGCTATGACATTTTAATTAGTATAGGATTCCAAGCCGAAGACATAATCTTCGATCCGAATATATTTGCTATTGCCACCGGTATCGATGAGCACAACAACTATGCGGTCGACTTTATCGAAGCCTGCAAATACATTAAAGCAGAGCTCCCTGGCGCCCTAATTTCAGGTGGGGTGAGTAATGTCTCCTTCTCTTTTCGCGGCAATAATCTCGTGCGCGAAGCCATCCACTCAGTCTTTCTCTTTCACGCGATCAAAGCAGGCCTGACGATGGGCATCGTTAATGCCGGCCAGCTAGCCGTCTATGACGATATTCCTGTCGACCTGAAAAAGGCCGTAGAAGACGTAGTGCTTAATCGAACAGCGGATGGCACAGAACAATTAATGACAGTCGCTCAGAACTACAGCGGTACTGGCGGCATCATCGCTACCGAAGACCTGGCTTGGCGAGAGCAGAACGTGGAGAAACGTTTAGCCTATGCGCTGGTTAAAGGCATTACTAAATTTATCGAAGAAGACACCGAGCAAGCGCGACTGAACGCCGAACGTCCGATTCATGTCATCGAAGGCCCTCTCATGGATGGCATGAACGAGGTTGGCGACCTCTTCGGCAGCGGCAAAATGTTTTTGCCGCAAGTGGTTAAAAGCGCGCGCGTAATGAAACAAGCGGTGGCTTACCTCCTGCCTTATATCGAAGCCGAAAAACAAGGTGGTGAGGTCAAAGCAAAGGGCAAAATACTTCTCGCAACGGTGAAGGGAGATGTACACGACATCGGTAAGAATATCGTTGGTGTTGTTCTAGCATGCAACAATTACGAGATTATCGATCTCGGCGTTATGGTACCCGCTGATAAAATCCTCAAGACAGCGATCGAAGAGAATGTGGACATCATCGGCTTGAGTGGTCTCATCACGCCTTCGCTCGATGAAATGGTCCATGTTGCCTCTGAAATGCAGAGACTCGATTTTAACGTACCGTTACTGATCGGAGGGGCCACTACCTCGAAAGCGCACACCGCAGTAAAAATCGAGCAGCATTACAAAAACGATGCGACGGTCTATGTCTCTGACGCATCAAGGAGTGTCAACGTTGTCAGTACACTCCTGAACGAGGCCAATAAGCCCGATTTTGCCAACGATCTTCGTAACGAATACGCAATGATCCGTGAACGCACTGCTAACCGAAAGAGTAAGCGGGAGCTCGTTGATTACCGCGCTGCAAACCGTGCGAGCCTGAAGCTCGATTGGGATAGCTACACGCCTCCAACGCCTGCGTTTACTGGCACAAAAGTTCTCGAAGATTACCCTCTTGAGAAACTCATCGACTACATCGATTGGACACCGTTTTTCATTACTTGGAGTCTCGCAGGTAAATACCCTGCAATTTTAAGCGACGAAAAAGTTGGCGCTGCTGCACGGGACTTGTTTAAAGACGCACAAGAAATGTTAACTGAAATTGTGCAACACAAACTGATCACAGCACGAGCTGTCTTTGGTTTTTGGGAAGGCAACAGTGTCGGCAATGATGTACACCTGGGCGCCTCCGCAGATAATAAAAATATTCATTTTTTGCGTCAGCAAATGCCTAAGCAGGACGATCAACCTCACCTTTGTCTAGCGGACTTTGTCGCGCCCAAAGAATCGGGTAAATCTGACTACCTAGGTGGTTTCGCAGTCACCGCTGGCATAGGCGCCGAAGCGCTCGCAAAGCGTTATCAAGATGACAACAATGATTATGCCTCTCTCATGATCAAAGCCTTAGCCGACCGACTCGCCGAAGCCTTTGCGGAGCATCTTCACGCCCGCGTAAGGGCAGAATATTGGGCCTATGCACCGGACGAGAGCCTGTCCACAGAGGAGCTGATTAGCGAGCGCTATCGAGGCATTCGTCCAGCGCCGGGCTACCCCGCTTGTCCTGAGCATTCTGAGAAAGAGACGCTCTTTTCGCTTCTCGACGCGGAGAAGGAGATTGGCATCGCTCTCACCGATAGCTACGCGATGACGCCAGCTGCAAGTGTAAGCGGATACTATTTTAGCCATCCGGACGCACGCTATTTCTCAGTGGGAAAAATAAGTGGCGAGCAGGTTGAAGACCTTGCATCCAGAAGCAGCAGAGACTTTACACTGCTCAGCCGGCTGCTCGCCCCCAACCTAGATTAACCAACTACCGCACAGGTAGAGGAAAAAGTCGATGTACAGATATGACGGTTATGACGCTACGATGCTCGAAGAACGCGTTATACAATTTAGGGGCCAGACGAATCGCTATCTCGAAGGCAAGCTCACCGATGCCGAATTTCTTCCCCTGCGTTTGCAAAACGGACTCTATGTTCAGCGTTTGGCGCCGATGCTCCGCATCGCTGTTCCCTATGGCATGTTGTCGGCTCGGCAACTGAGAAAGCTCGCTTTTATTTCTTCGCATTACGACAAGGGGTACGGACATTTCACTACTAGGCAAAACATTCAATTCAACTGGCCAGCATTAGAGGATGTCCCCGATCTTCTGGCTCATCTTGCTGAGGTTGAAATGCATGCGATACAAACTAGTGGCAATTGCATCCGCAACACGACGACTGATCAATTTGCTGGCGTCGCAATAGATGAGATCGAAGACAGCAGACCTTATTGCGAAATCATTCGGCAATGGTCAACTTTTCATCCGGAATTCGCTTATCTGCCGCGCAAATTCAAAATCGCGGTGTGTGGTACACAAGAAGACCATGCGGCTACGCAGGTTCACGATATCGGTCTCTATCTTCGCAAAAATGAAGCTGGGGAGACTGGCTTTCAGATCCTTGCAGGAGGTGGCCTTGGACGCACTCCAGTTATAGGGCAAGTGGTCTTTGATTTCATCGAACGGCATGACTTGCTTAGCGCTTTAGAAGCCATACTTCGCGTGTATAACAGAGAAGGACGTCGTGACAACAAGTATAAAGCGCGAATTAAGATACTTGTTCGGGAGACAGGATTAGAGACATTTCGCGAGAAAGTAATGCACGAATGGGAACAGCTTCGTGGGGGAAGTCTCACTCTCACCGATGCCGAAATTGAACGCTGCAAAAGCTATTTCCAAGAACCGGCCTATAAAGCACTAGAGCCAAACCCCGCGTCATTGCGCGAGGCGTTGGCCCGGGATGTACTCTTTGCGAGTTGGTTTAGTCACAATGTTACTCCGCATAAAAAACCGGGTTACGCCGCTGTAGCCATCAGTTTCAAAAAGACGGGTTACGCGCCGGGAGATGTCAGCGAGGAGCAACTTAACGCACTAGCTCATCTCGCAGAACGGTTCAGTTTTGGTGAGGTTCGCGTGACTCATGCGCAAAACGTAATTCTCGCAGATGTCGAAGAAAGTGAACTCTACAATCTCTATCAAAGCCTCGCTCCAGATTCGTTACAAGCGGACAACTTAAATAAACTCAGCGACATTATCTGCTGTCCAGGTGGGGATTTCTGTGCGCTTGCAAACGCTAAATCGATACCAATCGCCGAGGCAATCCAGCGTCAGTTTGATGACCGCGATCTACTAGCAGACATAGGTGAGGTTTCATTGAATATCTCAGGCTGTATGAATGCCTGCGGACATCACCATGTCGGCAATATAGGCGTGCTTGGAGTCGATAAAAAAGGCGAGGAGTTTTATCAGGTCTCAATCGGTGGTTCGTCCAAATGCGAAGCGAAGCTTGGTAAAATCCTCGGCCCTTCTTTTGCACAAACCGACATACCGTCTGTGGTTGCAGACCTTGTAAGCGTCTACCGAGAGAGGCGTTTAGCAGACGAAAAATTTATCGATACGGTAGAGCGCATCGGGGTCGATCCGTTTAAAAAACGTGTTTACGAGAAGGACCAATAATGACCAGTTTGATCCGCAACAGAAATGCAGTCCCAAACGAATGGGCACTTCTGCAGTCAGCATCTGGCCCGGATGCGTTTTCGGCATTAAGAGGTCGAAAGGTCTTATTGCCACTCGAACTCATTCTCAGCGACGAAGACGAGGCGAGAGCGCAGTTAGGTGCAATTGGGGTATGGTTGGACTCTCATCAGGACCTCGCAAGCATTGAAAACAGAATAGCCGACTTCCAGCTAATCGCGCTTAACTTTCCTGTGTTTAGCGACGGACGTCCATTTTCACTCGCTCGACGTTTACGGTTGGACTTAGGTTTTACTGGAGAAATCAGAGCGATCGGCGATGTCTTGCGCGACCAACTCTGTTTTTTAGAACGCTGTGGATTCGATTCTTTTGCGCTGCGTAGCGACCAAGACGTAGATGAATGTTTGTCTGCTTTCGATGACTTTAGCTCAACGTATACTGCCACAGCATTGAACCAAGAGCCTATATTTCAGCGGCGATAAATCAGATCGCCGCCGAGGGTTGAGTCTTACGCGCGCAGATCGAGCACATAGCGGCCAATCGCGCCACCGGCAAGAACCTTAGCGAGTACAGCCGGCAATTCAGCGAGGACGATAGTCTCCGCCAGCGAATCTATATCAGTAAAGGCCCACTCGTTCGCGAATAGGTTCCATATCTGCTGTTTTTGGGCCAATGGCAGTTCAACGGAGTCAACCCCAAGCAGATTGACGCCGCGCAAGATAAACGGCAACACCGTAGCGCTAAGCGCCGGGCTATCTACCAAACCACAGGCGGCCACACTGCCACCATAGCTTAGGCTTTTAATCACGTTGACAAGTGTTGCTCCTCCGGCAACATCGACCGCAGCGGCATAGCTTTCTTTTAGCATTGGTCTTGGGTTTTCTTCGGAGAAGGCCTCACGTGAGATGACCTCCGATACGCCGAGAGCCGTCAATTTCGCTGCTTCTGCTAATTTCCCTGTGCTCGCCACAACCTCAAAGCCCAGTTTCACAAGTAAGGCACAAGCAATGATTCCTACACCGCCGGTAGCGCCTGTTACTAGCACTTTCCCTGCTTCGGGTGTAATGCCATTGAGTAACAGCTTATTTACGCAGAGCCCTGCAGTAAGGCCTGCTGTACCGAGCACCATAGAGTCGCGCAAGGATAAGCCGACGGGTAATTTAGTAACCCACCCACCGGGCACGGTCACTTGTTGCCCAAATCCGCCCGCAGTATTCATGCCCAGATCATATCCTGTGACGACAACCTCATCGCCTACGGCAAAATTCGAATCAGTGCTTGCGAGAACTGTACCTGCTGCATCAATACCTGGCACGTGTGGATATTCTCGAGTGACAGCCTTGCTGCCTGAGGCTGACAGGGCATCTTTGTAGTTAACTGACGAATAATGCACCTCTATTGAAACACTCCCCTCAACAAGTTCTAACGCGCTTTTCTCAACTATCGCGCCCACAAATTTTTTCTCTGTCTCTTCCCTTACTTCGAATGCTTTATATGTGCTCACTTGTTGTTCCTCATTTAGTAGTCAACGATAATTAGACTTAGCGACTAGAAGCGCTCTTATTATTGGTTTCACTGAAAGTCTTTTGATCTGTCAGCCGCAAGTAGTTTGTTAGCAGCACGAGCAACGCCTGCCTCAACCGCCGCACCTAGTTTGTCCTGCAATGTTTGCTTGAACTTGTAATTCACCTCGAAAACATCTGCGTCTTTGCATGCGCGAACCAACACGTCATCGCTGGTATTTAGCTCGTCTACCAAATAACGTTCCTTGGCTTGCATACCAACCCATGTTTCGCCGGTCGCTACGCGACTTACGTCTACTATGGGCCGGTGCGATTTAACCCATTGTTTAAAGATTTCATGAATATTTTCGACGTCTTCTTGTACTTTCGCTCGGCCTTTGTCGGTGATTTCACCAAACGTGCTGAGCGTACGCTTATATTCACCTGCGCTGATTACCTCATAGTCGACTTCGTTCTTTTTCAGAATTTTGTGGAAATTAGGCAACTGAACCACAACGCCGATAGAGCCGATAATAGCAAAAGGTGCTGCGACGAGTTTGTCGGCTAGGCAGGCCATCATATACCCACCGCTTGCCGCGACTTTATCAACACAAATCGTTAATGGAATTTTTGCGTCTTTGATTCGTTGCAGTTGGCTTGCCGCGAGTCCATAGGCATGCACCATGCCACCGGGGCTTTCTAGCTTCAGAATTATCTCATCACAGGGCTCGGCGATTGAGAGCACGGTGGTAATTTCCTCACGCAGCGAACTGACTTCTTCGGCAGCAACGTCCCCATCAAAGTCCAAAACATAGATCCGCTTGCGCCTGCTTGGCGCATCATCAAGGCGTGCGTCGTTTGAAGATTTATTCTCAGGGATAGCGGCGTTGGCCCCCTGACTAGATTCGCCTTTCGGCTTAGCCTTTTCCTTAGCTTTTTCTTTCGCTTTGTCCTTGGCTTCTGCTTTGGCTCGCTTGGTTTCTGCTTTAGCCTCTTCTTTCTCTCGCTTGCTGCGCGCCTTATTGTCCAGCTTAAGAGTCGCAGGATCGATAACCTCTTCGCGCACAGCATCGTGAAGATCTTCTAAATGGTCGTTCAGACGTTCGATGACAATTTCGCCGCGTTTGCTCGCCCGTCGCTGACGGCTCCCAGCCGCTGCTATGGCGCCTATTACGAGAACGATTGCCACGACGATTGTCGCTGCTTTAGCCAAAAACATGCCGTATTGAATTAGGTATTCCAAGTGTTTGCCTCATGATTAAGCGACAAAAAACAATCGCAGGGTGTGTGCGAAATCGCTAGGTATTAAGAAAATGAGAGATCAGTTTTCCGGCAACGCTTATACGTGCGGAAGGGATATTCGGAAGATCGTCGGCCCCAAACCATTGAGCATCGGCTATTTCGCTTGGTTCAGGATTGATATCGCCGCTTTCGTATTGTGCGATGAAACCAAGCATAAGCTGAGACGGAAATGGCCACGACTGACTGGAAAGATACTCAATCTTGCCTACGTGGACACCCACTTCTTCGAACACTTCGCGCTTCACGGTATCTTCAGGTGACTCCCCTACTTCCATGAATCCGGCCAAACAAGAATAGAAGTCAGCGTTATGACGCGAGCTCTTAGCCAGCAGCATCTTATCTTCGCGTACTACGAGCACGATCACGCAGGGGTTGATTCGAGGATAATAGTGCCGTTCGCATGGTTTACAGACCAGCGCCCTTTCATTGGGATGCGGCTGGGTTAGACCGCCACAGCTGCCACAAAATTTATGTCCGGTAAGCCATTCTTCAAGCTGATTGGCCACGCCTGCTCCCATAAAAAATTCTTTGGAGTCTGAAAGCAGCATGCTTCGTAATGATCGCAGCTCTGCACTGGGGAGCGCACCGAGAGGTGAAGAATCGAGGTATGCAGCGACCAGATCCGAGCCTGACTCCTGAGGAATTCGGAGGAGTTGAGCGTCGATTATTACTTCAGGATTGATGGTCTCAATACTCCAAGTTGTCAAAAGACCATCGCAGACGATCTGACCTTCGAAGAAAAGAATAAACGTGTCTTCCAATCGTATGTGTTGAGGCGTGAGAAAAAACGGCCTAACTTCTTGCGCAGTATCGAGCATGTTTGGTCCTGTTGTGTGCGGAGTTATAATCTTCGAGCTAAGAAAATGTGAGCCTCGCCGTCCGCTTAATTAGTATTAAGGCTTAACCACAGCGCGCCATTGGCACTTTCTGAGTCTATTTCGGTAAGTCGGTCTTGATGTGCTTGCAGTTCACTCGCGCTCGCCTTAACTACCTCGAGTGCCGGTCTCTTCTTGGACGTTCTGAGCCTTCTATTCTCGACTTCTTGCTCAGAACTTTCTTCTTCTTTTAAAAGCAAGTTGCGCTGCCCACTCGTCATAACAAGATAAACATCTGCAAGAATTTCAGCATCGAGCAAGGCGCCGTGAAGCTCACGCTGTGTATTATCGACGCCATAGCGTTTACAGAGGGCATCGAGGCTATTGCGTTGCCCCGGATGCTTTTGCCGCGCGAGAACTAAACTGTCGAGCACGTTACAGAAACCGTCGAGAGATGCACGACTTGAGTCGCTCCGCTTTAGCTCTGCATTTAAAAAGCCCATATCGAAGGGAGCGTTATGAATGATAAGTTCGGCGCCGGCTATAAAATCGAGAAATTCGGCCTCTATCTGATAAAAACGCGGCTTATCAGCGAGAAACGCAGGGGTTATGCCATGCACCTCCATCGCACCCGCGTCAATATCCCGATCAGGATTAAGATAGCAATGGTAGTGGCGTTTCGTTTGCTTTCGATTGATGATTTCGACGCAGCCGATCTCAATTACCCGGTGACCCTGTGCAGGGTCTAAACCTGTTGTTTCTGTGTCTAGTACTACTTGCCGCATTATCTTTCCTGCTTGTGGTTCGTTAAGCCGATGCGCGAAGTTCTTCGATGCCCTGATTAGCGAGTTCATCGGCTATTTCGTTTTCTCGATGTCCGCTATGGCCCTTTACCCAGTGCCACTCGATTTGGTGACCACCTGCGGCAGCGTCTAAACGTTTCCAAAGATCAACGTTCAATACAGGTTTCTTCGCCGCGGTTTGCCAATTGCGCCGTTTCCAGTTGGCGAGCCATTCGGTCATGCCTTGTAAGACATATTTCGAATCGGTAGTTATCGACACCAAGCAAGGCTCGGTTAGCGCTTCTAGGGAACAGATTACTGCCATCAGCTCCATTCTATTATTGGTCGTCTCCGCTTCGGCGCCGAAAAGTCGCTTTTCAGTTTCACCGAAACGCATGAGCGCACCCCAACCGCCTACGCCGGGATTGCCTTTGCAGGCTCCATCTGTAAAAAGTTCTACGTATTTGGGCATTCAGTCCTCACGGTCAGCGTTGATTTTATCTATATCGAAACACGCTTTCCATGATACCCCAGACTGAC
>Ga0182093_1470457_pt1 | contig 11445 bp, 6 predicted proteins | sample 041ome_21_FD_127776 | JGI IMG/M metagenome (GOLD analysis project Ga0182093, IMG submission 127776) | Metatranscriptome of coastal salt marsh microbial communities from the Groves Creek Marsh, Georgia, USA - 041411BS metaT (Metagenome... | ecosystem: Environmental > Aquatic > Marine > Intertidal...
TCACTCTTGCGCTTTTGGCCGCCCTTCATTTCCACCACTTCTTCCGTGGGGACAATGATCTCGCCAAAACGATCCTGCATGCCGAAGCGTTCAACGCGCTCCTTCAGAGAAATCGCTACCTTTTTCTCAAACTGGGAGAAAGCGTGCACCACATACCAACGCATTGCCATGACCGAAGCTCCCTAGCTCAACCAATAACCATTGAGACTAGCCAGCCAAGCAAGCTGTCTAGCGCCCATAAAATTAGCGCCATCACAAACACGAAAACCACAACGATCAGTGTGGTCTGGGTGGTCTCTGGCCGGGTAGGCCAAACCACTTTTCGAATTTCCGTGCGAGCGCCCTTGATCAGCTGCCAAAACGCACCACCCTTTTCGGTGGTCGATGCAACCCAACCCGCGACACCAGCAGCAGCAATCAATGCAATCACGCGGTAAAGCAGCGACTGATCTGCGTAGATGCTATTACCTACGACGCCAGCGGCAACCAATACGATAACGACCCCCCACTTGAGGGGGTCAAGCCGACTTACTGCGGCCTCACTCATGCTGTATCCCTATGCCGGACCCTCGCAAAAGAGGGCCCTATCAACGCCACCCTTTCAACCATGAAAGGATGGCAGGCCAGGAGGGACTCGAACCCCCAACCTGCGGATTTGGAATCCGCTGCTCTGCCAATTGAGCCACTGGCCTGTATTACTTTTACTCTGACGCTACTTTCCAACCAGAGACGACGAAGCCGAACCCTCAAAATCGATGGTTCGGCTTGACATTATGCGCGCCGAAGCGCGCATCAAGATCCGAGATTACTCGATAATCTTAGCTACAACGCCTGCGCCAACGGTACGACCACCTTCGCGGATAGCAAAACGCAGACCGTCTTCCATCGCAATCGGGGCAATCAACGTCGCAACAAAGTTGATGTTGTCACCAGGCATTACCATCTCAACGCCTTCAGGCAGCTCTACCGCACCCGTAACGTCTGTCGTACGGAAGTAGAACTGTGGACGATAGCCCTTGAAGAACGGCGTATGACGACCACCTTCTTCCTTCGACAGTACATAAACCTCTGCCTCAAACTTGGTGTGCGGCTGTACTGAACCAGGCTTCGACAATACCTGTCCACGCTCAACGTCATCTCGCTTGGTACCACGCAGCAGAACACCAACGTTCTCACCCGCACGACCTTCGTCAAGCAGCTTGCGGAACATCTCAACACCTGTACAGGTGGTCTTGGTGGTGTCGCGGATACCCACGATCTCAATCTCGTCACCCACCTTGATGATGCCGCGCTCTACACGACCGGTTACTACCGTACCCCGACCTGAAATTGAGAACACGTCCTCAACAGGCATCAAGAAAGGCTGATCAATCGCACGCTCAGGCTCAGGAATGTAAGAATCCAACGCCTCAACCAACGCCTTAACCGCCGTAGTACCCAATCCGTTCTCGTCTTCGCCATTCAACGCCATCAGCGCTGAACCACAAATGATCGGCGTATCGTCACCAGGGAACTCATAGGTATCAAGCAGCTCACGCAGCTCCATCTCTACCAGCTCTTTCATCTCTTCGAATTCTTCGGTGTCAACGCCACCACAGTCTTCCGCAAGAAGGTCAGCTTTGTTCAGGAATACAACAATGTACGGTACGCCTACCTGACGCGACAGCAGGATGTGCTCTCGGGTCTGGGGCATAGGACCGTCAGTCGCACCACATACCAGAATCGCGCCGTCCATCTGCGCAGCTCCAGTAATCATGTTCTTCACGTAGTCCGCGTGTCCGGGGCAGTCAACGTGAGCGTAGTGACGCACACTTGACTCATATTCTACGTGTGACGTAGCAATAGTAATGCCGCGCTCACGCTCTTCCGGGGCGTTATCAATACCGTCAAACGCTACCGCAGTACCACCAAATACTTCCGCACATACACGCGTCAACGCCGCCGTCAGCGTCGTCTTACCGTGGTCTACGTGTCCAATAGTTCCCACGTTAACGTGGGGCTTCGAACGCTCAAATGATTCCTTCGCCATGTCGACAAACTCTCCAGAGTGCTAGACGTTCAATACGTCTGGTTTTTTGAAATAATTTGCTGCGCCACATTGGGTGGGGCATCAGCGTATTTAGAAAATTCCATGGTATAGGTGGCCCTACCCTGGGTTGCTGACCGCAAATCAGTGGCGTAACCGAACATTTCAGCCAACGGCACCTCTGCATTCACAACCTTTCCAGACACACTTTCATCCATGCCCAAAATGAGGCCTCGACGGCGATTTAAATCACCCACGACGTCACCCATATTCGCTTCCGGCGTCACCACTTCCACTTTCATGATGGGCTCTAGCAACGCCGCGCCGCCAACTTCTGCGAGCTTTTTGGTTGCCATGCTCGCCGCAATCTTGAACGCCATTTCATTGGAGTCCACATCATGGAAGGAGCCGTCATACAAGGTGGCTTTCAGGCCCAATAACGGATAACCCGCCAGCACACCGTTCTTCATTTGTTCTTCAATGCCTTTTTGAACGGCCGGAATATATTCCTTCGGTACCGTTCCACCAACAACTTCGTTATGGAATTCGAGTCCGTCCGCGTTTTGATCATCTGCAGGCTCAAATCTAACCCATACGTGGCCATACTGACCGCGACCGCCGGACTGACGAACAAATTTGCCCTCAACCTCAGCGGTGTTACGAATTCGCTCGCGGTAAGCCACCTGCGGCTTGCCAATATTCGCCTCTACGCTAAATTCACGGCGCATACGATCGACGATAATGTCTAGGTGTAGTTCACCCATACCGGAAATAATGGTCTGGCCCGTTACTTCATCGGTCTTGACGCGAAACGAAGGATCCTCTTGAGCGAGTTTGCCCAGTGCGACCCCCATCTTTTCCTGATCAGCTTGTGAGCGAGGCTCTACCGCTACAGAAATAACCGGCTCAGGGAACTCCATTCGCTCGAGTATGACGCGCTTGTCGGCATCACACAGGGTATCGCCGGTGGTGACATCCTTGAGGCCAATCGCTGCGGCGATGCCGCCGGCCAATACTTCCTTGATTTCCTCACGGCTATTGGAGTGCATTTGAACCATTCGGCCAACACGCTCTCTCTTGCCCTTCACCGAGTTGTAGACTGCGGTCCCGCTTTCTAACCGGCCCGAATAAACACGGAAAAATGTGAGGGTCCCGACAAAAGGATCCGTTGCAATCTTGAAAGCCAGCGCAGCAAAGGGCTCGTCATCATCCGACTGGCGAGTCACAATCGTTTCTGAATCAGGCAGCGTGCCTTCAATTGCTTTCACTTCGGTAGGCGACGGCAGGTACTCAACAACGGCGTCTAGCACCGCTTGTACACCTTTGTTCTTGAAGGCAGAACCACCCAGTACTGGGACGATTTCATTGGCAAGGGTTCGAGCACGGAGTCCAGCCTTGATTTCGTCTGCCGACAGCTCACCCTCTTCCAAATACTTGGTCATGAGCTCTTCATTGGCTTCGGCAGCTGCCTCAACCATGTACTCACGCATTTCAGCCACAACGTCCTCGAGCTCAGCAGGAACCTCTGCATACTCAAAGGTCATACCCATATCATTTTCGTTCCAGATGATGGCCTTGTTTATGACCAAATCCACCACGCCCCTGAAGTCGTCTTCAGAGCCAATAGTCATCTGTACGGGGACAGCGTTGCACCCCAAACGATCCCGCAGCTGCTGCACTACACGCTCGAAGCTAGCGCCCGCACGGTCCATTTTGTTGACAAAAACAAGTCGAGGAACTTCATACTTGTTGGCTTGGCGCCAAACGGTTTCAGTCTGGGGCTGAACGCCAGACGAACCGCATAAGACAACGACGGCAGCGTCGAGTACCCGCAGCGAGCGTTCAACTTCAATGGTGAAATCTACGTGCCCGGGAGTATCGATAATATTGATACGGTGCTGTTCAAACTGCTGCTGCATACCCGCCCAAAAACACGTGGTAGCAGCAGAGGTGATGGTAATACCGCGCTCTTGCTCCTGCTCCATCCAATCCATGGTGGCCGCACCGTCGTGAACTTCACCGATCTTATGTGAAAGACCGGTGTAGAACAGTACCCGCTCAGTGGTCGTGGTTTTACCCGCGTCCACGTGAGCGCAAATACCAATATTGCGGTAGCGTTGAATCGGAGTTTTCCGAGCCACGATGTATTCCTCAGGGTGCTGGAGCCGGGGCTATCGTTAGAACCTGAAGTGAGAGAACGCCTTGTTGGCCTCAGCCATACGATGCACATCTTCACGCTTCTTAACCGCATTGCCGCGGCCTGCAGATGCGTCAACAATTTCGCCAGCCAGGCGCTGGCGCATAGACTTCTCACCACGGTTGCGCGCGTAGTCCACCAACCAACGCATAGAAAGCGCTTGACGGCGGGCGGGGCGGACTTCAACAGGCACTTGATAGGTAGCACCACCAACGCGACGTGACTTCACTTCAACCATTGGGGCTATGTTTTCAAGGGCTTCATCGAACACTTCGATGGGATCACGCTTGGTACGTTCTTCAACCAGCGTTAACGCACCGTACACGATAGATTCGGCGACAGACTTTTTGCCGCTAACCATGACGTGGTTCATGAACTTTGCGAGTGTTTGATTCCCAAATTTGGGATCAGGTATGACTTCACGTTTTGCAACAACGCGTCTTCTTGGCATTTTCGTTACCTTTTGTCTTCAGGGTTATCCGAGCACTGGAACCTAAGAGCTCCGGCTCAGCCTTACTGTCGGTATGATACCGACCGCATGTCGTGGTGCCGGCGGTAGCCGGCAGCCAGTGTCTTTACTTAGGTCGCTTGGCGCCGTACTTAGATCGGCCCTGGCGACGAGCAGCAACACCGGACGTATCCAAGCTGCCGCGTACGGTGTGATAACGCACACCTGGAAGATCCTTGACTCGTCCACCGCGAATCAGAACAACGCTGTGCTCCTGCAGGTTGTGACCCTCACCACCGATGTAAGAAGAAACTTCAAAACCGTTAGTGAGACGAACACGACATACCTTACGCAGGGCTGAGTTCGGCTTCTTAGGAGTCGTGGTGTATACACGTGTGCACACACCGCGACGCTGCGGACACGCCTGCAATGCAGGAACGCCGCTCTTAACGACCTTACGCTTGCGCGGCTTACGCACGAGCTGGTTAATTGTTGCCATTCAAAAGCTCCAAAATTCACTGGGGGCATCACCCCCAAATAAAAGAGCGCGCATTCTATAGACGCACCCCGCCCCGGTCAACCGGGACTTTGTAACAACTTACTGCAAGTGTTCAATCGAGGCGATTACTCGCCATCGACCTCAGCACTCGCCTTTTCCATTTCCTCCGCAAAGCTCTCTTGGAACTCTTCATCGGACATGGTCAGCTGCAGCCCACCTTCATTCTGCTTACGACGACGCTCTTCGTGGTAAGTCAAGCCAGTGCCCGCAGGTATCAATCTACCCACAATCACGTTTTCCTTGAGACCGCGCAGGTAGTCACGCTTCCCGGTTACAGCCGCTTCAGTCAGTACTCGGGTAGTTTCCTGGAACGATGCTGCCGAGATGAAGCTTTCAGTCGCCAGTGATGCCTTGGTAATACCCAGTAATTCGCGCTCTGCCGTAGGCGATATTAGCCCCTGGGTTTCCATGCGATCACACTCTTCAAGGAACGAGGTGTATTCAACTTGCTCACCCTTGATGAAGCTAGATTCGCCAGAGGTCGCAATGATCACCTTGCGAAGCATTTGGCGTACGATCACTTCAATGTGCTTATCGTTAATCTTCACGCCCTGAAGTCGGTAAACTTCCTGGATCTCATTAACAATATACTTGGCTAGCTCGGGGATACCCTTCAGGCGCAGAATGTCATGGGGACTCAGCGGACCTTCGGACACAATCTCGCCCTTCTGGACTTGCTCACCTTCAAACACGCTGAGTTGACGCCACTTTGGAATCAACACTTCGTAATGATCTGAACCATCGGGCAGCGTTGAGCCGTCCGTTGGAGTGATGATCAAACGACGCTTTCCCTTGGTCTCCTTGCCGAAGCTGACGGTTCCAGAGATCTCAGCAAGAATAGCCGGCTCTTTGGGCTTGCGAGCTTCAAATAGATCAGCAACCCGTGGCAGACCACCCGTGATGTCGCGCGTCTTCGACCCTTCTTGAGGGATACGCGCGATGATGTCACCGACTGCGACGCTGGCTCCATCTTCGAGGTTAACCATGGCGCTGGGCGGCAAGAAGTAGTGCGCTGGTACATTAGTTCCCGCCAACGTTAACTCTTCGCCGTTTTCATCAACCAGCGTCACCGCCGGTCGAATATCTTTACCGGCAGTAGGCCGCTCTCCCTGATCCATGATGGAGATGCTGGACAGACCGGTGAACTCATCAGTCTGTCGCTTGATGGTTACACCTTCCTCCATACCGCTGAACTTAACGGTACCCGCCACTTCAGTGATGATGGGGTGAGTGTGTGGATCCCAGTTGGCCACAACTTCACCGGCGGTTACCTGAGCCTCGTCACGCACTTTAATCACGGCACCGTAAGGTACCTTGTAGCGCTCACGCTCTCGGCCAACCATATCCAATACCGAAAGCTCACCCGATCGTGACACCGCCACAAGCGAACCATCGGCGCGATCTACTACCTTGATATTGTGCAGCTTCACGACACCATCGGAGTTAACCTGGATGTTGTCCTGTGCAGCTTGACCCGAAGCCGCTCCACCGATGTGGAAGGTCCGCATGGTCAACTGCGTGCCGGGCTCACCAATAGACTGAGCGGCGACAACACCAATAGCTTCACCGAGGTTCACTTGGTGACCACGTCCCAAGTCTCGGCCATAGCACGAAGAACAAATGCCGTAGCGCGTCTTACAAGAGATGGGCGAACGTACCTCAAGTTCGTCGATACCCATTTCCTCGAGGCGCTTGATCCACACTTCGTCAACCATGGTTCCAGCTTCAAGAACCAATTCGTCGGTGCCGGGCTTGAACACGTCCTTAGCCACAATTCGGCCCAGTACACGATCAGCCAAGGACTCGATGATGTCGCCACCATCAATAACCGGAGTCATCAACAACCCTTCATCGGTACCGCAATCTTGCTCGGTCACGACCACGTCCTGCGCCACGTCCACTAGACGTCGGGTTAAGTAACCAGAGTTGGCGGTCTTGAGTGCGGTATCCGCTAGACCCTTACGAGCACCGTGGGTAGAGATGAAGTACTGCAGTACGTTCAAACCCTCACGGAAGTTAGCCACAATCGGCGTTTCAATAATCGAGCCATCAGGCTTCGCCATCAGTCCTCGCATACCTGCAAGCTGACGAATCTGCGCCGGTGAGCCTCGAGCACCGGAATCGGCATACATGTAGACGGAGTTAAACGAGCTCTGTTCCTCGTCTTCCCCGTCTCGGTTCTTAACAATCTCTTTCGACAGGCTGCTCATCATCGACTTAGCAACCTGGTCATTCGTACGCGACCAGATGTCGATAACTTTGTTGTATTTCTCGCCCTGAGTTACCAGGCCTGCTGCGTACTGCTCTTCGATCTCTTTGACCTCGCCATAAGCTCGCTCTACGAGCTCAGCCTTTTCAGCGGGGATCTCGAAATCGTTAACGCCGATCGAGGAACCGGACTTCGTGGAGTACTGGTATCCCATGTACATCAACTGGTCAGCAAAAATAACCGTCGACTTCAACCCGACAACACGGTAGCACTGGTTGATCACTCGGGAGATGGCCTTCTTCACCATCGGCTGGTTGATCATGTCGAAGGACAAGCCTTCGGGAACAATCCGCCACAGCAAGGCACGGCCAACGGTGGTTTCGACAATACGCGTGGCGCGGTCGACTTCCTGGTTATAGCCCATCACCACTTCGTGAATGCGCACTTTAATACGTGCCTGCAGGTGAACCTCACCCGACGCATAGGCGCGCTCAACCTCAGCCTGGTCGGAGAAGGCCATGCCCTCACCTTTGGCATTGATCAGCTCACGGGTCATAAAGTAGAGACCCAGAACCACGTCCTGTGACGGAACGATAATGGGGTCGCCTGAAGCGGGCGATAAGATGTTGTTGGTAGACATCATTAACGCACGCGCTTCTAGCTGTGCCTCGAGTGTCAGCGGTACGTGTACCGCCATCTGGTCCCCGTCAAAGTCAGCGTTATAGGCCGCACAGACCAGCGGATGAAGCTGAATCGCCTTACCCTCAATCAGTACAGGCTCAAAAGCTTGAATACCCAATCGGTGCAAGGTCGGCGCACGGTTCAGCAGCACTGGGTGCTCGCGAATAACCTCAGCGAGGATATCCCACACCTCTGGTGGCTCACGCTCCACCATTTTCTTAGCCGCTTTGATCGTGCTGGCAAGGCCACGATGCTCAAGCTTGCCAAAAATGAAGGGCTTGAATAACTCCAGAGCCATCTTCTTAGGCAGACCGCACTGATGTAAGCGCAAAGTGGGTCCTGTCACGATAACCGAGCGACCGGAGTAATCCACACGCTTGCCTAGCAAGTTCTGACGGAAACGTCCTTGCTTGCCCTTGATCATGTCCGCCAAAGATTTCAGCGGCCGCTTGTTAGAACCGGTGATGGCACGACCGCGCCGACCGTTGTCCAACAGGGCGTCTACAGATTCCTGAAGCATGCGCTTCTCGTTACGCACGATAATGTCCGGCGCATTGAGATCAAGCAAACGCTTCAAACGGTTGTTACGGTTGATCACACGACGATATAAATCGTTCAGATCTGACGTCGCAAAACGACCGCCGTCGAGGGGCACAAGTGGCCGCAAATCAGGTGGCAGGACGGGAAGAACCCGAAGCACCATCCACTCGGGTCGGTTACCCGATGACGCAAACGCTTCCAGCAGCTTTAAGCGCTTAGACAGCTTCTTGATCTTGGTCTCGGAGTTGGTCTGAGGAATTTCCTCGCGCAACCGCTCGACCTCAGAGACTAGGTCAATAGCTGCCATCATATCTTGAATGGCTTCAGCACCCATCTTGGCAGTGAACTCGTCGCCGAATTCTTCCATGGCCTCGTAGTACTGCTCATCATTCAGCAGCTGGCCTTGATCAAGGGTCGAGAGACCTGGGTCGGTCACCACGTAAGATTCAAAGTAAAGAATGCGCTCGATATCACGGAGCGTCATGTCCAACAACAGACCGATGCGGGAAGGCAGCGACTTCAGAAACCAGATGTGAGCCACCGGACTTGCCAGCTCAATGTGACCCATGCGCTCGCGACGCACTTTGGCGAGAGCCACCTCAACGCCACACTTCTCGCAGATAACGCCACGGTGCTTAAGCCGCTTGTACTTACCGCACAAACACTCATAGTCCTTAACCGGGCCAAAAATTTTGGCACAGAAAAGTCCGTCACGCTCGGGCTTAAAAGTCCGATAGTTAATGGTCTCGGGCTTTTTCACCTCGCCGTAAGACCACGAACGAATCATTTCGGGAGAAGCAAGACCGATACGAATGGAATCGAAGTCTTCGCTTTTTTCTCTGCTTAGCAGGTTCAACAAATCTTTCATGTTGTTCTATCCCCCTCAGAAGCCTGACGACTCGGACTCGAGATCAATATCGATACCGAGCGAGCGGATTTCTTTGATCAACACATTGAAGGACTCGGGCATGCCCGGCTCCATGCGATGATCCCCATCGACGATGTTCTTGTACATCTTGGTACGTCCCGCCACATCGTCTGACTTGACGGTCAACATTTCTTGCAAGGTATAGGCAGCACCGTAAGCTTCGAGTGCCCACACTTCCATCTCACCGAAGCGCTGACCACCGAACTGTGCCTTACCACCCAATGGCTGCTGAGTAACCAAGCTGTACGAACCTGTGGAACGTGCGTGCATCTTGTCATCCACAAGGTGGTTCAACTTCAGCATGTACATATAACCCACGGTCACCGGGCGCAGGAAAGCGTCGCCGGTTCTGCCGTCGTACAAGGTAACCTGGCCGCTATCGGGCAAGTCTGCCAACCGCAGTAACGCCTTGATCTCGGCTTCAGCCGCACCATCAAAGACCGGCGTACCCATGGGAACACCCGCTCGCAGATTATTGGCCAACGCCAGCAACTCGTCGTCACTGAGGCTGTCGATATCAGCATTACGCCGGCTGTCTGATGAGTGCGCATAGATCTGCTTAAGGAAATCACGCAGCTGAGAAATCTTAGCCTGCTGATCCAGCATCTCATCGATCTTAACTCCCAAGCCACGAGCCGCCATACCCAAGTGCGTCTCTAGGATCTGACCCACGTTCATTCGTGAAGGCACACCCAAGGGGTTTAGTACGATGTCTACAGGCTCGCCATTTTCATCAAATGGCATATCTTCCACGGGCATGATGACAGAGATAACACCCTTGTTACCGTGTCGGCCAGCCATCTTGTCACCGGGCTGGATGCGTCGCTTCACCGCAAGATAAACCTTGACGATTTTGAGCACGCCTGGAGCCAGATCATCACCGCTCTGGAGCTTTTGTTTCTTAATCTCGAAACGCTCTTCGAGCTGCTTGTTCTGCTCCTCTAACAAGCGCTGGGCCGCAGCCATTTGCTCGTTTAACTCAGCATCACCCAGCTTGATTTTGAACCATTGCTCCCGATCAAGCTCCGCGAGGACTTCTTCAGTCAGCTCGGTGCCCTTGGGCAAACCGCCACCGCTGAGGGTCTTTTGACCGCCAATCAAACTCGCCAAACGAGCGTAAGTCGCCTCTTCGTAGATTCGATACTCTTCGCGGAGATCTTTGCGATAGTCTGCTAGCTGAGCAGATTCGATCTGCTTGGCACGCGGATCCTTTTCAAGACCGTCACGGGTGAATACCTGAACGTCGATGACGGTGCCTTTATAGCTTGAAGGCACACGCAATGAGGTGTCTTTCACGTCAGACGCCTTTTCACCAAAGATCGCACGCAACAGCTTTTCTTCAGGAGTGAGCTGTGTTTCGCCTTTTGGCGTTACCTTGCCCACTAGAATGTCGCCCGCGTCCACCTCGGCACCGATGTACACAATGCCTGACTCATCCAGCTTGCTCAGTGCACCCTCGCCAACGTTGGGGATATCCGAGGTAATTTCCTCTGGACCCAGCTTCGTATCACGAGCGATACAGGTGAGCTCCTGAATATGGATGGTGGTGAAACGGTCTTCTTTAACAACCCGCTCCGAAACCAAAATGGAGTCTTCGAAGTTGTAGCCATTCCAAGGCATAAACGCGATGCGCATGTTCTGCCCAAGCGCCAGCTCACCCAGATCCACAGAGGGCCCGTCCGCCAAAATATCGCCACGACCAATGCGGTCGCCGACAGACACAATGGGGCGCTGGTTGATACACGTATTCTGGTTCGAGCGCTTGTACTTAGTGAGGTTGTAGATATCGACCGGAGCCTCATCCATTCCGACCGAGTCTGTATCGACGCGCACTACGATACGGCTAGCATCAACCGA
>Ga0182093_1237538_pt1 | contig 11415 bp, 8 predicted proteins | sample 041ome_21_FD_127776 | JGI IMG/M metagenome (GOLD analysis project Ga0182093, IMG submission 127776) | Metatranscriptome of coastal salt marsh microbial communities from the Groves Creek Marsh, Georgia, USA - 041411BS metaT (Metagenome... | ecosystem: Environmental > Aquatic > Marine > Intertidal...
AATTAGCAGTGAAGCCACTGATCCACGGCCTTTATCAAGACGGGATTCAATGACGATTCCCTGTGCCGGAACATCAGCCGGCGCCTGCAACTCCAGCAGCTCGGCCTGTAACAGAACAGCGTCTAGCAATGCGTCAATACCCTCACCCGTTTGGGCCGAAACTGAAACAAACTGCGTATCGCCGCCCCACTCCTCGGGAATCACATCCTTGCCAGACAGCTCATTTTTCACGCGGTCAGGATCAGCCGCTTCTTTGTCTATTTTGTTGACGGCAACCACCAAAGGCACGCCCGCTGCACGAGCATGCTGAATGGCTTCTTCCGTCTGTGGCATGACGCCATCGTCCGCGGCGACCACGAGTATCACGATGTCGGTGGATTTCGCTCCACGAGCCCGCATCGCGGTGAACGCGGCGTGTCCGGGCGTATCGAGGAAGGTGATCATCCCGTGATCCGTCTCTACGTGGTAAGCACCAATGTGCTGAGTAATTCCACCCGCCTCACCGCTGGCAACACGACTCTTGCGGATGTAGTCGAGCAGCGATGTCTTACCATGATCCACGTGGCCCATCACCGTTACAACGGGGGCTCGGGGCGCGAGGGTACCTTCCTGGTTGGAAATGGTCTCCTCGAGCTGATCTTCAAGCACATCATCGGACACCAGCTTGACCCTGTGTCCCAGCTCCTCAACCACAAGCGCTGCCGTATCCTGGTCAACCATCTGATTGATCGTCGCCATCACGCCAAGCTTCATAAGCTCTTTGATGACGACGCCGGCCTTGACTGCCATCTGCTGGGCCAAATCGCCAACGCTGATGTTTCCGGGCAAATTAACTTCGTAAATAATTTTCTCCGTAGGCTGCTCAAAGCCGTGCTTACCATGCTCTTCATGGCCCTTCTTGCGGCGTCCGCCACGGCGGCGTGAAACGCCCGCCTCTGCAGCTTCCAGATCACTCAGGGATAGATTATGGCCGCGCTGCTTGCCTCGAGCGCCGGGGATAGACGACCGATCCAAGCGACCACGTCCCGCCGCTTTACGGCGCTCCGCTTCGTTGGCTGAATCGCGGGTCGGCGCCTCATGCAAGCGCTTGGGCTTACGATCAACACTGTCGCCGCCTTCGGCGGGTTTAGTCGCCGCAGGACGCTTGGCAGCATCGGACCGCGTTTTGGCATCTTCCGCCTTGCGCTTTTCCTCGGCCTTCTTGGTCGCAACAGCTGCATCGAGTTCGCGCTGACGCTTTTCCTCTTCGGCCTTACGACGCGCTGCTGCACGCTGGCGAAGCACCTCGGGGTCAACGTCCCGCAAGTCTTCTTCGGGCTCGGGCTCGAGCTCAGGTTCAGGTTCAGGTTCAGGCTCGGGTTCAGGCTCGGGCTGGGGTTCAGGCACGGGCTCTGGCTCAGGAGCTACCTCCGCAACCGGTACCGGATCAATAACTACATCTAACGCCTCGGCCTCTAACTCAGCGCCAACTTCGGTGGCATCGGCTTTAGCCTCAACTTCCTCGCGCTTGACGTAAGTTCGCTTCTTACGCACTTCAACGTTAACCGTGCGCTTACCGCTACCACCGGTGCGCAGGGTACTCACCTGTTTGCGTTTTAGCGTGATTTTCTTGGGCGCCGCCGTCGACTCACCGTGACTTCGCTTCAAGAATGCGAGCAAAGTCTGCTTGTCATCCTCAGAAACTTCCTCTACCGCTGCTGTATGCGGCAGGCCGGCTTCTTTCATTTGCGACAACAACCGCTCGACGGAGGCTCCCACCGTCTTTGCTAGCTGTTCTACTGTCTGCGCCATGTGTAACTCCCTGATCCGTTCGGGTTATGCGTCGTTGAGTCCGTACCTGAGCAATCAGGCGCCCTCTTCCTCAGCAAACCACGGTGCACGAGCGGTCATAATTAGCTCTGCCGCGCGCTCCTCGGACATATCTTCAATATCCATAAGATCATCGACGCTCTGCTCAGCAAGGTCTTCCATGGTGATAACACCACGGCTCGCCAGCACATAGGCCAGATGACGCTCCATTCCATCCATGCTGAGAAGGTCTTCCGCCGGCTCAACATCCAACTGTTCTTCTGACGCAATCGCCATAGTAAGCAGCGCGTCTTTGGCGCGAGCTCTGAGCTCTTCTGAGATATCCTCATCAAAGCCCTCAATTGCCATCATCTCCTCAAGAGGAACATAAGCTACCTCTTCAAGGGTGGTGAAACCTTCATCAACGAGAACACCCGCGACGTCCTCGTCGACATCCAAAGCGTTCATGAAGGTCTCCATAACCTGGGCGGCCTCTGCCTCTTGCTTTTCGACTGCTTCATCAACACTCATGACGTTGATTGTCCAGCCGGTCAGCTCTGAGGCCAGTCGAACATTCTGACCACCGCGGCCAATGGCCTGTGCCAGATTGTCTTCACCAACCGCAACCTCCATGGTGTTGCTATCCTCATCAACAACAATGGATTCAACATCAGCAGGCGACATGGCATTAATGACCAGCTGTGCAGGGTTGTCATCCCAGAGGATGATGTCTACCCGCTCATTATCCAACTCAGTGGATACAGCCTGCACGCGGGAGCCACGCATACCAACGCAGGCGCCAACAGGGTCAATGCGCTGGTCACCCGTTTTTACAGCGATCTTGGCCCGCGACCCTGGGTCTCGCGCTGCTGCACGAATTTGAATTACACCCTCGGAGATTTCGGGAACTTCAATTTTGAACAGCTCAACCAGCATCTCCTTGCACGCCCGTGACAGGATGAGCTGGGGGCCTCTAGATTCGGTATTGATCTCCAGCAGCACTGCGCGAACACGGTCGTTAATGCGGAATGTCTCACGCCCCACCAATTCACTTCGTGGCAACAGACCTTCAGCGTTGTTGCTGAGGTCAACAATGATATTGTCCCGAGTGACTTTCTTGACGATCCCCGCAAGCAACTCACCTTCCCGACCGCGATACTGATCGACAATCTGAGCACGTTCAGCGTCTCGAACTTTCTGCACGATTACCTGCTTCGCGGTCTGCGCAGCAATTCGGCCAAAGTCTACGTTCTCAACAACTTCTTCGTGGATGTCCCCAGGCACAAGCTTTGGGTCCATTTCAATGGCTTCTTCAGTGGTCAACTGGGTGCCCAACAAAGCCAACTCAGTATCTGGAACAACCAGCCAGCGTCGCTTCGTAACGTAGTCGCCGGTATGACGATCAATGGTGACTTCTATCTCGGAGTCTTCGTCATAACGCTTCTTGGCTGCAGTCGCCAGCGCGAGTTCAATGGCCTCAAAAATGATGTCTTCTGAGACACCTTTCTCGTTGGAAACAGCCTCTGCAACTAGCAGGATTTCTTTATTCATTGTTTGCCTCTCAGCACTTCCGACATCACCTAAAAGATGGTGACCGTCTCAACTCTGCGCCACATCACCGTCACCGGCAGACGCTGCGTTCTCGCCACTTTTTGGTTTCATATCGAGCCTGGGTTCAACCCGCGCTCGATCGACTTGCTTAAGCGGCAATAAATATTCGTTGTCATCCACTCGGACGACGACATCCTCATCCTCGAGGCCCACTAACCAACCTCGGAACTTTCGGCGCCCCTCAAAGGGAAACCGTAACTTAATCTCGATCGGCTCTCCGACGTAAAGCGCGTACTGCGACGGCTTAAACAACAACCGATCTACCCCTGGAGAGGACACCTCAAGCGTGTATTCACCTTGGATTGGGTCCTCAACGTCCAACACCGAGCTTACGTGTCGGCTTACCAACGCACAATTATCGACGGTGACACCGTTCTCCCCTTCGATGTATAGCCGAAGGGTTGGACGGCGGTTGGGAGATAGCAGTTCCAGCCCCCAGAGCTCAAAGCCTAGCGACTCGACGGTTGGCGCGAGCAGCTCGGACAATCGCGATTCTTTTCCCGACATCGCCGATATCTCCTGCGTTCATAGCCAGCCGCATTACCTGCGGATACGAAAAAGCCCCATCAGGGGCTTCACGAATAACACGGACCTGAGCATTGGTCTGTGTCGATTTGGTAGCGGGGGCCGGATTTGAACCGACGACCTTCGGGTTATGAGCCCGACGAGCTACCAGGCTGCTCCACCCCGCATCAAAATCTTAGTGACCGCCCCCTTGGCGCCGTTACAAACTGCCGTAACGCCGCTGGCTGTCACTCCGACCAGAACAAAACTGGTCGATCAGAGGCGCAGAAGTATAGGGAGGCGGTGTGGGTTGGTCAACAGCTTCTTTACCCGATGTACTAATAAATATCACTTAATTACGTTTCGACTTACTTACGGGGTTAATTTACGGCTTTAACTAGGTTTTTTAGTGTTACAGCTCGCTAAGTTACCGCCTCGACGAGGTTTTCGGTTCCAGACTAGATGCTTGGTGGCCTCAATCAAGTTAGCGGCTTGGGTGCTCGATGGGCTACGGCTGCAGCGACGTTGTCAGTTCGGAACTCCATGATTCAGCGTTGTGATGCAGTCAACGGGATGGAAGCTCGTTGAGTCACGGCCTCGTGGTCACATAGGTGTTTCAGTCGCTCCACGGAATTCGCTTGATGAAACACCTATGTGACCACCAGGCCTCGATCCGTGGATGCGCCCTAGCGGGGACGAGTGACTGCCAAATGTCTCCAGCTGGCTCGTGCTCGCCGGGCTTTGTGCCGAACATTATTTTTCACCAAGCGAATTCCGTGGAGCGACTGAAAAATAATGTTCGGCGCTAAGCCAACAAGCGATCCAGATACGACAAAGCCCCAAATAATGGGGCTCTGCGTTGTTTGGTGCGGAAGGCGGGACTTGAACCCGCACAGCCATAGGCCACTACCCCCTCAAGATAGCGTGTCTACCAATTCCACCACTCCCGCAATTTTTACTCTTGTGGTACATCGTCGCCGGATTCTATCACTTCCACCGACGCTTCAGCACCACTCACATCGACCACAGGTACATCACTTGACTGATCAGCACCCACAGCTTCCATCGAAACCTCAGGCATATCGGTCGCCGGAACGTCATCAGATGTCATGGGTTCGGTGATTTCCGTGGTCTCCATCACATCAATAGGCAGCTCAAAACCCAAATCTTGGGTGTCAGCGGTCTTGCTATCGGCAATCATTGCGAGACCGAAGCTCGTCGCAAAAAATGCCGCTACCAACCAGGCAGTGCCTTTGGTCAGTATGTTCACATTACCGGTACTACCAAACAGCGTTTGCGAACCGCCTGCACCAAACGACGCACCGATGTCGGCACCTTTACCACGCTGCATCATGATCAAGCCAATAATGGCAAGGGCAATCAACAGGTGCACTACCAAAATAATCTGTTCCACTACTTCCTCCCGGAGACTCCCGCTGACGCTATCTGCCAAAAGCTTTCTGCTTCCAGCGAAGCCCCGCCAACCAGCGCCCCGTCAATCGTGTCGCAGGCGAACAATTCCGCCGCGTTGCTGGGCTTGACGCTGCCTCCATAGATGATGGGCACAGAGCCCGCATCAACCCCAAATTTTTCTACCAACCCCTGCCGAATGAGTCGGTGCATCTCATTAGCTTGCTCGGGCGTTGCTGTCCTGCCAGTGCCAATAGCCCAAACCGGCTCATACGCAATCACCAGACCGTCCTGAGTCACGCCCTCCAAGGAGCGCTGTAACTGGCTTGCAACAATACGCTCGTGCTCACCCGCCTCTCTTTCTGCCAGAGACTCGCCAACACACAGTATGACGGACAAACCCGCAGCTAATCCTCGCTGCGCCTTCGCGGCCACTATCGCGTCGGTTTCACCGTGGTATTGCCGCCGCTCGGAGTGACCAACAATAACCCAGCGACATCCCGCCTCTTGTAACATCTCGGCCGCTACTTCACCGGTGTAGGCTCCGGCTTGGTGAGCAGAGCAATCTTGCGCCCCTAAACCCATCATCGGCATCTCCCGGGAAACCGCCCCAAGGTACGGAAATGGGGGGCAAACCACTGTTGTCACGTCATCGAGTTGACCCGACGCTAGTGTCGTCCAAGATCCAGCAAACGCTTCGATGGCCTCGAGACCACCGTTCATTTTCCAGTTGGCAACAACCAGCAATGCCATCAGGCCATCCCTATGAAAACAGGCGCGCGATACTAGCGAAACGTCCGCTCCGCCGCAAGGAACATTTTTACCTCAAGCGTGAGCGGAAATGGCGTCAGCAACTTTTTGCCCTAAGGTCTGGATCTCTCGGTGGTCATCCCCCTCAACCATCACTCGAATAACAGGTTCGGTACCCGAGGGTCGCAGTAGAACCCGCCCACGACCAGCGAGAATCGATTCAACCTCTCTACAGGCATCGGTCACGGGGTTGGTGCCTGACAAATCAAGTTCAGCCTGAGGTTTCGGCACATTAATCAGTATTTGAGGGAGCTTAGTCATTCCTGCGCGCAGGTCGGCAAAGGGCTTGCCCGCCGCCACAACCGCCGCCAGCACTTGCAGAGCTGACACAATTCCATCCCCCGTGGTGGCTACATCGCTGCAGATAATATGCCCCGATGACTCGCCTCCGAGGCGCCAACCGTGCTGTTGCATCATCTCCTTGACATAGCGATCCCCGACCTTGGCCCGACCCAGCTGGAGCCCCTGCTCAGCCAGCGCCAACTCGAGCCCCATATTCGACATCAGGGTACCCACCACTCCGGAGTCAGCACGACCCACAGCCACACGGTGCATTGCCAATACATACAACAGCTCGTCTCCATCGACCAGCGTCCCATCGGCATCAACGAACAGCACGCGGTCGCCATCGCCATCAAAGGCAATACCCAGATCTGCCTTTGATGCAGTAACAGCCGCCTGCAGCGCTGCGGGAGCGGTGGAGCCCACCTCGTTATTGATGTTAAAGCCATCAGGCTGGGTGCCAATTAACTCGACTTCGGCACCCAACTCGGAAAAGACCGAGGGCGCGATGTGATACGTTGCCCCGTGGGCGCAGTCGATGACTAATTTAAGCCCGCGCAGGGTTTGATGCTCTGGAAACGTGGCTTTACAAAATTCGATGTACCGGCCGGCCGCATCCACAACCCGCGTAGCCTTACCAAGATCACGTGATTGAACCGTCTCCAAAGGCAGGTCGAGGGCGGCCTCAATCGCAAACTCCATCTCGTCGGGTAATTTAGCCCCCTGATCGCAGAAAAATTTAATGCCGTTGTCAAAAAATGGATTGTGTGACGCACTGATCACAATGCCGGCAGCCGCATTCTGGGTACGCGTCATGTGAGCAACAGCAGGAGTCGGCATTGGGCCCAAGAGCTTTACGTTGGCTCCCGCAGCTACCAAACCCGCCTCCAATGCCGATTCGAACATATAGCCCGATACGCGGGTGTCCTTACCAATGATCACGGTTGGCTTACCGCCCCAACGCTCCCGAAAAACACGACCACAAGCCCAGCCCAGCTTCAGCATAAAATCCGGCGTGATAGGCGCCTCCCCGACGGCACCGCGAATACCGTCAGTGCCAAAATACCGCTTATCCATTAATTTATATTCTCCATCGCCGTGAGCATTGCCAAAGCATCCACAGTCTCTCTGACATCGTGCACCCGCAATAAGCGCGCGCCATTCATAGCGGCCAGCACCGCCAGCGATAAACTCGCAGCAAGCCGCTCGGTGGGATCACGCTGGATAACATGGGCAATCATAGATTTACGGGACAAGCCCGCTAACACCGGATACCCCAAATCGACCACCCGCTGAAGCTGTTTTAACAACGTAAAATTGTGGGTCGCGGTTTTGCCAAAGCCAAACCCCGGGTCAATGACAATGCGATCGGCGGCAATTCCAGCCTCCACACAGCGATCAATGCGCTGCCGCAGAAACTCGCAAATTTCTGACACCACGTCTCGATATTGGGGGTTGCGCTGCATAGTGTCAGGCTCACCCGCCATATGCATCAAACAAACAGGCAGCTCCACAGCTGCTGCCGCGGCTAATGCGCCGGGACGCGTGAGAGCTCGAACATCGTTGATCATTCCGGCACCAAGCCGAGCTCCCTCCGCAATTACCTGAGGCGAGCTGGTGTCCAATGACAACACCGCATCAAACCGATCAGCAAGTACTTCGACCGCGGGCAATACCCGGTCGAGCTCCTCCTGCTCAGACACCACAGCGGCTCCTGGGCGAGTAGACTCTCCACCAATATCCAAAACGGCAGCGCCCGCAGCAACCATACCCTCTGCCTGCCGACACAACAGATCTTCGTTCACTCGGTTGTTAGCAAACAGAATACCGCCATCGGAAAAGGAATCTGGGGTCACATTGGGAACCCCCATGACCCGAGGATAGCTGAGATCCAAAACGCGACCGGCGCAGTCTAAGACCGCGCCGGTATTGATAGACGTACTCACAGCGTAGACCGTTGCTTAGTGCTCGCTCGCATGCCCACCAATGGGGCTTTCAGTGCTTTCACTTGCCGCAGGCTGACCACCGCCAGGTTTATTATCGCCACTGTCAGACCAGCCCGCCGGTGGTCGAGGATCTCGACCCTCCATGATGTCGCTAATTTGCTCAGCATCAATGGTTTCGTAGTGCATCAATGCTTCGGCCATGGAATCCAGCTTCGAGCGATGCTCTTCGAGGATATTAGTCGCTTTCTGATAGCACTCGTCGATAATTTTGCGCACTTCTTTATCAATGGCTCGCGCCGTCTCATCGGACATTGCCTTTGAAGGCTGGCCCGCTGAGCGGCCAAGGAATACTTCTTCACCACCCTCGTCATACATCAACGGTCCCATGGCCTCGGACAAGCCCCATTTGGTGACCATGTTGCGTGCTATTTCCGTAGCCCGCTGGATGTCATTGGAGGCCCCGGTCGTAATGCCGTCGTGTCCTAGGGTCATTTCCTCTGCAACACGCCCACCGAAGAGGCTGGTGATTTGACTGATAATGTGCCGACGGCTGTGGCTATACCGGTCCTCCTCCGGGAGAAACATGGTCACGCCGAGGGCGCGGCCACGGGGAATAATTGAGACCTTGTACACCGGATCATGCTCCGGCATGAGGCGACCGACAATGGCATGCCCTGCTTCGTGGTAAGCCGTGTTCAGCTTTTCTTTCTCAGACATCACCATAGAGCGTCGTTCGGCGCCCATCATGATCTTATCTTTAGCCAACTCAAACTGCTGCATACCCACCATCCGGAGACCCGACCGCGCGGCAAATAGAGCGGCTTCATTCACCAGGTTGGCAAGATCCGCCCCAGAAAACCCTGGCGTACCTCGGGCAATCTTTGACGGATCCACGTCTTCCGCCAAAGGAACCTTGCGCATATGGACTTTTAGCACCTGCTCTCGGCCGCGGATGTCGGGCAGCCCTACCACCACCTGGCGATCAAAACGCCCCGGGCGAAGTAATGCTGGATCCAGAACATCGGGACGGTTGGTCGCGGCGATCACGATAACTCCGTCATTAGCCTCAAAGCCGTCCATCTCCACCAGCAGCTGGTTCAGGGTCTGCTCGCGTTCATCATGACCGCCGCCCAAACCGGCACCGCGATGACGTCCCACGGCGTCGATCTCATCAATAAAGATAATGCAGGGGCTCTGCTTCTTGGCCTGGTCAAACATGTCACGCACACGTGATGCGCCCACACCCACGAACATCTCCACAAAATCAGAACCAGAGATGGAAAAGAAAGGCACTTTTGCCTCGCCGGCGATGGCCTTAGCCAGCAGGGTCTTACCTGTACCAGGCTGCCCGACCATAAGCACACCACGGGGGATACGACCGCCCAACTTTTGAAACCGACTAGGATCGCGCAAAAACTCTACCAGCTCTTGCACATCCTCTTTTGCCTCTTCAACACCGGCGACGTCGGCAAAGGTGGTGGTGATCTGATCTTCACCCAACAGCTTAGCCTTGCTCTTGCCAAAACTCATCGGGCCGCCACGACCGCCACCACCGCCTTGCATTTGGCGCATAAAAAACATGAAAACAGCGATAATGATAAGAATGGGGAAACTAGCAACAAGCAGCTGGGTCCATACGCTCTGCTGCTCGGGCTTTCGGCCCTCGACCACCACGCTATGGTTGAGCAGGTCGTCCATTAACTTGGGATCTTCCACCATCGGTCGAATCGTCTCAAAACCAGAGCCATCGATTCGTTCGGCGGTAATAGTCAACCCATCAACAACCACCTTGCGGATACGATCGTTTTGAATTTCCTGAATAAACTCGGAGTAGCCAACCTGTTCGGTTGCGCCTTGCATACTAAAGTTGTTGAAAACGGATAACAGCACCGCCGCAATCACCAACCAAAGCAATAAATTTTTAGCCATGTTGTTCAAAATGAATCCCTCTTGGGCTCCGCAAAGCAGTACCGTTATGTACGCGGCCGACCAGTATAGTGGACCTACATGCGGACGCCAGTGCCATTTTTCAAGGTAACACGGGGTTTAGGCAACCGATAGATCACACTTTTGGTCGCTTTTGACGATAAATCCGGCCAGCAAGCCTCTGTTGAACAACTACCCCTTGAAACCAGTTGCGACCAAGTAGACCTCCCTCGAACGCGGCCTCGAGGCATCGGGTTTACGTGTCAGCACCTTTGCAAAGTGACTTCGTGCACTGCCCATTAGCTCCTCGAAGCCCTCACCATGAAACACCTTAGCCACAAATGAGCCGCCGTCGGGCAGTACACGAGTGGCCAAATCCAACGCCAATTCCACCAAATACATGGATCTCGGCTGGTCAACCGCGTCAATGCCACTCATGTTGGGCGCCATATCGGACATGACCAAATCCACGGCATCATCGCCCAAGGCCGCCAATATCGCGTTAAACACCTCATCCTCGGTGAAATCACCCTCGATAAACTCTACCCCTGCAATATTGTCCATAGGCAGAATATCGGAAGCGACAACCCGCCCCTTATGACCCACCAAATCCGCGGCTACCTGAGACCAGCCCCCTGGGGCAGATCCCAAATCCAGCACGGTCATACCCGGGCGAATCAAACGGTCTCTGTCGTTTAGCTCCATCAATTTATAACAGGCGCGGGAACGATATCCCTCCTTTTGGGCCCGTTTAACGAAGGGGTCTTCGTGGTGTTCTTTTAACCAGGCTCGGCTGGATGAACGTTTCTTTGCCATGAACTAGGACTCAGAGGGGTTTCGTGAAGTACACTGGAGGCTCCAGTTTACTGATTGCTGCCATGTCGTACGACTCTAAAAAACTTTCGAATTCCGAGCTCAAGCAATACCGAGCGATAGCCCACAAGTTAAACCCTGTGGTCACCGTCGCAGGTAACGGTCTCAGCGCTAACGTTCTCGCCGAAATTAACCGAGCTCTTGATGATCACGAATTGGTGAAAATCAAAGTCGCCGTTGGTGATCGGGACTTGCGCGACGAGCTAGTTGCGAGCCTCTGCGAGCAAGCCGGCGCCAACCTAGTGCAACGCATTGGGAATACGGC
>Ga0182093_1043170_pt1 | contig 11409 bp, 5 predicted proteins | sample 041ome_21_FD_127776 | JGI IMG/M metagenome (GOLD analysis project Ga0182093, IMG submission 127776) | Metatranscriptome of coastal salt marsh microbial communities from the Groves Creek Marsh, Georgia, USA - 041411BS metaT (Metagenome... | ecosystem: Environmental > Aquatic > Marine > Intertidal...
ATGCAAGTTGGGACGTCGTTCAGGATTTGAATTACCGCTCTGAGAAGCTACCGAAAGGGCAACGCGCGGTGGATACCAAGCAAAAGACGACGGACGCGGACGACGCCGAGCGTGGGGAAGGCGAGCCGGCGCCAACCACCATTGTGACCGCGTACGATACGGCGAACGCGCTGATGTTCAAGAAACCGCCTACAGTACAAACGATATGCACGCCAAGTGGGAGTGCGCTGTCGTTTGATACCAACTGCGCGTCAGTCGCGACGTGTGACGCCGCGACTTCGACGACGAGCGTGACCATTCTTGAAGCCCTCCGTCAAGCTCCTCGAGAGTCGTCGTTGCTTCGAAGCTTGGACGAAACGCAACCCCCAATGACGTACGGTGCATTGCTTGACTTTATCACGAACGGTGATGGTGACTTGCGTAAAATTTCTGCCAAGCCAAACGACGTCGTGGCGTATAATGTTCCACCAGGCCCAGTCGGCGCGGTGGCTTTTCTCTCCATTGCTTCTCAATGCACCGCCGTGCCCCTCGACCCTGGCATCGCTGAAGACGATGCATACGAAGCGCTCACTTCATGCGGCGTGACGCGCGTGATTATTTTCCGAGGAACGGGATCGGACGCAGCCGAAAAGGCTGCGAGGCGAGCCAACATTTCCATCGCGTGGTTCGCCGTGTCTGAAGACGCATCGCGACCCGCCGGGACGTACGCACCTGAAGTATCTGAAGAAGATTCCTCCAGCGCACAACGTCTCGAGCTCAGGTGTGACTCCATTGGATTACTTTTGCGCACTTCAGGTACGACATCAAAGGCGAAAGTCGTGCCTTTACTCGTCGGCGCGCTCACATCCAACGGCGCAGCTCTGGCCAAATCTTTGGAACTCACCCACAAAGACGTGTGCATCAACGCCATGCCGCTCTTCCACATCGGTGGTCTATCGTGCTCCATACTAGCCACGATCGCAGCCAAGGCGAGCGTGATTTGCTGTATGAAGTTTGACGCCAAGGCGTTCTACGACGCCATCACGTCTTCGACGTCGCGCGCCCCGCCGACGTGGTACTCCGCCATCCCCACCATTCACATCACCGTGCTCCAATACGGTAAGGCTGTGTCCGGCGGCTCGCCCCCGTCGCATTCGCTGCGATTCATCCGCTCTGGCGCCGCCGCGCTGAGTCACGCCGATGCTGAAAAGCTGCACGATTTTTGGCGCGCGCCCGTCGTGCCCACGTACAGCATGAGCGAGCAAATGCCAATTTCCGGGAAGAGCATCAACCTCCCGCTCCACGAGCGCGCCGACACGGTTGGTCAACCTCTGATCTGCTCCGTCGCGCTCGTGTCCGACGGTTCGTGTCTCCCCACAGCACCGTTCGGGCAACAAGGCGAGCTCGTCGTCAGCGGCGACAACGTCATGCGCGGGTACGCAAACGCTGAAGAAGCAAACAACAAAACGTACCTGTACATTGGCGACAAGCGATACTTGCGCACGGGCGACATTGCGAAACTCGACGCCGATGGGTTTATTTATCTCACAGGTCGCAGTAAAGAGCTCATCAAGCGCGGCGGTGAGCAGGTGAGTCCATTGAAGGTTGAAGCCGTGCTCGCGCAGCATCCCGCGGTGCGCGTCGCCGTCGTCTTTGGCGTGCCTTCGCCGTTATGGGGCGAAGAAGTCGGTGTCGCAATCGTGCTCGTCGACGGCGTTAAATCCGATAACGACGCAACATTAAAGTCCATCAAGGGTTTAGCGACGTCATCGAAAGAGTTGTCGCGATTTGAAGTGCCAGCGTATTGGAAAATCGTCGCCGACGAAGACTTGCCCAAGACGTCGACGAAAAAGTACAAGCGCGCGGGTCTCGCGGATATTCTCGACATGACCAAGAGCGCAAATACTCGCCTCGCGTGCTCGATGAAAAATTCGGGAAAGCCCGCGACGACGACAGCCGGACTTGGAGGTTTGCGATACTGCATGGCGGTCGGTGTCATGTTTAATCACATCGGCGCCGTGTGGCAAGGCGCAGACGAGGTCAATCCGCTCACGTACGGCCCCGCGTGGTGGTCTGCGAAAGCCACGACGTTTTACTTTCCAGCGACGACGTTCTTTGTGCTCGGTGGATTCACGTTAAGCGCGGCGCTGTACGGCAAAGAAGTCAAGAAGGGTACTTGGTTATCCTTTTATAACTCTCGATTGCAAACGTTGTACCCGTTGTACCTCGTGTCGTTGATTTGCGGCTTTGCCAACGTCCTCGCAGTGTGTCGTCCGGAAACCTTCAGCAGCAAATTCAGTTGGCAGCCGCACAACGATACGCTCACGCTCGCATCTGGTGCCATGGCGCAATGTCAAACGAGTCCCGTGGAGATGCCTTACGGCGCTTGGCTGTTTATGACGCTCGTCGTCTTTGGCTTGGGCTTACAAACGTGGTTCCCGGCGTGGCTTTTAAGTTCATGGTTCATGTACTACACCTGGTTCAACGGGGTGTATTACTTTATTATTCTCGTGTTTCCTTTCATGCAAAACGCTTTGGCGCGCGTTAAAGGGGACGTACGCGCGATTACAAAGTGGTTCGCCGTGTATACGTTTGGCGTCCTCGTCACGGGCGCGCTACTCGGCGTCTACTACGCCTTTCCGGCGTGGGAAGAACACGACGAACTCGGCAAAGCCAAGAGTTGGAAGGAAAACATGCAAAATATATATGCATTGTCTACGATGATGTTCCCACCATACTGGGTGCCGTGCGTCGGCACAGGCATGGCGGCGTACTTTTGGTACGACGCCGTGCGGCCGTACCAGACGCATCGTAAAAAGCTTTACGGCGCCATCGCGGATGGATTAACACTGGCGTTCATGGCGTTTCACATCGCACACTTTTGCGACATCGACTGGCCGTACCCGACACATGTCACTGGGAAAATGTGGCAAGTCACGGCGGACGAACATCACGCGTGGGATACGGGCATTAAGCGCTACGTGTGGTCGGTGATGATTACGCGCTTGTATTCGCCGCTCATCGCAGTTTGGATCGCGTTACTCTCCATGCCGCAAGGCTCGGTCACGACACGGTTTCTGGAATCAAATATATTGACTCGTACGCTCGCACCAACGTCGTACGGGTGCTTTTTGTTTCATCAAATCATCGGTCAATGGTACTGGTGGATCACGCGAAGCAACGTCGACGTCGGGCGCAAGCACGATTGGTCGTGGTGGGCGTATCCGAAGGAATACTACTGGTTTTCACCGCAACCGCTTCCCGTGGCGTGGTACGAGTTCTTCTTTGTCGTTGCACTAGTCACCGCGTTCTCGGCATTCGTGGACAAGGCGCTAAATGCGCGATTGACGGTGCTTTGGATTAAAGGCGGCCAATGCGTCGCCCGGCTCTTCGGACGCACCGTAGACGCGTCCGCAAAGTCCGCCACCGGTGCCGCCGAAGCGTCGCCGGAGCAATCAGTCTTAAAAGCTGTCGCCGCGTTAACAGGCGTCGAAGATAACGTCTCCTTGGACGACTCGTTCGACGAAATCGGTCTCGTATCCGTCGGACTTCCCGTGCTCGTCGGCTTGATTAACGCCGAAGAACGCTTTACGTCGTTATCGCCCGCCGACATCGCAGGATGTGCCGATCTTCGCGCCGTCGTCGATATCGTCGCAAAAAAGCGCAAATATGCTGAATCCTCTGCTGGAGTAGGCATCGTTATTAGAGAAATCTGATTTGCTTTCTCTTTTTGTATCAAATGTTTTCACGTCGACAAAAAGTCCCAGCCGTCGCGTCGAAAACCTCAAAGCTTCACCCGCGCGCGACTTACGGTTTCACCCACGCAACCCATACGCGAGAGAAACGCGAGAGAAAACATGATCACCGATCGTATATCGACGCTGTGCGACGGCGCGGCGCCGATGCACGAACGTTTCAACGCGCTCTTCGCGTTGCGTTCCCTCGCCACTGACGACGCTATCGACGCCCTGCTCACCCGTCTCGACGCCGAACGAGAGCCGAGCGCGTTGATGCGTCACGAAGTTGCGTTTGCGCTCGGGCAGATGCAAACTGCGCGCGCGATTCCGCGATTGACGGAGGTTTTAGGAGATGAGCTCGAGGATGGCATGGTGCGTCACGAGTGCGCTGAAGCGCTGGGCGCCATCGGGCTCGAGTCTTGCCGTGACGCCCTGATGCGCGCGGTCGGCGACAACAAGCGCGAAGTTCGCGAAACTGCGGAATTGGCGCTGAAGAAGCTCGAACATCGCAACGCCGTGGCGAGTGGGAGCGTCGTAGGGAGCGCGAAGGAGCGAGCGAGCGCGAGCGCCGACGGGGCGACGCCATTTTTAAGCGTCGATCCCGTTCCTGCGATGGATTCGGCGACGCCCATGGATGAATTACGTGCATTAGTGTTGAATGATGACGCGGATATGTGGTCAAGGTATGGCGCGATGTTTGCTTTAAGGAATAAGTCGTACGCGAGCGCCGAAGCGACGACGGCGTGCGCTGACGTTTTGGGCGCAGCTCTCGCCAACTCAGCGAGTGCGCTGCTGAAACACGAGGTGTGCTACGTGTTAGGACAACTGCAGTCATCGAGCGACCAAGCGCGCGCTTCGTTGGTCGCATGCTTAGAAGATACGAACGAACATCCCATGGTTCGACACGAAGCCGCCGAGGCGCTCGGGAGCATCGCGGACCCGAGCACAGAGGATTATTTAAACAAGTTTGCCCATGACAGCGAGCCAATTATTTCACAATCGTGCGAGGTGGCGCTGGAAATCATGCGGCAAGAGCGCGAGGGCGTGATGTGTACCGCTGATGGCGTGCAATACGTCGTTAATAAAGATTAGATACTGTACAGACGCGAGCGTCTCGCATTCATCATCAGCCAACGCCTACGCCTACGCCTACGTGCGTGGCTAATTCTTTGTTGTTATTTATTATCGTTTTAAACTGCATTCTTTTTTGACATGAGTTCACGCTCGCCGTCCCAACTCGACAGCCGCCGCAAACCTTGCCTCACAATTCGTCTCGCGGTCCGCCACCATGGCTTCGCGCACCAACGTCAGGCTCCCACCCGAGGTCAATCGCACGCTCTACGTGCGTAACCTCCCTTTCAACATCTCTCCCGAAGAGCTGTACGACATTTTCGGCAAATACGGCGCTTTAAGACAAGTGAGATTGGGCGACGCCAAAGCCACCAAAGGCACCGCGTACGTCACCTACGAGGACATCTTCGACGCCAAGCACGCGTGCGAACACCTCTCAGGGTTCAATGTGGCGAATAGGTATCTCATCGTGCTGTACTATCAGCCCGCGAAGGCGGCGAAGAAGGATTTAGAGGCGAAAGAGAGAGAGATACAGGAACTCCAACGGCGACACGGCGTGAGCGGCTCGCAGGAACGCTAACCGTAGCGGACAGCGGATGTATTAGGGGGGTGAGATGTGTGTGTGTGTACACGCGTGCGGCGATGATGTGTTCGCGCGCGCGCGTGCGCGCGTGCGCGGAGCGGCGCCTTTGAGGCGTCGTTCTTCCGCGCGCGGACGAATTGTTTGTTTGTAGAAACTGTAGCTCAACATCGCGCGCTCGACGTCAAAAGACTCGATCGGGCGACACATGTGATAACTAGCGTCATTAAATAGTGCAGCTGACACCGCCCGAACGGTGCTGTGCGAGATGCAGACGACGGTGAGACGCCGCGTTTGGTCGCCGCATTGCATGCCTCGCTCGACGGCGAGCTCAACCTCCACCGCCGCGTCTCGTCGCGCGCGGCGCGCTGGAAATCACAAACCACCGAAATCTTCCCGCGGTGCAGATGCTGACCCGGCGCTTCGGTCGCCGCTCGCGCGCGTCGCCGAAAAGCACGGCGTCGAAGTTGTCATCAAGTTTCTCTCGACGAGTGCCCGAGCGCGTGCGGTGACGCTCGATGCGTGTCGATGCGCGCTCGAACGCGCGTGCGATGCGTCCGCGACGCGTGCGAAACGCGTTCTTTTAGCGCTTGAGATTGCGTTTCGCGACTTCACGGGCGCCATGGCGAGGTACGCGTGTCCAGACGTCGAAGACGCGGGACGGCGTCAGTTGCTCAAGCGCGTCGTCGGCATCGAAACCTCGCGCGACGACGACGCGAGCACGTCGAGCGTCGTTTTACCAGGACAGGATGACACCTTAGCGTCGTGGTTGCGCGCCACCGTGGCGTCGAACGGGCGCGAAGGCGCGGGGAAAGACGATGAAGTAGAGGACGACGCGTCTTCAGTCGGGACGAGCGCGACGTCTCGAGACCTCGACGGCGGCGGTCGCGCGGACGCGGGCCCGATTTTTGGCGAATTGTACGCGAGATGTCAATACGCGAATGCGTTGCTGCAGGCGGCGATGCGCGCGAGGGCGCTATTTGATGATGTAGATGTAGCCGCGTTGAAGCCCGGGACGTCGATGGAGAGCGCTCGAGTGGAATGGCGTCGGTGCGCGAGCGCCTTCCGTGCGGCGCAGTGCGAGGGCGAGGCGTTTTTAAGCGCCATGCGCGGGCAGAGTTGGATAAAGGGCGCGTCGCTAGAATTGTCGCGCGCACCAGAGGCTGACCGAGCGGCGATTGAGCTGACGCTGACGCACATGCGAAAGCGCGCGACGATTGGATTGACGCTCGCTTTAGAACGATGGAATCGTCTGGTGCAAACGTACGCGCGAGACATGCGAGACAACGAGGGCGAACTCGCGATGAAAATGAAACAATCATTACGGGAGTTTCTGCGAACGTACGACGTGACGGGAGTAGACATGTCCACGGATATCGACGACGTCGAACGCATACGCGAGCACATCGAGCTCGGCGGCAGAGTTCGCGAGTTCTTGCTCAACGCCATCAACGAATGGAACGCCAACGTCGATATAGACGACACATCCGATATCACCACCTTCGTCGTCGAAAAAGTCGACGGCACGGTCGATCGCGCGCTCAAGGCGTTCGCTGTGCGCGCGGAATCCAACGAAAGAGACGCGCATTTAGACTTTACAAACCATTTGCTCCTCGAGGCGAGCTGGGCGTTTCGCCGCGCCCGTCTCGTCGTCGCCGACGCCGCGTTCGGGGAGGACGTCGCATCGTTCGATCACGCGCGGTCGGCCGCGGCCACGAACGCCCTCCTCGTTGGCGAAAATCTTGCTCGATTACGCGCGTAGGTTGTCAACGAACGTTGCTCAGCCATAAGCCCCCCACACAGCGACGCGCGCATGCAACCAAGCACCCGCCCAATCATCGCCGGCGCAATCATCCTCTGGGCCGCAGCGCTGCAATACAACGTCTCCGCGCTCTCCGACGACGAACGCCGCGTCATCACGGGCGATAGCGCCGTGAATTTGTCCGTCCTCGGGTCATCCTCAGGCAGAGCTCCAGCGTCTTCGATTGATGCGTCTCGGCCCGCGCCTGCGAACGAGCGCATCGAGTGAGCGCCTGGGAACGCCCGCACGCTCGCGTCGCACGTCGCGCTGTGCGTCGCCGGCTCCTTCGCGCGGGATGGCGGCGCACAGCGGCGCACCGAGCGGTGAGCTCGTGCGTTTGGAGACGCTGTTGAGCGCGTGCGTGGACGCGGCACTTCGAGGATGCGAGGAGATTCGTCGCGTGCAACGCGCGCGAGAGGCTGCTGGGAGCGATGATGAGGGAGCGTTCGTGGTGACGCGTAAAGTGGCGAGCGATCCGCGTTCGGCGTTGACGGAGGCGGATGTCGCGGCGCAAAAGGCTATCGTGAGCGCTCTACGGGCGCAGTTTCCAGCCATCAATATCGTCGGCGAAGAGGACGAGAACGACGACGCGGCGCCGCAGAGTCCAAAGAGTTATACAGGTGATGCTTTGCGCGAGGATTTGTGCGCCGAGGCGATCGCAAAGAGCGGTGAAGAGTTTGCGCCTTTGTCTTTGTTGACGTGCGACGCGGCGGACGTGACGTTGTTCATCGACCCAGTAGACGGCACGCGAGAATTTGTAGAGTCGAGATTACACGCCGTGCAATGCTTAATTGGTATCGCCGTGCGAGGTCGCGCGGTGGCGGGCGTGATTGGATTGCCATTTCCAGAAGGTGATGTGGAGCGCGCGGAGGCGTGCGCGGTGTTTGGCATCGTCGCTCCGGGCGCCAAACGAGGCGTCATCGGCATCCACGGCGCTCGAGGCGTGCCATGGCCGATTAAATACGACAATCCAACCGCAGATGTGCGTTCGGTGAGCGGAGATTCCAAAAACGCCGCCCTCATCGCGGCAAAGGATATCGTAAAGACTGCAGCTTTGGAGAGCGGGGCGACATATTCGCACGGAGTCATCGGTGGCGCCGGGAATAAATTACTCGCCGTCGCCGAAGGCCGCGCCGAATTCGCACTCATGCACTTTGGCACGTCGCTTTGGGACACGTGTGCGCCAGAAGCCATCGTTCGCGCGGCTGGGGGTAAAGTGACAGATTTATACGGCGCGCCATTGATGCACGCCGCCGACGCGCCCGGCGGATTGGTGAACCAACTCGGCGTCATCGGCTCTGGTCCAACATGTACGGGAGCCATGGCGCACGACGCCGTGTGCGCGCGCATGCGCGAGAACACGGACTTGAAAAAGCTCATCGATCGATTCACCGCGGGAAATGCGTCGCTTGCGGTTGGGGGAGATGTCGGACAAGCGAGCGACGTCGCGCGCTGCCTAGGTGGAGCGCCGATGTCCACCGCCGACGTCGGCGATAAAATTATGCGAGCACTCGGTATCAGCAATGCGCAGACGGCGTTGCTTGGTTACTCTGCGCCTGAATATGACGCCGTGCGCGGGTTGATGAGTGATGCGTGCCGACTGAACCTCGAATGGTCCGACGACGACGACCCGGCGTTGCCGCGTTCGGCGTTTTACAAAAAGGTTGACATGGGAAATCTGGAGTATATGCGCTTAAAGCAAATCACGCAACCGTTAAAGATTGCGCGAGATAGCAAGAGCTACCGCGTGGAGTCTTCCTTTCTTGCGTCTGATGCCGCCAAGGCGTTGGAGTCGTCGGGCATCGGCGTTCCATTGTGCTATGCGGCGGATTTGCGACCACGCGACGACGATCCCATCGAAAGCAAATTTTCATTGCTTCTCGAAGATTTCCACCCCGATGACGGCTGGTTACAAGAGCGCATGCTCAAGCCCGACCAGGCAAAGTGCGCCCTTGAAGCTTTAGCGCGCATGCACGCGTTTTTCCTTCCTGGGAGTCGCTACCGACGGTCATCCACAGACGCGGACGCCGAGCTCCGGGCGACGGTGTGGAACTCGGGCGGCTACTGGCAACCCAACATGCAACCCGAAGAACAAATGTGCATCCTTGCCGACGCGTGGGAGACGCACATGAAAAACTTTGGTGATGCTATCTCGAGGGATCCATCAATGTCCACCGCGGACGTCGGGAGCGTGGGTGCGAGATTGCAAGCGCACGCCGTCGCCATCGGCGCTGAAGCGCATCCGTTCAGCGCGTGCCCCGGCGCAGGCGACATTTTAAAATCCGGCGGCGCGCGCCTCGCGGCGCTACATACCGTTATTCATGGTGATCCGAAATCTGGAAACATTTTCGTTCAGCGCAAGGGCGAGTCCTGGGATGTAGGATTGATTGATTTCCAATGGACTGGGTTCGGCTTGGGTGGAACGGATGTCGGACATTTTGTGTGCGCGTCGGTAGATCCCGAAGGATTAAGCGCCGATGGCAGCGCCGAACGCGAATTGATTGACGCATATTACGCCGCGTTTTGTGCAGCGGCTGCCGAATTCGGTGCGGTGTCGAGCGCGGAGAAGACGAGCGAAGAATTACTGTCGCGCGAAGAATTGCAAGCGCAGTACGAAACCGGCGTGTTGGACACGATGCGATGCGTCTTCGGGTACCAGTGGCTTCGCGTCAGCGCGTCTCCCGAAACCTTGGCTGCGAATGCAAAGAGCGTCGGGAGAAATTCTTATAACAAATCGCTACCGAATGCGTTATGGATGATTCGCACGGCAGATCAATTGATCAAGTCTCGTGAAGCGCGGCTCACCGCGCGGTAGCTTTTGTGTTGTTGATGTTTTGTTTCGTTTGTTTTTAATGATGATGATTATAATTGTGTTGAACTATTACGCCGCACACGCACGTTTACGTTCGAGTTCAACGGTGTACTTTTTTGGAATCGCGGCGAGTTCCATTTCTTTCAATTTACGAGCCTTGATGCTTTCGATGACGGCTTTTACGCGTTCAGCTTCGGCTCGGCTCGCCTTTGCCTCGGCGGCCAATCGAGCGTTCTCATGCGCTTTCATCTGTGCGTTCGCATCGATTTGTCGACGAAGCTCGCGCTCGTGCGCAATGGCTTGCATTTTACGCTCATTTTCGCGACGTTTTTCGGCTTCTGCTTGCGCGAGATGTTCCTCACGCAAACGCTCGGCGTCTCGTCGTGCTTTATCGCGTTCTTGTTCTCGAATGCGCATCTTTTCATCATGCTGAGCCACGCGTGCCGCAGCTAAATCTTCGAGCATTTCTTGGCGCTTTTTCTTCTCAGCTTCTTCTTTCGCGCGCATTCCCCGCTCGTATGCATCTTGAAGCTTGCGCGCACGCATGGCATCTTGTTCTGCCCTGCCATCGTTGTACCGCTCTTGTTGCGAACGCAGCCGAGCGGTTTCAATCTCACGCAATCGACGCTGATTGTCTTCCTCCTGCGCCTTGGCTGCATCTCGCGCATCTTTCAAGCGTAAATACTCCATCGCGCGTTCGTCTTCATCGCGAATCGCACGTTCGACTTCGGCTTTACGTTCGATTTGCGCTGCGTTTTCAGCGTTGACTTCCTCAAGCAACGCCTTGGCGCGTTCGCGTTTGGCTTCCCGCTCCGCAATCTCCAACGCCTTGGCGCGCTCGAAATCTTCGATACGTTTTTTAGATTCAATATCGCGCAGGACTGCTTCATGCGCGCGGGCTTCTTCGCGCTCAGAGATCTGATGTCGCAACGTTTCGGCGCCGAGCTTCATCAACCGCGTCCGTTCGGCTTCCCGCGCCTCCATCTCGCGAATCGCCTCCACGCGATCGCGTTCCATCGCCGCATCCAGCGCCCGTTCCTGCGCACGCTCCGCACACGCAATCGTACGTTTTTCATCCAACTGTGCATCGCGAATCGTCATGCATGTGCCGAATAAAACCATCGAGTTCATTTCCCGGACGTCGGCGAGCGTCTCTTCGAGCGCTCGAGCCGCTCGAGCGCGTGTCGCCCCATCCATTTCCTCTCGCACCGTCATCTCCGGCGCCTTTGCATTCGCTTCACCCGACGAAAGTTTCATCTCGATGCGTCGTCGCGAGTCGTCGTGCGCGCGCATCCTCGCGCGTCGCGCTCGCTCGCTCGGCTCCTCGCGCTCGGCTCGACGCGGAGTCGCCTCCTCCATCCACGCCCCGCGCGCGCGACGCGCCATGCCATCGCGCTCCGCCGCCGTGACGCGCGCGAAACGTCTCGGC
>Ga0182093_1583261_pt1 | contig 11393 bp, 6 predicted proteins | sample 041ome_21_FD_127776 | JGI IMG/M metagenome (GOLD analysis project Ga0182093, IMG submission 127776) | Metatranscriptome of coastal salt marsh microbial communities from the Groves Creek Marsh, Georgia, USA - 041411BS metaT (Metagenome... | ecosystem: Environmental > Aquatic > Marine > Intertidal...
CTATTCGCAAATGGAAATCGAAAAGCAAAGGAAGGAGAAGATGGAGAGAGAACGCGCGTTTCTCGAAGGATCAGCCAAAGTCGCCAGAGAGAGATTAAAGTTATAATCGTATATATATATATATATATAATGTGCCATTTGAATACGTAATAAAGTAACGCTCGATACCACTCGAGACTCGTATCCGCTAATCCGCGGTTCCGCGCGAACGCGGACTCCTCCTCGCCCAATTTTACACGAATGCAGCACAACGCAAACAAGTAGTTACACGAGCGCGCGACGAAAAAATGAACGCGTGAGAAGAAGAAGAAGAAGACAAAAACCGCACACGGAGAAAGCGTAAACGAAGCATGAACCAGCAAGCGAAACCGGAGATTGGTCGTAAAAAACCGCAGAAGCCGAAGAAGGCGACGTTTAAGAGAGGCGCTTCTTCGACTCTGACGACGTCTCGGGGAGGCACCATTGAAATCATGAACAAAGCGGTGCGGATGGCGGATGCGAGTTCATCGGCATCACCCGCGGCGCTCAGAGGAGGAGGCAAGAAGAGCGAGGCAGAAAACGACGACGACGATTCGAAGAGCGAGGCTTTTATTTTGCGCGGATGGCGAGGAGGTGATGGCGCGAACGAAGAGGATGACTTTGAGACGGACGGATTAGGTATCGTGCCGTCTTCTTCTTCTTCCGCCGCCGCCGCCGCGGGGGAGCGAAGGAAGATTTTTACGAGCGACGCGGTGTCGGACGTGGCGACGTTAGACGCGGACGAGACGGTGCAAGAGAGGATGGCGAAGCAAGTGAGAGATTTGCGGGAGAAAAAGAAAAAGAAGAGTGGCAAACAAATGAAAGAGGACGAGGTGGATGGGGAAGCGGACGCGCGGAACGCCGCGGATCTGTCCAAGGCGAGCGTGCACGCGGTGCCAAGAGGTTTGATGAGCAGTGGTAATGTGAAGAAAGGCGATGGGAGCAGCACCGTGGACGCGATTGAGTTGATTAAGAAGCACGAGAAACACGCGAAGAAGGCGTTTCGACAGGCGGAGATGGAACGCGAGCAGGCGCAGAAACGGTTGAAAAAGGTGAGGGAGAAGAGAAATCGAGAGAGGCGGGTATTCGATCGAGCGGTGGAGAAAGGGTTTTCGGAGAAGTGGGTCCAAAAAGCGTTGGAGGCGCACCCGGAAGAGTTAAGCGAAGAAGAAGACGAAGAAGAAGGAGAAGACGAAGAGGACGAGAAAGCGATGAAAATGAGACAAGCCTTGCGAGCGCAAAAAATTAAGGCGGCGCAATCGAAGCGTTTTGCCCACGTGTTGGATTTTCTGTGTCTCAGCGTACCTCGAGAGGAAATGCCGGCTGCGTTTGCTGCGTTGCTCGATGCAAAATCAGAGAGACAATACAGTAAGATTATTCCGACGCCTTTACACGTGAACGCGAGAAATATGAACAACGTGGTCGATCGATCGAACGAGTACAACGGGGAAGTCATCGTTGACGATCCGACTGTAAAGTTGTTCCAAAGAGCCATGGCGAAACGGTGCGAAAACTCTGGATTTGGTACCGCAGAGTCCATGCTAGCTTTGGAAAAGAGCGGTTGGATAGAAGAAGACGCGTTTTTGGATTTATTGCGATCGTTACAGCCTCCGTACGAGAGCACAACTCTGACCAAAGAAGAACTCGAAAGGGTGCAAGATTTACGAAGTGAAGAGAAAGCTGCGTTGGAATCCATCGAAGGCGAAGAAAACTTCAAAATTAGTAACGATAGACCACACGATGTGCACGTTCAAACGTGGACGATAGCGATAGCGATAGAGAACGAGGACGAAAAAAATAGCGCGACACCTATAGAAGAGAGCGAGAGGATTAAAATCCCAAACGCAGAGCTCGACGTCTACTTTCCGGAGAGCAGCCGGTACCCATTCGAACCGGCTATTTGCGAGTGTCGTCATTCATATTTACCGAACGAGGCAAAGAGAGCGGTGAATTCTACCCTTGCGTCGATTTCCACGGCAAAAGTAATCGAAAGTCGTGGTGAACCGGTGATTTACGAGTTGTGCTCGTGGTTAAGAGAACACCTATTCTCTATTTTGAAAGCGAAATGTCCGAGTAAGTTTAAACGCGCGAAACGAGGTTCAAGATTGATAGTCGCGTCAAAGAGTGATAATAATAATAACAACGGAGAGAAAGAGGAAACTCCTTTTCGATTGACCGGTCGCGGTGCGCACATCCAACGCACCTACGCTCGCTTAGAAAATGCCGAGATGGAAGAGGAAGAAAAAGAGAAGGAACGATTGCAACGCATCGCCTATTGCACGCAGCTCATGAAGAAGGAAAAAATGAAGGAGAAGGAAGAAGAGGAAAGCGAAAAGAAGACAACTTCTGTTCCTCCGATGGCTTCGACTGTCCCACAAACTATGGAGGAGAGATTAGAGCGATGGGAGCGAGAGCACGAGAAGAGAAAAATACTTGCCAAAGACGCGGTTCGAGTCGATCTGTCTTCTGCATCCGATTTGAACGCCATATCGATGTTGAAGAAGAAGAAAAAGAAGAAAATCATCCCAAACGCTGCAAAGAAAGCCGAGGAAGCCGCTGCTGCGGAAGCAGCTGCTTTAGCAGCCGCAGCGAAAGAAAAAGCGAAACGAGAAGAAGCCCTGATGAAACAAAAAGAACGAGAAGAGGAAGAGCGCGAAGAAGAAGAAGAAGAAAAACAACAACAAAAGGAAACTAAGCCGAAGAAGAAAACGTCTTGGCTCGCGAAAAAAATTAAGCAAACGCAAGATGATGCTCGCGAGGCCAATTTGGACGCGATGGAAGACGTTGAAAATGTAGAAGACTTGGACGAAATTGCTTCGGCAATTGTCGATAAAGTCTCCCTAGCCGCGAAGAAAGACTCGGCGCAAGAAAAAGCCGAAAAAGAGAAACGCGATAAGGAAATATCCAACGCACTTCGTGAAAAAGAGCTCGCGAAGAAGTCATCTACAAAATGGAAAGAAATGCAAAAGATTCGCGAAAACTTACCGGCAAGGAAAGCTCGATCGGAAGTCATTTCAGCGGTGAAACGGTCGCGCGCGTGCGTCATTTCAGGCGCAACCGGGTGCGGTAAAACGACGCAAGTGCCGCAGTTCATCTACGAAAATGCCATACTCGACGAGAGAAACGGCGCAAACACATCCATCATCATTACGCAGCCACGGAGAATCAGTGCGATTGCTGTCGCAGAACGCGTCGCGGACGAACGCGACGAGCAGATTGGAGATACCGTTGGCTACTCGATTCGTCTAGAGTCTCGACAGAGCGCCAAGACGCGAATGTTGTTTTGTACGACGGGTGTTTTGTTGAGACGTTTACAACAAGATCCAGACTTGACTGGCATCTCGCACGTTGTCGTCGATGAAGTTCACGAGAGAGACGCGCTTTCTGATTTTCTCCTCGTTATTTTACGAGACCTTGCGTCTCGACGAGAAGATTTCCATCTCGTCGCGATGTCTGCGACTGTAGACGCGGATTTGTTCGGGAACTATTTCAGACAAGTCGTCCCTGGAGAAATTCCAAGCGTTGCGATGCAAGGAAAGACGTTTCCAGTGGAGGAATATCGATTGGAAGATGCCATCGAAGCGTGCGGCTACGTGTGCGAACCAAATTCTGAGTTTTCAATTGCAGGACAACAAGCGAGGAAGAAAGGCGGTTCCGGAGGAGGTAATCGCAGGTCGAAGCAAATGGCGGCGCTCGCAGACGCCGCGGGAAGTTTCGTCGACGAATCAATAATAACAGATGAAACGAGAAAATATTACAGCGAATACGATGAAAGCACGATGCGTCAGTTGCAGATTGTGGACGAAAATTGCGTGAACTTGGATTTAATCGAACAGCTCGTAACGCACATCGCTGAAGATTACGAAGAAGGTGCCATTTTAGTCTTTCTACCAGGGATGGGCGAGATTAAAGCTTTGCACGATCGCTTGCGCGCCTCTCTGTATGAAAGCGAGCATCGCGCTCCAAGCTCGCTTCGAGACGAGGACGACGAGAAGAAGAATCCGCCACCAAAATATTTACTCGTTCCTTTGCATTCCACGCTGACGGCGGAGGAGCAAAAAAGAGCTTTTTCGAAACCGGCGCCGGGCGTTCGCAAAGTTGTCATGTCCACAAACATCGCCGAAACGTCGATTACAATTGACGATTGCGTGTTCGTCATCGACGCCGGTAAAGTGCGAGAGACTCGGTTCAACCCGAAGACGCGCACGTCGTCTTTGGAAACTGCGTGGGTTTCTAGAGCTTCGGCGAAGCAGAGAAGAGGTCGGGCCGGAAGAGTCAAACCCGGGTATTGTTTCCATTTGTATTCTTCGAAAACGGAAGCGGAAGTTTTGGAAGATTTCGCCATCCCAGAAATTTCTCGCGCGCCTTTGGACGCGTTGGTCTTGCAAATTTACTCCCTGGGATTGAGCGACCCGAGAGCTTTCCTATCGAAATGCATAGAACCACCGTCAAAAATGGCCATCAGCTCTGCGATGATGGCTTTAAAAGAAATCGACGTCATCGACGAGCGCGAAAACGTCACGCCTTTAGGCGTCCATCTCGGCGGGTTACCCGTGGACGCGCGACTCGGTAAAATGCTCGTCTACGCGTGCGCGTTTGGTGTTTTAGATCCCATTCTTACCATCGCCGCGTGCGTTGGATTCAAATCGCCGTTTATATCCCCGATGGACAAACGAGACGAAGCCGACGCGGCGAAGAAAAAAATGAGTCTTCCGGATGGTTCCAGCGACCATTTGACGTTGGTCAAAGCCTTCGCCGGTTGGCTCGAAGCGAAGAAAAAATTTGGCGCGGCAGGAGAGAGGAAGTATTGCAACACGCACTTCTTATCGGCGGTAAGTTTGCGACAGATTGCGGACGTGCGGAAACAGTATTGCGAATTGCTCGACGAAATGGGTTTCTTACAAGAAGCGGCGCAAACAAACTCTGCCACCACCACCACCACCGCCGCCACCAATCGTCGCCAGCGCACGGAAGCAGCCCTTCGCGAAGCCTCGTGCAACGCCTCCAACGAAACACTCGTTCGAGCGGTTGTTTGCGGCGGCTTATATCCCAACGTCGCTATCTCCGATGACCTCCACGCGGCTAAATCCGTCCAACTCCCGTACCAGACCGTCAAAGTCCGAACGAAACGAGACGCGTCTGACGACGTCTACATGCACCCGTCCTCGGTCTGCGCCGGCTACGCGTCCTCCACGAAACCGTACCTCCTCTACCACGAAATTATGAAAACCGGGAAAACCTACATCCGGGACGCCACCGCCATCGGCGCGTTCCCATTACTCCTCTTCGGAGGTAAAATCAAAGTCGAGCACGAAAAATTCCGCGCCAGCTGCGACAACTGGATCAAGTTTCGCGCCGCGCCGCGCGTCGCCGTCTTGTTCAAATCCTTGCGCGAGGAATTGGAAGACGTGTTGCTCCGAAAGATTGCCGATCCAGGTTTGAACGTCGTTCGCGAATCCGAGGGGTTGGTGGATACCATCGTGGAAGTTTTAGAGAGCGAACATCAACAACAACAACGAAGCGTCGCCGATGATACCGCCGTCGTCGACGACAAAAATGAATAAAAGGCATAGTACGTAGTTCTAGTGAAATGTGAAAAGTTAGGTGAAAATTGTAATTTAACGACCACAAGTAAAAGCCGCATTCTCATCACGCGCGCGCGCGCCTCGCCGCGGTCGAGAGAGAAAAAAAAAAGCGATTGATAATGTTCGCCTCGTACCTCCGACGACGAGGAAAGGATTCGTTTCATCTCTGCTTCTCGTGCGCGACGAGGATTGACGCGATAAAGACGACGACGACGACGACCAAATCCCCTTTTTTTGTTAACGAACTCCTTTTTTCCCCAACGCGCCGCGCTTTTTCGCGCGCGCTCTCGTCGTCGTCATCGTCATCGTCGTCGTCGCCGCGCTTCTCAGAGAGGAGAAGAAGACAAAGATTCGCGTCCTCCGCCTCTTCCCGCGCCGCTTCATCAAAAAAAGAATCTCCAGAGGAGGTCGAACGACGCAAAAAAGCCGAAGAAATCGCGTCCGAAAGCGTCCAGAAATGGTCCTCGCCGCTCTTCGCGCACGTTTCCGTGGACGTGGAGACGCACAAAAACCGCCAGTTTACGCGCGCCGAAAACGCGCTCTTCGCGATGGCGGTTTTGTGCGTGTTCGGCTATTTCGGAAATTTCGCGATGAAGAGTTCGAGAAAGAAAGAGGAGGCGAAACGAGCGCTGCGAGAGAAGAGAGAGAAGCGCGCTTTGAAAGAGTTACATCGTCGGATGTCGCTCCGCGGTCGCGACGACGAGGACGGCTTTGGCGAACGAAAAGAAGAAGAAGATGAAGAAGAAGAAGAAGAAGAAGAAGACCCGTTCGAAGGCTTGACGCCGGAGGAGATCGTCCAGTTGAAAGAAAAAGTAGAAAACGAGTACTACGAGAGGAGGAGGAGGAGGAGGAAGGAACCGTGACGTCCGAGTGATGCGCGATGCGATGGGCGGAAAGAAGAGCAGAAGCGCGTTCGTTGCGACATGTGAGTAGTCATATTTTTTAGTATTTTCTAATAGCATCCCGAGCACGCCATAAAACTTTATCCACTTACACGCAGCACGCACTTATTAAACCTTGGATAACGATGATGTCTTCGTCCTCGACGCAAACCTCCATTTTCTCCTCTCGCTCGTCCTGTCGTGCGATTAAGATTAAAACTCGACGACAAAAACAAAGCGCAAAAATCGTTCGCGCATCGTCGGTGACTGAACCGGCGACGAAAATTCAATTCAACGAAAAGTCGGAGAAAAACGCAAACCTTCAACTCCTCGGCGTCGGCGCTAGGGAGAAGAAAATCGCCATTTTGACCGTGAAAGTGTACGCGGTGGCGATGTACGCGGATGCGAGCAAAATGACCGCATCTGATGTTGATTTGTTAAACGGCGACTTCGAGAAGGAGATTCTCATTCAGTTGAACATGAACGTGGAAGGGAAAGATTTTTTCAAAGCGCTCGAGGAGGCGTTGGTGCCTCGAATTTCTCGCATCGCGACGGACATGGCGACGAAAGAGGACGACGAGGGTAACTTCATGACGACAACGGCGGAGTATTCGGAACAGTGCGAGGAGTTAGCCTTGGAAGAGTTAGAGTTGATCCGGGATGGGCTTTGTTCGAAGAGTGGAGGTTCGAAGAAATTGGAGAAGGGCGCAAAGATTTCGTTTACGTTTAAGGAATCGGGAGGCGATGTAGCGATGGTCATGTCGTCTTCTGGAGCGGAGATTACGTTTAAGAGTTACGAGTTGGCGAGGGCTTTGTTGGACGTGTACGTTGGGGACGATCCGATTTCGGTGGAGGCGAAGAAAGCATTCGAGCTAGGCGCTTCGCGATGATGATTTTTCATTTCTCTCTTCGTAATGTGTATAAGTTTGTTCTGCTATTGCCGCTCAATTAATATGTCAATTTTATTATTACATCATATTTTTACCCTCTACCTAGTTGTGTAACTAACGTGATATTCGTCTAAAAGTTTTCTGAGCGTCGCGGAGACTTGTTTGGGGTCGGCGCGACCTCGCGTGCGTTTCATGACTTCGCCGACAAACGCGCCGAATACTTTTGGATTTTTCTTCATCGCTTCGCGTTCCTCGGCGAGGTCTTCGACGACGCTTCGGCACGTCGCATCTAAAGTTTTGCCGTCTCCTTCATCGTCCGTTTTTCCACCATCGCTGTTACTATTGTTGTCGTTGTTACTGCTATCATGTATGAGGGACCCGCCGAGCTCTTGTTCGACGATCTCATCGATTGCGCGCGCGTCGTTTCGAGCTAACAATTTCAGCACGTCCTTCGCCATGCGACCGGAGATGGTTTTGCGCACTTTCAGCGACTCCAACACGTCGCGTACGCGCTCCGGACGTAAATTCGTTTTAGATTGTATGGCTAAAAACGGTGGTTTCCCTTTGGTGCTCACCCCGGCGTCGCGCAACGCGCCGACAATTTCAACGCACACGAAATTTGCTACGCTCTTCGCGTCCTCTTTCGATAACGAAGAAGGAAAAACGGAAGCGTCGACGCACGAGGATACGATATCGTCGAAATATTTCACCGAAGACGGATGCAAAGAGAGAAACTTCGCGTGTTCTTCGGAAATGCCGAGCGCTTTCAACCTCTCGAACGCCGCTTTCGGCATTTCCCCGACTGAATTTCTCGCGAGTTCAATCTCCTCGTCGGTTAACACGATCGGCAAAACGTCCGGTTCTCTCATGAATCGATAATCTAGCAGAGATTCTTTCGATCTCAAAACGACCGTTTTGCTCAACTTTTCGTCCCACGACCGCGTTTCTCGCTCTATCTTCTCCGCGCCGACGATGCCGTCTAAATACCTACCGTGTCTCTCCTTTTCGTACTTGATGGCGTTCCGAATCGATCGTAAACTGTTCAGATTTTTAATTTCCGTGCGTTGCGACGAAACGACGACGCCGTCATCCTCGTTTCTTCTCTTTGACACGGACACGTTCACGTCCACCCGAATCGACCCATCTTCCATGTTCGCGTCTGAAATTTCTAAATATCTCGCCATCTGAATGACATCAGACACCGTCTCTACCGCCTGCTCTTCGCTTCTAATATCCGGTCTCGTCACTATTTCCAACAACGTCGCCCCGGCTCGGGACAAGTCCACGACGGCGCCACCGGAGACGGGAGAAGAAGAAGACGAAGATGTCGTCGTCGTCGTCGTCGTCTTCCCAGTGTCCATCTCCAACTGCACCCTCTCCACGCTCACCCCATCGTTAATCTTCCCTCCCGTCAAAATCGGTTTCCTGTGCTGCGTGATTTGGTACCCGTGCGGTAAGTCCCCGTAAAAATAGTGCTTCCTATCAAACTCAGACTTTGGCTCGCATTTCGCCTTTAACGCCATCGCCAACTTCAACGCGCACTTGATCGCGCCGTCGTTCACCGGCGACGGCAGCGTGCCAGGTTCCGCTCTGTCGAACGCGTGAATGGTGGTTCTGCCGTTCTTCTTCTCAGTCGTCGTCGTCGTCGTCGCCGCCGGGGAGAAGAGTTTCGTGCGCAGCGCCGTCAGTTGGAGGTGGATTTCCAATCCAACTTTTAGGTGATTTTCTTTTTGTGCACCGCCACCATTTTTAGAAGAAGAAGAAGAAGAAGAAACAGAAACAGAAACCAATCGTCGGAGAAGGTGGAGAGGAGGAGAGCTCTTCTTCGTCCGCGGAAGAAGAAGGCCGGCGCGCTTCATGTCGTTTCTTTTTTCTCACGTCTTTTCTCCCTAAAACTACGAATAAAAATTAGGTGAATTGTGAGAATGTGTTTAGGGTTTTAAGAAAAATTCAAAAATCGAAACGACAGTTACCGTTGCAGCTTAGTTGCGCCATTACTTTGTTGAAACAACAGAGAGAGATCTGGATCTCACGATGATGCCGCTGCAAAGCATCGCAACCACCACCACCACTCCCGCTGGCAATCGCGCCGTCGTCGCGCGCTGCTCTTCTTCTTCGAGAAAAGGAATATTTTTAAAGAAGAAGAATGTCGTCGTCGTCGTCGCGCGTTCGTCTTCGTCCTCCTCCTCCTCGTCGCCGTCGTCAACGTTCGGGACGGACGCGATCAAACAAAACGCGCCGATGATGCGAGCGCAACAACAGAGAACGTTCTTACCTCCGAAAGAAGTCCTCCAGTCCATTTACGTGCCGGAATCTCTGGCGGAAATTCGAGCGTACGTCCGATGGGAAGAGTTCGGGAAGCCGGAAGATACGACGGCGGAATGGCAAGCGAGCGAGTATAAAAACGCCGTTTTGGATTTGAAATTGGAGCTACTCTCCGGGATGACGCTGAACGACATCCGACGACGATACGGCGTCGAGCCGGTGGAAGGAGACGACGACGAGTTGCCGATGTTTACCATGGACGAAGAGTTGGAGAAAAGGATGAAATTGGCGGAGGCGATGACGAGAGTCGAGAAGGTTGGGAAGATGAGTCTCGTGGAAGAGGAAGACTCGGCGGTGCGATACGGGGACGCGATGGCGGATCCTTTATCTAACGCAGCTGGTGTTGTTGTGGATGAGTTCATCAAACCGCTTCCCGGTACTTCGTCTTCTATTGATGTTGTTTCCGCGGAAGAGATGACGGAAGAAGAGCGCGAGATGATGGAGGAGGAAGCGACAGTGGTTGACCGAGCGGGGATGTCCATCGAACACGAAGTAGAGAAAGAAGAGGAAGAAGAGGAGGAGGAGGAAAAAGCAATGCTGACGGAAGCCGAGGAGGACTTCATGCAGGAATTGCAAGCGTCGACGACGTTTGATGCGGATGATTTCCTTCCGATGACGAAGGAGAAGAGCAAGAAGAACAAGAAGAGCGAAGAGGAAAAAGTTTTAGAAGAAGAAGAGAAGCGCCAAAAAGCCGTCGCGAGCGAGCTCGTCTTAAACTTGAAGGTGGAAGTAGAAAAGTACAAGCAATCCGCGCAATCACTCAAAGCACAAATGCTAGAAGCTACGGAGAGAGCGGAAAAGGCTTCCTCTGAGTTTGAATCCATGAAAGAGCAACGAAACCGATTAGCGCGCGAATTGTCTGAGCTCGAACTCGAAGCCGCCGCGAAAGACGAGGAGATTAAAGAGCTAAACGAATTTCTCGTGACTTCTGAAAAAGACTTCGAGCAATCCAAAGTAGAAGAACTTCAAAGTTTGCGAGAGTCTTTGGAGCAAATGAAAGAGGAGAAGAAAGCGGCGGAGGTTTTGGCGAGAGCGTACAAGCAAGATTTCGTCCAAGAAAAAGAACTGAACGCGAAGCTCCGAGAGGAGAAGAACCAGGTGATGGATGAGAAGAAAATGAGCGAACGAGATATGCGAACGGCTGCGAACGAAACCGAGATGAAGTTATCCGCGGCGATGCGCGAAAACGCCGAGTTGAAGAAAATCTGGGACAGCGACCGCAAAGTTATCGAAATTTTGACCAAAAAGTTGGACGAAATGTCCGAGAAGCCCGGGTTGGGCGCCGCCATCGTCAATACCTACTCCACCGTCAAAACGGTCATTCCAAAGTACTCCTCGGTTATCGCGAGCACGACCGTGAACACGACCAAAGGGGTCGTTTCTAAAACGACGGATATCTCCGGTAAATTCTTCTCCGCCGTAAAGACGAAATTCGAGAAGATCAAAGAGGAAGAGTTGGCACTCATGGACGAGGAGGACGACGACGACGAGTTCGAAGACAGCGACGTTCGAACGGGCATTTTTTTGTAAAGAGACAGTAGAGCACTGCGCTACAAATATTGTGTTACCACTATTACTATTAATATGAATGATTTCGACTTTTGATGAGAGAAGACAAAAAGCTAGTCGTCGCCGAGAAGTGACATGTGTTCAAACCTATTTTTATACAAGAGACTTGAAAAATCTACTGCTAC
>Ga0182093_1586251_pt1 | contig 11304 bp, 3 predicted proteins | sample 041ome_21_FD_127776 | JGI IMG/M metagenome (GOLD analysis project Ga0182093, IMG submission 127776) | Metatranscriptome of coastal salt marsh microbial communities from the Groves Creek Marsh, Georgia, USA - 041411BS metaT (Metagenome... | ecosystem: Environmental > Aquatic > Marine > Intertidal...
GTCTTTCTCTTCTTCGTTGTCTTTCCCGTCGTTATTGTCGTCCTCTGAATCATCATCGTCGTCGCTCTCTTCGCTCTCTTCGCCTCTCGAGATGATTCTTTCGTGCTTCTTCTCCACGCTTGTCGTCGTCGTCGTCTTCCTCCTCTCCTGCCTCGCCTCCTCCTCGCGCATGACTCTCTCTCTCTCGTCGTTTCCTCTCTTACAAAGCGTCCCGTAAAAATCGACGACTCAAAACTGTCGTTGCGTGCGACGCGCGAACACAACAAACACCTCTGTGAGGCGCGAACGAGAATCTGCGTTTTTCCCCCAGAAAGAAATCACATGACGGTTGAGGACGAATGCATCTCCGGGTCGGCGTACCCGGCGTTCATGGGTTTAGGCGACAGATTTGGACCGACGACGAATTCGTCGAGGAGGAAAAGCGCTGGCGGGGGTAACGAAAACGCGACGAGTCACAACGCGACGACGATGCGTAGTACGCGCGCGAATAAAACTTTGCGCGGGGAGGGAGAGAAATTCAAAATTGGAAACGAAACGAACGAAGACAAAGAAGACGACACGGATGAAGAAGAAGAAGAAGAAGAAGAAGACGAAGACATCGAACGACTCACCGAAAAACACGGAGGACGCGGCGTGCAAAACGCGTGCTCGATAGGGAACATCGCTCGAGCGATATTCAGAGACATAAGAGAGAAAAAGAAAGGCTTGAGCGAAACGGATTTGGTCGCTTTGGAATGCATCTTTGGCGAGACGAATTTGGGGAGAGCGCTGGACGTCGCCTCGAGTCGAGGAGGGGTGACGAGGTTTATCGGGAAAAAATCGAGACGAACGGTGTACGCGGTGAAGGCGACGACGACGACGACGACGACGAATGGTGGTGGTGGTGGTGGTATGAATGGTGGCGGCGCGACGATGAACGACGACTACCGCGGCGGCGGCGGCGGACAACAACAACAACAACAACAACAACAACATCTGACGTACCCGGACCATTTTTGCGCGTGCAAAGGTTTTACGTGGGACGTGGTTTCCAGGGACGAGAAGTTGATGTGTAAACACATGTTGGCGGCGGCGTTGGCGGAGAGCGTTGGTGGGTGCGACGAGGTGGAGATGGACGACGCGGTGTTGGCGAACGTGTTGGCGCGAGAGATGTTAGAATAAGATGTAGAATAAGAAAACGAGGATACACGCATAATAGATAGATAGATAGATAGATACAGAGAAGAGAAACACAGGCAAGCCGCCGCGTAGGAAGGTGATGATGTAGATAGAGATAGAGAACTAGTAACTGGTGTTCCTAGTAATGGAATATAATAATTTTACATTTAATAACAACATATATAATAAAATTTTTAAAAGGTGATGAAGTTGCATCTTGTAACACGAAAAAAGTTAGTTTTGCAACCAATGCTTGAATCTACCGAAGAAGGATGCCTTCTCTTCGACGTCGGTGTCATCGTCGGCTTCGTCTTCAGCCGCCTTCTTCTTGGCCATTTCCTTTAATTCGGATTCGCTCTTCCCGGCGCTCGCGGCTGCGCCGACGCACGAGGAGATTGGTCCGTGGTCGACGTGGTCGCACACAAACTTCGATTGGAAGTTATACGCTTCAAAGAACATGTCGACTTGTCTCGCGTGCGGTTTGACGCTCCAGCTGGTAATATCTTGACCGAAACCTTTGTCGAAGGTACCCGCGAACATTCTCGTGAAATCATTCACTTGAGAGACGTCCCAGCGAGAAATGTCTTGGTCAAACGCAAACGCGTTTTGGAACATGACGTTCATTTTGCGCACCTTGCCAGTATTCCAGCCAGAAATCATCGCGTTGAATCTATCCGCGTGTTTAAACATACCAGACATGTTTTCGACATTCTTGACGTCCCACTTGTTGATGTTCTTCCCTTCAAACGCCAAGGCGCGGCTAAACATCAACTTCATGTCCGTGACGTGCGAGACGTCCCAGTTGCCGAGATCACCGTTGAAAGAAGAATATCGGTCGTTTTTGTTCTTCAACGGCGGGTGGTCGAAGAGTTGCGACATGTCCGTGACTCTGGAAACGTCCCAGGAGGAAATCTTGCCAAACTTTTGTTTCGGGCAGTCGCCTTTAATCGGGTCGTCGCCTAAACATTTCGCGACTTCCATTTGGATGTTGTCATTCGTCAAGTAATGCAACGAGTCACCAGACAAAGAAGCCGTTTTCGTGATTGGGTTAATCACCGATTTGGCTAAAGTCGCGGAAGAGCCCGGGCATCCCGGCGCCAAGACTTCTGTCGGTAACTTGCACGTTTGTTGGTCTCTGTTGTTAAAGCACGAACCGAAGACGTACGTGTGGCCCGGGTTGGACGCGTCGTGGATTCTCGGGTAGAATTCCGCATCTTCCGTGACGTGCTTCGTCGTGCACGAGGCCATATACTTAATAACTCTGGTCGGATGGGATTGACCGTAGCCCATTTCCGGCAACGAGGTTTGAACGGAGTTCTTGATGTCAAAAATCTTGGACAACAAGCGTCTTCTCGTCGGCAACACTTCCACCGTCGTTCCCAAATCTCTTTGCGCTTTTTGGATCATATCTCTGTTTTGCTCGCGCGTCTTTTCTTGCGGCGTCATGGTCGCTTGGAAAAACTTCTTCTCCTCGGTCGTTCTCACGGCAACATCCGCCGGGTTTTTGAAATCCGCGGAGACTTTGCACCCCGGCTTGCCGGCGTCGCAGTCGTGCTTGGTGTATTCCGTACACGCGGCACCGGCGCACGATTTCAACGTGCACGTTTTCTTCAAACCATCGCAAGCAATCGTGTCGGACTTGATTCTCGCGTTGCCGTTAAAGTTAGAATACGTTCTCGTTTCGACCAAGCCGAGGTTGGAAACGACTTCGTCGCCGCTCGCCGCCGCGCTTCTTTGCGTCACCGTCTCCGTCTTGGTGTGAAACGTCTTCTCCGCGATTCTCTTCGCCGCGGCATCCGCATCTTGCGCGTCTTTCTTCGCCGCTTTACGCATGTCCTCGATGTCGATCGTCTTCGCGTTCTTCGTCGCCGCGTTCTTATCGTTCAACCACCCCGCCGCTCGAATAGACGACTCCGTCACCGGACCGCCCTTCACTTGCGCGCCGATGTCTGACATGTGATTGCTCGGGTTCCCTTTCTCGTATAAATAGAAACCAAACTTGCTGTTCTCGCTCATTTGATACGGGAGTTGGTACACCCCGCATTGCGACGTCGAAACCATCTCTTTCGCTTGCGAGAAATCAAACGTTTTCGACATCGCGGAGGAGACGAATTTCACTCCAACCTCAGCCTTTGTCCAGCTTTTCGGTTCAAACGGCAACAAAGATAACAAATCGGTCGGTGAACACCCCAAGGTTAGCGTGACCACGTCCGCAGATGCCGCAGAACCGAGACCGTTAAACGCTTGGTGCGCTCTCGACGCGGAAAGCGTCCCGGCGGAGACCAAGGCGAGACCGGCCGCGCCGGCAACCATTTTGCTCGCGCGGGAAAATCCATTCTTTTCGAGCGAAGTCGACGCGGAGGAAGAAGAGTCCAACGCGCCTCTGGCTTTCGCCAAAAGCGGTTTCTCCTCCGCAGTGTTCGTAACGGTGGTGTTCATTATGTGTGCGATGATAAGAAAAAGAAACAGAAACTGCAACTCTTTAGCGCGCAAGTTTAAGTCGAGGGAGGAAAAGTGCAGACGGATTGCATTTTGGCCGCGGCTTCAATCTCGCTTCAGTTTAGGGATCGCTTCGTACTTGAAAGACGAGACGAAGAGAACGGTCTCGACGACGACGATATGTACGCGTGTAAATAATAATAGTAATAATGTGGATTAAAACAATCGTCGTTAATGTCTAAGAATGATGATGATGATAATAATGTCGTGATGTGGTTTTAAGTGTACAGTGTGTATAAAAGAGGAGAGACTTTCAGTCCTTCCTCTCTCGTCCCTCGTCTCTCGTCGCCGCGACGAGGCATTAGTGCTTGTGTAGCGCTTTCTTCGTCTTCTTCTTCTCCGAAGAAGAAGAAGATAAAGTTCCGAACAAGTCCACGTGACCGGTTTGGCGGATGACTCTAGGCTTCACCGGGTCGGAGGCGTATTTGTTCAGCGGTTCTCCCCACTCGTCGAGGTTTTCTTCTTCCTCTTCCTCGTTCTCGTCCGAGCCGAGTTGACCTTCCTCTTCTTTCGTTTCTTCTTCTTCGCGCGCGACGACGCCGTCGAGGACGTTTTGATCTCCTCCTCCGGCTTCCTCGGAGGTGGCATCAAAACCCTCGGATTCTTGCGAAGTCGCGCCGTATAAATCTTCGGAGTTGTAATCCGCGTACGTCAACTCGTCGTCTTTTTCTTCAGATTTTTTACCGCCGGTACTTCCGAAGAACGAGCCGAACTTGTTGAACAAAGATTTCCCCCCTCGAGCGACTTCAGTCGCTTCCATCACCATATCCTCCGCCTCGGAATCCGCGGTGGAATGGACTTGCGGAACGAACTCGACGTCGTTACCTTTCTTCGACTTTGATGACGCTTTCTTACTGCTATGACTACTACTGGTGGTGCCGCGTTTAGACGAAGAAGAGTGCTTTTTTGAGAACTTTCTCCCGTCCTCTTCGTCCGTACCCATCGCCGCGGCGATCATTTCTGAGACCGATTTTGCTTTGCACGAACTCGGTGGCCCACTATCGGCGTTCGCGCACGTAAATTTCGCCGCGTACGCATCGTTGTGGAAAAAGATATTGTTCATGTTGGCGTCGTTTCTGGTGTTCCACGTAGAGATGTCTTGCGCGAAACCGCTTTCGAAAACGCCGGAAAACATCCGCGCGAAATCTTTGCAGGAGGAAACGTCCCAATCCTTCAGCGGTTGGTTGAAGCTCAAAGCGTTTTGGAACATGGTGGCCATAGTTTTGACGTTTCCGACGTTCCACCCGGAAATTCTCGCGACAAAACTTTCCGCATGTTCAAACATACCGTGCATGTTCGTCGCCGACGAGACGTCCCAGTTGTACAAGTTCGTGCCTTTAAACGCGTTAGCGTTTTTAAACATCTTCTCGAACGAAGTGACGGAACTCACGTCCCAATCGCCGAGCATACCGTCGAACGATTTCATCTTATCGCCGCCAACGCGTGGCGGGTCGTAGAATAATTGGTCCATGTTCGTCACGCGAGAGACATCCCAATCGGACATGACGCCATATTGACTCTGCGGACATTCACCGGCGAGCGGTTCGTAACCCAGGCATTCAGTCACGGCTTCGTGGATGTTCGCGTTGGTGATTGGCGTGTATTGCGAAGCGATAGAGGTCGTCGTCGCCGCCGCCGCCGACGCATCTCCGGTTTCATCCGTATTCGTTAACGTTTCGTCTTCAATATCGGTAGCGGTTGACACCGTCGATTGCTCAGCCGCGTTGCCTTTTCGCGTGTTTCCAGTCGTCGTCGCCGTGTTCGTGTTCGTTTGCGAACCTGCCGTGGCGTCTTTACACCCCGCCGGATGCGTATCCGACGGCACCGCGCACGTGTTCTGATCGCGCGAGTTGAAGCACGCACCAAAGATGTACACCCTACCCGCGTTTGACACATCGTTTATTCTCGGGTAATACTCCACGTTTGCGTTGCCGTTGTTCGTCACGTGCAAATGCTTCGTATTACAATCAGCCATGTAGTTGATCAAACTCGACGGGTACAGTCGACCTAAACCAAGCTGCGGCGTTGATTGCGTCGTGTGCGCTGGAGTGTACGAAAACATCCCGTTCTTGATCGACGGAAACGATTGCAACGCTCTTCGAACGGATCGACTTCCAGCCGCGGATTTGTCCCAGTGGAAAGCTCTCGCCGCGACGTTAGAAGTTGGCACGATGACGTCTTCTGCGATGTCTTCAACAATCGTTTCGACGATGTCTTCTGACGGTTGCTCGTATTCATCGACGACAACTTTTGTTTTTGAGTGACTGCGTGACTTCTTTGTGGCCTTTGTCGACGAAGAAGGCGCGGATTTTAAAATGACGCGCTCCCCGACTTGCTCGATGCCGTGCTTTTTCAAAGTCTTCAAAGTCGACGAAGAAGCGGAAGGAACAGTCTCTGAAGAACTCTTCTTCTTCTTCTTCAACTCTCTCACCTCTTTTGGCGCCCACTCCCTCTTTTCTCTTCTCGCTGGCATCGATTTCGGGTTCTTGTACCTCTTCACGGTGCCTAACCTTCCCAATTTCGCCTCGCTCATGAAATCTTTCGGGTGCGTGCAACCGGTGATGCCTTCTTGACACGGCTTAGTGTAATCCGTGCACTGCCACTTCGAGCAGTGCTGTAACGTGCACGTGTTTGCGCTCGGATCGCATTCGATTTGGTTTTCAGCGTGTTCGACCCCGTGAACGATGTATTTCAACCACGCGCCCCAATCGTAATATTCGGTTTGCCCGTATCCCGCCGGCATCTGCGGCGCCATCTTGATGTTCTCCGGATCGGCTTCTGTCACCAAGTGTCCGTTTTTGTCAACGTGTCCGCTTTCCACGGCCGCTCTGTACGCGGCCAAATCGGAATACTGCACGTCTTCCTCCGCATCAGTAATCTCGCCTTGCTCTAAAGTCCCGCTCGAATCTAAATGGTTCTCCAAACTCGCCTGATTTTGGTTCGCCCACGCGTGCGCGGCAATCTCCGATTGCTTAATCGGCCCGTTTTCAACTTGCGCGCCAATATCGGACATATATTTCGTCGTCGAATTTCCAACTTGGTACAAGAAAAACCCAAACGTCGCGTTCGGTGCCATGGCGTATTCCGCGCTGTACACGCCGCACGCGACTTCCGTCATATCTAAAGCTTTTTCGTAGAGAAACTCGCTGGACATTCCCGAGGTGATTAATTTCGCCCCGACTTTCCCGGTCCACGTGCTTGGGTCGAAATCTAAGCTGTAGATTAAATCTCTCGGGGAGCATCCGGTGACGAGCGTGATCGTTTCCTTCGCCGATTGCGACTGTGACGAACCGAGCAAAGACACACCAGACGAACCTTTGTTTCCCCGAAGGGAAGAAACGGCGAACGCGCACGCCGATAAAAAGGCGACGAAAGCGAACGCTTTTGTAAAAGTGGTGGTCTTCATCTTCGCGTCGTCATTCTTTGCCTCTTCCTCGTCGCTTTTAATGTTGTTGTTCGCGTCGTGGATTAAGGGCACTCGCTCCCCCGAGTGCGAGAACGTGGACACGAAAGGTGAAACCATTTGTACCGCCCGCGGCTTAAATAATCTCTCCAATCAGGTAAGAGATGACGGGAAAAAAACCACGCGCGAAGGAGGGAAGCGACTTTGAGATGACTTTACCGAGACGAAGGAGTCGATGAATAACAGCGTCGCGAGACGTTCTTTTGTTTTCTTCGAGGTGTATCGATCGGATCGCGGTTTTTGACGAAAGGACAGTCGCACCTTTAATGAGAGGCTTTAAGATGGTACCACTACCCTAAATCAAATGGATGTTCGAAAGGTCAACGAATCCAAGAAGGCGAGTATATGTGATAATATATTCGTAAGTACAGATTCTCTTTAAAATGCTAATGTATGTGTTATGTGTGTGTGTAATAGTAACTCTCTTCTCTCTTTAATAATGGTGATGAAAAAAACTCTCTTTTTCTTTCGCTCGTTTCGCCGCGTGTTTTTGATGATGAGATCTCTTTCGCGAAAAGCAGCTCCGCTCGTCGCGTTGTTAACCAAAGATTTTGGAAAACACGTTGTTGTTCGATTTGTCCTTCGTCTTTTCGCTCTTATCTTTGCACGAGACGATTGGACCATCGTGCCTGGACGCGCATTCGAACTTGTCGTTGAACGCGCTCGCGCCTTTGAAGATGTCCTCTTGCTCGGCGACTTTGGCCACCGACCACTTTCGTAAATCTTGGTCGAAGCTTTCGGCGTTGCGAAACATCGAGCGCATTTTCAAAGCTTTGCCGACTTGCCATTTGCCAATGTCTTGGTTGAACAGTTGCGCGTCTTCAAACATGTGGTGCATGTCTTCGCATCGAGAGGTGTCCCAGGAGCTAATGTCGCCGTCGAAAGAGTTCGCGCCGGAAAACATTTGCGACATGTCTTGCACGTGAGAGGTGTCCCACTTGCTCAAGTCGCCGCCTTGAAACGCCTTGGCGTTGCTAAACATTCTTCGCATGTTGGTGACGTGCGAAGTGTCCCACTTGGATAAGTCGCCGTTGAATGAAGAGGATTCATCACCCTCGACTAACATCGGAGGGTTCTGGAACGTTTCGTACATGTTCGTGACTTTCGACGTGTCCCAAGAAATCATCGGCCCGAACTCGTTGTCCATGCAATCGCCCTTTTTCGGCTCTTCTGCTAAACACAAAGCGACTTGCCGTCTGAAGTTCTCATCGGTTAAATCCTTCTCCGTGAAGGTTTTGGAGGAAAACGACGACGAGGAAGAAGAGGAGGAGGAGGAGGAGGAGGAGGAGCTCGTCGTTCGGTCGTCGTCATCGGAAGATGCTAAGGAACTCGCGTCATCTTTGGCGAGTTCTTCTGGTGCTGTTGGTGTCGGTCGCTCGTTGCTACTTTCGTAATCGCCATCATTGGAAACAGTTGTAGTTGCTGCTGCCGTTGGTAACTCGTGTTCTTCTTTTGGTGCGGCTGAGGAAGAACTACCGCCCCCAAAAAGCTTCTGCAACAAACCACCGGACTCTTCCTTTTCGTTCGCTTCCTCGACTTGCTCGTTGAAAGCTTGCTCTCTTTCCGCGGCGTACTTTTCCGCGTTTTCGTCATCAAAAGCCGTCGCCGAAGAAAGCGGTTCAGAATCTTCTTGCACCGCGTTCTCTTCTTCCGGGTTGTATTCCGGGTTCGAGACGAAGTGCGAGCGTTGCAATCTGTCTTCGACTTCTTTTTGCTTTTTCAACGTTTCGGACGATTGGCACGAGCTGAAATCGATAATCCCAGTCGCTTTGAAGCCACACTCCCACTTGGCGTTGTACTTGTCGGCGCCGTCAAAGATTCCAGTGGCGGAACCTAAGTGTTCAAAGTTCCACTTTCGAATATCACCGTTGAACGCTTTGTTGTTCGCAAACATTTGGTTCATGTTACGAACTTGAGAAGTGTCCCAGCTCCCGAGGTAGCCGTTGAAATCGGTATCCGCGAAGGCTTTTTGCATGTTGTGGACTTGCGTCACGTCCCATCTCGGCAAGATCCCGAACTTGGACTCTTTGCCGTACTGAACGCACTTACCATCGATCGGCGCTTCTTCCAAGCACGCGTTGACTGCTTCTTGAAAGTTTTTGTCGTTCAAATGGACAATCACGCATTGCTTCGGGTTCACATCGACCGGGATGTTACACGTCTCGTGGTCGCGGTCGTTGTAGCATCCACCAAAGATGTAAACGTGGTTGGCGTTCGCCGGACCGTGAACTCTCGGGTAAAACTCCATGTTCTCAGCGACGTGTTGCGTCGTGCAGCTGGACATTCTGGAGGCGATGTGCGCCGGGTGACGCGTGTCGAACTCGTTCGCACCAGTATCCGCAATATCGTCTCCTTTGTGCTTCTTGGAGGAGGAGGAGGAGGAAGATTTCTTGGAAGACTTCTTAGATGAAGACTTCTTGCTCTTCGACGAAACCTTTTCTTCTTCTTCTTCAACTTCTTCTTTCGCCTCCTCGATTTCTTCGTCGAGTTCTTCAACTTCTTCGGTTTCTGCCGCCTTAGCCGCGTCGGAACCGAAACCAGCAAAGTGTTTGTTCTTGTGCACCTTCGCGTGCGTCGGTTCGACTTCCTCGACGTCAGCCACCTTAGCGTGGTGAGAGAGCAAGTGTCTGTGATGAGACTTCGTCGACGACGACGACGAGGTCTTGATCTCAAACTCGGAAACTTCCGAACTTGCTTCGGTGGCTTTGTTCAATGCCTTTGACGCTTGTTTCTTGGTGATGCCAGACTTGCCCATCGACGCCGTTTGCTCCTTCACGAAGTCGCCGAGATCATCGCACACTTCCGTCGTCTCGCATTCCTTCTTATATTCCGTGCACTTCGTCTTCTCGCACACTTGCATTGTGCACGTGGTGTTCTCACACGTGATATCGGTGGTTTGGTATTGCGATCCTTGCGACAACGCAGACATCCACCATCCCCAGTCAAAGTACTCGCCGACGACTTCGATGCCGGAAGACTCGAGTTCCTCCTTAGCGACCGCGACGGGATCAGATTTCTTCGAACCTTTCACCGTCTTATCAGCAGCAGCAGAAGAAGAAGAAGAGTGCTTCTTCGAGCTCTTCTTTTCAACCGCACCGTCCTCGGATACCTCTTCCTCGATTTCTTCTTCGACGTGCTTTTTCACCGATTTCTTCGAGGACGCGTGCTTCTTCTTCCCGACGCTCGCCGACAACAACGCGGAGATTTCCTTCGCTCTTTCGTTCGCGTTTTGCTCCGCCGCCACGGCTTGCGCGGCGTAATCGGTGGTAGTAGAGGACGACGATTCCGTGTTGGTCGTCGCGGACGGTTTTAAAACCGAAGAAGACGGACTCATCTTCTTCATCTTCTTCTTCGAAGAAGACGCGGAGGTTTCGCCAATCGCCGCTTCCTCCTCTTCTTCCTCCTCGAGCAATACCAACTTCCCGCCAATATCGCTCACGTAGTTCTCCGGGTTCGCTTTCTCGTACAGGTAAAAACCAAACTTCGCGCCGTTCCCTAACTTGTACGGCGTTTGAAACTTCCCGCATCCGATTTCTTTCATCTCGATCGCGTCTTCGTACGAAAACGTTTTCGATTTGCTCTCCGTGATGAGTTTCGCCCCGACTTTGGAATCCCATCCTTCCGGGTCGAACGGCAAACGTTTCAAGACGTCTCTGTGCGAACACCCCACGGTTAAGGTGACTTTATCGTTCGAACCTACAGTTGTCGTCGTCGTGGCATCTTCGCCTAAATTCGCCACCGCTCGTTTAAACAGGTCCACACCTCCTTCTCTTTGAGAAAGATCGCCCAATCGCGACGACGACGATCCCCGCGTCCCCGAAACGGAGTACGACGCGGTGGCAAAAAGGGACGTCGAAACGGCGACGATCGCCGTCGCCGCTTTTAACGGTGACGTGAAAGAAGAAGAAGACTTACTTGTTCTCTTCTGTTCGTCTCCGTTGAAAAGCGCTTGCGTTTCCGACGACGACATGATGATGATGTCAGATGATATACTAAACGCGCGCGTATAAATTTCTGCCGCGTCTGTCCAAGAGTCGAGAGAAAAAAAATTCGAAGCAGTAGATTTTAGGGTGTCAAAATACACCCTAAATGGAAAAAATGTACTCGGACGACGAAAGAGGAAAAAAATCGATTTGGCGGCTTTAGTAGTATCAAAGCGAGAGAGAGAGAGAGAAGAAGACAAA
>Ga0182093_1539032_pt1 | contig 11303 bp, 12 predicted proteins | sample 041ome_21_FD_127776 | JGI IMG/M metagenome (GOLD analysis project Ga0182093, IMG submission 127776) | Metatranscriptome of coastal salt marsh microbial communities from the Groves Creek Marsh, Georgia, USA - 041411BS metaT (Metagenome... | ecosystem: Environmental > Aquatic > Marine > Intertidal...
AACAAAGTTAGTTAGAGGGGAATAATCTTCTTCACACACTCTTCACACGCACGAATCAATCAACGCATTAAAAAACAAACCTCTTCTGTGAATGCTTTCGTTCGCATCGAGCTTCGCCGGAGGAGCTTCTTCTTTTTCTTCTGTCGACGACGACAGATCAAAGATATCTTTTTTGGCGCGAAGAAAAATATCACCGTCGTTGTTGTTGAAGAAGGTTGGAGTTGTTAACCCAATTTCTTCTTCTTCTTCTTCTTCTTCTTCTTCTTGTTCTTCTTCTGCGGCGAATTCTTCGATTTTGATAAATCGAGACGACAGCGCGTTCGCATTCAAATGTCATCGCAGAGGAATTGGTATCGCTGTTTCCGGCGATGATGGTGTTCTCGTTCGCGCTTCTCGAAGAAGAAGAATTAGAGCATCTTCTGTGCAGGTTTTTGCGGCTTCCTCTGAAAACGCGCACCGAGCGGGAGCGGCGACAACCTCCTCTATAGGAGGAAGCAATAATAATAATAGTAAATTGAGTTTCGACGTGCACGCTTTGAAACACTTTTGCGTTTTGGGCGCGTTTTTCACCGGTTTACTCTACGTCGCGTACGCGTTGCTTCCGCACGTCGGGTACACCGCGGCGCACCCGCCGCACACGGAAAACTTGATGGTGAAGACGTTTCAATCTTTGTCGACGATGCAAGCGGCGGAGTGGTTGAGGTTCATAGATTTATTCGGCACGGGCGTGTTTGCACACGGCGGAGTGATTGCAGCCGGGAAGAGAGGTTTGGACTTGCTCGGGTGCATCGTCGTCGGGTGCGTGACGGCTATGGGGGGAGGAACGATTCGAGGCGCGTTGATTGGTATCGAAGGCGCGCACCCGGTGTTTTGGATCGCCGAGCCGGAGTATTTAATCGTCGCCTTGGTCGCTTCGCTCTTTACCTTTTTCTTCTGGCCGAAAGTGTTATCGAAAGAAGTTCGAGAATCGAAACCGATGGAAACCGCTTTGAACTGGTTGGACGCGATAAGTTTAGGCGGCTTCTGCATCATCGGCGCAAACGCCGCGTTGGTCCGAAACTTGGGTCCACTCCTCGCCGTCGCGTTATCTGCGGTCACGTGCACTGGAGGTGGCGTCGTTCGCGACGTGTTCTTGCGCCAACCAGTGAGAGTTTTACACTCGCACGCGGAATTGTACGGCACCACCGCCATCGCCGGCGCCACCGTGTACACGATCTTCGCCTGCTGGTTCCCGGGAGTCTCGCACAACCTCCGATGCCTCCTCGCCGCTTCCACCACCGTCTTCCTGCGATGGAGCGCTTGGAAGCGAGGTTTGAAGTTGCCGATGTATGCGGACGTGAACCCAGAGGGCGATTACATCCAAATCGCGCAAAGAGACGTTTGAGTTGAGCGAGAGAGTGAATGAAAATATACTTTCGTCGTTGTTGTTGTTGTTGTCGTTGCCGTCGGGAAATATATTCAAAACCTCGCGAAAGAGAGAGAGAGAGATAAGTAAATGAGAGAGAAAGAGAGAGAAAGAGAGAGAGAGAGAGAGCATAACTTTAGAACTACTGTGGATGTTAGTTATTCTTCTCGATGGATTGTTGTCGGGTTGTTTGTTGTAATTTTTATATCGTGCGTGTACTATATATGCCATCCAAAGTGTCTGTCTCTCTTTTTTTTTCGACCAAAATCCCCCCCCAAAAACCTCTCACTTCTTTTTAGTAGTACGCGAGTGCTTTTCAAAAGACCCCACACGTCTAAAAAGCAAAATGCTCAGACAAGCGATAAAGAGGACGACTGCTGCGCGCGATGGAACTTACGCGTTGACGACGACGACGACGACGACGACGATGATGCATCGATCCGTCGCGCAGAATTATTACTTTAGCAGTAGCAGCGGTTATCACAGCTCGACGACGACTTCTTCGTCTTCTTCTTCTTTCGGCGGGGGCAGCGATCTGTTCTTCGCGAAGAAGAAGGACGGGATAAAGAGAAGCGCGAACGCGAAGAGAAACGACGCGTCGTCGTCGATTTTCAAGCAACAGACGAGCAAAACGAGCAACAATCAGACGTTTTCGCATTTCATCAACGAGCGATTATATTCCGTCGGTCTCATGGTTCACAGAGACTCCGCGGATAATAATTCATCCCTGAAGTGGGAGTTCTCGAAGGAAAACGAGACCAAAGTGCAGACTATTTTGAAAAGGTACCCGCCGAATTACAAACGATCGGCGATGATTCCGTTGTTGGACGTCGCGCAACAACAAAACGCGGGGTATTTAACCGTTCCGGTGATGAATCACATCGCGGAGTTGTTAGAGGTGGCGCCGATTCGCGTGTACGAAGTGGCTACGTTTTACTCCATGTTCAACCGCTCGAAGGTTGGAAGTTACCACGTGATGGTGTGCGGGACGACACCGTGCATGTTGAGAGGCTCGAGAGATATCGAGAAGGCGTTGAGCGAACATTTAGGGGTGAAGAAGTTTGAAACGACCAGGGACGGGAAGTTCACTTTGGGGGAGATGGAGTGCATGGGATGTTGCGTAAACGCGCCGATGATTGCGGTGGCGGATTATACGGGAGGCGTGGAGAAGTACACGTATAATTATTACGAGGATTTGACGCCGGAAAGTGCGGTATCGATCGTCCAAACGTTAGCGCAAGGTAAGATGCCGGAGAAGGTTGGGAGTCAGATTAGGAATAAAGCGGAACCGGTGACCGGGACGACGACTTTGAACACGGAGCCGACTGGGCCGAATTGCCGAGATTTGGCAAAGTTGAAGAAAGAATTGGAAGCGGCCGCGGCGGAAGCCGCGAAAGCGGCAGCCGCGGAAGCTGCCGCCGGGGCGAAGAAGTAAATCTAGTCTTTCGATGTTAATAAGAAGTCGTGTTTTTGTTTTTGTAAAATCTGTAATTAAAAAAGAAGAAGAATGAACCAACAATTAATATTTTTGAGAGAGAGAGAGTTACTTTCTAATCCCTCATCACGCGTCCAAGTCTCGAAACGGCCAGAAGAATCTCGCACATCGAGTTCCACATATCAGAGATAGTCCGCGAACCTTGCACTCTTCCGTCTCGCTGCTTTCGATATCGCGATGGATCTCGTTCCACGAAAAGTGACCGGTTTTCTCGCGGCCTAACCTATTCGATCGATCCTTGACAAAGTCTTGCAAACGAGACATGTGAACGACTCGGAAACCTTTCTCGCGGAGCAAATGCTCGTCTCGAAAAAAGTACACGACCATGTTAAGCGTCAACAACGAGTTCGCGCCTTCAATTGTCACGAATTCCTTCGTCATGAGGAGAACGAACAACACGGCGAGAATCGATAAGATCGCTTGAAGTATGTCGCTCAATTCGCCCTTCTCCAACTGAGGATCGAGCGTCAAGTACACGGTGAACGCGTGTAAAAACAGAAAAAAATACGCAAAGAACATCGGCAATTGACGCAACCATAAAGTTATCTTGTGAGATTTCGGAAAATCAACGATAATTCCTCTCGTCAAGCAGACGTTCCACACCGTCGCTCGGTGCGCGTATTCAATTTTTGACCATCCGATTAATACGATCAGAGACAATTCTATCGCCATGAACGCCGCGCTATTCATGGTTGGAATCAACGCGAGTATCGGGGAAAACAACAGGAAGCAAAAAATCCCAACTTCTATCCAGAGCATGATCCCCGCTTGTCCGTCTCTCTCCAGCTTCATCTCCGATAAGTTTTTGTTTTGCGAGAGGAAAAGCTCTATCGAAGTCGTCTTCTCCGTTTCTTTTGGTTGCTCGGCGTCGCCGTCGTCGTCGTCGGCGACGGCGACGACGACGAGGGATGGCGGTGAACCGTCGCCCTCCTCCTGCTCGTTTTCTTCTAAGCTCACTTCCCGCAAAGCGTCTCGATTGATGCGCTCTTCCTCTTGCGGAGGCGTGAACAGTTCTTTCAGCATGTTTGTGTATCTTCTCGCGTCGCGTGGCTTTTTTTTTCTCTCTGGTGTATTTTCTCGCGTGGTGTAAAAATTTATAGAAAAGAATGTGCATTAAAGTCACGAATACAACGACGTGCGCTTATTATGTACAACAGATTATGATACGCAGATGTCATCTCTCTTTTTCTCTCAAAAATTAAGCGAACGCGTTGTTGTTCTTGTTGTTCTCGCTCGTGTTCTTTTCCGCGAGCGGTGCGTCGATTGCGTTTCTCGTCTTTTCCAAGTTTGCGCGTATTTTTGAAACGAGCACGTTGGCGACTTGCTTGTGCGCGAATTTTCTCAATAATCCTTTCAACTTTGCCTTACCGCGAGCGACGATTACGATAGATCCGTAGTCCAACGGATCGATTTCGATCGCGAGCGAACCTTCGTAGACCTCGAACACTCTCGAGCTATTCGCTTCGATCATTTTGAATGCGATGAAACCAGTCGATCGATCGGAAGAGACGAACGTCTTCATGATTGATTTACCGAAAGCGCTTTGCGATTTTGTTTCGCACACGTGGAACGTTTTCGCGCGATGATTGTTGAGCGTAGTGTAGAGTGGTCCTCCTTTTAATCGTCTCGTCTCGAAGGCTTCGTCCGATCCGAACAAGGCGAATTCGCGCACCTCCTTCGCCGTAGCTTCGCGCGAACGAATGGAATCGTCCTCGGTGTTACTCCCTCCCAAAATTCCTTCCAGTAATCGAGCATAGACTTTGTCTAATACGTCATCTCGTCTCGCTCCCATTGTCGTTTCAAGCCTCCTTGTCACGGCGTATTCCACGACCCCTTCGTCTCTCAAATGCAACTCGTGTTCGTACGAAGCCGCGTGACCTCGTCTGACAAACTGTCCGCCTTCCTCTGCAACGACTCTTCGTCGTCTCGATAAGTACGGGTACGCCTCGTCTTCTTGCTCTGGAAAAACCATCGTCCCCGATTGAAAAGCTGCCCTCGTCGTCGTCGTCGTCGTCGTCGTCGTCGTCGTCGTCGGTCTCTTCGTTGCTTTCTCATCCAAAGACTTCCGTCTCGGAAGCATCGGAAGGAAACCTTTTTTTGTTTTTCTCGCGTCTCCCGCCGTTATGGCGAGAGGTATCGCCGAGGAGGAAGAGTTATTCGAGGCAAACATATGTGTTTGTGAACGAGAAAAGAAGAAGGAGAAGAAGAGGTGAGAAAAAGAAGAGGGAGAGGTGAGCGCGCGGGAGAGTCGTCTTCTTCGTCGAGAGCGCGTGCGCGTGTTCGTGTGTGTCTTTTTATTACGTCATCATCATCTCTCTCTCTCTCGTGTATTTTTTAATACTCATTTTCTCGTTTCTACGAACCCCCCAAAAGTCGGTTAGAAACTCCGCAAACACTACTCGTATATACTACTTTAAAATAACAACAATGGACAAAACTCTTCGCTCTTCTTCGTCTCTCCCGTACGCTCTAGTCCCCTCCGACTTTGTCTCGTACCGGCCGGTTTCCGAGGGAGACATCGTCGCGATCGCGGAGATCGAATCCAACTCGTACCCGGAGGATGAAAAAGCGTCGCTGGAGACGCTTCGCTATCGATGCGAACACGCCGGGGAGTTGTTTTTAGTCGCCACGGAAGGAAGTGGAAACGAGATTATTGGGTACGTGTGCGGGACGTGCGTGAAGGAGAACGAGACGTTGACCGCGGAAACCATGGGGAGTAAACACGAACCAGACGGCGCCGTTTTATGCGTGCACTCGGTGTGCGTTAAAGAGAGCAAACGAAGAAGAGGCGAAGGAGGGAAACTGTTACAAACGTATTTAATGTATTTGAAAGCTAGAAATAACGATAGGAAACGGGAGAATAAGTCAGAGTTGAAATCGGTTCGGTTGTTGTGCAAAGAACACATGATTCCGTTCTACGAGAAAGCCGGGTTCACGCTGTTGGGCGAAAGCGACGTGCAGCACGGAAAAGATAAGTGGTTCGATTGTTCGCACGCGTTCGACGAAGAAGAAGATTGACGACGCGAACGTAAAAGCGAATTTAAGAGAAAAATATAGAGCGCGTGTGTAATTAAAAAGAGAAAAGTAGTAGCAGAGCGGTTCATAAACTGCAAACAAAACAACCTTTTTCACTCTCTCTCTCTCTCTTTATCCTCCTCTCGAGTTCGCGGTGCGTTTCTTCTGTCTTCTGTTCCTTCCCATCATTATTATTATTATCGCGTCGTGTTCTTGTCTTCTTCTTGACTTCTTCTCTCTGCTTCTAAAAAAAACTAACATCAATCAAAAGAGAAAATTGTCCTCAGAACACGTTCGCGCACACGAACAACAGCGCGAAAAGAAGAAGAAGAAGAAGTCAAGAAGAAGAAGAAAGAAGAGAAGAAAACAAAATGGCGGACGCGCTGGTGGCGAACATCTTCGGCGATTCCTCGGACTCGGAGGGCGAAGAAGAGCTTCTGGAAAAGAAGGACAAAAACGAAGAAGAGGAAGCCGGCGATCGAAGAGAGAGAAAATTAGGAGACGAAAAAGATGACGACGAGGACGACGAGATAGAGGACGTGGAGATGGCCATAGAGGACCAGAAAGAAGAGGACGGGAAGAGGAACGCTAAAGTGAACTCGGTTTTAGACGAATACGCCGGAGAGGAGAAGGAAGAAAAAGACGGAGAAGAAAAAGAGGAAAGAAAAGGCGAGCCGATGCATTTGATCGCCGCTCTGAACGAAGAAGAAGAAGGAGAAGATTTGAACGACGCGAGCGACAAAGCCATCTACTTAAACCCGATCGTGAGCAAAGCGACGAACATTTTCGACGTTTGCGCGAAGAAATTCGATGAAAATACCTTTCAAGAAGAAGAAGATAAAACTATCGTTGATGAATTCGGCCGATCCCGGTTAAAAGCAAAGGAAGGCAACGTCGCGAGGTGGACGAGAGACTCTTTGGCGAATGAATTGAAATCGAACGCAAAGTTTGTGGAATGGTCGGACGGATCGAGGACGTTGCACTTAGGAGATGAAGTATTTAACGTGACGGAAACCGCGGTGTCGAGTAAGCAAGGTTTGAATCAATACGTCTTTGCGAGACATCAAGGTTTGATGGAAGGGAAAGCGAAGATTAGCAAACGGATGCAGTTTAGACCGGCGACGACGGATTCGCACACGCACAAAAGATTACGCGACGCGATTGAGAAGAAACACGGCGCGAGAGCGAAAGGTACGATGCGGTTCGTGTCGAACGTCGATCCGGAAAGGGAGAAGGAAGCGTCGGATCGATTGTTCGAACAGAGAGCGAGGGAAGAGGCGCAGTTGCAACGAAAACGAAAGAAAATGATGAGCGAAGATATACGAGCACGAGCAGATGGTGGGGACGGAATGATGCGAAGAGACGGTGGAAGAGACGGACGATACGGGGGTGGCAACCGAAGCATTCGCGGAGTTGCAAACGAGCTGTACTACGACGAACGCTCGAGAAGAGAAGCCGAGTTGGACGCGGCGTTTTTGGAAGAAGGCGCGGAAGACGAACTCGACGATGAAAACGACGATTTCATCGTTCCAGACGACGATAGCGAAGACGATAGCGGCGACGACGAAAAAGAGAAGAACAAAGAGGCGGACACGCCGGCTGGTGAACGGAAAAAACGAGTCTTGGTCGATAGCGACGAAGAAGAATAAAAAAAGTTGAGCGCGTGCGACGAGAATATACGCTCGCGAGCGCGCGCACACACACGTATATATTTAGTAGCACAGATATAAAAAACGAGAAAGTAATAATAACCCCATTTTACAGTTGTTGTTGTTGTTGTTGTTGTAGCAGAAAGAAGTAAAAGGAACATCGTGATTGATACTTGTTCTCTGTTCGTATTCGTTCCTTTCGCGTCGCTCTCTCGTGTGGAAACCTCTCGAGAAATACAACTTTTTTTTTCAGCACTCGAGACGAGGGATGCGTTTTAGTCTCACTTTTACACGCATCAAACGCGCGCGCGCGAGAGAGAGAGAGAGAGAAGAGAGAGAGAGAAGAGAGAGATGTTGATGGGACTGTGTCAAAGTCAACGAGCGTTGCTCTGTCGCAGATGCTGTTTTCACTCCTCGAGCAGCAGCAGCAGCAGCAGCAGCGGCGCGACGAAAGCGAAACATCATCATCATCATCATCATCATCATCGCGCGGTGGTTGCCTCTGATTCTACCGCGAACGCCGCCGCCGCCGCCGTCGATGGGAAGAATAAGATACGCGTCATCACGAAAAAGCCGTATCACGAAGCGACGTTGGTCGCGAAGAGGAGCAAATTCGTATGCAAAATAGCGTCGATTTCCAACGCGTCCGAGGCGATGAAGTTCATCAAAGACCACTCGGACGCGTCTGTCTCGCATAATTGTTTCGCGTGGAGAATAGGCGACGCGAATAATCGATCGAGCGACGACGGGGAACCGTCCGGGACGGCTGGAATTCCGATGCTCAACGTCCTCCACGGGAAGAAAGAGAAGCTCGAGTTTGATAACGTCGTGGCGATGGTGACGAGATATTACGGAGGGACCAAGTTAGGTCCGGGGGGATTGATGCGCGCTTACGGAGGTGCCGTCAGTCTGGCGTTTGAAACTTTAGATTTAGAATCAGAGACAAAGTTGAAAGCGGCAAAAATTGTCGTGGCGTTTGCGAACGTGGAGGCCTCGTCGGACGTGGAGAGAGTGAAACGCACCGTCGAACGGTTCGCGAACGAAGATCGAGTGCGAGTGGAGGAAGAGGAGTGGGACGAAGATACCGGTGGAGTGTCGTTAGAATTATCCGTAGATTTTGATGCGATCGAAGAACTCGAATCGGCGTTAGCCGAAGCGACGAGTGGGAGAGTCGATTTCAAATGGTTCGATTGACGTCGTTGTTGAAATTTTCGCGAGCGTTTGTTTTTAGTCGTATATAGCACCCGAGCGCGCGCGCGGTTTAGTAAAAGTAGTACAAGTAGGCGGTATTTTCATTAATATCAGGAGTATAGTTCAAAAATGCTAGTAGTATTTTACAACGCGATAAATTTTCTTTCGCTCCATTATTCTCCTTCTCTGTGCAGTTTCTTTTCCAGCTCTTGCCTATCGTCGGTCATTAACACCGTACCTTGAATCGGCGCGTCGAAGGGCAAAACTTCGATCCCGTCCATTGGTTTAAACGCCGTCTCCCCCGTCGGGCACCGAATAACCATCGTGCACGGTTCATCTAAATCCAACATCCTCCTCAATCGTTCAATCGTCCCTATAATCCCTTGTTGTTCCTCCGGGTTCGCCGCGCAACTCGCCATGTGTTGCACGTGCGACTCCAAGTTGAAACACGCCTGCGAGAGATGATTGTACACGCTATCGATTTGCCTCTTTATGTCCCCGCCGGCGTAAAACTCAATCTCGGGAATCTCAATGGACGACCCAGGCGCGCGCATTAAAATCCTCCACAAATCTGACTTCACTTTCAATGCCAACTTCAAGCACCTCGGTCTCCTATTTTCCGCCTTCAGCTCCGGTATCAACCGCCAACACTTGCGAACCAGACCGGGTTGTAACTCCGACTCCACGTCTTTGCACTCAATCATGGGCAGTTTATTCACGAACTCCTCGAACGTCGATTTCAACGCGTCTTCGAATTCATCCTCGTCTTCGTACCCTAAATCATTCGCTAATATCGACCCGATGCCGTATATCGGCAGCCACTCTCCCGGTTGGGTTTTATAAATCTCCTCCAACTCTATTATGATGCGCTCGACTTCTTGATGCGAGATGTCCACCGAAAACGCCTCCAACATCTTCGCGCCTTGCGAATCTTCCTCGCTTAAAGGCACCGTCGAATTCTGAGGTAAGTCTCTGATTTGGTCTAGTTTGCGTTTCGTGTCCGTTTGCGTTTGTCCGGGGACGACCGAAGCCGTGACGGCGTTGGCGAGTATCTTGTCCATGCTTTTCTCGTGTTCTTCGACGCCGTCAGCCGTCGCTCCAAAAACGAGTCACAGTCGGCACAAAAAAATGAAGAAGAAAAGTTGATTTTGACGAATACACACAGGCAGTATAGGTATATGTATAAAATAAGATACTGTACAGTAGAGTTCACCTCACCTTGACTTCACCGTCGTAATCTAAACTCCACTTTTCGACGCTATCGTCTTTACACTCGTCGCATAAAAATTCCTCGGTCAAAGTCATCTCGATCCAACTCCGCGCCACCGAAGTCAAGTCGACGTGTTCGGTCGAACGAGGAAACGGAACGATTTCGAGGTCTCCGGAAACGTCGCCGAACGCGGTCGCGTGTTCGTCCAGGAAGAGCTTAAATCCAGATTTTATGGGTAGGTTGAATTTTTCGTTGCACGCGTCGCAGTGGCATCGCACGTGGCCGGTGATGTCGGCGTCGAGGAAGAACGAGTGCGGGCCGCTCGGCTCCGCGAAGCCTCTGATATCAATCATCGTGTCTTCTCCTCTACAAGTCGAATCATCATCATCATCATCATCATCATCCTCGTCTTCGTCGGACAAACTCCCGTCAATTTTCATCAATCGACTGTCCACGGACCAGTTCGTCTCCCACGGAGGAGGGTCGTCTCGGTTCTTAAACTCTCCTCTGCGGAGTTGGATGATGTTATCTTCTCTTCTGCGCTGATGTTTCCCTTTGGACCCGCGAATGAGTTTTGTTGTTGTTGTTGTTAAAGCGGGCGTCGTTGGTTTCATTTTCTTTGACGATGACGATGACGACGACGGAGAAGAAGATGAAGAAGAAGATGTCGAGGCTGCGCCGCACCGAGCCGATGCCGCCGCCGAGAAGACCGCGAAGGACATGAAGTGTTTAGGTGTTTAATAAAAGTGAGGAAAAGTGGAATGAGAGAGAGATATTATTACCTCGCGGACGACGACGATGATGATGCGAAAAGAAGATGGCGCACGAATCTACATCGCTTAAACATTAACGAGCACGATTGCACAGCAATTATATATATATATTCTGCTCTCTCGTGTATATGAAAAAAACTTCTTTCTTCTCCATCTTCGCGCCGCGCGGTGTCTCCCTCGCGACACACCAGCGCGGGAGAAGTTTCGTATTTACTCTGCTCTCGCGGGTGTATTTTTTGCTATTCTACATGATTGCTACTATCCAACTATACTACCTCTCTACTCCTTCATCTTCTCTCCTTCTTCTTCTCGCATCTTTCTGACTCGTTCGGTTAAATCGTACGCCCAAAAGTTAAACTGCGCCACGTGCACTTCCTCCACTCTCCGCGGGTTTCTCATCGCCACTCGAAACTCTCTCTCCTGAAGAAGTTTCAGAAAGTACAAACAGTGCGGGTATAAGATGTATTTAGAGTATCGCGGATCTTTGTACCAGTACTGTAAATAGGACAAATACTCAACCATCTCTTCGCTGTTGAGAATATCGTTGTTGTTGTTGTTGTTGTTA
>Ga0182093_1233802_pt1 | contig 11234 bp, 3 predicted proteins | sample 041ome_21_FD_127776 | JGI IMG/M metagenome (GOLD analysis project Ga0182093, IMG submission 127776) | Metatranscriptome of coastal salt marsh microbial communities from the Groves Creek Marsh, Georgia, USA - 041411BS metaT (Metagenome... | ecosystem: Environmental > Aquatic > Marine > Intertidal...
CGTTTGCGTCAATTTCCGTCGTTGGTCAATTGCTGCACTATTGATTGGTTCAAAGCGTGGCCGGAAGATGCCTTAGAAGCGGTCGCCGGTAAGATTCTCCGGGAATCCGTGGATGGTATTTCGGCCGAGGCCGCGAGTGCGCTTACGAGTGTGTGTGGTATCATGCACTCGTCCGTGGCAGAGTTATCTGAACGGTACTACGCGAGAACTGGACGGAAGAATTACGTCACGCCAACGAGTTATCTCGAACTTTTGAGCACGTTTGCGAGTTTAGTGGGTAAGCGAAGAGAGGAAACTATGCGATTGAAGAGACGATACGAAGTTGGTCTGGAAAAGCTCGCATCTTCGGCAGAGCAAGTTGCGGGCATGCAAAGTGAACTCGAAGCTCTGCAACCGAAGCTGAAAGAGTCCGCAATTGAAGTCGCCGAAATGATGAAAGAAATTCAAAACGAGAAGGAGACAGTAGTCGAGCCGAAACGTAAGATTGTCGAAGCCGATGAAGCCGTCGCCGCGGAAAAAGCTAGGGAAGCTAACGGAGTGAAAGAAGAATGCGAGAACATATTAGCAGAGGCCATGCCTATTCTCAACGACGCTATTGCCGCCTTGGATACGTTGAAACCGGCGGATATTAATTACGTGAAACAGTTGAAAAACCCGCCGGCGATTATTAAACTCGTCCTCGAAGCCGTCTGTGTCATTTTAGAAGTCAAACCAGCTCGGGCAAAAGATCCAGACACGGGTCGCACTGTCGATGACTACTGGAAACCATCGTGTGGATTACTAAACGACAAAGATTTCCTGGAAACGCTTAAATCGTACGACAAAGATAACATACCGATAAAAGTCATACAGAAAATTCGATCAGTATACATCTCGAACCCGTTGTTCACGCCTGAAAAAGCTGCGAATGCGTCGAGCGCTGCCGAAGGTTTGTGCAAATGGGTTTGTGCAATGGACAAGTACGATAAAGTTGCAAAAATCGTCGCCCCGAAGCAAGAAGCGTTGAAGGAAGCCGAAGCGGCGTACGATGAAGTCATGGTGGGATTAAACGCCACCAGAGCGGATTTGAAAACGATATTAGATAAGCTCGAAGCTATGGAGACAGAGTTGAAGAAGCAGAACGATAAAAAAGCTAACCTCGAAGCAGAAGCGAATTTGTGCGCAGTAAAGTTACAACGCGCCGAGAGTTTGATTTCAGGTTTAGGCGGCGAGCGCGCTCGTTGGAAGAAAAAAGCGGAAGATCTCGGTCGACAGTATGAAAATATTGTTGGCGACGCGATCCTTTCCGCCGGTACTATCGCATACTTGGGTGCATATCCAATGTCTTGCAGACAAGAGATGCATGATATGTGGATGCATGAGCTCAATAAATCGAAAATAATCTGTTCGACTAAATGCGAGTTGATTGACATTCTCGGCGATGCCGTCAGAATTAGGGAATGGCAAGTTGCGGCGTTGCCAAACGATCAATTCTCCATTGAGAACGCCATCATAATCGAAAATGCGAGACGTTGGCCTCTTATGATTGATCCACAAGGGCAAGCAAACGCTTGGATTAAAAATATGGAGAAGAAGAATAACCTCAGAGTCGTGAAACTGTCTGAAGATGGAGCGCATATGCGGGAACTCGAAAACGCCATTCAGTTTGGTACGCCGGTATTACTAGAGAACGTCGGAGAAGAACTCGATCCAAGTCTAGAGCCTTTACTTCTGAAGCAAACATTTAAAAGCGGAGGCGTGACGTGTATGCGATTGGGAGACGCAACAGTTGAGTATTCGGAAGACTTTAGACTTTACATTACGACGAAACTTCGAAACCCGCACTATTTACCGGAGACGGCGGTGAAAGTGACATTGCTCGATTTCGCAATCACACGAGAAGGTTTGAGCGATCAACTTCTCGCCTTGGTCGTTGCAAAAGAACGCCCGGATCTGGAAAAGCAGAAAGATGAGCTCGTTACGCAATCTGCGAAGAATGCGCGAGAGTTGAAACAGCTGGAAGATCAGATTCTAGAGGTTTTATCAAACTCTGACGGCAACATCCTCGACGACGAGCGTGCGATTAAAATTATTACAGACTCCAAGTCGGTCTCTGAATCCGTTACGCAAGCTCAAGCTGAGGCAGAAGAGACTGAGAAAGACATTAACGCTGCAAGATCTGCGTACTCAAGTTCTGGATCTTACGCAGCTTTACTCTTTTTCTGCATATCAGATTTGGCTGCGATTGAATCGATGTATCAGTACTCGCTGCAATGGTTCTCGCGATTATTCATCGCCTCTGTCGTAAACTCCAAATTTGAGAAAGCTACATCAGTATCATCATCAGTGGAGGAGACCGCCGTCGAAGATTCGGTCGATACTCGACTGAGAGATATCCGAACGCACTTCACGAAAAGTCTCTACGATAATGTCTGCCGCTCGCTCTTTGAATGCGATAAACTTCTGTTCTCGTTCTCGCTGTGTTCGCGCATTTCTCGGGACGAAGGGATGCTCGACGGACAAGAGTGGAACTTTCTACTCACGGGCGTTCAGATTGGATCAAAAGTTGACAAGAATCTAGTAGAAAAACTCGTACAAACTGTGGACTGGATCGATGAAAAGCGCGCGAATGATTTTGCTAATTTATCCTTTCTTCCGAGATTTTCGGATATTTGTGAAAGTATTTTAGATACAACCAATATCGAATCGCAAGAAACGTGGAAAGCTGCGTATGATAGTCCTACTCCGCACGAAGCTGCTTTCCCGAAACCGTATGACACGCTTTCTGAATTCAGTCGTTTGTGTATTATTCGTTGTTTGCGCCCGGATAAGCTTATCCCGGCTGCTCGTAAATATGTCGGCGCGACGCTTGGCGAAAAGTTCATAACGCCTCCAACTTTCGATTTGGAGAAATGTTACGCAGATGCAGGACCGCGTGCACCGCTAGTCTTTGTCTTGTCCGCAGGTTCAGATCCAATGGCAAAGCTCTTACAGTTTGCGGCGTCGAAAGGGGAGGCCGATGCGGTGAAATCGATCTCGCTCGGTCAAGGCCAAGGCCCCAAGGCAAAGAAGCTCATCGATGAAGCTCGCGTAAACGGCGGTTGGGTTGTTTTACAGAATTGTCATCTAGCACCTTCGTGGATGAAAGCTTTGGAGAAAATATGCGAAGATTTAGTCGCTGGTGAAGGTGAAGCGCACAATAGGTTCAGATTGTGGATGACGTCGTATCCGTCGAAAGACTTTCCGATGACGATTTTACAGAACGCGGTGAAAATGACCAACGAGCCGCCCAGAGGGATCCGAGCGAATGTGAAACGCGCTTTAAGTGTACAGCCGCTTTGCGATGATGACTTTTTCGATAAATGTGCAAGGCCTAACGAGTTTAAGCGATTGTTATTTTCGTTGTGTTTTTTTCACGCCAACGTTCAAGAACGACGAGCGTTTGGGCCTATCGGTTGGAACGTTCCGTATGGCTTCGACGACGGTGATTTATCGATATCTGCACGACAACTAAAAATGTTCCTCGATGAAAAAGACGAGGATGAAGAGGATGGTAGCATCGAAGACGAAGCTACTGGTGGTGCTGCCACTACCGTTGCCGATGATGACGAAAAAGCGCTCGTATCGAAAGCAGTCTCGAAGTTACCTCTCGAGGCTTTACGTTATTTAGCCGGTGAATGTAACTATGGAGGCAGAGTAACAGACGCTAACGACCGCATTCTGCTCGCGACTATTCTTGAAAAGTGCTACTCAGAAGAAGCCGCGTCGTCGAATAATTTTGCGTTATCCGCCTCTGGAAAATACGCAACTCCGTCCATCTTGAATCCAAGTCGCGCGCAGCTTCTCGAACACGTGGACGCATTACCCGCTTTACCAGAACCAGAGGTTTTTGGTTTGCACGCGAACGCTGACGTCTCTAAAGATCGCGCGGATGCAGAGGCGATGTGTCGAGATCTACTAAAAATGTCCGGCGATAGCGCGAGCGAGGAAACAAACGAGAATCTCGAGACAGAAGAAAGTGATGAACACGCAACGAAGGAAAAGGATGACTGCGAAGAAGATTCATCTAGTACCACCACAAATGAGGCTGCGGATACGAACACTGCGTTAAAAGAAGTCATCAACGACGCAATCGCCCGTCTTCCGTCTAATTTTAATGTCGAAAAGACGCGAGAAAAGCTCCCTGACGCCTACGCGGATTCTCTCGGAACAACTTTGTGTCAAGAAATGTCCCGATATAACAAGCTTTTGCTCAACATCCGAAAATCTTTACACGAGATTGAAGCCGCTCTCGCCGGACGCGCAGCTTTCTCAGCCGAGTCCGAAGCGTCGAAGAAAGCAATCGAGCGCAACGCCGTTCCGGAAGCCTGGAAAAAAGTGAGTTATCCGTCGCTCAAACCTTTCTCCTCGTACTTTGACGACCTCTTGGAGCGTTGCAGCATGCTCGAGACTTGGGATAGGAATGGAAAGCCACCCGCGGTGTTTTGGATCTCTGGCTTCTTCTTCGCGCAGTCGTTCTTAACGGCCGCGTTGCAGAACTATAGCCGCAAACACAAACTCCCCGTGGACGAAATAGCGTTCGATTTTGAGCCAATCAAAGGCGACGCGAGTGATATTACCGAACCACCCGAAGCTGGAGTGTACGTCTCCGGTCTATTCTTAGAAGGATGCGGGTGGGACGAAGAAAACATGCAACTGGTTGAATCGGAGAAAAACGTCTTACACTCGAAAGCGCCTATATTTTGGTTCAAGCCGAGAAAAGCAGACGAGATTAAGCAAAACGCGAGGTACGATTGCCCTTGCTATCGAACGGCAGAAAGAAGAGGTACGCTCGCGACGACTGGACACTCGACAAACTTTGTCATGCACGTGAAAATGCCCACGAAAGAACCCGCGGAACACTGGATTAAAAGAGGAGTGGCGTTGGTGACCCAACTCAGCGAGTAAATTTTAGAGAAAAGCGTACATTCGGTGCCAATAGTACTTATTTATTACCAAATCATCAAACGAATTCAAAAATATGTTTAAAGCCCTTCAATAGGAACTTGCAAAAACTTCGCCAACTCCGCCGCTTGCCTCTCCACCTCCGCCAACGTCAACGGTTGGCCGATGCGCGTCAACGGGATATCGCCTTTACCTTTGCACTTCACGTACACAACCCGTCTCGGGTTAATCCCGTCAGAGATCTCCACTCTCACCGCCGTCACGTCTTTCAAATCCGTCAACAAGTTCACCCGTCTATTCTTCCCCGGAAACCCATACCTAAACACTCGAAAAATCCCTTCCTCTTTGTTAAACTCGTTATACCCGGCGCCGACGTTCCAGTTGATCGTCAACCATAAATACGTCGCCAACAACAAACCCGCGATACCGTAAAAGCTCATCACCAACCCTTGCGGAAAGAATTGAATGTCCGAAGCGTCCAAGAAAAACACCAAATTGTGTTTGAAATACGCGCTCGCGCCGGTGATCAAAAACCCGCTCGCGCCGGCGGTCACGACCGAGGCCCAAAAGTAATTCGAGAATCGCTTCGCCCCGACCACTGGGTCCACGTACACGATATCGTTGACGATTTTTTTGAACTCATCGTCTCCTCCCGAGGAATCATTGTTGTTGTTAAACATCCCCGCGTTCATTTTCACCGATCTTATCTTCTGCTTGGTGGAAAAGGAGGAGGAAGAGGAGGAGGATAAAGCCTTGTTCACGGCGCAGATCGTCCTCGATGATGACGACGGTGTAATCACCATTTTTTCCCCGCGAACGACGCCCACCCCGCGCAAAGTAGATTTACGCGCGCTTTTGCTGCTACTCATCGTCGCATTAATGATGATGCTGTTGTTGTTGTTGTTTCTAGTGTGTTGTGCTCTTCTGCTCGTCCTCGGGGAGGACAAAATCGCCCCAAACGAGGAGGAGGATACTCCCACCAGTGCTGACATCTTGAAGATTTTTTATGCCGAAAATGTGGACGAAAGATGAGAATTTTTTTGATTCTCCTTTTGTTCATTTTTGGAACGTACGAAAATTTAATACAACACAAGACTAATGACTCTCTCTCTCTCTCTTTTCTCTCTCTCTCTCTCTCTCTCGGCACTTCTGATATTCTTCTTCTCTCTTTTAGTAGTGTTATTATTACAAGTGCAACTCTTCCTTTTGTTCTTTTTGTTTCTGCAGTTGTTCTTTGGGTTTCGCGGCGATTTTCCTCGCCGCGGATCTCGGGACGAAGGAAGGTTTCGCTTTCGTCGCTTCGACCGGTTTGGACGGAAGCGGCGGAGGCGTTTCGTCTTTAACCACCGGCGGCGGTCTTTGCTGTTGGGAAGGCGTTGGTGCTTTTGAAGATGGTTTGCCGGACATGACGTTGACGGGTTGGACGGATTCCACCGGAGCCCAGCCGGTTTTCTTTGGCTTTTGTTCTTGTTGAGGTTTGGGCGGCGGAGGCATTGACTTTTGCGGCGGCGGCGTTGGAGGAACGGGCGCCGCGGAAGATTGTAACAGTTTGGCTTCGAGCGCTTGTAACGAAGTGCTGCCGCCGCCGCTTGAAGGTGAAGCTTGAGATATCGATTGCTGCGTGAGCTTTGCTTCTAAGGCCGCCAAAGAGGACGGCGCAGAAGCAGCAACAACCGGTTGTGTTTGTTGCGCTAACTTTGCTTCGATATCGGCTAAAGAAGACACGACGGCAGGCGCTGCCGGTTTCTTCGGCTTCGTCGTAGCTTTTTCGTCCGCCTCTTCTTCCGGTTTCGGCGGCGGCGTCTTCTTCAACAAGTCTTTCAAAGATCCGATGATGCCTTTTTTCTTCGTCGGAGGTGGAGGTTTCGTTTGTTGTTGTTGTTGTTGTTGTTGTTGTTGTTCCGCTAACGCTTTTTGCTCGAGCAATTTGATTTGTTCCATGGCACCGAGCGGTTTGCCAGGCGCCGTTGAGTTCGATGCAGCTAATACACCTCTACCGCGACCAGCGGATTTTGAAAAACCCTTCTCGCCCGGTAACGTTGGTTGTCGGTTCGCGACGGCGACCGGAACCGGTTTCGGCTTCTCCGCTTGCTTCTTGACGTTCTCCGACCCGCCTTTCCAGTTCAAGTTCATTACGTCCTCTAAACTTATGTTCTCAACTTTTTTGACGACGTCCGGCGCCGCTTTACCTAAGCTCGGCATCGCCGGCGGATGCGACAAGTTCACAACCGAAGACACCGCAATCATTGCACCTCTGCAATCTGGCAGCGCCCCTCTCAAATCACTTCCACCAACGAACGTTCCGTCAAACATAATCTCCACGTGTTCGGCAACCATGTGCGTGGTGTGCGCGTCGGTATACCCATGAATGGCGACGACCGTGCCACGCGAGCAGAACGGAGGCGTCCCGGATTCACCGACGTACGCCACGCGATCGCCCAATTCAAAGTCACCTCCGGCGTATAAATCCATCACTTCACCTGGAATGACTGGTTTCATGAGCAACAGAGGACTGACGCCTTCCAACGCCACCGGCATAGGTTGCTTGTAGTTCGCAGACTGATCGCCAATCGTCGCCGCTAACGCTCTCACCGCTTCCTCGGCCGCGACGACAGAGTCCGAAGGCACCAACGGTCGTCTCGACGCCGGTTGCGACTTGAGCCACTTCTTCGCTTCAGCCACTAAATGTTTGTTCGTATCTAAATCGTGCGTTTCGAAGAGTTCCGACATCGTAATCACTCCTCCGTTATCGCTTCCAGCTTCGTTTCTCAAAGCTTCAAACACCCACGGGTGATGCTTTTTATATTCCGAAATTAATCTCTGAGCGTCCACGGAGTATTCCCACCCTTTCTCGCCTTTGCGAGAAAACCCGGCGACGCACAAGTCTTCCGAGGATTTGCGCAAGTTCAAACCGACGTCCACGCGTTCGTTTTTGCCCGCATCCTTAGTTAAACGCGTCCAGACGGCAGATGTGATTTGACCCATGACTCTCGGATCGATGCCGAGCTTTCGAGCGATTTGACCGGCGGATTCAAAGCGAGAGGCGTACCCTTGGAGAATTCTTCTCCCGACGCCGGTGTCTAATCTCACAGGTTCGACATCGACGAATAAGTTCCCAGATTTCAGGTCTTTCGAAACGACTTTGACGTGGGAACCGAAATGCGAGCGACCTAAGAATAAAGCCTCGTCGCCTTCGCGCCACGTGACTTTCATGTCGTCGTCTTCCGAGACGCCTAAATCTTTCGCCGCTTCCGCTTCGCTTTTATCTCTCGGGTGCGCGGCGAGACACAACTGCATCGGGACGACTACTTCGGTTTTCGAGAACCGTTTTTGTAACGTCCCATCTGGATGCCTCACTAATCCTTCGCACGATCGAACGTGTAAAGCAATTTTCGTGTTCGCACAATCCACGCCTTGCGTTCGCATTAGCTCGTTGCTGCCGTTTGTCACGTCCGCGTGCCATTGCGCGCTGTCGTGCGGCTTCGCGACGGTGGTTTGGCCCGGACCGACGACGTATTTACACTTTTGATCGGAAACACCCACGCACAAGGACTCTTTCAAATACGGCCATTTCACGTAGACGCGTTCGTTGAGATACGTCTTCGCGACGGCTTCTGCGGTGAGACCGACGGATTTGTCCGCCACATTCGGCAACGCTTTTCCAATGAAATCTTCGGAACCTTTCCCAATTTTTACGATTAAAGACTCTTTCCTCGTCGCAGTTTGAAACACCACGCATTTCGCGTGTTTCAAATCGCCACGAACGATTTCTACGGTTTTAAATGTCGGGTATCCTCGAGGGTAATCCGCGATGGTTTCGATTTTCAAACCCGGCAACAATGGATTCTTACCTCCCAAACACTTGGCATCGTCTGGGAACTCCCCGGGCGGTTGTTCGTACGTCATCTTCGATTTAGCCGGGAACAAGCCGGCAAATGTTTTCGGAACGGTTGAGTTTACAGCATCGGTACAGTTTTCGTCGCGTTCGAAAACGATGCACTCGCCCGGCGCGTTGCGTTTGTTTTGCGCATCGGTGAGCTTCTCTTTTGAAACGGAAGCGATGGCATCTTTCAACACCTTCTCGTCTAAGAACGGGAGTAAAACGACGCCTTCCCAACTGTTTCTTTTACCTTCGAAATCTATTTTGATTTCATCCGGGAAGAACGGTTTCAGCGGCGACGATTCTTCCGTCATGAAGTGACGAAAGAGTTCCGGGAGCAGATGGCTTGAAGCCGGAGGTTGGACCGCCATGAGCTGCTCGAAAGGATAAAACGGTCGACCGTAATTAAACTTAACCGTCAACTGACCTAACCCCGCACATAAATCACTCGCCATGGGCGCGTAATGGTACGGATAATACCACGTCCAACTGGCAACGCCACGGTAGTAGTATCTCAAGACCCAATTCAAACCTTCAAAGTATGCCTGGCGTAACTCATCGACCGGCGCTTTTTCGCCGACTTTCAACTCGAGTTTCTCTCTGTAATACATGTCCTTGTATTGTTGAAGACCGTCGGCGCCGCCTTCGAGAATGGCGTTTCGTTTCGCGACGGACATCATCGTCGGTTCTGGTTTCCCTTCCTCTTTCGCCTTGAGTAATTCGGCTTCAAATTGTTCCATGGCGGTTAAATCGGTAAACGATTCCGAATCCGAAGGATGACCATTTCTCTTACCATTCTTATTATTTCGTTTGGCTTGTTTCTCGTCGAATTCTTGCACATCCATCGCTCGTTGCTCCAAAACGTCGCGTTCGAAACCCGCCATGCGCGTTAGAATCTTTTCCAAGCGAGGCGCGTTGAACGTTCCGCCTCCTTCGTCGCCGGAAATGTACCCGCCCAAAGACGGAAGCATGTCTCGGTACGTATCAAAAAGCGTATTCAAAGCACCTTCGGCGATATCTAACGTCGGTAATGGCGGTAAGAAATCGTTCCCGACCAGCATGCACAAAAACACGATATCGTCGATAACTCTCTCCACGTCGTAGGCGAATCCGCACGCTCCTTTCACCGATCGTTGAAATTCCAAATCCAAATACTCTCTCAGCAAACCAACCTGTAACATCAAAAAACCATCGTCGCTCGGACGTTCTAAAATCTCTCTCGATGGTTGCCCTCTCTCACCACCGCCAAATTTCACAACCTCTCTCAGCAAACAAAAGTGCGGTTCGTGCGTCACCAAGGCCAACATGATCAAATCGGCATCCAAACCGTATAAGCAATGCGACATGTTCGCGTCGTAATCCGGTTTCAATCTCTCCCAACGAATATATTCCATGATTTTATGTTCGCCTTCTCCTCTGACTTCGTGCCCGCTCAAAATCACTTTCACGTTCCTCCACGCCACGTCCTCCGTTTGCTTCTTCCTCACGTAAAACTTCAAATGCTCCGTCAATCTCGCCATAAATTCCGTCCCGGGCGTAATGCAGTTACTATCGAACGGTTCCCCCTGCGCTTCCGGTTCGCCTTTCGCCAACGCCTCCGCCTTCGCCTCTTCCGCTTCCTTCGCCGACCGAAACCGTCTCGACCGCTGTTGATTCATCTTCGCTCTCGGCGCGACGCCGTCGATCGCCATATACAGCAACTTTTTCGGTCGCACCATTCGATATATGTGGTCTAAATACGCGAATACTTTCGCCATCATCTCTTCTTCGGTCATGCGCGTGTTCGTATCCGTTCCTGCGCCGTGGGAGCAGTTGTGAATGACCCCGTTCATGTCCAAATACTGTAGAGAGAGAGAAACAGAGAGAGAGAATTATTAGTTAAAAGTAACAAGAATTAGACTACTCGAGAGTCATGTCCGTCTCTCTTTCGAAGCCGGAAAAAGCGGTCAAAGGAACAGAAAGAAACGCGATGAACGACGACGACGCGCGAACACTTTTGATGTCTCGTTTTGGTCGTCGTCGTCATCCGCTCTCTGTCGTTTGAAAGAACAGAAATTACATCGCATTTTCCCCGTTGTGCGATCACAAATTTCCCGCGCAAAATTGAACTTCTTCTCCGCGCAGTTTTAGTAGATAAAACCAACAACATCATCGATAAGAGAAACGATGACGAAGAGAACACGTACCAAATTATCAATGTCCGGCACACCGGCCGCGTTGACTTGCTGATTCAGCATCGGGTACCGCTCGCTCAGCCATCGGTAGAATTTAGGGACGCCCATAGTAGAAAATCTGGCGACTCCCCTTCGTAATAATGAGGTGTTTGAAACAAAATCGGAGGCAAAACTCGCAGACGAGAGCGTAACTCTGCGCGGAAGAAGAAGAAGAAGAAGAAGGAAAAGAAGGACAAAAAGAAGAAGGAAAAGAAGAA
>Ga0182093_1365186_pt1 | contig 11229 bp, 10 predicted proteins | sample 041ome_21_FD_127776 | JGI IMG/M metagenome (GOLD analysis project Ga0182093, IMG submission 127776) | Metatranscriptome of coastal salt marsh microbial communities from the Groves Creek Marsh, Georgia, USA - 041411BS metaT (Metagenome... | ecosystem: Environmental > Aquatic > Marine > Intertidal...
GATAAAGCGTCGCATGATTATTCCTTTAGGCAAACGCCAGCGGTTGTCGTGAATGACACCCACACTTTGTCTTCCCAAGTGAAATTTCTGCGCGATAAACGGCGCGTATTTGCGGTCTGCGCCTTGATGGTTTGACCTGATGGAATCCGGACATAGTAGGTCGATATGTTGCCAAGATATGCGATATCCAGAATGGTCCCTTGAAACGCATTTGGCGTATCTTCGGGTTTTTCAGCCGAAATCGATACCTTTTCGGGGCGGATTGCAAAATAGATCTTTTCATCAGGTGCAAAGGTTGTTTCGGTCGATGTCCCAACGATAGATGGCTGGCCTTCTGCCCATGCGATGTTGATCTGATCAGATGTCTGATTTGCACGGCCCTCGATGATGTTCACGTCACCGATAAAATCAGCGACATATACCGAGTTGGGCGCTTCATAGATTTTTGCGGGTGTATCGACCTGTACCATCACACCTTCGTCCATGACCGCGACTCGGCTTGCGACTGTCATCGCTTCTTCTTGGTCATGGGTCACGATGACAAAAGTGGTTCCCGTTTTTTCTTGAATATCCATCAATTCAAACTGCGTTTCCTGACGCAATTTTTTATCCAAAGCGCCAAGAGGTTCGTCCAAAAGCAACAGCTTTGGAGCCCGCGCAAGAGACCGGGCAAGCGCGACGCGTTGACGTTGACCACCTGAAATTTGATGTGGTTTTCGTTTCGCAAACTTAGAAAGCCGCGTTAGGCGCAGCATCTCGTTCACACGCTCGTCGATTTGTTCTTTGGGTAATTTTTGCCGTTTCAACCCAAAAGCAATATTTTCCCAAACGCTGAGATGCGGGAACAACGCATAGGATTGAAACATCATATTTACGGAACGCTTGTTTGGTGGAATGGCGTCAATATCTTGACCACCCAGCAAAATTTGCCCTTCGGTCGGTCGTTCAAACCCCGCCAACATACGCATCATCGTCGTTTTACCGCAGCCTGACGGACCGAGTAGAGCAAAAAATTCGCGTTCGTAGATGTCGATGGTCATATCATCGATGGCAACAAAATCACCAAAGCGTTTTGTGACATTTTTAAATTGGATCAGCGGAGCCTGTTTGGGATCGTCCCATGGGGCAAATACTGGTTTCTGAGCGGCGACTTGGGCCATGATGCATCCCCTGCTGGATAAAAAAAGCCCGCGCAGTATCCGCGCGGGCTCAGTTTGTTTTTTGTTATGTGCCAGATTTAATTTTTGTCCATAGACGTGTCACAGTACGCTGCACACGCGCGTCATAAGGCGTAACAGTGTACAGGTTTTCCAGTGTCGCCGCGTCTGGGTAAATCGCGGTATCGCCAATGACGTCTTCCACCAAAAATTCCTGTGACGCTTTATTCCCGTTTGCATAATAAACATAATTTGACGCTGCCGCCATGTTTTGTGCATCCAAAATAAAGTTCAGGAATTTGTGCGCACCCTCTGGATTTGGTGCGTCTGCCGGAATTGCCATTTGGTCAAACCACATCAATGCGCCTTCGCTTGGGGCATTATACGCGATTTCGACCCCATTGTCCGCCTCGGCCGCACGGTCACGAGCCTGCAAAATGTCACCTGACCAACCAAAGGTGACGCAAATTTCGCCATTCGCCAGTGCATTGATGTATTCCGAACTGTGGAACTTTTGAATGTAGGGTCGTACCCCCATCAAAACCGCTTCGGTCTTTGCAATGACGTCTGGATCTTGGCTATCGGGGTTTTCGCCGATGTATTTTAACGCAGCAGGAATAATTTCTGTCGGCGCATCCAATAAATGCACGCCACAAGACGCAAGTTTTTCCATATTTGCAGGATTAAAAATCAATTCAAGCGAACCGATCGGGGCATCTTCGCCCAATAGCTCTTTAACTTTTCCGACATTCACACCCAACCCCGTGGTGCCCCACATGTAGTTGATCGAATATTCATTACCGGGGTCATATTGTGCGGTACGCTGTGCAACAACGTCCCAAAGGTTCCCAGCATTCGAAAGTTTTGACATGTCAAGCTTTTGGAATGCGCCGGCCTGGATTTGACGTTGCAGGAATGTTCCGGATGGAACGACGACATCGTAACCTGACCCACCAGCCAACATTTTCGTTTCCAAAACTTCGTTGCTGTCAAAAACATCATAGATCAAATCTATGCCTGTTTCTGTTTGAAACTTGGTCAACAATTCTTCGTCGATGTAGTCAGACCAGTTATAGACGCGAACTTCCTCTGCAAAGGCTGCACCTGCTAGCACGGCAACAGAGGCTGTTGCGGACAATAGTCGTTTCATTATTTCCTCTCCCATTGGGTGGGGTTTGATCCCACAATGACAATTTGATCAAATTTTGCCGCGTTTGGCAATAATTTTATGTTTCCATGGGAAAATAATTCCCGCAAGAGAGGCCGTGTATTTTTCTAAAAAATCGTATAAAGTCATACCATTGAGTGAGGATTTCGCAGTGAAAGAAAACAACATTTCCGCAGGGCTTCCAGCCCATGAAACGGTCTATCGAGCGCTCCGAGAGCGTATTTTGTTCGGTGAATTGACCCCTGGTCAAGCAGTAACAATTCAAGGTTTGATTGATCAATTAGGCGCGGGAATGACCCCCGTTCGCGAGGCGATTCGCCGGATGACCGCAGAGGGTGCTTTAGTCTTTCAGGGCAATCGTCGGGTCTGCGTTCCGATCCTGTCACAGGCCAATTTGGACGAACTTGCTTTCGCCCGTTCAGCACTAGAAAAACAGCTTGTTTTTTTGGCTGCGCAACGCGCCACACCAGAGGATATTTCCCATCTGCGCACCATAGATGCGGCCTTAGATGGCGCCATTCTAAGGGGGGATGTCGGCACCTACCTCAGGCACAACTATGAATTCCACAAGGCCTTATATCGCATGTCAAATGCACCTATCCTGACCCATTTGGCAGATGGATTATGGCTACGATATGGCCCTTCATTGCGCGTGGTTTGTGGACGTTTGGGCACCCAAAACCTTGTTGATCAACACAAGCAGGCGATTGATGCCATGGCAAGCAAAGATGCCCGCGCCGCATCCGAAGCAATGGCAGCCGATGTGATTCAAGGAATGGACCAGGTTGCACTCGCTTTGCACCAAAAAGAAAAATGATTTGATTCGATTGACATTGAAAAATTTGATCATATTCTGAGGGAAATCTGATCGCTGCCTCTAAAGCGGCCCCAACAGGATATGAATATGTCACATCTAGGAAACGCTTTTCCGACTGCTGAATTGCAACGCCGTGACGCGGCACACCACATGCACCCGTTCACAACGCAAAGCCAACTGGCAAACAAAGGCGCACGCGTCATAACCAGCGCACAGGGTGTGTATATCTATGATTCAGACGGGCATGAGATCCTTGATGCAATGGCGGGGCTGTGGTGTGTAAACATTGGCTATGGCCGCACGGAATTGGCTGACGTGGCAGCACAGCAAATGCGTGATTTGCCGTATTACAACACGTTTTTTCAAACCACGCACATCCCGGCAATTGAATTATCGGAACGTTTGGCGCGTCTTGCACCCGGTGATCTGAACCATGTGTTTTATGCGGGATCAGGATCCGAGGCCAATGATACAAACATCCGCATGGTGCGTCACTATTGGGCACTCAAGGGCAAACCATCCAAAAATATCATCATCAGCCGCAAGAATGCCTATCACGGTTCGACAATTGGTGGCGGCTCGTTGGGCGGAATGTCGGCGATGCACGAACAGGGTGGCCTGCCGATCCCTGACATCCACCATATCAATCAACCCAATTGGTGGGCCGAAGGCGGCGATTTGACGCCAGAAGAGTTCGGGATCGCCCGCGCGCGCGAATTAGAAGATGCAATCCAATCACTTGGAGAAGATCGCGTCGCCGCGTTTATCGCTGAACCCGTCCAAGGCGCAGGCGGCGTCATTGTTGCGCCTGATACATATTGGCCCGAAATCCAACGGATCTGCGACAAATACGAAATCCTGCTGATCGCAGACGAAGTGATCTGCGGATTTGGACGCACAGGGAATTGGTTCGGATCACAGACTTTGGCAATTAAACCGCATATCATGACGATCGCGAAAGGTCTAAGTTCGGGCTATCAACCGATCGGTGGTTCAATCGTTTGTGACGAAGTGGCCGCCGTGATTGGAGGGGATGAATTCAACCATGGCTACACCTATAATGGGCACCCCGTCACAGCCGCCGTTGCCAATGAAAACCTACGCATCATCGAAGAGGAAGGTATCATTGAAAAAGTGCGTGAGACCACTGCGCCCTATCTAAAAGAACGATGGGAATCGCTGACAGATCATCCCATGGTGGGTGAGGCCAAGATCGTTGGTATGATGGGCTCAATAGCTTTGACCCCAAACAAAGTAAAACGTGCCAAATTCAAGGCCGACGCCGGCACCGTAGGATATGTCTGCCGCGAACATTGTTTTGCCAATAACCTGATCATGCGTCATGTTGGTGATCGTATGATCATTTCACCACCCTTAATCATCTCAAATAATGAAATTGATTTGCTTATCGAACGCGCCCGCAAATCACTGGATCAAGCGATGGAACGTGTGCGGGCGGATGGCTTATGGGAAAGCGCCTAAGCAAACTTTGATCCGGCTTTTAGTTTTGCAAATCAGTTAAAATAAAACGCGCGGACCGTAGGTCCGCGCGTTTGTCGGATTGCGCAGCAATTCGAAACTATTTTTTATTACGATACACCTGCGCCTCTGTTGGAAACGCGCGCGATTTTACATCTGCGGCGTAACCGGCAACCGCTGTTTCAATACCTTCTAACAAATTGCCATAGGTTTTAACAAACTTTGGCGGATTTGGATTTAGTCCTAACATATCTTCTAACACCAAAATCTGTCCGTCGCATTCAACGGATGCACCGATGCCAATCGTGGGAATTAAAATCTCTTTGGTGATTTTTGCGGCTAAGGGTTCGACCATGCCCTCCAAGACAATCGAAAATGCCCCTGCATCTTGAACGGCGCGCGCGTCCGCTTCGTGCAGATGCCATCCATCCTCATCACGGCCTTGGGTTTTAAACCCACCCAGTGTATTGGTCGATTGGGGCGTCAATCCAATATGCCCCATCACCGGAATACCGCGTTCCACCAAAAAGTGGATCGTTTCCGCCATCCGTGCGCCGCCTTCTAGTTTTACAGCACCGCAGTTGGTTTCTTTCATGATACGCACCGCATTTCGAAAGGCAATCTGTGGACTTTCTTCGTATGTTCCAAAGGGCATATCGACAACAATCAAGGCACGCTTGGTCCCGCGGACCACTGCGCGACCATGCATGATCATCAAATCAAGCGGCACAGGAACGGTGGATTCCATACCATGCATCACCATACCCAAACTGTCGCCAACTAGAATGAAATCAGCATAGCGATCAACGATTGCTGCAGTATGCGCATGATAAGATGTCAAGGAAACGATCGGATCACCGCCTTTTCTCGCCGTGATCTGTGGCGCCGAAATTCGGCGAATGGGGGCTTGGGCGCTCATGATGTCTCCTTTGCGACTTTAAAAACACATTGATCTATCAACAAGACAGGATCAAATGTGACGGCAAGCAAAATAACAATATCACTGGTGATGGGGCCATCAACTGGCGCGAGCGTAGCGGCGTCCTGGATGTCGACGCTTTCTACGCGCGCCAAAGGCTCTTGCGCTATCATATCCCATATCGCCTGACGCAATGTGGCTGCTTTGGCCCCTGTCGCCAATAATTCTTTGGCACGTTGAAAGCTCTGCCATAAAACGGGGGCCGCAGCGCGCGCGCTCAGTTAGGCGAGCGTTCCGCGACGACATGGCCAGACCATCGGCCTCTCTGACTGTTGGGACGCCGCGAATGATCACGGGAATATCGAGATCCCGCACCATTGTCCGAATAACTGCAAGCTGCTGATAATCTTTTTCACCAAAATAAGCACGATCCGGCTGAAAGAGATTGAACAATTTGGTGACAACCGTTGCAACTCCACGGAAATGACCTGGCCGCAGCGCCCCCATGAGTTTATTGGCAAGATCGGTCGTTTCCACAATCGTCTGTCGATCCGGATGGTACATGACTTCAGGGGTCGGTGTGAAAACCGCCGCAACACCCGCATCGCGCAACATCATCAAATCACGCTCCATATTGCGCGGGTATTTTTCCAGGTCGTCTTGTGATCCGAATTGTGTGGGATTGACGAAAATAGAGGCAACAACAGCATCGTTTTCGTTGGCTGCCGTACGAACCAATGTCATATGTCCATCGTGCAAATATCCCATAGTGGGCACCAAACCAACCGAGCCTTTTGCCTTGAGCGATGATATGACCCCGCGCAGATGCTCTTTTGTTTCACAGATGTACACAGGCACCCTCCAGCCTAGCTATGCTGCACGCGCAATATATATGCTGCGTCGCGGTGAAAGACAAATACTGTTTGCGAAATCGATCAGCGCCTGCTTGGGGCTTTGCCCCAAACCCCAGGATATTTTCAGACAGAAAATCAGGATTAGGGTGTGTTCGAATGCTTTAGCCGATGTACGCACATCGAAATATGGGCGCGCCGGATAAGACCGGCCGCAGCCGCATCACCGTTTTCGATGGCATGCGTTGTTTCATCGATTTCGCGTTTAAAAATCGCGATTTCGTTTACCAAATCAAGTTTTGTAATCGACTTTAGCCAAATCCGGGCCGTTTTATAATACAAGCGCTCAGAGACATCGCGGAGGGGCTGATTGTTGCTAAGTGACAGGCCAAAGTCAAAAAAATCCATATTGAGCCGTGCAAACGCGCGCGCATCGGGTCTTTTTTCAAGGTCAATCGCGCGATTTTGGTAGTGACGCGCTTGGGAGATAACGGGTTGATCTATTGCGATCGGATCCAATATCCCGATCAGTTGCGCAAGTTCCATCCGCAAGTCATAGACATGCTGCATTTCATAAATGTCAACATCGGTGACAAGTGTGCCGACGCCGTGAATAGATTGCACCAAACCTTCATCTTCAAGCCGTGCCAAAACACGACGCAGGGGTGTGCGTGAGATGCCAAATTCCGCTGCAAGCACCTCTTCTGACAGACGGGTTTCGGGCGGATAATCAAGCATGCAAATGCGATCGCGTAGTTGCGCGTAGAGCTTTTGGTTGCGTTGCGCGGTCGTTTCCAACATCAGGTCATTTTCTGCCCCAACCCGCGCAGCATCGTAAGACACGCGTCAAGTTGATCGAGAGCAACATATTCATCAGCCTTATGCGCTTGTGCGATACTGCCGGGACCACAAACGATCGCAGACATACCAATGGATTGAAACAAACCAGCTTCGGTCCCAAAGGGGACAACATCGGCGGTATTCGCGCCAGTGAGGTGCATGACGAGATCCTTTATGGCGTTGTCATCCATCGGTTCAAGCCCGTCAACTTCGCCTATTGTTTGGGTGTGAATGTCAGCATCGGGGTGTACGGCGCGCATTGCGGGTAAAAGAGTGTCAGTGACATATGAATCGATCGCTGATTTCATATGATCAAAGTCGGATTTTTGGACCGGTCGAAATTCCCAGTCGACCTCAGCCTTTGACACGATAACGTTATGGGCCACACCGCCCCGCAGACCCCCAATATTCATCGTCGTCCAAGGTGGTTCAAAGCGGCTGTTGTCCGGGGTACGCGTTTTCATCTCTTCGCGCAATTCCATAAGGCGTGCGACAAAGCGCACGGCATATTCCGCCGCGTTGACACCCAGATCTGGTGACGATCCATGCCCCGCAAGGCCATGAAAGGTCGTGGTGTATTCACAACACCCTTTGTGTCCTTCGATAATGCGCATCTCGGTCGGCTCGCCAATTACGGCCATCGCGGGTTTATAACCGCGCTTGACCAATTCAGGGATCATGGCAGAGGCGCCAAGGCATCCTGTTTCTTCGTCATGAGTGAATGAAAAATGGATTGGACGCTTTAGATTGAGTTTGGCGTATTCAGGTGCCATTGCAAGCGCGGCCGCAATAAAGCCTTTCATATCACATGTCCCACGACCAAAGAGTTTGCCATCGCGTTCATCCATCTTGAACGGATCACTGGCCCAATCTTGATCTGCGACAGGAACAACGTCCGAATGCCCCGACAGAACCAGACCGCCCGCGCGATCTGGCCCCAGCGTTGCAAACAGGTTGGCTTTCGCACCCGTTTCGTCATGAAACACATCAACCTTGGCCCCCAAATCAGACAGATAGGCCGCCATGTGATCAATCATCGCAAGGTTGCTGTCTGTTGAAATAGTTGGAAAAGCGATCAAATCGCGCAAAATAGCTTTGGTTGATGCAAGATCGGTCATGGTTTTACAAACATCTTTCGTGGTCGGTTACACAGGGTCCGAGCAGGTCCATGTTCGGTGATAACGATAGATTCCGTAATCTCAAGTCCCCAATCATCCATCCACAAGCCTGGCATAAAGTGGAATGTCATACCAGGCTCTAGAATAGACTGATCCTCGGAACGCAATGAAATGGTTCGCTCGCCCCAGTCTGGCGGATAACTGATACCGATTGGATACCCACACCGTGCGCCGCGTTCGATACCTGCGCGTTCAAGCGGAGCCGCAAGAGCATTGGCGATGTCGCAAGCCCGATTGCCAGCGCGAGCTTTGTCCAAACCCGCCTCAAGGCCTTCGACCAAGGCCGCTTCGGCGCGCTTCAAATCATCGGGCGGTGTGCCTAAGAAAATTGTTCGGCAAAACGGTGCGTGATAACGCCGGTAACAGCCTGAGATTTCAAAAAACGTCGCTTCGCCCGTTGCAAAGGGACGACCATCCCAAGTTAAATGAGGCGCAGAGGCATCCGTCCCTGACGGCAAAAGCGGTACAATGGCAGGATAATCACCCCATGCACCATCTACGCCACGGACCGCGTCCGCGTAAACTTCGGCGACGATGTCGTTCTTAGGAATGCCGGGTTCAACGCGCTCTAGCAGACCATCAACAATCTTTTCAGAAATGGCGGCGGCCTTTTCCATGAACGCTAGCTCTTCGTTTGATTTCACGCCCCGCTGCCAATTGACCAAAGCGGTCGCGTCCACAAATTCAATGTCTGGCATTTCAGACACCAGTGTTTCAAACGCCTTGGCAGAAAAGTAATAGTTGTCCATTTCGACGCCAATACGCCCCTTTGCGCCATACTCTCGCAGATGTTTAGCAAGATCTTGCATCGGGTGACGTTCGGTGGATTGGACATAATTGTCAGCATACCCATGGACACGGTCATTGGTCATCCAAACGGTGCGAATTGCACCGTTGGCATCCTGACGTCGGCCCCACCAAACGGGGTCTTGATCTGCAAACATGATCACACCCTGATGCACATAAAAAGACCAGCCATCATACCCTGTCAGCCACGCCATGTTAGAGGGATCTGTGACAAACAATGTATCGATGCCTTTTGCCGCCATTGCGGCACGTGTTTTGGTCAAGCGACGGCTGTATTCAGCGTCGGAAAACGGAATATATTTTTGAATCATCATACTCTCCCTAGTTTGGGTGAAGCATGCCATTTGTATACATCTTGGCAATACGGAATTCGACATTATGGCGTCGTAATCGTTATATTCGCAAATTTTATACGAATATATGATGGCTTGACGATCAAAAATGAATGTGTTGTGTACATATCACAAGATACAGGAGACTCGGCATGAAAAATGATTTGTTAGAACAATGGGATCGCGAAACGTTTTTTCATCCATCGACTCACTTGGCAGAATTCGCCCGCGGCAACATTCCCCATCGGGTTATCACCGGCGCCGAGGGGTGTCATATCGTCGACCGTGATGGGAATCGTTTGCTGGATGGATTTGCTGGCCTGTATTGCGTCAATATCGGCTATGGACGGCAAGAGGTCGCCCAGGCCATCGCCAAACAGGCCAAAGAACTTGCCTATTATCATTCGTACGTCGGCCACGGCACCGAGGCATCGATTACGCTGTCTAAAATGATCCTGGATCGCGCCCCTGATCACATGAGCAAGGTGTACTATGGCCTGTCTGGTTCTGATGCGAATGAAACCAACATCAAATTGGTTTGGTATTACAACAACATCCTTGGCCGCCCCGAAAAAAAGAAAATTATCAGCCGCTGGCGTGGATACCACGGGTCGGGCTTGATGACCGGGTCCCTGACCGGACTTGAACTGTTTCACAAAAAATTTGACTTGCCGTTGACGCAAGTCATCCACACCGAAGCACCTTATTATTTCCGCCGCCAAGACACCTCGATGTCTGAAGCTGCGTTTGTCGCACATTGCGCCGCCGAACTTGAAGCATTGATAGACCGCGAAGGCGCGGACACCATCGCCGCATTTATTGGCGAACCCGTTCTGGGAACAGGCGGGATTGTTCCGCCGCCTGCGGGATATTGGGATGCAATCCAGCCCATTTTAGAAAAACACGATATCCTTTTGATCGCAGACGAGGTGGTGACAGGTTTTGGCCGTTTGGGATCCATGTTTGGATCGCAGCATTATGGATTAAAACCGGATCTTATCACCATCGCCAAAGGCCTGACATCCGCTTATGCGCCGCTGTCTGGATCCATCGTCAGTAAAAAGATGTGGGCGGTACTGGAACAGGGGACGGATGAGAATGGTCCAATCGGCCACGGTTGGACATATTCAGCCCACCCAATGGGTACTGCAGCTGGTGTTGCAAACCTCAAGGTTCTGGATGACCTCAAGCTCATTGAAAACGCGAAATCAGTTGGCGCGTATCTGAACGCGCAAATGCATGACGCGATTGGCAACCATCCGAACGTTGGCGAAATCCGTGGTGAAGGTATGCTTTGCGCAATCGAGTTTGTCTCAGACCGAGAGACGCGCACACTTTGCGATCCGTCAGCAAAAACAGGCCCATCCATCGCCGCCGCGTTGTTGGACCAAGGTGTCATTGGCCGCGCAATGCCGCAGGGCGACATCTTGGGATTCGCTCCTCCGTTCTGCCTTACAGAATCAGAGGCTGACGAAATTGTCGCAAAAACCAAATCTGCGATTGAGGCAGTTTTTAACTAACCAGCAACAGGAAATTCATAGAGTCACACGGGGAGTGAACAAGATTTTTGACTACATTTCTTTCAAAATTGCGGCGAATTTCCTTATTTAACGGATTTGGCGCAAAAATTTGGAAAAATGCCGTAATCTGGTTGCTAATCCCTTTTCTGATGTGGTTAAAA
>Ga0182093_1622004_pt1 | contig 11197 bp, 10 predicted proteins | sample 041ome_21_FD_127776 | JGI IMG/M metagenome (GOLD analysis project Ga0182093, IMG submission 127776) | Metatranscriptome of coastal salt marsh microbial communities from the Groves Creek Marsh, Georgia, USA - 041411BS metaT (Metagenome... | ecosystem: Environmental > Aquatic > Marine > Intertidal...
CTGCCCGCTCCACCGGCACCACCGCGTCTGCACCCGCAGGAATCGCGGCACCGGTCATGATCCGTGCGGCTGTGCCGGGGGAAACGATGCGGTCGGTCAGACAGCCCGCAGGTAGGTCAACCACCACCTCCAGCTCAACGGGCGATTCGCCGCTCACCGCAAAGTCTGCGGCAGTCACGGCGAAGCCATCCATCATCGCCCGGTCCCAGGCTGGCGAGTCGATGTCTGACCTGACCGACTCTGCGAGCACACGACCGAACGAACGGCCTAGGAGTTCGCGACGGGGTGGAAGCGGACTCGCCGTTTCTTCAACGAGTCGCAAGGCATCGGCAAGGTCGATCATGCCCGCCCTCAGCTCTGGGTCACCTGGCTGACCTGCAGAAAGGCTCGCAGCAGATCGTAGCCAACGTGAGTGAGAAAGCTCTCCGGATGAAACTGCAGTCCATACACAGGCATGGTGCGATGACGAATCGCCATGACCTCGCGAGAGCCATCGGGAGCCGTCGACCAGGCATCGACTGCAAACTCTCGAGGCAGCGTAGGCGGATCGATCACCAGGCTGTGATATCGGGTCGCCTCAATCGGCGAATCGAGCCCGGCAAACAGCCCCTCGCCAGAGTGCTCAATCGAGTCGACCTTGCCGTGCATGAGTTGCTTCGCCCGCACAATCGTGCCACCAAACACCTGACCAATGGACTGGTGTCCGAGACAGACACCCAGCATCGGCATCCGACCAGCAAAGCGACGCACGACATCGCACGAGATCCCCGCTTCATCAGGCGTACAGGGCCCCGGCGAAATCACAATGGCCTGTGGCAGCTTTGCGGCAATCTCGTCGCAGCTGATTTCGTCGTTGCGGACAACCTCCACCGGCAGGTCTGCAGCGATCTCTCCAAACCGCTGCACGAGGTTCCAGGTAAACGAGTCGTAGTTGTCGATCAGAAGAATCATCTCATCCCTGCCAGAGATCGTCGGCCGACGCAGATCGCCAACGCAGATCCATGTCGATCACATTCCGCCGCGCACCTTTATCCAAGCAGCTCAGAAGGATGGCCTTCACGCTCTACCAACGGCATCACCTGCGGCTTGTAGATCTCGGTATAAGCCTTACCGAGACGATGGGCATCGAGGGCCTCCTGACTCTCCCAGTGCTCCACGAGGGTGAACCGACGCACGTCCGCCGTGGAATGGTAGGCGTCAAACCTCAGGCAGCCTGGCTCCTCACGGCTCAGCTGCATGGCCTGCTGCAGCAGGCTGCGGATCGTGTCGACATCTGCAGCATCTTGAGCGGTCAGGAAGATATTCAAACAGAGCATGGCGAACCGTTGATCACGGGTAACATTGAGCACGGGTAGCACCGGGCTACAGCACAAGGCATCGGGCGATCGCGGCCCAGGGGACGATCGTCTGGAGCCGATGGTCGACGTTGATGCGGTCCACACACCGACCACTCGCACCCGAAGCCCGCGTGGCCCCAGCATGCAGCGTATCGTATCCAGCAGCCTTTGCTGAGCCCGTTCACTCAACTTCGCTGAGCTGGGCAACTCGCGTACAGCGAGCCAGGATTCGCAGATAGGGTGGCACGAAACTGCCACGGTGCGGAAAAGATCCCACTGCCGCCCCCGCCTCGGTGTGATCTGGCTCGCAGAAATCCTCGATCACAAAACCCGCCGCACAGATGCCCCCGAGGATGTTGGAGAGCGAATGGATGAACTCCTGAGTTCCATGCTCCCGCAGTCGGCTCGGCGGCTCCGGAGGAAGCGGCCCTCCCGCCTGCTGTCCAGCCACAGGATGCAGAAGCCGGTATCGCCCATCCGGGCCCGGCTCGAGTGAACTCTGCAGGCTGGCGGGGCTCTTGTGCTGGCTGACGTAGAGGCCACCAGGTCGGATCACACGAGCAACTTCCTGAAAGACCCGACCGATCTCAGGCAGATAGCAGCTGCTCACAGGATGAATCACGAGATCAAATCGACCCGCCGCAAACATCGACAGGTCGTCCATGGAGCCCTGCACAATCGCATAGTCGATCCGCCGTTCCGCAGCGACCGCTCGATCGAGGGCGAGCATCGCCGGAGAACAGTCGAGCACCGTCACACGGCCGCCTGCCGCAGCATAGAGCGGGCCATGCTTTCCACCACCCGCAGCAAGACAGAGCACCTCCAGCCCATCGAGACGTTCGGGAAGCCAGGACCGCCCCTGCCCCTGCCCAGCGAGCCAGCCACCTGCGCCGAGCCACCGTCGAGGATCCGCGAAAGCTGCGTCGACCGCAGGCCTCGCCAAGGCTGCTTTCGACTCCGCAAGACGATCCCAGGCCCGTGTGTTGTGGGCCAAGACGGCTGACCGTGATCCCGACCGTGGCTCTGACTCAAACATCGCTCGCTCTCACAACAGACCGCTCAACGCACGGCTGACCTCTGTGGGCCGAACCTCACCGCAGATCATAGAGAGCATCCGCCTCTTCTGGGTCAGCCGGATCCCCGTCGGCAACGATGCCGATGTGGTGCGTCTCCATGAAGGCCATCTGCGAGGGGCTCGTCCATGGCCCTGGGCGGAACTTCCGGGGATAGTTTGCGATATGTCCGTCGAGGAAGACCACGTTTGCGGTCTCGCCGGCATGCCGAAAGTGAATCGACGGGTCCGAACCGCTCGGCAGCAGCAGGCCGCCGAGGTTCTCCCGCAGCGGATAAGGAAACAGGAAGTACACGATCGCGCTTTCAGCAAAGGCGATCGTGCGTTTGGTCTCACGAACCTCTCCGATTCTCCGCTGTAGGTTGCGATGCTTCAGCTGCACTCCCGGCCACTGCGACCAATCCCATTCCGTGCCCGGCCCCAGCGATGCGTTGTAGTCGTAGCCGGTGGCGAGTCGCCCATACCGCAGCATGTCCACCGCATCAGGACCGAAGTTCGGACACTGATAGACCGACGTATTGGTCTCCACAAAAGGAGCAAGCGAGCCTTGCGAGAAGTCGAGCTGATCGATTGGATCAGCCTGGTTTTCATCAACCTCACCAAACCAGTAGCGGCTCTTTCCCGGATAGGGGTTCTGGAACGGATCGGCGAGCGTGCCAGTAATGCGGTCCTCGTCATCCACCTTGAGTGGCACCATCCGTTCATTGTTTGCGGAGATGTAGTTGTGCAGAGCCAACCCCAACTGCCGCAGGTTGCTCGCGCACGCCATGCGACGGGCTGACTCCCGGCTGGACTGGACCGCTGGCAGGAGCAGCCCGATCAAGACACCGATGATCGCAATCACCACCAGCAGTTCGACAAGTGTGAAGGCTCGCCTGGCCACTCGCTCACCGCTCTTCATGACAGATCTCAACACCACGACAGGACTCTCCCGTGCATCGGTCGCGCACCGATTCGCCGACTTCGACGACATGAACGCGTATCGAACAAGGATCACGGCTGTGGTCCTCGCCAGAAGAGCCGCCCTCGCAGCGCTTCAAGCCTTGCAAAACCTGGTAGGTCTTCTGACTCCCGGGCTCTGAGCACCCACGCCTTCTCGCACGAGCTGCCGAGGCGGCTCACGCAATGGCACAGATGATGCGTGCTCTGACTCACCGCCCGACCTCCCTTGCCAGCACCAGCAGGCAGTCGTTTCAAGAAGACGGGTTGCGAATCGCCCGGACACAGCGGCGGGGCCGTCCCGGAATCTCACCGGTGTTCCCTGTTTACGGGTGTCGCAAAGCGTTGCATCACCCGGCACCAGGTCCGTTGACATACGAGTTTCAGGCCGCCCAGGGCAGGTGTCAAGGAGTGCCGAATGAACCGCTTCCAACAGTTGCGTGAGGTGTTTTAGACACGGCTGTCAAAGCGTGCCGGCAGGGCAAACTCTGCGTGTGAAACCACACCGGTTGTAGGGCCTCAGCCCGCACAGTTTACGCCTAAGGAACACCCCTCAATGTTTGCCTCACGCGCAACGTAAGTCCTTGATATGAAAATACTTCGGACTCACTCAAGACACGTTCGAGCAGACGCCGATAGCCCTCATGTCCCCCGGGGCATCACTGTGCCCGTCGGGCAACCAAGGGGGCGACAGCAACCTGAATGCTTCGAGTCACGGAACGGCTCGACAGGCCTGTCGCAAGGAAGTTCGTGAATTACGCCAAAGCCTCGGGGTGACCTAAACCTCGCGGAATGGGACTCAAGACCTCGCGTGATTCACAAGCAAAGGAGATGTGGCTCGATGAAGCGTATGTTGTTCCTCGGCGTGCTGGCACTCAGCGCGACCGTTTGTAGCCAGTCGTATGGTTTCGAGCTCCTTGATCGGATGCTCGGCCATCACGGCTGCTGTGATTCTTGTTGTGAGCCAGCATGCGACGCTGGCAATGGCTGCTGCGAGCCTGGCTGCGATGCCAATGGCTGCTGCGAGCCTGCTTGTGATGCGGGAGTTGCCTGCTGTGAGCCTGCTTGTGACGCCGGAAACGGTTGCTGCGAGCCTGCTTGTGACGCTGGCAACAGCTGCTGCGATCGTCCGTGCGGAAAGAAGCACAACCTGTTCGGCGGGCTGAAGGGCCTGTTCGCGAAGTGCAAGGCAAAGCACAGCAGCTGCTGCGACAACAGCTGCTGCGAGCCTGCCTGCGACGCCGGCAATGGTTGCTGTGAGCCCGCTTGCGACGCTGGCAACGGCTGCTGTGAGCCTGCTTGTGACGCCAACGGCTGCTGTGAGCCCGCCTGCGACGCTGGCGTGGCCTGCTGCGAGCCCGCTTGCGACGCTGGCAACAGCTGCTGCGATCGTCCGTGCCGTAAGAAGCACAACCTGTTCGGTGGCCTGATGAATGCCATTCACTCGGCGAAGAAGCGTTGCCACAGCTGCACCGACAGCTGCTGTGAGCCCGCTTGCGACGCTGGCAATGGCTGCTGCGAGCCTGCTTGTGACGCCGGAAACGGCTGCTGCGAGCCAGGCTGTGCCGCAGACAGCTGCTGCGAGCCCGCTTGCGGTGCCGCTGTCATGGCTCCTGTGCCGGATGCTTCGGCTTCCAACGGCGTGTCGGGTGGCGTGTTCGCTGCCTTCGCTCGCTAGTCAACAGGCCTGAGTCGTTAAAGGTCGAATCGGAAAACACGTTGCCCGACGTCGACCAGTGAGCTCCGCCCGGGGATTTCCCCGGGCGGAGTTTTTTTATGCCCGCAGCTTTTCAGGCACAGACTCTCTCCGACCAAAGATTTGCACCTGCCGTCGCCCCGAACTAGTCTCAAACAAGGTGCGAGAGAGTTGACCGTTATCCGCAGGCCAGAACTCGACGCAGCCCTCGCAGACACGCGGCTGATCCCGGCACGTCACGGATGATCGACGGCAGTCCGACGCGATCGCTTTCCATAACTCATCAGTAAAGCGGATCATCAGCAAAGCGGACCTCACCACGGGAACTCTAGGTGTCATGATCAATACAGCAGGCGCGGGCGTTGACGGACTGACAAAATATGGATCGCTGTGGGCGGTGGTTGAGGCTGCGAAGGCGGGCGCCTCTGACGCCTCTCGGGCGGCAACTGGCTTCTTTCCAGCCGCTGGACGTGCGCTCTCGAAGGGCATCCACGCAACTGGCTACGCCGTCGGATACGGCACCACGTTCCCCGTAGTCCTCGTGGGTCGGCTGCTGCCCAAGAACAACCCTGTTGGCTACGGCTGCATCGACGGAGGTGCTGCCGGCCTCGATCTTGCTCGCCAGACGCTCGGCTACACGACTGCGGCAGCGGCAGAGCAGGTCGAAGAGGCAGCTCCCACGCTCGCCATCGCAGGTGGTCAAGCCTAAGTGTCCGAAGAGATACCGGGGCTGAAGAGAAACGGGGCCAACCCTGCAGATCTTCTGTCAGGCTGATCCCACGGCAGCTTGAGCCACTGGCATGCCTGCGATCCGCAACGCGAGAGACTCGGCACCACCGTTGCAGATAGCGCATCCGGTTTTGCTGACATAACCGCTCAGGTAAACGAAAGCGTCCCTGACGATTTCGGCGACTTGCGCGATCGTGTGTGCCATAGTCGAAGCAGAGGTTCGCGTCGCGATCAAAGCGGCCTCTGCTCATCGACAATCTGGAGGGTGCTCACATGCGACGTTCGGACTTTGGCTACTTCTGTGCTGGTGTTGCCGTAGGTGCATTTGGCCACGCCGCCTACCCACAACTCAAAGAGAAGCTCGCCCCGTACCTCGCCGGTGCCCTTGTGTTTGCACAACAGGCCTTTGGAGACGCGATCAAAGGGGCCGCTGAAGCTGCTGAGGCAATGCAGCCTGGGGATGCGGGCGTCGGCCCAGAGTTTTTCTCCGCAGCTGATGACGCTCACGCCGGTGAGGCTGCCTAAGGTTGAGGACACGTTAAACACACGGTCGTTCGGCCGTCGTCAGGGATGGCAGAGCCATGGACGTCCGCGTCACATTTCCGCAACGAGGCGTGATCGACATCGACCATCCGATGTTTTGCGGGGATGACGAGACCTGCCGTCGGTTTGTGGCCGCACTCTTTTCCGTGGATGCCGTCTCACGGCTCCGCCTCAGCAGTCAGTCCGGTGGGCGGGCCACCGTCTGGTACGACGCTCGTAAAGCACCTGCTGCCGATGTTCTGCAGCGGCTCGCCACGCAGCTGAAGGCCTCGAGTACCACGCACTCGCACACCCGTCAGACGTCGCTGGCTGGCCATCGCAGGCTCCGCACAGCCGCACCGCAGGCTCTGGCTCGTGACCGCCGTGGAATCGCCCACCTTGAGCGGCATGGCCTGGTCGTGTCGGGCTGGCGACTGGTCAACGCCCGAGTGGGACGGGCGACATTCCGCCACGCCGCCCTCTTTCGTCGCAGCGAACTCGCCCGCGAGATCGAACGGGAACTGTTGCGGGTGCTCGGCATCACGCGTTGTTCAAGCACACCGCTCCTTGGCACGCTGACCGTTGAACATGATCCGCGTGAGGTTTCCCGCGCACGGCTTGTGGAGCTGCTCGATGGTGCCCTCGTAGCCGCCACGATTCCAACAAAACGCGACCCCATCGATATGTCGCTGGCGGTCTGCACCGCATCAGTGCCTCTGGCACTCGCTGCCAGCACCACGGCTCCGGTCCTCCTTCCGCTGTCGGCGGCAGTCCTACTCTCCACGTCGCTTCCATTTCTGACCGGCTCCTTCCGCACCCTCGTCCGTCAGAGGCGACTGGGATGCGATGCGCTCGACTCCTTGGTGGTTGTGGGGTGCATCGCCACCATGCAGCTTGTCCCAGGAGCTGTGCTGTGCTGGTGCCTGTCGGTCGGTCGCACCCTGGTGAAACAAACAGAAAACCGATCCAAGACAATGCTCCGTTCGATCGCCGGCAAACAGCCTCAGGCTGTCTGGCTGGTCAGGCAGGGCGTCGAGATTCGTGTGGCACTCGATCGGCTTGAGCCGGGCGATGTGATTGTGGTGCACACCGGAGAGGTGATTCCTGTCGATGGTATCGTCGCCGAAGGACTTGCCAGCATCGACCAGCAGATGCTCACCGGCGAGACCACCCCTACCGAGAAAGGCCCGGGCGACCGCGTTTTTGCTGCCACTCTGGTGGTGGGAGGCAAGCTGTTTGTGGCCGTGGAAGCCCGAGGCGCCGACACGGCCGCCGCGCGGATTGGCCGGATTCTGCAGAACACTGCCGGCCACCGCCTTGAGCGCCAACAGACAGGCGAACGACTGGCCGACAACGCTGCCACGCCCATGATTGCCCTCGGTGCTGTGGGCTACGCCACCCTGGGACCCGCTGCTGCTGTGGCGGTCGTCAATGCCGACCTAGGCACTGGCATTCGCCTGGCCGCTCCTGCCGCGATGCTCAGTTCGATCGCCCTCTGTGCCAGCAAGGGCATCCTCGTCAAAGACGGGCAGGCACTTGAGCGGCTCGCCCACGTCGACACGGTCGTGTTCGACAAGACTGGCACCCTCACCCGTGAACAGCCGCTCGTCGGCGCGATTCATGCCGCCGACGGCTGGCATGCTGATGACATCCTGCGGTATGCCGCCGCGGCCGAGCAGCGGTTCCACCATCCCATCGCGCGAGCGATTCGTCAGGCTGCTGAAGCGAGTGGCCTCCAGCTTCCACAGGTCGCGAGCACTGAACTCCAGGTCGGCCTTGGTATCACCGTACAGATTCGTGATACGCAGACACTCGATCCAGAGCGTGACGCAGCGAAGAGCGGAGAACGGCAGGTTCGCGAGCGGACCGTGCATATTGGCAGCCGCAGGTTCTTGGAATCTGCAGGGATCTGCTTCGATGCAGCGACTCACGGCCAGATCGCACAGGCGGCCACCGCCGGCACGAGCGTTGTGTTCGTCGCAGTTGACCACCGGCTCGCTGGCCTGATCGAACTCGAGGCCGCGGTGCGACCAGAAGTGCGAGCCGTCATGGCTGGGCTGCGAGCACGGGGAGTCAAGCACCTGGTGATCCTCTCGGGTGACCAGGCGGCCCCGACCCGTCGTCTTGCGGAGCAACTCGGCATGGATCTCGCGTTTGCCGACGTGCTACCGGAGCAGAAGGCAGGCCACATTGAGCGACTCCAGCATGCCGGCAACAAGGTCTGCTTTATCGGCGACGGGATCAATGACGCCTTGGCCTTGAAGAAGGCTGACGTCTCGATCTCGCTGCGTGGCGCCGCGAGCATCGCCAGTGACACTGCCGAGATCCTGTTGCTCGATGAAGGGCTCGGCCGCCTGTGTGAGCTTCGTGACATCGCGACCGATCTTGACCGAAACGTCCGCCGCAGCTGGCGGATGCTGGTGGTACCAAACGCGGTCTGTGTGGCCGGCGTGTTCACGCTTGGCTGGGGCGTGATGGCGAGCGTGGTGCTCAACAACATCTCCGCATTGGCGGCCTTGGCGAATGGCCTCATCCCAATGCAGAAGGCGATCGCAACCGAACGAGCCCGCTCCACACCGCGGCCAGCACTTCCTCACGGCCGCACGAAACTCACCCCATCACCAGCTGCCGCAGCTCCTCGACTGCAGGTCGTCGACGCCGCGGCCGAGGCCTCTACGGCTTCCCTGCCTCAGCGGCAGCGTTCTCCCCAACACACCCTTGAACCGTCGGAGCTGCTGTGAAGAAGACCGCTTCCCCTCCCCCAGGCAACGGCCTCTCGATTCGCGTTGACGCTGTGCGACGACGTATCCGTCTCCGCTCGCCGATGCTGGCTCCCGGCCTTCCGGAAGACCGGCTGCGTCTGCTCTGCCGGGTGCTCGCCTGCCGTGACGTCGATGGGGTCGACCTCAACACCGCCATTGGCGAAGTTGTACTGCGGCTTTCTGATCCGGCGACCACCGGCAGGAGCATCCAAGCCACCCTCGCGGAACTGTCCGCTGGGATCCGCGGAGACCGGGCGAGCCTCTCTCCCGAGAGCCTTCCCAAAGACTGCCTGCGGCGGGGCGTGGTGAGCATTTCACGGTATGCGGGGCAGCTCTCCACCTGGCATATCGGCCTGGATGCCCCCGGTCGCATGCGGCTTCGTCATCCAGAACTCCGCCGCGATCGTGCCCTCGCCCGCAGCGTTGAACGCGTGCTTGTGGCGATGCCGGGTGTCCGTCAGGCCCGGATGGGACGCTGGCGAAGTGAAGTGATGGTGCTGCACGACCCAGAGGTGCTGGAAGCTGCACCGCTGATCTCAATCCTGCAGCACATGGTCGACACCCGCAGCACTATGCCGGCCGTGTCATCGACCAAGGGGATGCTCGCCTCCTCAGCCACGCTCGGCCTCGCCGCCGCGACCGACTTTGTCCTGCCGGGACTCGCACCGCTGACCTCGCTGGTACTCGTCGGCAAGAACGTGGGCACGATCTCCCGAGCGGCCGGTGACACGCTGCGGCGGCGTGTCGGCATGCCGACGGTGATGACGGCCATTCTGCTAGGCACCCTGGCCACGGGAAGTTTCATGGCCTCTGGCATCATGGCCTGGTCGTATGACTTCTGGAAACGACGTCACCGTCGTGATGTGGAGAGCGAGCGACGGCTGTTGCTCGAAGATGTCGCGCCGCTGCCGGAATGTTCTGCCCTGCTCGACGCCCACGGGCAGATTCATGTGAGGCCCGTCGAGGCTTCCCACCGCGGGAGCCTGCTGCAGGTTCACGCTGAGCAGATGGTGCCGCTCGACGGCGAGGTGGTGGAAGGCTCAGCCATCGTCGATGCGCGTTTCCCAACCGGACGGGCAGGGATTGCAGTGGTCCGTCCGGGATCGCCGGTGTTTGCGGGCACGCTCGTACTCGAGGGTGGCATCACGATCAAAGCCCAACGTGACGCTCATGACAGCCGTATCGCGGGTATCGCACGAGCCATCGGCCAGGCCACACAACTGCTCCCCGGCCGACAAGCTCCCACCGCTCGCGCCGAAAAGTATGCCGAGGGCTTTGCCGGGCCGACGCTTGCCACAGCCGCCTTTGGCCTGATGACCGCTGACATCAGCGCAGCGATTGCCGTGATGCGACCTGACTACGCCAATGCGGAGGCGGTCTCCGTCTCGCTGTCTGATCTCGATGCGGTTTCCACCGCAATTGAACGTGGCTGTGTGCTCAAGACCGCAGGCCACCTCGACAAGCTCGCGGCCGCCGACACCCTGCTGCTGGTCGACCGTCCTGATCTCTGGCAGCGGCGGCTGGAGTGCCAGGTGGTCCCACTCGCTGAAGACACCAAACGCTCTGAATCCGCCGTTGCCGAGGCTGTTCGCTGGGCTGCCAGCCTGTCGCGACACCTTGCCGACGACCGAGCCGATGCCGCCGCGAGAGCCGCACGCGATCGTGGAATGCCGCTGCTGACCATGCTGCCGGAGCGTTTTGGAGACGACAGCGGCCTGGCCATCAGTACCAAACTCCGTGGCCGCACACTGACGCTTCGCGAACATCGCCCTGCATCGGCCGCACTGCCAGACCTGATCTTTGAGATTGATGACCAGCCGCTGATTCGTCTTGCGTTCGCAGCCGGACCACGTCTTCGCGTGAGCGATGCGATCGATCAACTGCTTGAGGCATGCGACCATGTCGGCCGCCTGCCGATGCGGGTCGTCCTCGTCACCGACCGAGGTGGCGACGAGGCTGCCGAGCGGACCGCGGCCCTGCATGCCGACACCTGGGAAACCGCACGCAGCGATGCCGCCATCGCCGCCGTCATTCAACGCCGCCGCGCGGCGGGCCAACAGGTCGCTTTGGCTGCTGACTGCCAAACGTTGCCGCTGTCTGCAAAGGCGGCCGCGGTCGCGATCGATCTCAGCGGTGATGC
>Ga0182093_1011630_pt1 | contig 11195 bp, 7 predicted proteins | sample 041ome_21_FD_127776 | JGI IMG/M metagenome (GOLD analysis project Ga0182093, IMG submission 127776) | Metatranscriptome of coastal salt marsh microbial communities from the Groves Creek Marsh, Georgia, USA - 041411BS metaT (Metagenome... | ecosystem: Environmental > Aquatic > Marine > Intertidal...
ACTGTCGCGAGCGTTTGCAATCACCACTGAAACTGGTGCGGCTGTGGATGCCAAGGCAAAGGTGTTCCAGGACCTCACGGATACGTTGGCATCGTTACCCGAAGACGTCGTATCTAGCGCCGCTGTGGACGAAGGTTTGTCCCACGAAAAGGAAGATTACACGAAAAAGATCGAGTACTTGCAGCGTGAAGAAGAAATCATTGCTCAAGAATCGAAGGAGACGAAGAGTGTGCAAGAAGCGGAAAAGGCGCTTGCCGAAGCCAAGCAAGAAGCTCCATCCGTCGCCGCTACTGCTGAAATGGCGGCGCCTAGTGATGTTGTTGTCGACCAAGCCGCGGCGGAAATGACGGATGTCACGGGTGTTATCATGAAAACGGATGCCGAGCTGCCAGCGCCGAAGAAGCCGGAAGCTTCCAAGGAGGGTGTCGTGTGCGCCGAAGAACAGGCGACGTACGAACGTGAAAAGCGCGCCAAGAGAGCTGCGCAACTCTCGCGCTTACTAACGATGATCTCTGATCACTCATCAGTGAGCGTCGAGCGTCAAGAACTCATGGCTCTCGTTAAAAAAGGGTTAGATCAGTACGAAGACCGCCTTGAGGTTGCGAAGGAGTCCACCGCCGGCGACGAGGCGAGTCCGTTTGATGCGGATGCCGTCTCTGCCTCCGTGGATGTATGCGAGAAAGAAGCCGCGCTCACAAACGAGCTCGCCGACCAAGTCAGCGCACGCGTCGATAAAATGCTTCAATCCGCCTCGAAGGATATTGATGAAGCGGAGAAACGTATCGGCGACAAGCTTCGTGTGCTCGACGCCGATTGCGACGGTAAAATTACAATGTCAGAGTTACTCAAGGTTCGCGAAGCCTTTGGCGCCGATACTTTGAGCGAGTCCGACGAAATAGAAATGGTGAACATTTTAAGTGGCCTCATCAAGGCGGATGGATCCATCGCTGTCGAAGATTTGCGTAAGCTCACCGGCGATATTATCGCCACCGATTTCCAGGATGGCGAGGACGAACACGAAGACAACGAAGACGACGCACCGCCACCACCCACTAGGGAGCCGCAAGAATCCGCAGACGTACCGCCGCCGCCACCATCACATTCATCCACGTGATTCGTTGTACATCATAGACACCTGTACGTTTAAGACCGACAGTTTCTTTTATTTTATTTATTTCTTTACGCTCGTTCGAGTTACAGCGGCGAGCTTGTGGAACGTCTCCCTCACACCGCACCACGCGCCGATCGCACCACCGCGCACGCGCATCCAACATGTACTAAACGTTCATTACATGTCATCTTACGCCCCGTCGTCGTCATCAAGGTCGCAATCGCGCGCCACGAGCGCGAGGAGCCGCAGCTCAAATCAACGGTCTGAGCACGGGACGTCGTCTTTGTCGACTTACACCTACGACGACGCGCCCGCGCCGAAAATTCGACGCAACGCACGCGATGCCGTTGATTCCTCTCACGGTGCGGTCGCCGTGGACGCCGACGTATGCGAAGAAAGCGTGTGGGAGACGTTTCGTCAAGTCGTCGCGCACTTTACGTCGGCGTCCCAACCGACGAGCGCGTCCCGACGTCGTAAATTTTGCATTCTCGTGCGCGATATGGCAGCCAGCGATCGCGGATTATACGGCTTGAAACGATTTCCCGGTGCCGTGAGCGCGTTGAAACGGCTGGTTGTTGATGCGGATTTAGAAACGCGATTACACGCGAACGACGCGGTGGCGGCGGTCGCGGCGTCTCGAGAGGGCGTGAGCATGCTTTGTACGAATGATGACGCTTTATTCGATACTGCGATGCTCATTCGCGCGTGGGAATGGCGTTTAGCGTTGGAACACATTAAAGCCTCGTTTGGTTTGCGCGTGTACTGGCGTTGTCGATTGCGAGTGGCGTTGTTCAAGTCAAAGGCGACGAGCGCGTATGTCAGCCAATTTCTCAGCCCACGTGAGTTTGATCTGCTTCAAACGCACGTCGCGAAGCGAATGCCGCATAATATAGACATCGGTGCCTCGATATCATCTGCCATCGGTCGCACGAATGACGACATCATGGTGTTGAACTCCGCGACGAAGGCGATGGAGGTGTTATTAGCGACGGTGAATTGGCTCGCGGAGGAACCGATTCCGTACGCGGATGACGCGCCTCGCACTTCGGATTTTCATTTACGGCGCGCATCACCCTCAGAACTCGGCGGGATAACCCCAGTCGAAGCGTTCATGGGCGACGGGTTCATAGGCGGCAGTCGCACGCCAGGGTGCGTATCGAATGCATGGAGGATTCTCTCGTCGCGTTTTCGTAAACGCGCCGACGACGAAGACGAAGTCGAAGACGACGTCAAGAGCGAGGGCGGCGACGCGTTCGGGTTTGAAAAAGCCAATAGCGGCGAAGTATCATTCTCCATCACGCAGAATCGACTAGCGAGAAAAATCATGATGTTTACGCGGCATGAAAACGATACTTTGCGTGAACGGGCGTGTCGGGTGTTGTACGAGTATAGCGCGCGCGCGAGCAATGACACATTTGGCGAACGCGTGTACGACATGCTCACCGGGACAGACTCCAAGCTTCGCGCCGGTACTTTGTCGTGGTTGGCGTATCTGTTCCTCCAGCACATTCGCACCGTGCGTGCTTTCTCGCCGCAGAACGCGGATGACAAACCACCACTGTCGAATACGGTGCGGTTTCTGTTGTCCGACGCCGTGGTGCGTTCGGCGAGCCAAGGATTGACCGAGGCGGACGACGCCATTCGCGAGAGCGCCGCGCGCGCATTACGCGTCGCCTGGGACGCCGTCGCCGTTGTCCCGAACGAACGCCCGTCTGTTTCACGCGACAATGTCAAGGACGATGTGCGCGTCGCAATGGATGACCGATTAACGTTCGCGCTCGATGATCGATGGTTGACGTTTGTCAACGCGGGAGCCGCTCGAGCGTTGTGCGACATGCAATTAAGCGACGCCGTAGGCGCGCCGCAGCTTGCCAATACCGTGCTCGAGCACATGGCAAAGACGGACTACGATGCGGCGCTGTATATCTTAAGTCGCGAGCACGCTTTGGATGCGGCGGCGGAACGCGCGTTGACGCGGCGACGCGTCGAGGAGCACAAGTCGACGTTCAAGTCTCATAAACACGTCCCGGCGTTGCCCGCGGCGGCGAATGTCGACGACGACGAGCACAAAGCACACGCGCTCGCGCTATCGAATGCGGGCGATAATGGTGGAGAATACTCACACCATCATATTGCGCGTTGGCGCGAATACAGAACGCAGTATACACCAATCACCACAAAGTTTGTCGAAGGAGAACTTCCCGAACGCGCCGCGGACGATTGGCGCGCGCGGGCGGAGGAGTACATTCTCGCTGGAGGCGCGGCGTCGAATAAAAACGGACGCACTCGACGAGGACCGTACGAGCGCGCAATCTTGCACGAGGGCGGCATCGGACTCGCGGCAAAGTATGAAAAACTTCCTGTGATTTTCCCCGACGCGCCGACCGTGGGTCCGTATGCGCACGACAAAAATTTCGTGAGTCTACATACGAGCGCAAAGAAGTACACGAGGCCTTCCGATCGACACCGCACGCGCGCCACGAAAAAGATGATTGTCGAAAAGTTTAACGCGCGCGAAGGAGCGTAATAGAATTAGCATATAGTTGTTGTCTAGAAACGTCTAAAATTATGTCTACATGTCTACGGAAAACTGAAGTACTCTAGAACGCGGTCAAAGTACTCTCGAACGCCACTGGTTGCGTCTTTTCCATGCGTTTGAACCGGATCGCACGTTATTAATGTTGTCAACTCTGACGTCCCACCTACGTGGAACGTGAATTCTCCAGGCACATTGCTCCATTTTTTCTCTTTGGTGCTCCAAATTTGCAACGCTCGAGCGGGGAGCGCTAGCGACACTTGTTTCGTCTGTCCCGCCGCCACGACAATCTTTTTAAACGCCTTGAGCTGTCGGGGCGGCTCTTGAGCGTCTCGAGGGTACGTGACGTATACTTGAACGACTTCCGAAGCGATGCGATCGCCAGTGTTAGTCACGCTGAATGATACGTTGGCCGCAATTGAAGAATCTACCGGAAACGTTTCAACTAGCGCGTCGGTGTATTTGAACGTCGTGTACGTCAATCCATGACCGAAATGAAACGCTGGCCTGATTCCTTTGGCGTTGTACCAGCGATATCCAACGTGCAAGCCTTCTTTATATGCCACCTTGCCGTCAGTACCCGGGTATTGCTCTTGGTCGAAATTACCGAGTTCATTCTCGCTATTTGGAATTGTTATCGGTAATTTACCTCCAGGCGCGTGCTTGCCGAATACGACATCGGCGAGACCCAAGCCCGCTTGCTCGCCAGGAAAGAACGACAAAAGTATCGATGCCGCGTTGGCATGTTGTGGAATCACGACATGTCCGGGTGCGGTGACGATGATGACGATTTTCTTGCGAAACTGTTCGCTAAAGCGACTCACTGGCTCTTGATGCGCGTTGAGAGTAATTCTAGGACGATCGAGCGACTCTCCTGCACCGGCGCCGTCGCACACGATGATTGCCTGCAAAGTATCACCCATCTTTGTGGCTTCGGTCAAGGCTTGATCGAGTTGATGATCGTCGTACCATTTAAAATCTTGCCCAGCGCGGTGCAATCCGTCATTCACGGTCAACACGTTTTGCGCACCCGGGTCTACGCGTCCGCTTCCACCTCCAGATAACGCCCAAGGTTGCGCGCACATCGCGCCAAACGTGATGATAGTCTTGTTTCGTGCGTCCGGATCGAGCGGGAGTAAGTTCCCATCATTCTTGAGCAAAATGGCAGACTTCGCGACAATTTTACGCGCGAGCGTTGTGTCGTTGTACGTGCGCACGTTGGCGTCAATTGCACGCGGTATGGTCTCTTCTTCATCCATAATCCCGGCTCTAAACATGGATGTTAACGCTCGCGTTGCCGCAACCTTGATGCGATCCGCACTGAGCATCGGCTTCCCAAGCGCATCCGTCGCTTCGAGCGCTTGCTTCAGTCTGTCCCTGGAAAACAGCCCCGCCGTGGGCATCTCCATGTCGAGCCCACTTTTCAGCGAAGGCACCGTGCTGTGCGTCGCTAACCAATCCGACATAACGAACCCTTCGAACCCCAAATCATCACGCAAAATCTCATTCATGTACACTGAGTTTTCACACGCATGCGATCCGTTTACTTTGTTGTACGAACACATGATGGATCCCACCTCCGCATCCTTAATCGACGCCTCAAACATCGGCAGATACATCTCCCGCATCGTACGTTCGTCTACTTGCGCGTCATAGTACATTCGATCCCTCTCCTGCTCGTTGAATATAAAGTGCTTCGCCGTGGCGATGACACCGCGCGACTGTATACCTCGAATCACCGCCGGCGCCATCGCCGAGCCGAGCGCCGGATCTTCGCCGGCGATGTATTCAAAATTCCGTCCACCCAACGGTACGCGTGCTAAATTCATCCCAGGCCCCAGAAACACATTCGCACCCTTCCTGACGAACTCTCCTCCCATCGCAGCTCCCCAGGCATGCGCTAAACCTACATCAAACGTAGCCGCGACGGCTAACGCGCACGGCCACTGCGTCGTCGTCCCCGGCCGGTTGTGCGCCCGAAACCCCTGCGGCCCATCATTCATGCGCAATTCCGGCACTCTCGCCCCCGTAGACGACACCACAAACCCACTCGTACTCCCTATATATGCCTGTTCGACTTGTCCACCCAAGAGCGTGAGCTGTTCGTCGAGGGACATTGTCGACGCGAAGCGGTACGCGCGCGTTCGCGCCGCGCTCCCGCCCACGCCGGCGTCATCCGACGTGCGCGTGACGAGCGTCGCCACCGCCACGAGCGCCGCACACGCGGCAACTGACACGCGAAGCGCGCTTGAAGCGATGCGCGACGTGGTCGATGCGTGCGCGCGTCGGGCGGCGCGTTCGATGTCGACAAAGTCGCCGGCGAGCGCAGTTTCGTGTTGCGACGCTGTCGACGCTGTCGACGCGTCATTAGCGGCGATGAGCGGGCGGCGCTCGGTGGATGGTGATATGGGTGGCATGTCGCGTGCACTGCGCGCGCGCGTGGACGACGTGCGGGCCGATGGGTGCGGCCGAGGCGACGTGTGAGGGGCGAGGCGATCGACGTTGGGTGTTGGCATTTCGGCGGCGAGGCGCGCGCGAAGCGACATTCGGGCGGCGTACGTGCGATTGCACCGGTTTTCGCGCGGTCAAGCGATGCGAGGTGAAGAGTGATACTCACGTTATTGACGCCATGGGCGATTCGCGCACAGATGGATGGGATAAAGAGAATTGCTTGCTGAATTAAGAATGAAACGGTGGACGAATGCGCTGTCCACGCGCAAGGCGAGACGCTACGTCGCTGTCTTTACGCGCCAATTACGTTCACGTGGTGCCCCCACGCGAGGCCAGTGGCGAGCAAACCGAAGACTAAGAAAGGCTGCGCGCTGGCTTGGTACTTCACATCGTTCTTGATGGGATCCGGAAGGAAGAATTTGAATTGGAAGAAAATTTGCGGCGCGATGAGGCAGAACAAAACGTTCGAGTAAAAGTCCTCACCAATGGCGCGCAAGTAGAACGCCACAAAGAGCTGCGTGATGTCAATGGACGACACGCAAATCCATTTCGCCTTTTCTACACCAAACGCCACGGGAAGAGACTGCAAACCAAGCTTGCGATCGCCCTCCATGGACTTGAAATCGTTGACGATGGCGATACCCAAGCCGGCGATGGAGTACAGCACAGTCAAGAACATCACATCCGGAGTCAACTCACCGAACACCGCCATGCCCGCCCACCACGGAAGGGCAATGTAGGACGAACCGAGCGCGTAGCACCCCTTCCAGCCTTCAGCCTTGAGCTTCAACGGTGGCGCGCTATAAATGTACGACACCCACGACCCAAAGAGCGTCAACAACGTGACGATTGGGAAGTCATGCTCGCACCAACGATCGAGTTGAATCGCACACAACCAGCCACCAATCAACAAAACCGCAATCTGTGCCTTGACTTCATTCTCCGAAATAGCTCCACTCGGAATCGGTCGGTACGGCTCGTTAATCGCGTCGATATCCCGGTCGTACCAGTCATTAATCGTCTGCGTGTACCCCGTCAAGAACGGCCCAGACATCGTCATACACAACAATGCCTTCCCAATATTATCAATATTCCATTCGTAATGTCCACTCGCCGCCGCGCCGCACATCACGCCCCAAATCAATGGCACCCACGTCCCGGGTTTCGTCAACTGCAAACGAATCTTCCAAATATCATCCGTCTCACTCGCCCCCTTGAGCCCTAACAACTGTCGCACTTGCGCCCCTTTCTCGCTCACGCCCGCGGTGTTATCCGCCTTGATGTTCTCGTCATCGCTCGTCGCGCACACCGGCGCACGCGCGCCGCGAAACGTCACCGCCGACAACGATCGGCGCGGCGCCAGCGACACCTTCACCGACGTCTTCACCGACGTCTTCACCGACGTCGTCGCGCGAGACGCGCACACGGGCGCGCGCAAAGTAAACATCGCGATGCGTGTGCGCTTGGGGTGATCGATTCGCGCGCGCGACGGCGTCGAGCGGCGACGTATGCGGCGATGCACGCGTTCGGGCGATCGCGCTATCCACTTTATCACACATTCAAAACGAGTCCCAGCCCACGCGAACTGGCGAACGGTCGACGTGCGCGCCGCACACGTCGCCGCTCGACGCCGTCGCGCGCGCGGCGATGGACGCCAATGGCGCCGGTGACATCGACGTCGACATCGATGCGTTCGTCGCGCTCGGACGCGCGCGGTTGTTGGTGCTGTACTCGCTGGAGCACGTGACGGTGAATTATCGCTCGAGCGTTCGCGGCGCGGATGTGGCCGCGGACGTCGAGCAAGAGGAGGCGCTGTGGGCGTGTGCGCGAGGATTTTGTGAGGATGATGCGATCGGTGAGGCATCGAGCGCGGCGGCGGTGAAGTTGGCGCTGTGCTGCGCGGAAAAGGCGAATGATGATGGTTCGCGTCGGTTGCATCCGTACGAGTACGGGTGCGAGTGGTTGGCGCGCGTCGAGGCGATGTTGACGCGCGTGCGCGTGAAGAATGGTGTAGAGAAGATTCCAGATGATTTTGCAACGCCCGATTGCGAGTTTGAACGCCCGGAGGGTGTGGAGGATTGTGATGTGGGCGCGTGGATGACGTTTGAGCGCGCGTACGTCGCGGCGCGGAGCAGGCGTTCGCCGCTCGTAAAAGATGGCTACGTGTACGTCACGCGTACGTTGATGCCAGAAGTGTACGCAGAACATCGCGAACGATGTATACGAAACGATTTGTCCGCAACGTTTCGACGGTTGCAGCTCTGGGTGAGCGAAGGACGGGCGCCGCCAGCGTTTGATCCCAACGCTTCGTACAACGCGCTGCGCGCGATTCGAACGTGGGTCCCAGACGTGAGCGAGTTGCCGGATATACCCACGTCGGCATCCACTACGAACTGGGGTAAACGTCGTCGCGAGCGACGCAGGGCGAATGGTGTGGCGCAACATGCGATTGCGATCGAAGAGGACGCGACCGCGACGGCGAGCGGCGCCGTCGGACCAAATGCGACGTATCGATATGTCGCCGGTGAAGACGCCAGGCGCGCGCTCAAAATGGTTGATCGACACGTAAGTACGATAACCGCGCGCCCATTCCCACCGTGTATGCGAAGTAAATTTGAGGAGCTTCAACGCAAGGCGCACTTGACGTTCACCGACAGATTTCAACTGAATTTATTCTTGAAAGGCATCGGGCTCACCGTGAACGAAACTTTGAACTTTTGGCGACAGGGCGTGTTCCCGAAAGGCAAGATGAAAGCGTATCAAGGCGAGCACACGTACAACGTCAGGCACAACTACGGTCTCGAAGGTGGGATGATTGATTACACTCCGCACAATTGTGAAAAAATGCAGCAAGAGCACAAGGACGGCGCCGGTCGATGCGCGTGTCCGTTCGCCACCGACATCGAAACCTTCCGCAGCAACACGCTCGGGCAGTCGTGGTACCAATCAGTTTCCATTGATGCGCGCGATAAAATCGAAAGCGCTGTGCATGCCAAAAATCCATCCGCGGCGTGCGAGCACGTCTTTGAAGACGCGCACGGTGGCTTCTCCATCGGCCCCAAATTTGAATTCCCTGACGCGTACTACGACGCATCGATGGAAATCGAAGAAATGTGCCGCGAACGTGCTGATCACGCGCAGTTCGATCGCAAATCTACAGTCCCAGAAGACGTCACTACCGCTGACGGCGCCCGAGCGAACGTCGCCGCCGACACCCATCCGCTCCCCGCGAATTTCAACCTCGCGCTGGAAGATTTATCCTCCGACGACGAATAGCACGATCACTAGACCCATAGCCGTAGTCACGTAGCCTAGTCGCATGTAACATATGTCCACGCACTCGCGCGCGCGCGCCCGATGCGTTCGAATCGTAACTCTGCACCCATTTCAACGCGCGTTTCGACGTCGCGCGCCGTCGAAGCGCTCAACACCATACGAGTCAACACCATCGCACCGCACTTTCTGGCGCACCGCGACGCGCGCCGCGATCTCACGCCCGCGCGCGATGTCGTAACTGACGAATACATACACACACTGAGTCATCCGCGCCATCATGGGATCAGGCGGCGGCGGCGCGTGCGATTGCTGCGGCGCCGAGTCGACGAATGAGCGCATTCAAGTCCCCGCCACGACATCGGCGCCGTCGTCGTCGCGCTCCTTCAGCGGCTCGCTCACGTCGCTCACGTCGCTCAAGTCGTTCGATAAGAAGGGTACTGGTCCGCGGTCACTCCGGTCGCTGACGATGAGGGACGGGGACGGCGGTGCGCGAGAGGAGCCGAGCGAGGCTGGCGAGGCTGGCGTCGAAGATGATCCCGCGACGCACTATTCGGATACGAAAAAGCCTCGCGATAGAGCCGCAGCGATGGGTGGGATGTACATTCAGCCCCATCGCGATGAGAAGTTTGATCCGCAGCGTTTTAAGCGGCGTGTAGGCGATCACTTGGCGGCGCAAGCGGCGTTGATCGTCAAGGTTGAGGAGTCGGCGCCGTTGCTTTCGGGCGCCGACGTCGGCGGAGGCTACGCGGCTTCGGATGACGCTGTCGAAGTAAAACGCGAAGCCAAACGGAAGAAAAAGGAGCTGAAGTCTAACGTGAAGGAGGATAGGAGGGAGATCAAGTATGCGGCGCAGAGACAGCGCGATCATCAGAAGCAGATGTGGCGCGCGCTGGTGACAATTATGTTGGTTGTCGTCGTGCTCGCTGGGATTATATTTAGCGGCGACGTGGATTTTAAATTTGGCTTCGACACGAAGAAAGATGATGGTGGTAAAATCAATGATGTCGTTCGTGCGCGAGCGCGCGACGATGACTCGACGTTGCTGGCGATGACGGAACCCGCGACTGGTGGGTATTCGGCGTCAGAGACGCGAGACGAAGACGTCGATCTGTTGGACCCGACGTCACGCACGTGGTCACCGAAAGAGTGGAAACGACATAATGACATGATGCGTAAGATCCGACGTCATGCCAAAGCCACGGCGAGGGCGCATGTGCGTGAATTTGTCGAGAGCGCGCATTCTGAGCTCGGGGTGGAGGATGACGACGTCGACGAATACGAGACGAATGACGCCAAAGATGACGTTCGCGAATCAGCACGAGCTTCCGCCGCGGCTGTTGGCAACGGTGACGGTGATGAAGACGACGATGACAATGTGGAGAACATTCTCGCCGCGTCTCAAGCGTCGGTGCTATCCCATAGTTTGATTGTTGACGCCGTGAATTCGACGCGCATGTTCACGAGCAAGGCAAAGCGTCCGACGACGGATATAGCAGAGGCGCTCGCGGCGGCGGTACTCGAGAGTGAACGAAATTCAAAAGTTCCGACCCCGTCAGCGGCGACGAGCACCGCGAGTGCATCGCTGCCACCTCCACCGCCGGCGTTGCAGCTGTCAAATTCAACCGAGTCGACGCCGACGGAGCCAGACGTCGTTGTCGTAGAGAGCACTCCCACGGAAGGCGCGTTGATGATACCTGGAATCACACCAGTACCTGCGCGTCCTCCATCGTCAAGCTCAAATATAGAATCGATCGATGTTTCGTCGCGCGGTAGTGAATCCAAGAGGCGGGACAAGTACGGCGTCGGTGATTTATTAGTCGC
>Ga0182093_1880773_pt1 | contig 11157 bp, 8 predicted proteins | sample 041ome_21_FD_127776 | JGI IMG/M metagenome (GOLD analysis project Ga0182093, IMG submission 127776) | Metatranscriptome of coastal salt marsh microbial communities from the Groves Creek Marsh, Georgia, USA - 041411BS metaT (Metagenome... | ecosystem: Environmental > Aquatic > Marine > Intertidal...
GCCGCGGGGCACAAACCCTCGGTAGCTCGAGCCACCCGGCTGCGGCACAGCACCGCCGGTCCGCGGAGCCCCACCCAGCAGCCGACCCGCATTCAGATCTTTGGTTGTGCCTGAAGTGCCATAGCCCGGCCGCACCGCGGGTGCCCCGGCACGGATGCCTCCGGTCAACGCAGATCCCAAGGGCGCGGTCGGTCGTTCAAACGGACGTGATCCTCCGATCGGAGCCCCCGCATTGAGGCCGCCTGTTGAGCCCAGCCCAGACGTCTGTGGCAGGACTCGCGCCGCAGATGAGAGCGGAGCGTCCGCCGCAGCCTGGCTGCCTGTGGCGGATGGCAGACCGGAAGGTGGTCCCAGGAACGTCATCGTTGGTGACGCCGCATCGATGCCTGGTTGCGTCTCACTGCGGCCAGTGGCTGACAGGCCACTGCCAGGCAGTGGCTTCGCAGTCTGCCCAAGCCCTGGAACTTCACTCCCAGGCGGTGTTGGTGACTGGCGAGAAGTGGAACTACGACGGCCAAAGAGATCACTACCGTCGTCCTCATCGTCACCAAAGAGATCGGCCGGGCGGCGGCCTGTGATGGGATCGATCCGCGACCGCTCGGCCCGCTCTACCCGCTCCCGACGCATCTGCGTACGAGCCATCTCTGCTTCGCCGAGATCAATCTTCCCGTCACGGTTGCGATCCCACCGCTGCAGCAGCATGCCACGGGTTGTGAGTTCGAGCGGGGCCCGCGACCCACCGCTCCCGATCGGCTCTGCCATTGCCACGCCGAAGCAGGGCACGACCATCGCACCAGCCACGAGAAGCAAACCAGAGTAGAAGGCTCGGGGAGCACGCATGACACACCCTCCGCAGGGACGGAAAACCGGAAAACCTTCTGAAGTCTACACGCTGCCGGCGAGCCCCGCCTTCGGGGAGGAAGAATGATCGGCAATCATGCTGGCAATCCGCTGAGACGCAGCTGTGGTATCCCCGCCGGACTGCTCGAGTTCACGGGCGGCCACATGACAGTGGAAGAGGTGGTCATCCACAGCCACTTCCGGAGGATCGACATCTCGACAGACCGTCTCCGCAAGTGGACAGCGGGGATGAAAACGACAGCCGGAGGGTGGCTTCGACGGACTCGGCACATCACCTGGCAGAATCACCCGGCTTCGTCGTCGCTCAGGGTCGACAGATGGCACGGCGGAGAAGAGGGCCTGTGTGTAGGGATGCAGCGGAGCCCGGTAGAGCTTCGCGGCCGGTGCCATCTCCACAAACCTCCCCAGATACATCACCGCCACCCGGTCGGAGAGATACTCCACCACCGACAGATCGTGAGAGATAAACAGGTATGTCAGCCCGAGATCGCGGCGCAGATCGACAAGCAGATTCACCACCTGGGCCTGGATCGACACATCGAGTGCTGACACAGGCTCATCGAGGACGAGAAACTCCGGCTCGAGCACGAGCGCCCGGGCAATCGCGATTCGCTGCCGCTGACCGCCGGAAAACTCATGCGGATACCGCCGCAGGGCATCCGTCGGCATGCCTGTCCGCTCGAGGGCCCGCTGCATCCGTTCCACACGCTCGGTGGCGGACCCCATGCGGTGCACAATCAGGCCTTCTTCAAGAATCCCCCGCACAGTCATGCGTGGGTTGAGCGAGCCGTAGGGATCCTGGAAGACCACCTGCATCCGCCGCCGCAAGGCCCGCAGCTGTCGCCCCGAGACCTTTCGCACATTCGTACCACCAAGACGGACCTCACCACCCGTCGGCTCCACCAGCCTCAGCAGGCTCCGCCCCACCGTCGTCTTGCCACAGCCACTCTCACCCACAAGCCCGAGCGTCTCGCCGCGTGCGACACCAAAGCTGACACCATCGACAGCCTGTACAGCCCCAACCACACGACGCAGCACCCCACGACGAATCGGGAAATGGGTCTGGAGTCGGTCAACCGAAAGGAATGGCTCGCCCATGATGATCTCGAAGGTCTGCGGTCGGTCAGCGAGTGGCTTCCAGCTGCCCTGCTTCGTGGCAGCGGACAAAATGCCCTGGCGTGATTTCACGAAGCTGCGGCATCTCGGCGGAGCAGCGGGGCTCCTTGATGGAACTGCAGCGAGGATGGAAGCGACAGCCGGATGGAAAATGCTGAGGCGGCGGCACGGCCCCGGGGATCGTCGTCAGCCGCTGCCGTTCGGCACCGCGGGCTGACTCGGGACGAGCGGCCAACAGCCCGATTGTGTACGGGTGCATCGGGTTGGCGAACAGTTCATCCGCCGAGGCCCGCTCGACGATCTTGCCGGCATACATCACCGCCACATCGTCACAGGTCTCTGCCACCACACCGAGGTCGTGTGTGATCAGGAGGATCGCGGTGCCGAGTCGCTGCCGAAGATCGGAGAGCAGCTCCAGAATCTGGGCCTGGATCGTGACATCGAGGGCGGTGGTTGGCTCATCGGCAATCACCAGTGCCGGCTCGCATGCCAGGGCCATCGCGATCATCACCCGCTGCCGCATGCCTCCCGAAAGCTGATGGGGATACTCATCGATGCGCTGCTCAGGATCTCCGATCCGCACGAGCTTGAGCATCTCGAGGGCCCGCTCCCTCGCCTGCCCACGCGAGACCTTGCGGTGCAGCCGAACCGCTTCGGCAACCTGATCACCAATCGTGAAGACGGGGTTCAGGCTCGTCATCGGCTCCTGGAAGATCATGCCCACCTTGCCGCCGCGAATCTGCCGCAGCCTCCGCTCCGGCATCCCGACAAGTTCTTCTGGCGGGCCATCGGTCGCCAACCGAATCGATCCCGACTCAATTCGGCCTGGTGAGGCGACAAGTCCCAGAATCGACATCGCCGTCACGCTCTTCCCGCAGCCGCTCTCACCGACGAGTCCAAGGGTGCGGCCTCGATGGATCGAGAGCGACACACCATCCACCGCTGGCACACGGCCTGCCTGGGTGTGGAAGGCAGTCACGAGCTGGTCGATCGCAAGCAGGGGCGTGTCGGTGGTGTGATCAGTCATACGGCGTTGCAGTTGAGAGCCGCTAGGCGGCGTGGACGGATTACTTGCGGGCCTCGCGGAGCCTCGGATCGGTGGCCTCCTGCAGCCCCTCCCCGACCAGATTGTACGACAGCACCGTCAGAAAGATGGCCACGCCTGGAAACACCACCAGCCACCACATCTGCAGGTTGCTACGGGCATCGTTGAGCAGGCTACCCCAGCTCACCGACGGCGGCGGCGGCCCAAATCCCAGAAACGAGAGCGAGCTTTCGATGAGGATTGCAGAAGCGATCCCGAACGTGATCGGTACCAGCACCGGAGCGAGAGCATTCGGCAGGATGTGCCGCAGCATAATCCGCAGCGGGCCGGCCCCAGCGGCGCGGGCCGCCATCACAAACTCACTCGACCGCAGCCGGAGAAACTCCGCCCTGGCCAGCCGTGCAATGCCGGTCCAGCCGGTGAGTCCGATGATAGCCATGGTCTTCCAGATCGAAGGCTGATCAACAAAGGCCACCAGGGCCAGGATCAACACGAGCGTGGGAATGCACATCACCACCTCGATCAGCCGACTGGCGAGCATGTCCACCCAGCCACCGAAGTAGCCAGCGGTCGCACCCACCGTGATCCCGATGGTGCCCGCCAGGCCCATCGACACAAACCCCACCAGCAACGCCACGGTGGTGCCATGCACCATCTTGGCAAACACGTCGACGCCATACTGGTCGGTGCCGAACAGATTACGGCGACTCGGCTTCCCCTGGTCGCGAGCAGGATTGGCGGGCTCACCAGGCCACTCGTTGTCGCGGACCGAGCGATACGGATCCTGAAAGACGAGCGGCCAGATCGCCCAGCTCTCGGGATCCTTCTCAGCAAGGTTGGCTGGATAGGTGCCACGAAAGCGATCCTTGGCAAAGATCACCGGCTCCAACGAGCGATCGAAGTAGCTCAGACAGGGAAAGTAGATGGTGCCTTTGTATTTGCAGACGACCGGCTTGGTGCCGGCGATGGCCGGAGCGAAGGTCGCCACCAGCACCAAGAACAGCACGAAGCCGAGGGCAGCCATCGAGAGCTTGCGGCCACGAAACCGCCGCCAGGCTTCCGACCAGAAGCCCTTCGCTTCCGAAGGACTGGAAGACCGCGTCATGGGTGCCGTTTGGTCGCTGCTCATTCCACGCTGACCCTCGGATCGACCCAGGCGTAGAGCATGTCAGCCACGAGCTGTCCGGCGAGCGTCAGCACACTAAACATGAACGTCAGGCCCATAATCGTGGGATAGTCTCGCTCGCGGATGCTCTCAAAAAACAGCCGGCCCATGCCCGGCCAGGTGAAGATCTGTTCGATGATCACCGAGCCGCCAAGCAGTGCTGGCAGCGAGAGCCCAAGCAAGGTCACCAGCGGAATCAGCGTGTTGCGAAAGCCGTGGTGTACAAGCACCCGCCAGGGCCCAGCCCCCTTCGCCTTAGCCGTACGGATGTAGTCCTGACGAACCACCTCCTGCATGTTGGCGTGAATAAATCTGCTGTACCACGCCAGGCTCACATACGACTGGCAGATCACAGGCAGAATCGCATGCCTCGCCATATCGGTGGTGCGTGCCAGCCAGGAACTCTCCACCGTGATTCCATCACCCCGCATGCCAAACAGTGGCAGTTCCCAGGCGGTGTCCCGAAGCCAGACGGCAAAGATGATCTGCAGGAAGAGGGCCGCAACAAAAGTGGGAAAGGAATAGAGCACATACAGCCCAAAGCTGACCGCCCGCTCATCGACCGCGCCACTGCGGGCAGATGCGTAGAGCCCCAAAGGGATCGACAGCACCCAGGTCAGCAGCAGGGCCGAGCCTGAGAGTGCGAGCGTCGGGCCGATCCGCTCGCCAATCAGCCGTGCCACGGGCTGCTTTCGGGAAATCGAGCGACCGAGATCACCGCGAGCGACGTTCCCAACCCAGACGAAGTAGGCGGTGTACCAGGGCTTATCGAGCCCGTAGGCCTTCTTCATGCGTTCGATGTCGGCGGGATTGAGCTTCCGGCTCGGATCGGTCTCGCCAATCGCGATCGTCAGCGGCGTGCCAGGCATGGCGCGAGCGAGCCCATAGACGATCCCAGTGATCATCACCAGAGTCACGACCGCCAGGGCCATGCGACGAAGGAGATACGAGACCATCGCGTCTGCTCTCGAGAGGACACCCACCGCTGCCAGACGGCGGAAGCGACTGGAGGGTCACTGCTGGACAGGCTTCCAGAGGCTGCTGAAGCCGGGCGAGTAGTTGTAGGGTCCACGAGGACTAAAGACGTACCCCCGCACATCCTTAGAGAAGCCGTAGAAACTGTTTCTCCAGTAGAGCCAGGTATAGGGCTGATCGTCGTAGAGGATTTCTTGGATGCGGGAGTATTTCTCGGCCCGCTTCGCACGATCGAGTTCACGCCGCCCTTCGTCGTAGAGCTGGTCAACTTCCGGATTGGAGTAGTTGACGAAGTTGCGGCCAGCCCCGGTCCGCCAGATGTTCTCGCTCGTATCTGGGTCGGTGCCGGTTCCCCATCCACCGAAGTAGGCCTCGAACTTGTGCTCAAGCGTGAACTGCTGCAGTACCGTCGACTCCACCGGTCGCACGTTCACCCGCACGCCGATCCGGTCGAGGCTCTCCTGCAGAAGCGTGCAGATCGCCACCCGCAGCGGCTGGTTGCTCGTCAGGATCGAAAACTCAAAAGGCACAAATCGGCCATTGATCTCTTTGTCACGGATGCCGTCGTTGTCATGGTCGATCCAGCCCGCCTCATCGAGCAGGTTTTCAGCGGCGTCGAGGTCCTGCCGGTAAGGCTCAAGCTTCTTCCTCGTCGCCATCCAGCTCGTCTTATGAAACACACCGGTGGCTGGCTCGTAGAGGCCGTAGCAGAGTTTCTCGAGCATCCGTTCATGGTCGAAAGCGTAGCTCATCGCTCGCCGCACGCGACGGTCTGAGAAGTAAGGCGTACTGACGTTCCAGCCGAAATGAAAACTGACCCACTCCAGTGACGTCGCCTTCGTGTTCCGCTCGTAGAAGTCGTCACCGACAGTCTGTGTTGTCCACTGTTCGGGCAGCAGGATCATCTCGTCGATCTCACCGGCCTTCAGCGCCAGCAGTGATGTGTTCGGGTCTTCGATAATCCGAAACCGGATCTCTTCGAAGAACGGCTGATCCCGCACCTGCTCACCGTTGACGGTGTGCCAGCTCTCGCGACGTCGCAGCACAATCTGCTGGCCGCGTGTCCGCTCCACGATCTCGTAGGGACCGCCTGAGACCGGCTGCTGCTCAAGCTTCACATGCGCTGAACTGTCCTTCAGCGTGGGATCATCTTCCCACGTCGCCTCGTAGACATGCTTCGGCAGCACCGGAAAGTTGATGTTCCAGACATTGGTCGCAAAGGGCTGCTTGTGAAAGAAGACAAGCGTCTGGTCGTCATAGGCGTGCACCCACTTCAGCTGATCCGTGCCACTCCGCACCGCCGGCACCGGAACCCGCGGATCCATGATCACCTGGAATGTGAACGACACATCGTGGGCGGTGATTGGCTCCCCATCGCTCCAGACGAGATCGTCTCGCAAGACCACCTTATCGAGCAGGCCATCCGCACTCGTCTGCCAACTCACCACGGCATCAGCAAGCGCAAATGGCTCCATCCGTCGGTCGAAGGAAAACAGCCCAAAGCCGGTCAGGCCAAGCACGTCGAACTCTGCCGTGGAGCTGATCAGGATCGGATTGGTGCTACCCACATCCGCTGGGATATGGCGATTGACCGACGCCGAGAGGTCTGCCTGCCCCTCATCGGCCACGCGGCCGAGCGCCGAGAGGATCTTGGCGTTGGCCTCCACCGAGTCGTTGATCAGTGCCAACGCCTCTTCGGGCGTGGCCAGCTGTGGCTCAGCAGCCTGCTCTTCCCGCAGGCTCACCACCGCGTCGAGAACGGGGCGATCAATCCAGGTGGCTCCCTGGGAAAGTTCTTCAAGGGGCGGTGGATCAAACGGCTCAAGCAGCCGCTCCAACGGGGCGGCATTCTGAGAGCCGAGGGCAGACTCCGGCGTCATCTCTTCCAAGGCGTCGGGGTCGTCACCGCAGCCAGTAAGGACCAGCAGCAGCATCGCCACGGCTGTCACGCCAGCGTGTCGTGAACATGTCCAACGCCGCCTTTCACCCGGGAAAAAAGTGAAAAGACGCCCTGTTGTTTGTTTCGATCCGAGTCGCTTTCTCACGCCAGTGCTCCGTCGGGGTGGCAGCGTACCCTGCAAACCCGCGATCGTAGCGCCGTTGCAATGCGGCGGTCAACAGAAACCGTCAGGTCTCATCCATCGGCGGCTGCGACTCGACGGGGGGCGGAAACCGATGTCCCATCTTCTCGCGTTTTGTCGCGAGATACCGCTGATTATGCTCATTGACCGGCGGCAGGATGGGCACCTGATCAACCACCTTGAGGTCAAAGCCCCCGTAAATAAATGCGTCGGTTTTCTTCGGATTGTTCGTCAGCAGCCGCACCTGCTGCAGTCCGAGATCCTTCAGCAGCTGAATGCCGACGCCATAGTCGCGGGAGTCTGCCTTAAAGCCGAGGGCAAGGTTCGCCTCGACAGTATCAAGCCCCTGATCCTGCAGCTGGTAGGCACGAATCTTCTCGACCAGCCCAATGCCTCGTCCTTCTTGCGGCAGATAGACGAGCACACCCGCTCCCTCACGGGCAATCATATCGAGCGCCATTCGCAACTGATCACCGCAGTCGCAGCGGAGACTATCGAGCAGATCCCCAGTGAAACAGGAGGAGTGCAGCCGCACCAGAGGCGCGGTGGCTTTTGCAAGATCACCAAACGCGAGCACGATCGGCTGCTGGCTCTCAAACTTGACGTTGTAGGCGATCAGACGGAAGTGTCCCCACTTCGTTGGCAGGTCTGCCTCTGCCACTCGCTCAACAAGCTTCTCACGAGCCCGACGGTAACGGATCAGCTCCTCGATCGAGATCATCTCCAGGCCATGCTGCTCAGCCAGAGCGACAAGGTCGTCGTGGCCCGCGCGATTGCCCGTTTCGTCGAGAATTTCGCAGACGACCCCAGCCGGTGGAAGGCCTGCCAGGCGTGCGAGATCGACCGCAGCCTCAGTGTGTCCTGCCCGCCGCAGCACCCCACCTTCCTTGGCCACCAGCGGAAACAGGTGACCTGGTCTGACAAAGTCTGCCGGCGTGCTGGTGGGATCGAGAATCGCCGCGATCGCCGTGGCCCGCTCACCCGCCGTGATGCCGGTGCGGGCAGTGCGATGGTCGACCGGTACCGTGAAGGCTGTTCCGAGTGGTGTGGAGTTCGACTCCACCATCATGGGGAGGTCGAGCCGCTTGGCGACATCGGGCAGGATCGACATGCAGACCTGTCCACGACCGTGCCGAAGCATGAAGTTGACGACCTCGGTATCGGCCGCCGTTGCCCCACAGACAAAGTCGCCTTCGTTCTCACGATCCTCGGCATCGACCACGATCACGATCTGCCCACGCCGAAAGGCCTCGATCGCTGCTTCCACCGACGAGAACCGCTCCGGATCCGTATGCTCGACCATATCGCTCAATACTACTCCTCGCGCTCACGACAGCACCAACAAAGAGGCCCTGCCAGACGGCACCACGACGCGGACGACAGTCGCCAACGCCGAACTGCAACAGTTCAGTATAGGATGCCGCAACCCGGCGGATAGCTGCCCACGCCATCATCTGGCGGCCAGAGAGCACCGCAGCTGGCGTTTCGTGACGGTCGTGAGGAGAAGATGCTCAACCGCGAAGAGTTCGTCGAGCAGGCACACTTTTTTCGGGCATTCGCTGGCCGCATGGCGGAAGGCGTGGCTGCCCAGGAGGCCCTGCGGCTGATCGCCGAGGAGGTGCTCGCCACCACCAAACTGCCGATGGCGATCGACTATCTCGTCGGCGAACTGAAACTCGTCGGCACCCTCTCCACGGCGATGGCGAGAATCTCCCATTACTTTACCCCCTTCCAGACCTTCGTCATCTCCGCTGCCGAAGAGGAGGAGGGCCGCTTCGACATGCGGATCGCCCTCGACATCCTGGAGAAGGAGGCGGCCTACCGCGGTGAGGATGCCACCCCTGAGGGTCTCTTCTTCTATCGCTTCGAATGCCTCTCACGGAACCGGCTCGACTACAGCAAAGGCCTCACATCGATTGCCGCCGATTCGGTCTTCGACGATGCCTGGCGGGAGTGGATCACGACGGTCAGCAGACAGGTAGGGTTCATCGACCTCGCCGATTTGGTCTACATCCGCAGCGAGGAGTACTGGCGGCTGGAATCGCGAGCTGCGGCTGCAGTGGGCCGTGAGCCTCCCCTGCCTGATCGTCCAATTCTCTTTGGCAGTCGTGAAGGCCGCATCGCTCGGGCCAACCGTGGCAAAGATCCGCTCTTCTTTTTTTCTGCCCTGCAGCGACAGCTCAGCTATCCAGTTGTCCCCAGGCCGAAGAGGCCCGCTCCTGCCGAAGAGACACCGGCACTGCTGGCCCGTCGGATTGAGCGGCTCGAGATGCGGGTCAAGCTGCTGGAAGAAGAGTCCCGAGGCGGGATCGATCTGGCGAAGTTCGATCCGAAGAACATACCGCAGCCCTTCGATGGGTAGAGAGACAAGCCATGGCAACCCTCCGAGCTGACGCAGAAGCGATCTGGCAGGCGGCGATTGCGGCGGTGGCCCCTCAGCAGCTGGTGGAAACACGGCTCTCGGTTGAGGCAGGCGATCTCTGCTGCGATGGCCGGCCGTTGCAGCCTCCGGTTCAGCTCACCGAGGCGAAGCGGATTGTGGTTGTCGGTGGCGGCAAGGCTGCCGCCAGTCTCGCCGAGGGCCTTGAGCGGGTGCTTCCGGCGGAGATGCCGGTCGCAGGGCTCATTGGTGTGCCGGAGGGCTGCGGACGAAGTCTGCCGAGAATTGAAGTCCGTGAGGTCCGGCCGGCGGGACGCAATGAACCCACCGAGGCCTGTGTGCTGGCTACACGGCAGATGTGCGACATGCTGGCAGGGCTCTCGGCCCACGACATCGCCATCGCTGTGATCACCGGAGGGGGCTCGGCGATCCTGACCTCACCCATGCCGGCGATTCCACTCAGCGAGGTGATCGCGACGACGCGTTGGCTCTCCGAACAAGGTGCTGACATCGGACAGCTCAACCGAGTGCGACAGGCTCTCAGCGATGTTAAAGCTGGCGGACTGGCAAGGCACTGCCGTGCCGGCAGACTTGTGGCGGTGGTGATCTCTGATGTCATTGGCGATCCTCTCGCCACAATCAGCTCCGGGCCCTGCATGCCCGTGGAGATCGATGCCGCTGAGGCGCTCGCGATCCTGGAGCAGTTTGGAGCAGTGAAGGCGGGTGTCGGGCCCACGATCGTGGCGCATCTTCACAAACATGCTTTGGAGGCAGCGGTGGAGCCTGCCGAGAGTGCCACGCAGTCGACTGAGCCTGCGACTGCAGGACAGTGGCAGACACCTGCGGGCTGTGTGGTGAGCCATCACCTGCTCTGTTCCAATGCCATGGCGGTGGAGGCCGCCGCCGCAGAAGCCGCCCGCCTGGGCTACGTCGTGCGGGTCCGGCATGCCGACCCCAGCGTCCACGAGACAGCGACACAGGTGGGACAACGGCTCGCCGATGAAGCGGCGGCCTGCGGCATTGGTGGTGCCGGTCAACGCCTGGCGATCATCGAAGGTGGTGAAGCGACCGTGCAGCTGCCCGCTGACCATGGCCTTGGTGGACGCAATCAGCAGACTGTTGTGTCTGCGGTTACATCCGTCCTCGCTCGTAAACCGTGGCCTCGCGGCCTGCTGATCGCGAGCCTTGGCACTGATGGCGAGGATGGCCCCACGTCCGCCGCTGGTGGAATGGCCGACATGGGCATCGTGACTGCCCTCACACAGACGGATGGATCACTCGCAGATGCTCTCCGCCGCTGCGATGCCTATCCGCTGCTCGCACAGGCGGGTGGGCTGATCCACACCGGTCCCACAGGCACCAACGTGGCTGACGTGCGAATCATGCTGCTCGAAAACCCATCCCGCACGACACCGCCAAACGGTGCAACATCCCACGGCCTGCCATCCGCAGACGCCGCGGTCGATGGCTGAACAGTGCGAACGGCCTCCGAGGCTCAACGAGCGTCAGACGTCGCAGGCGTTGACCGCTTCAC
>Ga0182093_1111962_pt1 | contig 11153 bp, 11 predicted proteins | sample 041ome_21_FD_127776 | JGI IMG/M metagenome (GOLD analysis project Ga0182093, IMG submission 127776) | Metatranscriptome of coastal salt marsh microbial communities from the Groves Creek Marsh, Georgia, USA - 041411BS metaT (Metagenome... | ecosystem: Environmental > Aquatic > Marine > Intertidal...
ATGAACGCTATCAAACACAGTAAACCTCAACCCAGAAGGCTATCGGCTTGGTTTACGATACTGCTCGCACTCACATTACACCCGACTATGCTTCATGCTGACGGAACCGATGATGCGATTAATCAGCTGATTGACGGCCTCCACGAGGACGCAGGCTCAGCGAATTTTTCTAACTACTTTTCCCGCTTTGCACCCGACGCAGTCTTTCTGGGCACGGACCGGCATGAGCGCTGGTCAATTGAAGATTTCAAAGCCTATGCCAAACCCCACTTCGATGCGGGCCGGGGCTGGCGCTATGAGGTTAGGGAGCGTTACCTAGCCGGCAGCGGCGATACCCGCTGGTTTGATGAAGTACTGTGGAACGAAAAGTATGGCCACTGTCGCGGCACGGGTGTCGTTACCAAGACGCCCCAAGGTTGGTTAATCAGCCACTATTCACTGGCGTTTCTCATCCCCAATGAATCGGCTGCCGATGTTGGGGTCATCACCAAAGCGTTTGACGCGCAGCCTTAACCTGCAGCTCCGGAGGTTCCTTTATCGAACTGATCTCACAGGCGTTTTAAACCAAAAACTCGTGATCACGGACTAGCATCCAAACTAATTGCGGGTAATCTACGGAGAACACTAACTAACCCAAGATCTGCATCCAAACTATCGCTGCTATGCAGCACGCCATGGGGGAAATACCTGTGATCAACAAGCCCTTCAGCCAAGCCATTCGCCTTTATCGGTTTATCTTCCTCGCGCTAACACTAGGTTTTTTTGCTGGTTGCGCCGAACCCGGGCCACACTATGACATTCTCATCTCCAACGGCACTGTCTACGACGGCACCGGCGAAGCCCCCTTCACAGGGGATATTGGCATTATTGGCGACCGAATAGCGGCAATAGGTGATATCGAAAACGCCCGCGCCAAAACAGTTATTGACGCAACGGGTATGGCGGTCAGTCCCGGGTTTATCAACATGATTGCTTGGGGCGTCACTTCTCTTATTCAGGATGGCCGAGGTATCAGCGACATCACCCAGGGAATCACCCTCGAGGTTTTTGGTGAGGGCAATTCCATGGGACCGCTCAATCCTACAATGAAGGAGGAGTTTCCAAAGTACTGGAGTAATGTCACACCCCAATGGACCTCCCTCGGTGAATACCTGGAATTTTTGGAGCAGAAGGGTGTCTCACCCAACGTCGCGTCCTTCGTCGGCGCCACAACGGCTCGCATCCATGTACTTGGACGCGACGATGTGGATCCGACCCCCGATCAGCTGCTAGAAATGCAGGACCTTGTCAGACAGGGGATGCGGGAAGGTGCAATGGGCGTCGCTTCGTCACTGATTTACACCCCAGCCAGTTTTGCTGATACCGATGAGCTGATTGCCCTTGCAAAGGCGGCATCTGAGTACGGCGGCCTCTATGCCTCTCATCTACGTAATGAAGGAAAAGGTATCTTCGAAGCGCTGGAAGAACTGATCACCATTGCCCGGGAGGCCAACATTCGGGCGGAGGTTTATCACATAAAAATTTCGTATCCACCCTACTGGGATCGCTTCGACGAGGTGCTTGCGGTTATTGAGGCGGCGAGAGCAGAAGGCCTTCATATCACCGCAGACATGTATCCCTACCCCGCCGGGTCCACGGGTTTAGATGCCATCATGCCAGCGTGGGTGAAGGCGGGTGGTATCGATGCCTGGATTGAACGCATGCAGGACCCCGCTACCCGAGAGCGGCTATCCAAGGAAATGCTTGAAGACGCCGACGGCTGGGATAACCGACTTGCAAGCACAGGTCCCGAAGCCATTTTACTCGTGGAATTCCGCAATCCCGCGCTTAAACACTATGCGGGCATGACGTTGGCAGAGGTAGCCCAGGAGCGTGGCGTCTCCGCCACTGAAACGGCCATGGATCTAATTATTGAAGACCGAACCCGGGTAGGCGCAATGTTCTTCAACCAATCCGAGGACGTGGTCCGATCAGCCATCAGACAACCCTGGGTGAGCTTTTGCACCGATGCGGTTGCAATTGCCGCCGAAGGTGAGCAACTCAAGAATCATCGACACCCAAGAACCTATGGCACATTCCCAAGGGTGCTGGGGCATTACGTCCGCGATCTAGGCGTGTTGGATCTATCCAGCGCCGTGCGCCGCGGATCGGGTTTACCCGCGGATAATCTATCCCTGCGCGATCGCGGCTATTTAAAAGAGGGTTATTACGCCGACGTGTTGGTGTTTGATCCCGAGAGCATCACTGACAACGCGACCTTCGAAGAGCCTCACCAGTATTCGAGTGGAATGCAGTACGTTCTGGTGAACGGTACCGAAGTGGTGCGGGAAGGCGTCCACACAGGTGCCACGCCGGGACGTGTTGTTCGTGGTCCCGGCTGGACCGGCTGGCAGACGCAAACCGATGACAACAAACCCTAACGCGGATCCGCGGGCGCAACCCATAGCTCTAAAGGGGAGTGACAGTTAGCTCACGAAAGCTCGTTCAATCACGTAGTCGCCGGCGATGCCCTGACTGGGTGAAATCTGAAAGCCCATGGCATCCAGCATAGCCGAGGTATCTTTCAGCATCGCCATACTACCGCAGATCATTGCGCGATCCCGGGCAGAATCGATGGGGTCCAGTTCCAGGGTTTCCATGACGACACCGGTTCGCACAAGATCGGTGATGCGGCCATTATTCTCAAAGGGTTCTCGGGTCACGGCTGGATAGTAACGAAATTGATCTGCTGCACACTCCCCCAGATACGGATCGCTCGCCAGTCCTCTGGTGAGGTAGTCTCGGTAGGCCAGATCCGAAACCCGGCGTACACCATGGAGCAGAATAATCTTCTCGTAGCGCTCATAGACCACGGGATCGCGAATGATCGACAAAAAAGGCGCCAAACCGGTACCAGTGGCGAAGAGATAAAGGTTGCGGCCGGGATTGAGGTCCGCCAACAGCAGGGAGCCCACGGGCTTTCGCCCCAAGAGCAGCTCATCGCCCACTGCCACATCGCATAGACGTGACGTCAAGGGCCCCTCTGGAACTTTGATACTTAGAAATTCTAAGTGGTCATCATAGGAAGCGCTGGCGATTGAGTACGCCCGAAGCAGCGGTTTGCCATCAACAGTAAGCCCAATCATCGTGAACTGACCGCTGTCAAAGCGAAATTCTCGAGCCCGCTCGGTTTTAAAACTGAATAATTTGTCGTTCCAGTGGGTCACTTCCGAAACGGTGACTGGCGAGGTAGCGGCCATCAATTGCCTCAAATTAGTAGAATAGACGCCAATTGTATCCTGACCGTCGTTCTAAAGAAGGGTCTTTAACAAGGGAGTTTATTCGTCGACTAAACTCGATACACTGGCACCCCCAAACATCTAAGCACCGGAGAGCCCGTGTCAACATTCAAACACCTCAATGCCAACGATCTGGTAAACATGCTCTCCGTAGGCAAGGTGCAGATCGTCGATATCCGCGATGAAGGCTCCTTTGAAAGCGGCCGCATTCCCGGCGCGCAGCACTTAGACAACAGCACTCTGCAGCGCTTTATCGAAGACGCCGACGTGGATGTGCCCCTCGTCGTGTGCTGTTATCACGGTAACTCAAGCCAGCCCGCAGCAGCTTTTCTCCACGAGCGCGGCTTTGAAGATGTGTACAGCCTCGATGGGGGGTTCAGCGTTTGGCAAACGCTGTACCCCGATCAAGTTGAACGCAACTAAGTCGCTCAGGGCGACTCAACTTTGAAGGTCAAACCGGCATTGTCTTGCAGCCGAGTGATCAATGCCTCGCCCATGACCGCCGCCGGGGTCCAAACGCCACCCGAACCCATGGTCGGATTGTTGAGCAAGCAAAGCGCGGACTCAGCCAACATTTTTGAGGTGGAGCCGTAACCGGGATCGCGATCTCCGCTGACGGAGGTCATTAACATTTCACCGTTGGGTCCCTGGGCAGAAAACAGCACATCGTAATTACCGTTCTCCCGCTCTTCTTTGCTGGGGCCATCGCCGGGCTTTAAGTTGCTCTTGGCAAAGGAATCGTCCTTAGCAACAAAGTCAGCAACGGCCTTACCCTCGTCCCCATCACCAGTCAGAACCATCTCGTCGTAGGCAAAATCCTCGCCATAGGGATGACCCATGAGGAAGTTTGAGCGATGAACGTTCTTGGTGTTAATAGCCGCCATAATGAACGGTGCTGCCCAGCTCTTCAGCTCCTCGTCATATTTTGGAGCATTGTCTGCAGGCTGATCTGGCCCAGCGAACCCCTCTGACAATGAAAAAGGGTTCACCAGTACGTTGATGACTTCGGGACGCGCTGCCGCAGCCGCCATTGTCGCTTTGAGGGAGGCTAAGGTACCACCTGAAAAAGAGCCATTCATAGCGCGCACGCGTCCCTTAACGCGAGCCACGGCAGCACCGGTGACAGCCTTAGCGTGCTGCTGTAAATGAAAGACACCCAGATCGAATGGGATAGAGTCAAAACCGCAAGAATGCACGATACGCGCTCCAGAGGCCTTGGCTTGCTGGCTATAGGCCGCAATGGTCTCGTGCATCCAGCCAGGCTCACCGCAAAGGTCAACATAATCCGTGCCCAACTCAGCACATTGCTTGATCAACTCCTCACCATACAACTGATAGGGACCGACCGTTGTAATCACAACTTTCGTGCTCGAAACCATTGCCTTTACCGAATCGGCATCGTCGCTGTTAACTGCAATCAGTTGAACGGTATCAGCAATGCCCATCTCTGCCCTGACCGCGGTCAACTTTTCAATTGACCGACCAGCCATGGCCCACTTTAGGTCCGTACCAGCGTACTGCTGGGACAAGTATTCAGCGACCAAGCGGCCCGTGTAGCCCGATGCACCGTAGACAACAACATCCAATTCACGATCATTTTTCATGCGTAAATCCAAACTATTCATTAGGGGTGCACAGTATACGACTTCTGCCACCGGTTCTGATCATTAAACCGATCACCCCTTAGGGAGCCGCTGAATAAAAACATCCCTACCCTAGCGGATCGTGGGCTTAGACGGGTTTCTATAGGCAGCTCCCTTGGACTGAACGCGTTTCAGGGTATTGCGTCCTATCTCCCAGTCACCATGGCGTTGGCAACTCGATGGCCCGATTCCTCCTGTATCAGCTCAATTCGCACCATGCGTTCAAGGGCATAGGCGTCCAAATCCCCTTCAGCAGCTCGCGAGTGGGATTCTCCCAATGCCGTCACGCTCATTCGCGATCGGGGCACACCCACCCGCTGCAACTGCTGTGCAACCTGCCGAGCTCGAGCGTCGGACAAGGCTAGATTGGCGGCCTCGGCGCCCCGTGGATCTGCAAAACCCTGAATCTCTACGCGAAGTCCCGGATTCTTCATTAAGAAGGTAGCTAGCAAGCTCAGCCGCTCCTCACCCGCCGCGGTCAAATTGGAGTCTCCAGTTTTAAACAACATTTCCAACTGCAATTGATCGAGGGCCATCTTGGCAAACTGGGCTTGTTCTTGGCGCACCACCGCCAGTTGCTTCTCAACCTCGTCCAATTCTGCACGGCGGGCCTCTAGCGCATTACGCGCAGAAGCCAGCTCGGTCTGAGTCGTCGACAACTGGTCTGCAGCGCCCACCTGATCTGCCAACCAACTACCGCCAAAGGCCCCCAGCACAAACCCCACCGGCCCCGCCGCAGCGGTAGCTACAGCGATACTGGTGAGCGCAGTGAGGTCTTTCTTCACGGCCGAGTCCATTGCGTTGGCTGGCGCTATCACGGCTAAACTGAGTGTTAAGGATGTCGCGGTAATCACTTTTTTCATCATGGTCTTGCTCTCCTGATTGACTAATCTGAACCACCATCTCGCACCGACGAATTACCCAAAACTGCCTGTCGAGATCATCTTCAAATGGGAACAATTCCTGCGGCACATTGCCGTCGGACCCCGAGGAGTAGTACAACTTGCAATACTGCGTGCGCCCGTGACCAAACATGCCGGCGCTAAGAGCAATTCTGCTGAAATATGCCAAGGTCAATGACTGCTATGCACCCGCGCAAAATTATTCATATCGATGCGGACTGCTTTTTTGCCGCCATTGAGATGCGCGACAACCCTCGGCTGAAGGACATACCATTTGCTGTGGGCGGGAGCCCATCAGGAAGAGGTGTGTTAACTACCTGCAATTATCCAGCTCGGGTCTATGGGGTCCGCTCTGCCATGCCCACAGCACAAGCCTTGAAGTTGTGCCCGCAACTCACAGTGGGTCCGGTGAACATGAGTAAATATCGTGCCGCATCACAACAGATGCGCGAAATTTTTGAACGCTATACAGAAATCATTGAGCCGCTATCCCTCGACGAGGCATACCTAGACGTCTCTGACTGCGCGAGTTACGACCGCTCCGCAACAAGAATCGCCGAAGCCATCCGTGCCGATGTTGAAAAGGAGTTGGGTATTACCGTGTCTGCCGGTGTTTCTGCCAATAAATTCGTCGCTAAAGTAGCGTCGGATTGGAACAAACCCAATGGGCTCAAGGTCGTGCCACCAAGCGATATCGATGCCTTCGTGGCCGACCTAAGTATCTCTGCGATCCCGGGAGTGGGCCGGGTTACGGCCGAAAAACTGGGGCGAATGGGCTTCAAAATATGCCGAGATATACGCCATCAAGAGCCAACAGAGTTGACTCGTAAACTGGGTAGTTTTGGTCTCACCCTTTACGAGCGTGCCTATGGCCGTGATGACCGGCCGGTCACACCAGATCGGATTCGGAAATCCATCAGTGTTGAGCAGACCTACTCGGAGGACCTCCCCAACGGGGAGGCCTGCCTAGAGAAATTATCTGAGCTAATCACCGACCTGCTCGCCCGCGTTGATAAAGCGAACGCGCGTGATCTTATCCAAAAAGGATTTGTCAAAATTCGCTTCAACGACTTTTCGTCGACAACGGTGGAACGTTCAGGGACAACGGCCCGTATCAGCGACTACAGAGAACTTCTACTGGAGGGCTTGGAGCGCAAGGCCCTGCCGGTAAGGCTGCTGGGCATCGGGGTGCGTTTGCACCCTCGAGGACCCGGCAGTGGCGAACAACTCAAACTGAACATTGACGACGCTAGTTGGTCTTGACCCGATAACGCTCAAACCAAGCCAATATGTTGTTGACCTTGGCAATTAATCGGGAGGGGCGAGCCGCGATGCCGTGGGGTGACCCAGGCACCCGGATCATCATGGTGTCCACCTGACGCTGCTTGAGCGCCTGATAATATTGCTCAGACTCGCTAATTGGGGTTCGGTAATCCGCCTCCCCCGTGAGCAACATGGTAGGAGTAGTGACATTTCCCACCAGCGACAGGGGCGAACGCGCCCAATAATCTTCGGTTTTTTCCCAGGCCGGACCGTCAAACCAAAACTTTGAAAAATACAGCGCATAATCGGCGGTCAGCGCAAAGCTCACCCAGTTGATCACCGGCTTAGCAACCACCGCCGCGGCGAACCGATCGGTTTTCCCAACAATCCACGCGGTTAATACACCGCCGCCCGAACCGCCGGTTACAAATAGCTGTGTTTCATCGACAAAGCCTTTAGCCAGAACCGCATCTACACCCGACATCAAATCATCGTAGTCGTACCCGGGATAAGCCAAATGGATAGCATTGGCAAAATCATCTCCGTAGCTAGTACTGCCGCGGGGATTAGCATAGAGCACCACATAGCCTGCAGCAGCATACAGTTGCACCTCTGCACTGAAGTTGGGGCCATAAGCAGCGTGGGGTCCACCGTGAATTTCGAGGATAAAGGGGTATTTTTTTGTAGCATCAAAATCTGGAGGCGTAACTAACCAGCCCTCTATTTCTTGGCCGTCATGACTGGATTGCCACTTTATTGCCTCGACCTTGCCCAGCTGTTTGTGTCCGAGCAAATCTTCATTGAGCGCGGTCAAGGCCTGTACCGTCTTGGATGGCACTCCCAGAGCCAAATCCGCCGGTTTTAATGGGTCCGCGTGGGTATAGACCACTTTGTCATTGGGGCCAACATCAAATGCACCGCTGGCATACGGTCTGCCTAGGGTAGTACCGCCAAGTCGGATACTGGTCTCTGACAGCTCACCTTGGCGCGTAACGAACCCCAATCGAAGGGTACCTTTGTCTTCATAACTGAACCAAATCCTGCGACCATCCGCGCTCCATCTGAGCGAACCAATATCGCGATCAAAATCCCCCGATACCAAAGTCGATTCTCCGCTCTTTAACTCCAGCACATAGAGACGGTTATTGTTATACCCCGTCATCCGCTGGTCATGTCCTACATAGGCGAGATAACGCCCATCAGGAGAGATCACGGCGCCCTCGTCGGGACCCACACGGCGAGTGAGCTGCTTGAGCTCACCAGACAGAATCGAGATGGAATAAATGTCACTCTCCTGTGGCTGGTACTCCCATTCGGGATCTCGGTTAGTGCTAAAAAACACGTGTTGTCCGTCAGCGGACCAAGACAACGGTCCATCATGATCAAAATAACCCGAGGTCAGCTGGCGTGGAGTGCCACCCTCCGCAGGAATGACAAACACTTGCTTACTACCTTTCTCTAAGTAGCCGCTGCCGTCGGACCGATACACCAGCGAATCTATCTGTTTCACTTCCGCCGACCATTCAGCGCCCTTGGGTTTGGGAGGCATGGACGCCAGCGGAGTATCATCCACAGGAACAAACATCAGAAACGCCAGCCAGCGACCATCGGGTGACCAACGCATTGCTTTGGGGGTCTTTGGCAGTTGACTGATAAGCGCTGTCTCGCCGCTCTTCATCCAGCGCACATAAAGCTGGGTACTGCCCTCCTCGTTAGAAAGATAAGCCAATCGGGCGCCATCGGGAGACCACACTGGACTGCTGTAGTTATCACGACCCGACAGCAGCGGCTTGTGGGCATTTGATTCAAGGTTCAACAGCCACAGATTCTTGCGCACTTTATCGGTCATGATGTCGTTGCTGTTGCGGACATAAACCACTGACTCGCCGTCCGGACTGACTGCGGGCTCGGTGGCATATTCGAGTTCAAAAACATCCAGAGCCTCAAAATGCGCGCCTTCAACCGCAAGTGCCGGGGCTGTGGCAACAGCCAATAGCGCCCCAGCTCCCGCCAGCAACCCCCGGCCTTTACGGCAGACCTTGCTCATACCATCGCTCCACATTCCCATCAGATCAGTCCTCACTTAATACAATTCATATGATTATCAAGCCACTGTATATCGAATCAACCAAAACACGGACATGGCTACAACCAGAGCGTAAATATGATTCCGAGTTTTAGCCGCCACCAAAGCCGCAGCGCCCAGACCACCCAATTCGGGAGCACCCAAAACGACCGTTCCCTCTGGCGTGATCAGCATAGACATCACCAGCGCTCCCATGACCGCAGGCGCAACATACTCCAAGGCGCGCAAAGCTAGAGGGGGAAACTTGCGCCTAGCGAGCACCACTATAAAAACAGCGCGCATGGCATAGGTGCCAACACCCGCGAGTAAAATGGCCAAAAAAGCGGTCATCGTCTAAACCGCTCCAGCACCAATCCCAGAGCGATGCCCAATACCGAAGCAACGAGAAGGCCGCTTCGGTTGGGGAGGTCTGCCAAGGCCACGGTCACTATCATCGCCACCACGGCAACCAAGGCTTTTTGCCAGCGGTCGATGGAAACCGTCAATAGCCCAACGAACAATACCGGCGCTGCAAAAGCCAGATTCCACTCAGAGGGTATGATTGGACCGACAAACAGACCGAGGGCAGTGAAGGTCATCCACAGCGTCCAAAACGTAAATCCAGCCGATAGGTAGCGCTGTCTAAATTGGTCCGGCTCAAGCTCTCGATGCACAACAGCGAGGGCGAATACTTGGTCGATCAACACATATGAGCCGAGCCAGCGAAACCACGCAGGCTGATCTTGAAACTTGGGAGCCATCGTCACCGAGTACAGCAAATGCCTAGCGCCAACAATCAAAGCCGCTGTCGCAGCGGCGGCAACTGACGCGCCCTCCCCCAAAAGACTCAAGAGCGTAATTTGCGCTGCACCACCAAAAATAATGGGCGACGAGCTCCAGCCAATCAGCGCAGGTATCCCGGACTCTCCCACCACAATGCCAAATACCAGTGCAAAAGGAATTGCGGGAATAAACAAGGGAATGGATTCCTGGATACCACGCAAAACTGACGGGGAGATGGTCATAGGGGCAACGCTGGATTTAAAAGACAATCAGCTTTGTAACATAAACGTTACGGGACCGTCGTTAACCAGACTAACTTTCATATCGGCACCAAACCGCCCCGTGGCCACACTGTTATGCTTGCGCCCAAGCTGCTCACAAAAGGATTGGAACAAGGCCTCAGCCAATGCGGGCTCAGCCGCCGAGGAAAAGCTTGGTCGTCGGCCTTTGCGCGTATCCGCAGCGAGAGTGAATTGGGAAACTAGTAATAAACCGCCGCCAATATCACTGACACTAAGATTCATTTTGCCGAGCTCATCGCTGAAAACTCTGTAGCTCAGCAAGCGATCTACCATGCGAGCAACCCGAGATTCGTCGTCATCACGCTCTACGCCCGCAAAAACCACCAACCCACGGTCAATTTCACCGACGACGTCACCCTCTACCCGAACCGCCGCCTCAGAAACCCGCTGAATTAAACATTTCACAGCGCAGGTAACCCTTCACGCAGGGACTTCAGTAGCTCACTGCACTCAAGCTGGTCGTAGGGCACCGCTGCGCCACGCCCCCAAACCGGTGCAGGCCAAGCGTCATCATGATGAAAGCGAGCGACGTGATGAACATGTAGCTGGGCAACCACGTTTCCCAGGGACGCCACGTTCATCTTATCGGCATTAAACCGACCCTTGAGGTATTCGGTAGCGGCCATCGATTCCCGCATTAACTGCAGGCGATCGTCGGCGCCCAAGTCTGTCAACTCAACCACCCCGGTGCGTGCGGGCACTAAGATCAGCCAGGGGTAGCGGGAGTCGTTCATCAATAAAACGCTGCTTAGCGGCCATGACAACACCTCGAAGGTATCGGCCGCTAGCCGGGGATCTATCTCAAACACAGGTCACCCTAGAAAAACTGGACTTTTTCATTTCGATAGTCAATGACCGCCTCAAAGCGGAACTCGCCGCCGGCCATGATCGCCTCCTCTAGCGGCACCGCCCAGGTG
>Ga0182093_1346457_pt1 | contig 11126 bp, 7 predicted proteins | sample 041ome_21_FD_127776 | JGI IMG/M metagenome (GOLD analysis project Ga0182093, IMG submission 127776) | Metatranscriptome of coastal salt marsh microbial communities from the Groves Creek Marsh, Georgia, USA - 041411BS metaT (Metagenome... | ecosystem: Environmental > Aquatic > Marine > Intertidal...
CCTCGGGCAAAGCACGCGCCAGTTCTTTGATATCCAGACTGAACCCCACGGCCGGGCGTGAACGCCCAAACACAGCGCCCACTTCGTCGTAGCGGCCACCGCGTACCAGCTCGATCGGCTCGCCCGAGTCACGCAAACACCCCACCACCGCAAAACGCAGCCCGGTGTAGTAGGCGTAGCCCCGCATGTCAGATAAATCAAAGCTCACCTGGGCGCCCTGTGCGCCGTTGGCCAGCGCTTGCAGGTCTTCCAGCGCTTGGGTAATTAACGGCAACGACGGCAACTGGGTGCGGGCGCGCTCCAGCACCGTGATGTCGCCATGCAAACTGGGCAAGGCACGCAAGCCGTCGCGCACCGGTTGCGCCAGGGCAGCGGTGAGCGAGGCCAACTGCCCCACGTCTTTGCGTGCCAGGGCTTGGTGCACCGCTTGCGCCACCCTGGCGTCGATGGGCTGACCCTGCAACAGCGCGCGCACGATGCGTACATCGGCACAGTCCATGACCAGCGACGACACCCCCGCTTGCCGCAGCGCGTCTAGGGCAAGTTGTTGTATTTCGTGTTCGGCCTCACGCCCAGCGTAACCATAGATCTCGGCACCAAACTGCAGTGGCTCGCGCGTGGCCTGCGCACGCGCTGCCCGGGCATGGGCCACCGGGCCGCAATAGCACAGGCGCGTAACACCCGGCCGGTTCAGCAAGTGCGCGTCCACGCGTGCCACCTGAGGGGTGGTGTCGGCACGCAAGCCAAGGGTTCGGCCGCTGGTTTGGTCGACCAGCTTGAAGGTCATGAGGTTCAGCGCCTCACCGGTGCCGGTGAGCAGCGATTCGATGTGCTCAAGCAACGGCGGGGTAACCAGCTCGTAGCCATGGACCATGGCGCGGTCGAGCAGCTGACGCCTAAGGATTTCCACTTGCCGCGCTTGAGCAGGCAGCAAGTCGGCGATGTGATCGGGCAATACCCAGGCGGACATAAAGGGCGGCTGTGTAACGACAAAACAGGCGGGAACACGGATTCTATCCGCCCCGCCACAGGGCACAGCCGGGCGCGCCATGCGCGCCGACGGCCTTGCTTTACTTGGCGCCGGTACCGGCGCGCAACACGCGCATGAATTCGGATGATGCGTCCAACACCATCACATCGCCCTTGTTGTTAAAGGTACCTCGATACGCCTCTAGGCTGCGATAAAAGCGGGCAAAGGCCGGGTCACGATTGAACGCTTGGGCGTATACCTTGGCCGCTTCACCGTCACCCGCACCCTTGATGCGCTGGGCGTCGCGGTAAGCGTTAGCCAAAATCACCTCACGCTGGCGGTCGGCGTCGGCGCGAATTTTCTCGCCCTCGGCCAAGCCCGTGGCACGCAGCTCGTTGGCCACCCGTTTCCGCTCGGCCTCCATGCGGTCATACACCGAGTTGGTAATGGTTTCGGCGTAGTCAACCCGGCTGATACGCACATCGGTGACGTCCAAACCCCAGGGCTTGTCGGCACTTTTAACCGCTTCAAGCACCGCTTGTTTGACGTCGGCCATTAGGGTCTCACGGGCCGAAGCCAGCAGCTGCGACACGGTGCGGCGGTTGACTTCTTCTTGAAACGCGTTGCGCACCACACGCTGCAATTGCAGTGTGCCCGCGCGCTCGTCCAAGCCCACGTTACGAATGTAGGCAGATGGGTCGGCAATGCGCCAGCGCACGTACCAGTCGATGACCACGCGCTGCTTTTCGGCAGTGAGCATGGGCTCGGTGTCGGCGCTGTCGAGCAGCAGCAAGCGTTTGTCTAAAAACCGGACGTTTTGGAACGGCGGGGGCAGCTTGAAGTTCAATCCAGGTTGGGTTTCGACTCGGCGAATTTCACCCAACTGATACACCACGCCAAACTGCCGCTGGTCCACCACAAACATGGTGGAGCTTGCCAGCACCAAAAGCAACAAAAGCGATGAAACAATCAATCCAATGCGATTCATGATTGGCCTTTAGATATCGGTTTAACGGAGCTCGCGCGCGCGGCTGCGGTCGGCGTCACGGGCACGGCCCTCACTTAAAGGCAGGCGCGAGTTGGCCGAGTTGCTGCCCGTGGCCGGCGCCAAGTCGGGCACCCCGCCGCCAGGGTTACCGGGGGTGGCGGTTTGTTGCATGAGCTTATCGAGCGGCAGGTACAGCAGGTTGGAGCCCTGCTTGGATTCCACCACCACCTTACTGACGTTGCTGAACACCTCTTGCATGGTCTCCAGGTACAAGCGATCGCGTGTGACCTCAGGGGCCATGCGGTATTGCTCGAGCACCTGGGTAAAGCGTTGCGCGTCACCTTGGGCTTGGGCCACGATGCGTGCACGGTAACCCTCGGCTTCTTCAAGCAAACGTGAGGCGGCACCGCCCGCGCGCGGCACCACGTTGTTGGCATAAGCCTGCGCTTCGTTTTTGGCACGCTCGCGCTCTTGGGCGGCCTTGAGCACGTCGTCAAACGCCGCCTGCACCTGCTCAGGCGGGCGTACGCCGCCTTGTTGCAGGTTCACACCCACCACCTCTATGCCGGTGTTGTAGCGGTCTAGGATGGTTTGCATGAGCTCGCGCATGCGGGGCGCAATTTGGTCGCGCTCCTCAGCCAACGCCGAGTCCATTTTCATCTTGCCCACCACCTCACGCACGGCGGTTTCGGCGGCTTTCATCACGGCGCTGTCGGGGTCGCGCGTTTCAAACAAGTAAGCGCGCGCATCGTTTAAGCGGTACTGCACGGCAAACTTAATTTCTACAATGTTTTCATCTGCCGTCAGCATGGCCGACTCGCGCAAGCCGGTGGCGCGCACGATGTTGTCGGTGCCAATATCAACCGAACGAATTTGGGTGACGTAGACCTCTTCGTTGGCCTGAATGGGCCAGGGGAGGCGCCAGTTAAAACCCGCACCAACCGTGGCGTGGTAGCGGCCAAACTGCGTAATCACCGATTGCTGACCTTCTTGAACAATAAAAAAGCCACTGCCCAACCACAGCAGGGTCAGCACCACCAACACCAAACCCGCGCCCACGCCGGCGGCTTTGCCGCTGGGGCGCAAGGGCGGCGGCGAGCCACCGTTGCCACCCCGGCCACCACCCAACCAGCCGTTGATTTTTCGGTTCAAGTCGCGCCACATTTCGTCCAAATCGGGCGGCGCGTCTTGACCACGTCGCCCGCGGGGTGGCTCGTTGTCGTCTTGACCGTTTTGTTCGCCACGTCCCCAGCGGGGGTCGTTAAGGTTCAGTACCACGTGGGGGGTGGCACCGCGGCGCGCGCGTAAGCGCTGAAAAATGGAAAAAAACATAAGGGCGTGAATCCAATCAAGCGTCGTCAACAATTAGCAAACATTGTGGCAGAACCGGCCGCGTGCCAGGCCAATGACCATCAAAGCCCTACCGACGATGGGTGTTGCAATCGGGCGGCCAGAGCAAATTCAGCCAGTACCGCCCGAAGGCGGTCCAGCCCCTGACCGGTATGGGCGCTCACAAAAACCCGCGGGTACACGGCATGATCCAAGTGCAGCTCGTCTTGGTCGTGATGCGGCCGCTGCTCGGCCCCCAGGGCGTCGATTTTGTTAAACACCAGCACCTGCGGCACGTTGGCGGCGCCAATGTCGTGCAGCACCTCTTGCACCTGCGTCATGCGCTCGGGCGCGTTGTCGTCGGTGGCATCGACCACGTGCAGCAGCAAGTCGGCCTGCACCGCTTCTTGCAACGTGGCTGAAAAAGCTGCCACCAAATCGTGCGGCAGATCCCGAATAAAACCCACCGTATCAGACAACGACACACCCAGCTGCGCCTCGGGTAGGTACATGGATCGCGTGGTGGTGTCTAGGGTGGCAAACAACTGATCGGCCACATAGGCACCCGATTTCACCAGTGCATTGAACAGCGACGACTTGCCGGCGTTGGTGTAGCCCACCAGCGACACATTGAATACCCCGGCGCGCAGCCGACGGCGGCGCTGCGTTTGGCGCTGGCGTTGCACCATGTGCAAGCGCTGGCGCACGCGCTTGATGGCCGAGCCGATCATGCGCCGGTCGAGTTCGATTTGGGTCTCCCCCGGGCCACCACGCATGCCCTCGCCGCCGCGCTGCCGCTCAAGGTGGCTCCAGCGGCGCACCAAGCGCGTAGCCAGGTATTGCAATCGCGCCAACTCCACCTGCAGCTTGCCTTCGTGGCTGCGCGCGCGCTGCGCGAAGATGTCGAGGATCAGCAAGGTGCGGTCGTTGACTGGTGCGCCCAAGTGGCGCTCAAGGTTGCGCTGCTGGGCCGGACTCAGGGCCTGATCAAAAAGCACCTCTTGCGCCTGGTGCTGCTGCAGGCACTGGCCGATTTCATCGGCCTTGCCCCGCCCCACAAACAACGCGGGGTCGGGCGCGCGACGCTTGCAAACCATGCGCTGCGCCACCTCGTAGCCAGCGCTTTGCGCCAGCAAGGCCAGTTCGTCCAAACGGGCGTCGAAGTGGGGTGACCCAAGGTCTACCCCAACCAGAACCACGCGCGGCGCGGCGGCGCTCAAAGGTGGTTATTCGGCATCGTCGGCCGGGGTGTCCAAGGTTACGGCGCGGCCCGGCACGATGGTGGAGATGGCGTGCTTGTATACCATTTGGGTAACACTGGAGCTGCGCAGCAGCACCACGTAAGCGTCAAACGACTCAATATGCCCCTGCAGCTTGATGCCGTTGACCAAGTAAATTGAGCATGGCACGTGCTCGCGGCGCAGGATGTTAAGAAACGGGTCTTGTAAAGACTGGGGCTTGTTGCCTTTGGCGCTCATGTGTTTTTCCCTTGAGAGATTTGTGATTTGTAGCAAAAAAGTGTAGCACGAGGCGACTGCCCCTTTGCCCTGCGAGGGTCAACACGCGCGGTGAACTACAGCACCTCAAACACGCCGGCCGCACCCATGCCACCGCCTACGCACATCGTGACGCAGACCCGCTTGGCCCCCCGGCGTTTGCCCTCAATCAAGGCGTGGCCGGTTAGTCGCTGACCACTGACGCCGTAGGGGTGACCCAGGGCAATCGCGCCACCGTTGACGTTGAGCTTGTCGGGGTCGATCCCCAGCTTGTCGCGGCAGTACAAAACCTGCACCGCAAAGGCTTCGTTGAGCTCCCACAGGTCGATGTCATCCACCTTTAGGCCAAGGCGTCCCAGCACCTTGGGCACCGCGTACACCGGGCCAATGCCCATTTCATCGGGCTCGCAACCAGAGACCGCAAAGCCCAAAAAACGCCCCAAAGGTTCAAGCCCGCGCTGGGCCACCACGGCTTCGTCCATGATCACACAGGCCCCTGCGCCGTCAGAGAACTGGCTGGCGTTACCCGCGGCCACGCTGCCACCGGGCAAGGCCGCTTGAATACCCGCCAGCGCCTCGGCGGTGGTGCCTTGGCGCAAACCCTCGTCTTGTGCCACTTGCACTTGGCGTGTGGTCATGCCGCGCTTGGGGTCTGCCACGCCCGCCGTGACTGTGATGGGCTCGATTTCGTCCGCAAACAAACCGGCCTCTTGCGCGGCGCAGGCGCGCTGCTGGCTTTGGGCGCCGTAGGCGTCCATGCGCTCGCGGTCGATGCCGTACCGCGTGGCCACTTGCTCGGCGGTTTGCAGCATGGGCCAGTACACCGCTGGCACGGCTTGCTGCAGGGCGGCGTCGATGAACATGTGCATGTTCATTTCTTGCTGCACGCACGAAATGCTCTCCACCCCACCGGCCACATACACGCTGCCCTCGCCACTGGCGATGCGCTGGGCGGCCAAGGCGATGGTTTGCAAGCCAGATGAGCAAAAGCGGTTCACGGTCATGCCCGCCACGCCAACCGGACAGCCTGCGGCCAGCGCCACTTGCCGGGCGATGTTCCAGCCGGTGGTGCCTTCGGGGTTGGCGCAGCCCATGATGACGTCTTCAACCTCAGCCGGTTCAATGCCGGCGCGCTGCATGGCCGCGCGCACCACGTGCCCGCCGAGGGTGGCGCCGTGGGTCATGTTGAATGAGCCTTTCCAGCTTTTGGCAAAGGGGGTGCGGGCGGTGGAGACGACCAAAGCGGATGTCATAACAATCAACTCCTGTAAGGCGGCGGGGGTTAGGCGTTAAACAGTTTGCCCGCTGCGGCGAGCTCGGCCAGCAGCGGCGCGGGTTGCCAAAAATCGGCGTCGTCGTGCGGGTTTTGTGCAAAGCGCTGCATGGCGTAAGTTACGGGCAGCAGCCCCACCATGTCGGCGTAGCACATGGGGCCGCCGCGCCAAAGCGGAAAACCGTAGCCCGTCAGGTACACCATGTCGATGTCGCTGGCGCGGATGGCGATTTTTTCTTCTAGGATGCGCGCGCCTTCGTTGACCAGCGCGAACACCAAACGCTGCACGATTTCGCTGGCCTCGATGCGGCGCGGCTTGATGCCCAAGCGGTCTCGATGTTGGGCAATCATGGCCTCGACCTCGGCGCTGGGCACGGCCTTGCGGCTGCCGGCGGGGTAGTCGTACCACCCTTTGCCCACCTTCTGCCCAAAACGTCCTTGCTCGCATAACAAGTCGGCGGTTTTGCCGTAGCGCAGCTCGGGCTGCTCTTGGTAGCGCCGCTTGCGAATCGCCCAACCGATGTCGTTGCCCGCCAAATCGCTCATGCGAAACGGCCCCATGGCAAAACCAAATTTTTCAATGGCACGATCGATTTGCTTGGGTGTGGCGCCCTCGTCCAGCATAAACAGCGCCTGCCGTATGTACTGCTCAACCATCCGGTTGCCAATAAAGCCGTCGCATACGCCCGAGACCACGGCGGTTTTGCGAATGGTTTTGGCCAGGCGCATGACAGTGGCCAATACATCGGGCGCGGTTTGGCTGCCACGCACCACTTCAAGCAAGCGCATCACGTTGGCAGGGCTAAAAAAGTGCATGCCCACCACATCGTGCGCACGCTTGGTGAACGCCGCGATACGGTTTAAATCGAGGGTGGAGGTGTTGCTGGCCAAGATGGCACCGGGCTTGGCCACGGCATCCAAACGTTCAAAAACCTGACGCTTGACCTCAAGGTCTTCAAACACCGCCTCGATGATCAAGTCGGCGTCGGCTAGCTGGGCCATGTCCAGGGTGGTTTCAAGCAATGCCCACGTCTGCTCGAGTTTTTCCGCCTTGAGTTTGCCTTTTTTTACCTGCGCTTCGTAATTTTTTCGCATGACAGCGGTGCCACGCTGCAGCGCCTCGTCTGAGGTCTCGAGCATCACCACGCGCATGCCCGCGTTAAGAAAATTCATAGCGATGCCGCCGCCCATGGTGCCCGCACCAACAATGCCCACTTTGGCGATTGAGCGGGTGGCGGTGTCGGCCGGCACGTCGGGGATTTTGCTGGTCTGCCGCTCAGCAAAAAACGCGTGGCGCAGGGCACGCGATTCAGGCGTGCCCATGAGCCCCAAGAAGGTGTCGCGCTCCTGACGCATGGCATCGTCAAACGGCAGTCGGGTGGCCTGCTGCACCAAGTCGATGCATTTGAGTGGCGCCGGATACTGAGGTGCAACGCTGCGCACGGTGTTGCGCGCAAATTGAAAATAAGCATCGGCTTGTGGGTGCGAACAAGCCAACTGGCGCAACAGTGGCAGCGGTCGAACCGTCGCAACTTCGTGCGCCAATGCCATGGCTTCGTCCATCAGGCTCTCGGTGCTGTTGGCGATGCGGGTAAACAGTTTTTGTTGCGGCACTTGCGCCAGCACCTCGGCCGGTACCGGGTCGCCCTTGACCATTAAGTTCAGCGCGGCTTCTACCCCCAGCGCACGCGGCATGCGCTGGGTACCGCCCGAGCCAGGAATCAAACCAAGCTTGACTTCGGGCAACGCTACCTTGGTGCCGGGCGCGGCCACACGATAGTGACAGGCCAGCGCCAGCTCCACGCCGCCGCCCATGGCCACGCTGTGCATGGCCGCCACCACCGGCTTGGCCGAGGCCTCCAGCGTGGCAATAAGGGTGAGCAGGTGCGGCTCGGCGGTGGCCTGGGGGGTGCCGAATTCGCGAATGTCGGCCCCACCCGAGAAGGCCTTGCCGGCGCCGGTGATCACAATGGCATGCACCGCGGCGTCTTGGTTGGCGCGCTGCACCCCTTGCACCACGGCCTGGCGGGTGGACAAGCCCAGGCCATTGACCGGCGGGTTGTCTAGGGTAATCACGGCAACGTTGGCTTGAACGTGGTAACTCGCGGTCATGTGTTGGGGCTCCAAAAACAACTGGCTATCAACGCCAAAGGCTTAGCGAAAATCAGGGTGCACGTACTGACCCAGCTGCTCGCGCAGGGCCATTTTTTGCATTTTGCCGGTAGCGCCCAGCGGAATGGCATCGACAAAGATGACGTCGTCGGGCACTTGCCACTTGGCGATTTTGTCTTGATAAAACGCCAACAACGCGTCACCTTGGATATCGGCGTCGGGTTTTTTGACAACAAAAAGCACCGGGCGCTCATCCCACTTGGGGTGCGGCACGCCCACGCAGGCCGCCATGGCCACGGCGGGGTGCGCCATGGCAATGTTCTCGATGTCGATTGAGCTGATCCACTCCCCACCAGACTTGACCACGTCTTTGCTGCGATCGGTGATTTGCAAAAAGCCATCGGGGTCTATGGTGCCCACGTCACCGGTGTGAAACCAGCCGTCTTGCAACAACGGGGCGCTGGCGCGGTAATAGTTGTCTATCACCCAGGGGCCGCGCACCATGAGGTTGCCAAACTGCACCCCGTCCCATGCCACTTCGGCACCTTGGTCGTCCACAATTTTCATGTCAACGCCATACACCGCCCGCCCCTGTTTGAGGCGCGCTTGGCGCTGGGTTTGCAACGGGCTTTGTAGCTGGCTGTATTTCAGGGTGTTCACCGTTCCCAGCGGTGACATCTCGGTCATGCCCCAAGCGTGCAGCACCTCAACACCATAAGTTTGAACAAAGGTGTCAATCATGGCGGGTGGGCAAGCCGAGCCGCCAATCACGGTGCGCTGCAGTGTGCCAAAGCGTTGCTGGGTTTGGCTCATGTGCGCCAGCAGCATTTGCCACACCGTGGGCACCCCTGCGGCCATGGTGACACCCTCGGCTTCAATCAGTTCGTAAACCGAGGCGCCGTCGAGCGCACCGCCAGGAAACACCAGTTTGCATCCCACGGCAGCCGCGCTGTACGGAATACCCCAGGCGTTAACGTGGAACATGGGCACCACCGGCAGCACGCTGTCGCGCGCGCTCAGCCCCAGGGTATCGGGTAAAGCGCCACCGTAGGCGTGCAAGATGGTGGAGCGATGGCTGTACACGGCGCCTTTGGGGTCGCCCGTGGTGCCGCTGGTATAGCACATGCTGCTGGCGCTGCGCTCATCCAGTTCGGGCCAGGTGTATTGCAGTGGGTGTGTTGCCAACCAGGCTTCGTAGCTCACCAAGTTGGGGATGCCGGTGTCGGCCGGTAGCGCATCGGCCTCGCACAGCGCCACCCAGTGCCTCACCGTGGGGCACTGCGCGTGCACCTTTTGTACCAAGGGCAAAAAGCTGGTGTCAAAAGCCAGTACGGTGTCTTCGGCGTGATTCACGATCCAGGTCAGCTGATCGGAATGCAAACGCGGGTTCAGTGTGTGCAGCACACGGCCACTGCCACTCACACCAAAGTAAAGCTCAAGGTGTCGGTAGCCGTTCCACGCCAGCGTGCCCACGCGCGCACCCTGAGGCACCTGCCAATCGTCCAGCGCATGCGCCACCTGCGCGGCGCGTTGGCCAACCTTGGCCCAGGTGGTGCGATGGATGTCACCTTCTACCCGGCGCGACACAATTTCGGTTTGGCCGTGGTGGCGTTGGGCGTGCGTGATCAACGACGAAATGAGCAGCGGTTGCTGTTGCATCAATCCCAGCATGGCTTGTTTCTCCGGTGTGCAAAAAAACGTAGCCTGCCATCGTAGCGGCTGGCGTGCGCTTTACCCCCAGGTTCAGTGCAAACCCTAGGCCCATGCCCAAAGCACCCGCCGCGCATGGGGTTTGCCCTTGCACTCGGCAAGCTTAGCGACCAACCAGGCGCACAATGACACCATGAATCACGCTTTGTCCGCGCCGGTGTTTGCCCCTGCCATGGCTGAATTGGGGCCGGCTTTTGCAGCGCCGGTGGCCCCGCAGCCCGTTCAGGCGCCGCGCTGGCTGACACAAAACCATGCGCTGGCCGAGCAGGTGGGCGTACCCGCGGGCTGGCTCAAGACCCCCGAGGCACTGACCTTGCTCGCCGGCAACGACACCTCCCACGCCAGCCACGCCAGCGTGTACAGCGGCCACCAATTTGGCGTGTGGGCGGGGCAGTTGGGCGACGGCCGGGCGCTGTTGCTGGGTAGCACCCAAGGGGCCGATGGGCAAAGCTGGGAATGGCAGCTCAAGGGTGCGGGGCTGACGCCCTTTTCGCGCATGGGTGACGGCCGCGCCGTGTGGCGCAGCAGCATTCGCGAGTTTTTGGCCAGCGAAGCGATGCACGGTTTGGGTATTCCAACCACGCGCGCCCTGGCGTTGGTGGGATCGGACACACCGGTGCGGCGCGAAACCCTAGAAAGCGCCGCCGTGCTAACCCGACTGGCACCAAGCTTTGTGCGCTTTGGGCACTTTGAGCACTTCACCCACGACGCGGCCGCCATGCAAACGCTGTTGGATTGGGTGGTGCAACACCACTTTACGCACCTGGCCACGCTGCACGACCCCAGCGAGCGGGCGTTGCAGTGGTTTGACGAGGTGCTGCAGCGCACCGCCCGGCTGATGGCCCAATGGCAAGCGGTGGGGTTTTGTCACGGCGTGATGAACACCGACAACATGAGTGTGCTCGGCCTGACGCTGGACTATGGGCCCTACCAGTTCATGGATGCGTTTAACCCAGCGCACAACGCCAACCATTCCGACAGCGGTGGGCGCTACATCTATCAAAACCAACCGCAGGTGGCGTGGTGGAATTTGCAGTGCTTGGCGCAGGCCTTGGCCAGCTTGGTGCCCGATGTGGAGGCCCTGGCCGAGGCCCTGAAACGCTACCCCAACGCCTACGCCAAGGCGCAAGCCACCGCATGGGCTGGCAAACTCGGGCTGGCCCACGCCCCCGACGCGGCGCTGCCCGTGGCGCAAGCTTGGCTTTCGTTGCTGGCTGAGCACGGCGCGGATTTCACCTGGAGCTGGCG
>Ga0182093_1037626_pt1 | contig 11124 bp, 10 predicted proteins | sample 041ome_21_FD_127776 | JGI IMG/M metagenome (GOLD analysis project Ga0182093, IMG submission 127776) | Metatranscriptome of coastal salt marsh microbial communities from the Groves Creek Marsh, Georgia, USA - 041411BS metaT (Metagenome... | ecosystem: Environmental > Aquatic > Marine > Intertidal...
CACCACGCGCTCTGGATTGATCCCAGAGAGCAAAGCCAGATCTTCATTATCCGCATAGGCGCGCATCGACTTGCCGGTTCGTGTGCGCTCAAGGAACCAAAACAGCACCGCAACAACAATCACCGCAGCAATCGCGGTCAAGCCTTGCGTCGTTTTAATTGCCAACCCCTCTTTCAACCCGGTCATGGCCTTAAATTCGCGCGCGGACATAATGAAGCGTTGGCCATCGCTAAAAGTGCGGTCATCGGGGCCGATGATGAAGCGTACGACGCCATTCATAATAAACATCACCCCCATCGAAACGATTAGAAAGATCACTGGTTTGGCTTTTTGAACGCGATAAAAGCGATAGACGGCGCGATCGGTGATCAAGATTAACGCAATACAGCCAAGAATACTGAAGGGCAGCGCCAAAAGGGCGGTTGGTAAAACCCCAAAAGAAATTCCCATCGATTGAAGCCACCACGTGCCCAGAATACTCAGCGTTGCTCCAAAGGCCATCGTATCGCCATGCGCAAAATTAGAAAACCGCAACACCCCATAGATGAGCGTGATACCCAAAGCCCCCAGCGCCAATTGGCTGCCATAGGCAAGGCCCGGGATAATTACATAATTGGCCAGCGCGACCAACGCGTTAAGCAGATCCATCACGGGCATTCCCCTATATCAATTCTGCGCGCGCGCAGGCGCCTCTGAGGTGAAAGACCGCCACCGTGTAATCGAGTGCATTCAAAAACCTTATGCAAAGCTCTACCCCCCTAAGAACGATTTGCGGACTTCCGGATTGTTCAACAATTCCGCGCCGCTGCCGGTAAAGGCGTTGCGCCCTTGCACCAAGACATAGCCTTTATCGGCAATGCTCAGCGCCTGCCGCGCATTTTGTTCAACCATCAGGATCGGTATGCCGGTGCGGGCCACTTCGATGATCCTGTCAAAGAGCTCATCCATAACAATAGGGCTGACACCGGCGGTTGGTTCATCCAGCATGAGCAATTTGGGCTTGGTCATCAACGCGCGCCCAACCGCCACCTGCTGGCGTTGCCCGCCTGATAACTCGCCGGCGGCTTGCCGGCGTTTATCGCGCAGAATAGGAAATAAATCATAGACTTGCTCAAGCGTCTCGCGAAAATCATCACGCCGAATAAACGCACCCATTTCTAGGTTTTCTTGTACTGTCATGCTGGTGAATATGTTGTTTGTTTGGGGCACGAACCCCATGCCTTTGGCAACACGATCTTGCGGTGAGAGATGGGAGATATCATCACCATCAAGGCGCACTTGGCCTTCGCGCAGGCGAAGCATACCAAAAACAGCTTTCATCGCGGTTGATTTTCCCGCGCCATTTGGGCCTACGATCACCGCGATTTCTCCGCGCTCGACTGCAATACTACAGCTGTGCAGAATGTCCGGCCCCTGCCCATAGCCGCCGGTCATCGTTTCTCCGATTAAAAATGGCTCATTCATGTCCAATTAACTCGCTTGCATCCATGTAACCTGCAGGCTTAAGCCGCTCATATTCATTTTAAGATGCCCTTATTTATGCTGTGGTTTTGTTTTTCAGGCCGGTGCCCAAATAGGCTTCGATCACCTGTTCATTGGCTTTTATTTCGGCCAGCGTCCCTTCTGCCAGCACCCGTCCTTCAGCCATGCAGATCACTGGATCACAAAGCCGCTCGATAAAATTCATATCATGTTCGATGACAACGAATGTATAATTGCGCTCTTTATTCAGCCGCAAGATTGCATCGGCTATGGTGTTCAAAAGCGTGCGGTTCACCCCAGCCCCGACTTCATCCAGAAACACAATTTTTGCATCGACCATCATCGTGCGGCCCAGCTCTAACAGCTTTTTTTGACCGCCAGAGACTTGCCCGGCTTTATGGTCGCGCAGGTGATCGATGGTTAAAAATTCAAGGACTTCATCCGCTTTTGCGGCCAGCGCCCGTTCTTCATTGGCGATGCGTTTGCGGCCGAACCAGGTGTTCCAAAGGGTTTCCCCCGATTGATTTGCCGGAACCATCATCAAGTTTTCACGGCAACTCATAGATGAAAATTCATGGGCGATCTGAAACGTGCGCAGCAGGCCTTTTCTGAACAGCTGATGCGGCGCCAATCCGGTGATATCTTCGCCATTCATCAAAACGCCGCCCGATGTTGGCGCAAGCACCCCGGCGATGACGTTAAATAAAGTGGTTTTCCCAGCGCCATTTGGGCCAATCAATCCTGTTATAGATCCTGACTCAATTTCAAGCGAGGCTCCGTCAACCGCGTGAAACCCACCAAAATGTTTGTGAAGATTTTGAACTTTAATCAAAACAACTGCCCTTATTCATTCACTGCGCAGGGTTGAAATGCAAAACAGCCCGGTCTCCCGGGCTGTTTTTTGTTCTCACTAAAAAAGATTAACGGAATGCGACCGTTGCCACTGCACCGTCTTTGATCTCGATCTCGCGATAGTTACCGGCTGATTCGCCCGGTCCGATCAATTCAACGGCGGTTGCTCCCACGTAATCGATGTCTTTACCGGCTTTGATCATATCAAGCGCCTTACCTAATTCGCCCGGCATAATTTGCTCGCCTGGCGCATTGGCAACCGCCATTATGTGCTCTTTCACTGCGGCTGAATCAGTTGAGCCAGCGGCTTGCATGGCGAGCATGATCAACGCGGCAGCATCGTAGCTTTCGGGCGCAAATGCATCAGAACCGCCAAAAGCTTCTGCAGGATTGTTCAAAGAGGCGCCAAGTGCCATCGCAACAAACATGTCAGCGCCTTTGCTGTCGGTGCCTGGATATTGACCGAATGAACCGGTTAAATCTGGGCCAATTGTGTCAACAATATCTTGACCCACCATACCATCTGGCAGCACGAATGTATCAAACGCGCCCGCGTCAAGCGATCCTTGGATGATTTGCGTGCCAGCACCGTTTGCATAGCCCGCAACAACCAAAATTTCGCCCCCGGCTGAGGCCAGCGCGCCGACTTCGGCAGAATAATCTGCTTTATCTTCATCATGCGCAGCAGACACGGTTACGGTGCCACCAGCGGCTTCAAATGCGGCTTGAAAGCTGTCAGCCAAACCCTTGCCATAATCATTATTGGTGTATGTCAGAGCAACGGATTTGAAACCGCGATCCATGATATTTTCTGTCATCACGACGCCTTGACGCGCATCTGACGGGGCTGTGCGGAAAAACAACCCATCATCTTCAGCCGTTGAAAGCGCAGGAGATGTCGCTGATGGTGATACCATCACAATGCCATTTGGGCGCGCTACATTCTGCAAAATTGCGCCTGTGACGCCTGAACAATCCGCGCCCATGATCGCATCCACTTTATCCGATGTGATCAAACGCTCTGCCGCCGCTGTTGCCGCGGCTGCGTCAATGCAGGTCGAATCGCCGCGCACCGGCGTCACGGTTGCGCCATCGAGCAATTTGCCTGACGCAGTGACTTCTTTCATCGCCAGCTCAGCGCCCAAACCCATTGAGGGGGTGATTGTTTCGAGCGGACCGGTAAAGCCCAAGATCACGCCGATTTTAATCTCGCCACTATGGCTGCCTGCGATTGCGGTGCCTGCTGTTAAAGCTGCCGCAGCCGTGGCCATTAAAAAATTTTTCATGTTACTTCTCCCATGTAAGGATCACAAATCCAGACCGAACTTTATGACGCTGTGTCGCAAAAGAAAAGTAGGAATGCTTAAATTCTCAGCATAAGTGCAGGCTAAATTGTTTTTCTGCGATGCAAAGGGATCGCAAATTGCGATTAAATCAACTCAAGGTTGCTGACAGACTGCCCCGCTCGCGGTAGGGTGTGGTATGATAATGCGCTCGGTAGCATTTTGAAAAGTGAGAGGGTGAGGCAAAGCCACAGGCCAGCGCAACATTGATCACGCTCATATCCGTCTGCATCAGAAGGTTGCGGGCTTTTTGCAAGCGAAGCTCCATGTAATACCGCTTTGGACTTCGGTTTAAATAGCGCCTAAAAAGCCGCTCTAACTGCCGGGTCGACATGCCAACATATTTTGCCAGCAGCGAGGGGCTGATCGGTTCTTCGATATTTGTTTCCATCATTTGAATGACTTGGCTTAGTTTTGGGTGGCGGACGCCAATCCGCGTTGGTACTGATAATCTTTGGGTGTCTTGGTCGGTTCTGATCGAGCTGTAAATCAGTTGATCCGCCACAGCATTGGCCAAATCCTCGCCAAAATCCTCGGCGATTAATTTCAGCATTAAATCGATCGATGAGGTACCACCTGCGGTGGTCATAAACTTACCGTCTTTCATAAAGACGGATTTTGTTAATTCGACCTCATCGAAATCTTCGGCAAAACTATCATGATTTTCCCAATGTATGGTGGCGCGTCGTCCGTTCAACAGGCCGGCTTTTGCCATCGTGTAAGCTGCGGTGCAAAGCCCGCCCACAGAAAGGCCTTTGCGCGTTTCGCGGCGCACCCAATTCAAAAGCTTTTTAGAGGTTTGCCGCTGAATATTCATGCCCCCGCACAGGATGACGGTATCATCTCTTTTCAGCTCAACAAGCCCGTCATCGACTCGGAAGGATGTTCCTGCAGAACAAAAAACAATATCCGCGCTCTCTCCAAGCACTGTCCAGCTGTAAAGAGATTTGCCGGACATCCGATTTGCGATGCGCAACGCATCCAACGCGGCCGCAAATGAAAGCAGTGAAAACTCTTCGATCAAGACAAATGCAAATCGGCGCGGGGCACCTTGCTGGTTGGAGACTGAAATTAAATTGGATTGGCTGACCATTCCACTATCTCTTTCATTAACGAGCCGCGGGTCTGCGCGTACGATTTTTTCAGACATCACTTGGTCAAAACTAATCCACCGCGTCAAGATGTAGAATAACATTATGCTATGGTTCTTTTGCGACAGGTTTAGTATAGGAATGCGAAACAATCCTGTGGTTCGGAGATCAAGATATGGCAGAGTGGCAAAAATCTGATTGGCGCAAACTTCCACGCGTGCAAATGCCCGATTATGTCGATGCGGCAGCTTTGGAGAAAGTAGAAGCACAGCTGTCAAATTATCCACCTTTGGTATTTGCGGGCGAAGCCCGTGATTTAAAAGCTCAGCTCGCCTCGGCGTCGCGGGGGGAAGCCTTTTTATTGCAAGGCGGAGATTGTGCAGAAAGTTTTGAGCAATTCACTGCGGATGGAATTCGTGACACGTTTAAAGTGATGCTTCAAATGGCTATGATTCTGACCTATGGCGCGAAAGTGCCTGTGGTGAAATTGGGCCGCATGGCCGGCCAGTTCGCCAAGCCCAGATCCGCCCCAACCGAGACCAAAGATGGCGTGGAACTGCCCAGTTACAGAGGCGATATTATCAATGAACTGGCCTTTACGCCTGAGGCACGCATTCCGGACCCTCTAAAAATGACGCAAGCTTACACGCAATCTGCGGCGACGCTGAACCTGTTGCGGGCGTTTTCCAAAGGTGGCTATGCGGATGTGCATCAAGTGCATAGTTGGACGCTGGGCTTTACTGAAAGCGAGCGCGCTGCAGAGTACCGCAACATGGCGAACCGTATCAGCGATGCGCTTGACTTCATGAGCGCGGCGGGTATCGCCTCTCATAGCTCTCAAGAACTGCGGACGGTTGATTTTTATGTGAGCCATGAAGCACTTTTGCTGGAGTATGAGGAAGCCTTAACCCGCTTGGATTCAACATCTGGAAAATGGCTGGCGGGATCGGGCCATCTGATTTGGATCGGCGATCGCACCCGCCAGCCAGATGGGGCGCATGTAGAATTTTGCCGCGGTGTTCAAAATCCGATCGGCCTAAAATGTGGACCAACCACCACCGCTGATGATCTTAAGGTCTTGATCGCGCGTCTCAATCCTGACAATGAGGCTGGACGCCTGACGCTGATTTCACGATTTGGCGCCGGTGCTGTGGGTGATCATTTGCCGCGGTTAATCAAGGCTGTGCAGGAAGAAGGCGCCAATGTGCTTTGGACTTGCGATGCGATGCATGGAAATACCATCAAATCCTCGACCGGTTATAAAACGCGCCCCTTCGACAGTGTTTTGCGGGAGGTACGAGAATTCTTTGCGGTACACACGGCAGAGGGTACAGTGCCAGGCGGCGTTCATTTTGAAATGACAGGCCAAGATGTAACCGAGTGTACTGGCGGCGTATACGCTGTAAGCGATGAAGATCTATCCGCGCGCTATCACACCGCCTGCGATCCGCGTCTAAACGCCAGCCAGTCTTTGGAGCTTGCGTTTTTGGTGGCCGAGGAATTGGTTTCTCACCGGCAGGGACGCGCGAAAACAGCCGTTGCGTAACAATGGGATAGCCCCTGCCGGCAAGCACGCTATTGTCGACATTGTCTTACGTGCTTACGCGAAACTGCGCTTGGCGGGTAATGAGGGTGAGCAGCCTGAACCTATTTAAACGGTGGGGGAGGCGCTGTTTTTCTGCTTAAGGCTGAAAACGCTGGGTGCCGGCGGATATGTGCTGGCAGCCGATGCTTGGTGGTGGGTTGATCTGTCTCTGGGGATAGCTTAGCACCATCTCAGTGGTACAGGAGGTCATTTTGATCTGTTCAATGACTGGTTTTGCATCCGATACTGGATGCTTGAATGGGGTGGTTTGGCGGGCCGAAATTCGAAGCGTAAATGGCCGTGGACTAGACATTAAATGCCGCATCCCCGAATGGATTGAGCGGTTTGAAGAGATTTTGCGCACTGAATTGCAAACCTGTGCGACGCGGGGGCATATTTCTGTTTCGCTGAAACTAGAAGCCCATGTGTCACCCGCAGATCAAGCAGAGCTTGGCGAAGAAAGCCTAGCGGCGATTTTAGATGCGTTAGAACGTATCGAACAAAAAGCGATGGATATCGGTCTTAGTTTGGCGCCTTCTCGGGCGGCTGACATTTTGCCATTGCGCGGGGTGCTGGTATCTTCGGAGGTAGGGCAACAGCCATTAAGCGAACAAGGCGCCGATCTGCTTGAGGCGTTGCGGCCCATGCTGCGCGCCTTTGCAGCAAGTCGCGCAGCAGAAGGTACAGCCTTAAAAACAATTATTTCAAAGCAATTAGCGGATTTTGAACGCCTTTTGGCGCAGGCTAAAACTCTGCTTCCACAGCGTGAAGAGGCCGCTGCCAAATCACTGCAAAAGAATCTTGATAAAATTTTTCGCGCCGAGAATGAAATTGACCCTCAGCGTTTTGCCCAAGAATTGGCGCTGATTGCGATAAAGAGTGATATTACTGAGGAATTAGATCGTCTTGACGCACATGTTGCCTCGGCGCGGAAATTGATCGAGCAAAAAGGTGCAAATGGCCGAAAATTAGATTTTTTGATGCAAGAGTTTAACCGAGAAACCAATACGCTGTGCGCAAAGGCCAATTATAAAGAATTGACAGATCTTGGGCTCGAGTTGAAGGTTTTAACAGATCAGATGCGCGAACAAATTCAGAATGTGGAATAAAGTATGACCCAAGAAAACCGGCGCGGTTTGCTGATTATTTTATCCTCGCCCTCAGGTGCAGGAAAATCGACCCTGGCGCGCAGGTTACGCCAGTGGGATCCTGAAATCCAATTTTCGATTTCGGCCACCACGCGGGCGCCGCGCGCCGGAGAAGTTGATGGGCAGGATTACATGTTTATCGATCAAAAAACCTTTGAAAATTTGGTTGAAAACGATGAAATGCTCGAGCATGCCGAGGTGTTTGGAAATTTTTACGGAAGCCCGCATGGCCCGGTGAAAGAAGCCATTATAGAAGGAAAAGATGTGCTGTTCGATGTTGATTGGCAAGGCGGTCAACAGGTGCGAAATTCCAGTTTGGGCAAACATGTGTTATCTATTTTCATCTTGCCGCCCAGCATAGAAGAGCTTGAACGACGTCTGAGAGCGCGGGCGCAAGACAGCGAAGAGGTGATTGCCGGGCGTATGGCAAAATCACGCAACGAAATCAGCCATTGGCCTGAATATGATTACGTTCTGGTCAATGATGATCTGGATGAAACAGAACAAGACTTGAAAAACATCATCACATCTGAGCGTATGCGCCTTTCCCAACAACCTGGCTTGGTTGACCGAGTGCGCCGCTTGAACAGTGAGTTTGAGGATCGATTATGACGCTTTACCATTTAAATGCCAAAACACCGCAAGTTGATCCTTCTGCTTGGGTCGCGCCAGATGCCAATGTCATTGGGAACGTGATCCTCGAGCGCAAAACATCGGTTTGGTTCGGTACAACTTTGCGCGGTGACAACGAATTGATCAAGATTGGGGCTGGCAGCAATATTCAAGAAAATGTTGTCATCCATACTGATATTGGGTACCCGCTGCAGGTTGGAGAAAATTGCACAATTGGCCATAAGGTGATCCTTCATGGATGTGAAATTGCCGATACCTCACTGATTGGAATGGGCGCAATTGTCTTAAATGGGGCAAAAATTGGAAAAAACTGTTTGATCGGGGCGGGGGCGTTGATCACAGAAAATAAAGTCATTCCAGATGGATCATTGGTTGTGGGCAGTCCTGGACGGGTCGTGCGTGCGCTCAGCGCGAAAGAGACTCAAGGTCTGGCGGCAAGCGCGCTGCATTACCAAGAGAATGCAGCGCAGTTTCGCGATCAGTTGGAGGAGCAGGTTATTTTATGAAAAACCATCCGCGCAATTTGATGCGGCCTATTGGCCTGCCGAGCAGTGCCAGCCGACCTGTGGTTACCCCTTTATCCCCATCGGTTGTGTACGCGTCTGAGGGGCCCGATATGCTGGATGCTCAATATGAGGGAAGGCTGCAGGGGTATACCTATGCGCGTGAGGGGCATCCTAACGCAGAGGCGCTGGCTCGCCTCATCGATGATCTAGAGGGCGCGCATCATGGAATTGTGTTGGGGTCTGGAATGGCTGCGGTCAGCGCGGCCCTTTTGGGGGTGCTCGAGGCGGGTGATCATATCATCGGGTCAGACCAGCTTTATGGTCGTTCGCTGCGCCTTTTGAAAGAGGATTTGCCCAGATTGGGGATTGACACGAGCTTGGTTGACACCACGCAAGCGGAATGCGTGGCAGCGGCGCGGCGCCCCAATACGAAAATGGTCTTGATTGAGGCGGTGTCAAACCCGACATTGCGCGTTGCTGATCTGACTGGTATTGCCGCCTGGGCGGCAGAGAAGCAGGTGATACTGGCAGTCGATAATACCTTTACAACGCCAAAAGCCATCCGGCCTTTTGACTTTGGTGCGGATATTGTGATCCATTCAGTAACAAAATTATTGGCGGGGCATTCCGATGTCACTCTGGGCTATGTGGCCGCAAAAGATCAGGGTTTACGAGACAAAATTTATACATTCTCGGTAACCACCGGGATGACAGCCAGCCCATTTGATTGCTGGCTTGCCGAAAGGGGATTGCTGACCTTTCCTTTGCGCTTTGACAAAACGCAAGCCACAGCAAGCGCTTTGGCCAAGATGCTTGCGCAACATAAAGCCGTGGCGCGGGTGCTGTATCCAGGCCAAGCCAGCCACCCTGATTTCACCCGGGCACAGACCATTTTGGGGCAAAACGGGTGCAATATGGTGAGTTTTGAGTTGGCCAGTCAGACACGAGAAGCTGCCGAGCGTTTTACTAAAGCTGCCGATCAGATAGCCTTTGCCCCCACATTGGGGGATGTGGGCACCACGCTCAGCCATCCTGTCAGTTCATCGCATCGGGTGTTGACGGGGCCTGAACAGCAAAAGCTGGGCATTTCGGAGGGCTTTTTTCGCGTTTCGGTTGGTTTGGAAGATGAGATTGCCCTGCTGAATGTCTTCGAACATGCGCTTGCGTCTGTGTAATTATGCCCTGCTCGGGCATTCAAAAAGCCGCGAGCGATGTATTGCTTTTATCGTCATCCTATAGCTTAACGATATAGGCGTTCAAAGCATCCCGTTTTATGGGGGTTCAAAAAGGTGACATGATGGCAGAGGTAAATATTGCGTCCATCCTGCAGGGCATCCCCCTTGCCGCGCTAGCTATAGATGCCAAGCAGCGCGTCTCGATGATGAACGCAGAGGCGGTGTCTCTCTTGGGGGAGGGGTTGTTGGATCGGCACTATATTGCAGTGCTGCGACAGCCCGCTCTGCTCGAAGCGGTAGAGGCTGCATTGACAACGCGTAATACGCAGATCAGCCAGTTCATCGTGAATGAAAGCACTCAAGATGCGCTTTATAAAGTGTCCTGCGCGCCCATTGACGAAAATCTGACATTGCTATGTTTTGAAGACCAATCGGATAGAGAGCATGTCAGCCAAATGCGGCGCGATTTTGTTGCCAATGTGAGCCACGAGTTGAAAACACCCCTCACCGCGCTGTTAGGCTTTATTGAAACCCTGAACACGTCAGCACGCTCGGATGCCTCAGCGCGCGCGCGATTTCTTGAAATTATGGAGCGCGAAGCGCAGCGCATGAACCGCTTGGTCTCCGATCTGCTATCCCTGTCACAGGTTGAGGCGGTTGAACGCATGCGCCCGAATGAGGTGGTTGACGTGTCGCGCTTGCTGCAGGAGACCGTAACAACATTGGCGCCCGTTGCCGAAGCGCGCGGGGTACGCTTGCACGTGGTCAACGCGGATCGCTTGGTCAAATTGGCGGGGGATAAAGATCAGTTGAGGCAAGTTTTTATCAACCTTATTGAAAATGCGATCAAATATGGTGGGCCGAATAATGAGGTAAGCGTTACCTTGTCGGATATCAGCTATCAGACCCGTCTTGGATGCGAGGGTATCGCTATAAGCGTGGTGGATAAGGGCCCCGGCATTGATGCGCTTGATATACCGCGCTTAACCGAGAGGTTTTACCGTATCGACAGCCATAGAAGCCGCGAAATGGGCGGAACCGGTTTGGGTTTGGCGATTGTAAAGCATATTGTCAGCCGCCATCGTGGGGTTTTGAAAATTGACAGTGCTGTTGGCAAAGGCAGTGAATTTAAAATTATTTTGCCAATCTAGACGGTGCCAGGCTTTCCAAAGTTTGGTCAAGCTTCTTAAAATTGGGGTTTGGCGGAAATTTTTTGAAAAAATATAAAGCCGTCATATAGCTGTTACAAAACTGTCGCAAAAGCATCGCAAAACAGAGGTAGCACAGCAAGAGCCGAACAAGATGCAAA
>Ga0182093_1230644_pt1 | contig 11122 bp, 5 predicted proteins | sample 041ome_21_FD_127776 | JGI IMG/M metagenome (GOLD analysis project Ga0182093, IMG submission 127776) | Metatranscriptome of coastal salt marsh microbial communities from the Groves Creek Marsh, Georgia, USA - 041411BS metaT (Metagenome... | ecosystem: Environmental > Aquatic > Marine > Intertidal...
AATCCGCAAGTACCAAAAGTCCACGGAATTGCTCATCAGAAAGTTGCCGTTCCAAAGATTGGTCAGAGAAATCGCCCAAGATTTCAAGACTGACTTGCGATTCCAATCCTCCGCGGTCTTGGCCTTGCAAGAAGCGTCCGAAGCGTACTTGGTTGGCTTGTTCGAAGACACCAACTTGTGCGCGATCCACGCCAAGAGAGTCACCATCATGCCGAAGGATGTCCAATTGGCGAGAAGAATCAGAGGTGAACGTGCGTAAGTTATTAACTAACGCTGTGCCTTTGAAACAACCATCAAACAAACAAATTGAAGATTCTTATCTTCACCATAAGTACACAATAAAGTGCCTCGTTGCGCTATATAAGATTAATCATTATTCACACTTAACGCCTTCTTATCGTTTTCAAAATTCAAATTCAAGAGAGAGTACCACATAATTTTAGTATCCCCTTTCTTCTTCCTAAATCAGTACACCTCTCGAACGAGGAAAGTATAAAAGTAGTAATTTTCTTCGAAGACTAATAAAGCCGTACAACAAATCACTACTGATAATGTATAATACTACTATTACAATTCGTTTGCAATTCTAACGGGGACTATGTTATAATTCTATTTCCATCTCCCCCAAATGTTATCTAGAGTGTGCGTTTTACCGGCTTTCAACCAAGCGCTGATTTCTTTGCGCAAATAGTCGCGGTTTCGCGCCAACTCTCGCGCCAACTTTTCCTTTGTGCACACGCCTTTTTTCTTCAACTCGTACAGTAAGTTTTGAACTCTCGGTTGACTTCTACCTTCAATTCGCGAACACAGAATTGGCTTAGCCGCGTACTTGTCTTTGATCTCCGCGAAACACTGGAAGACATTTCCGAGAAGCAACGCCGTCGCAAACGGACCGACTGCTTTCTCGAGTTCAGTCACGTTCATCGCTTTCAGAGGTAACTCCCAAAGGTGCGGTCCAAACCGAGGTGCTACCCAACACACGACTTGATCGCGATTTGGCGCGTATCTCGGTATCGGGTCGTCTAATACTCTATCCATGCCTTCTAATAAACACTCACTTTGCAACAACCAACTCGGTTCAACTGTCGTCGCACCAACCACATACGGTCGCTTCTGCGTTTGGATTAAGTCGTTGTAGACAATGAACTCAGACGCAGTTTTGTGCAACGCGGAGGATGGGTGCAAGAAAACTGGTCTGTTGTCATCGAGACCACCGTTGCTCGAAGAATCAAACGCCGGCTTGTATCGCAACGCTTTCGTGCTTCGCGACATCGAGTCCAGATTTTCGCCTCTGATTTCTGCATCTCGAGCATACTGTTCGAGCTCTTTCTGTTTCGAACGTCGAGCGACTTGATCGATCCATCCGCAACACAAAGCCTTTCGTAGCGCTTTATCTAAATCCGAATTCGGTTTAATAACAATCTTGCTAACACTGACTTTCTCAGCGACTTCATCCTCTTCAATCAAACCTATTCGAGATAATACCCGGAACAACTGTTTGCGTAAATCTGACATTTCACGCATAGTGCGTTCATGCAAACGATTTTCTTGGCAAAACACGTGCGCTTTCGATGGACCATTTGCCTCTACAAACTGGTTGTACGCCAACAAGCACTGCGCAACTGTCAAGGCGTCTGAGTTCACGTGATGAAACTTGACGTGCGGCGGCGGCGCGTTCGATTTTTTCCCTTCTTTCATCTCCTTTTCTTCGTCGTCGTCGTCGTTTCTATCGTTTCTATCTTCGCTATCGTTTGCTTCGACGTGTTTTAAAAACGGTGAATCCATACCGAGACCGGCGCACACCGCTATCGCGTAAATCAAACAGTTTTTTACGCCCGATACAGAAGCGGCTATTAGCATTCTTGCTTGTCTCGGACTGACTGGAATTTGTGCCATTCCTCGACCAATATCCGAAAGCTCGCCTATTTGGTTAGTTGCTCCTAGAATTTCCAGAGTACGCGTAGCCAGTCGAACTTGCTCGAAATCCGGCGGCGTGATGAATGGGAAATTCAACACTTTGTCGATGCCTAAATAGCGCATGCTCAAAACGACTCCATCGACCGGTGCAGTCGTTATTGCCGGGGCAGCAAACTCGTTCAAATCGTTTACGTAGTGCGAAGACGAAAACAGGCGATAGCAGTGTCCAGGCGCAGTTCTTCCAGCACGACCAGCGCGCTGTTCAGCCGATGCTTTTGAAATCCATCCAACTTCGAATCGAGACATGCCAGAAGTTTTTTCGTACTTTCTCTCCTTTTGACGTCCAGCATCGACGACATATCGAACTCCAGGGATTGTAAGCGATGTTTCGGCTACGTTTGTGGATACTATGACGTTTCTTTTATACCCTTTTGGTGTTTTCGCAAACACGCGCGCTTGCGCTTGAGGCGGAAGCATGGCATACAAAGGTAAAACGTTCAACGGCCCAGGACCATCATCGTCATTTTCACGATTGTTACTCTCATCAGTACCTCCTTCTTCTTTCTTTTTGCCATCGGTATTATCATCAGTGATGACTTTGAAGTTGGCAGTCGGTGCGTATTTTCGTGCCCAATCTGCCTCGGCTATTTTTGTCTCTTCTTCGGTCAGCGCGTCGCCCATTACGACAACTTCATCTTCCTCGGAAATATCTGAGCGGTCATCGTCGTCGTCGTCAAAGTCATCTTTGAACGTGTCTTCGTTGAAATCATTCAAAACTTCTCCAGCAGCATCGGCGGCATCTACATCATACGCATCACCTATCGCATCGTCCTCTTCTTCCTACTCTTCTTCTTCTTCTTCTTCCTCTTCCTCTTCCTCTTCCTCTTCACCATCATCATCATCTTGATTGTCGTTGTCCTCGTCTCCTTGCTCCGACGTTATCCTATGTGCCGTCTGTTTCTTCTTCTTCTTTACTTTTTTCTTCAAGGGATAATTCCCTCTTAACCGTTTGCAAAAGTCTTCGACTTCTTTCTGACCGGTCAAAAACACGAGAACATCTCCCGGAGGTAGTTTGCGGTGAATCGCGAGCGTTTTACGCAACGCTTCGGAGACGTAATCTACCATTTCCGTTCTTCGCGAGAAATGTATCGTCACGGGAAACTGTCTCGCCGCAACGTTCATAACAACCGGTGGTATTGGACACAATTTTTTATTCTTCACAAACTCTTCGACGCGCAGAGTCGCAGACATGACGACAAGACGTAAAGGCGTGATGACGTTTTTATTATTCTTCTCTTTCGTCAGAGCCGCCCGTAAAGGCACAATTCTCGACAGTAAACCCAGCAAAATATCCGTGTTTACCGATCTCTCGTGCGCTTCGTCGACTATGACGACTGAATACTTGCGCAACAACAAATCTGCTTGAATTTCTCGAAGTAAAATACCATCGGTACAGAATTTAATCCGAGGCGTATCGCCGACGCGTTTATCGTGACGGACTTGGTACCCGACATCACCTCCTAATTTCACGTTCAATTCTTCGGCTATTCTTTTCGCTGTCGACGTCACGGCTACTCGTCTCGGTTGTGTCACGCATACGGCTCCCGGATGGTCCACACAACCTGGATCTCCATACCCGGCTTCGTATAGGAATTGCGGAACCTGTGTCGTTTTACCGCATCCGGTTTGTCCGCAAATCACACTTATTGGATTTGTATTAATCGCGTTCATAATCTCGTGCTCTTCGCCTAAAATGGGCAACTGAAGGCGTCCTTCTTGTATTTTTTCATCTCTTTCTACGGGAACGGCGTACGCGCTGCCGAAGAAGACTTCGTGATATTCTGATTTCTGCTGCGGTTGCAGCGCAAGTTCGTCGGCGGCGTCTTCTTTCAGCTTGTATTTTTCTCTCAAAGCTGAAACTAACGCTCGCGTGGCTCCATCGAGCGTTTGTACGCCAATCTTAGACCGTTCGATGATGTCCACATCACCTAGTGCTTCTAAATCTACCTTTTCTTGTTCAGTTAACTCCTTCGATGGCTCTTCTTCTTCCTTCGCTTTTGCGCGGTCTTCCTCTCGCGCCTCGTCCTCCTCTTCCTCGGAAGACTCCGCCGCGTCTTTCTCGTTGGCAGTTTTCGCCCGTTTCGCCAATCTCTCCTGCTCTTCTCTCTGCCCGGGTAAATAACTCGATATCCCCATTCGCTCTGCTTTCATTTGTTTCGTCAGTTTCTCTTTCCTCGTCTCTTTGTTTCCAAGCGTCGAGGACTTCTCAAAGTAATACATCTCCTCCTCTTTGAGAGTGTTTTTCTTCAACGACTCGAGCACGGCTTCCCTTCCCGCGCGTTTCCTCTTGTCCTCTTCCACCTTCAAAAGTTTCCGCTTTTGCGATTTCGAGAGTTTCTTTTCCGGAAGAGGTGGAGGTTCTTTGGATGTCGTCGACTTCTTCTTCTTCGCGTGGAGTAACACGACAGTTCCGGAAAGTTCCTCCGAAAGCATCGTTTCTTCTCCGTCTTCTTCTTTGTGCTTCTTTGTCTTCTTTGTCTTCTTCTTCTTTGTCTTCTTCTCGACGTCTCTTTCTCTTCCTCCTCCAGTAGCCATCGACATCATCATCGTCTATAAGTCATCGTCGATGATGATTTATCATCAGTGAATATCCGCTTTTGCGAGTGATGTGTAATGCAGAATTTTGGTCTCAAAACGTCACTTTTCCCTTTCGCCGCCACCCGCACGTTCGTTGGAAAATTCAGCGTTACACACAAACCCGCAGAGTGCACACGACACGATGATGCAATCTTTCGCCGTCTGTTTTCGACCAATGTGTGAACAGAGAGCGCACTCCAATCGCTTCGCGTCCTCGTCTTCGTTTTCATCACCACCACCACCCACTTTGAAAACGACGACGACGATTCAGACGACGAGAAACGGGAGGAGGAAAAAACAAACGCGAGAGAGAACACTTTTGATGAACAGCTTGGGAACATCTTCAGAAGATATCAAAGAAACCATGGCTGAAGAAATCTCTCAAAAGATTAACGAGGAAATCGCAGACGCGAGGGGTGCGTTAATCCAAGTCGGCGCCGTCGTCGCCGCGCACGGTTTGAAAGGCGAAGTCAGAGTTTTACCTCTGACGGACTTTATCGAGGAACGTTTTATGAACCCGGGGGTGGAGTTGTACGTGGAAAATGTTGCGCAAGGAAGATCGTCGAAAAACGACGGATACGATCGACCCATAGCGGAGGGGAAGTTCATGCGCATCGCCAACGGACGATGGGTGACGAGTAAAGGAAGAACAGAACCGATTGTAAAGTTTAAAGGATGCTCGGACCGCACGACGGCGGAGGCGATGATTGGAAGACGCATATACATCGGGGCAGAAAGTCGAGCGGAAATCGAGGAAGAGGATGCGTTCTACTGCCAAGACTTGGAGGGTTTAACGGTGATTATGCACGAAGGCGAGAGGGAAGTTGTAGGTGTGGTTGAAGACATATATCGCGGCGCCGGCGAGAAGGATTTGATGAAGGTGCTCATGCAACCAGAGATGGAAACGAAGACGAATAAAAACGGAGAAGTCGAAATCGACGTCGTGGAGTATTACGTGTATATACCGTTCGTGAAAGATATCGTGCCTGTTGTAGATGTCGACCAAGGGCTGATTGAAATCACCCCTCCTCCTGGCTTGCTTGATTTGAAACAAAAAGTAGGGAAGAAGAAGAATAAAATATAAATATACGAGTACTAACTGCTTGCATACACTACCACTATAATCTCTAAATATCGCTCTAAATACATACACAAAAATCATTAACTTGCACAGAAATATATAACTACTGATAGTCGGAAGAGATTGAATCTAGCTCGATACTTTTGCCGCTAATTCGGATCGCACTCAGAGACGTCGCGATTGGGCGCTTGTAACTTCGCAAACTCAAACTCGAATACACGACTGAAACTGAACTCAACGCCATCAACGCGGCGGCTGCCCACGGCGGTAATTGAAACATAGTTCTCGAATAGAAAGCACCAGCGGCCCATGGAATGGCGATGATGTTATATCCCAGGGCCCAGATGTAATTCATTTTTATTTTTCGAAACGTTTCTCGAGCAATATCCAAACTCACCGCGACATCTTCTAAATCGCTCTTCATCAATACAAAATCAGCCGCCTCAATGGCAACTTCTGTGCCGCAACCTATCGCTATTCCAACATCCGCCGAAGCTAACGCTGGAGCATCATTGATACCATCTCCAACCATTGCTATGACAGCGTCAGGATTGGTATTCTTCATTTCGGCAATCTTTTCGGCCTTATCTTTCGGGGACATTCGAGCGTAAACGTTCTGAATGCCGCATTCGCTCGCGATTGCTTTCGCGGTTTCGATGTTATCTCCGGTGACAATCGCGCATTCTATGTGCATTCTAGCTAGCATGGCAACAACACCAGCCGCTTCGGGTTTGATTGGATCTGAAACTGCAAAAACACCTTCCACGGCGTTGTTAATCGAGACGAAAACGACCGTATGCGCCTCGCTTTGGTGTTCCCCTGCGAATTTCCGCGCTTCGTGAGGTATGTTCTCGGCATCACCGACGAGCTTTTCGTTTCCTATGTGCACAGAAATTCCACTTTCCATGACACACCTTAAACCTTCTCCTGGAATAACTTGCGACGAGATAACTTTATCTTTATTTGGTTCGTCGTTGCTTTTTGTCGTTTCATCCGCATACTTCACGAACGAATGCGCAAGCGGGTGTTCGCTATCTTTCTCTGCAACGGCCACTATTTCAGCAAGTTGTTGTTGCGAATAAGTACTACTAAAGACTCTCAACTCCAAGACTTTCGGCTTGCCTTGCGTGAGCGTTCCGGTTTTATCGAACAACACTTTGTTCACTTTTGCCGCGCGTTCCAAACCGTCTGCACCTTTGATCAAAATACCGTTACTTGCACCGACGCCAGTGCCAACCATTACCGCGGTCGGTGTTGCTAGCCCTAAAGCGCACGGGCACGCAGTCACGAGGACAGAGATACCAAAGAGCATGGCAAAGATAAATCTTGATTCGTTTTCGGGAAGCCAGCTTTCTGGGTATTTATTTTGCGCGCCAGCGTAATACCACATAAAGAACGTGAAAGCGGACACGATGATCACGAACGGAACAAAGACATTCGAGATGGAATCCGCCGCCGCTTGAATCGGTGCTTTTGCAAGCTGTGCGTTTTCAACGAGCGTTACGATTTGAAACAACGACGTCTCTGAGCCGATCTTATCCGCGCGCATGAGAAACGCCGCTCCTGCGTTGAGCGTACCTCCAGTGATGGTATCTTTTCCGCATTTCTTTATCGGCATGCTTTCTCCCGATAACATCGACTCGTCCACGTAGGCCAACTCGGAATCTAATAAAACGCCATCTGCGGCGATGCGAGCTCCAGGCATTACTTTCAATATATCGCCCCTGTGGATTAACGTTGCAGAAATGACTTTCTCGGAGTACGACGTTCCATCTTTGTTCAAAGTCAATAAGATAGTTTCCGAAGGCACGAGTTGGAGTAGTTTAGTAACCGCATCTGAAGTTTTCTTCTTCGCCGAGGACTCTAAATACTTTCCGAGCAAAATAAACGTAATGAGCATCGAGCTCGTATCGAAAAACGTTTTCCCGTAGTTGTGCCCAATCGTAATGCAATGAAATATCGTAAACACCGAGGCAAAATACGCCACATTTGTCGCCATGGCGACTAACACGTCCATGTTTGCGCTGCCGTGTCGGAGCGATTTGTACGCTCCGGTATAAAACCGTCGTCCAACGACGAATTGCACGGGAGTCGCTAAAGCCCACTGCATGTACGTCGATATTTTCACGTCGAGAATCTGCGTCTTGATGAAATTTTTAAGCAAATCGGCGTGAGTAAACGCAATGTTGATTAAAATTATGGGCACCGTATACATCAACGCCGAAATCAACAAAGACCAGTACTCCTCGGCTTCCGATTTCCGCTTCTTCGACCCGCCTTCTTTACCATCGCCGACGAATAACAAATTACACTCAAACCCACAATCTTCGACGGCACTTATAATCGTTCTCGGTCCAGTCGCGGTTGAATCGAAAGAAACTTTTGCCGACCCTCGAGGCAACAACGCGACCGAAGCGCTCAAGACGCCCGGCGTATCGTTCAAGGCGTGTTCAACTGCCGACGTGCACGCCGAACAAGTCATTCCCTCTACGGATAGAAATATGTTCGCGATCGACGTCTCTTTCTCTACTTCGGCTTCAAAACCGACGTCTTCTAAGGAGGACACTAAAAGCGCCTCAAAGTCGGAGATATTTTGTTTGAGTGAACTCGCGAACTCAACGACGGCTCGTCCGGTTGTTAAACTCACCGCCGCTTTCTCGACCCCGTGTATAGAACTCAAAACACCTTCGACGGTTCCAGAACACGCTGAACACGTCATTCCTCTCACGTGTAACCGAATGATCTGTTGTAGTCTTCTCGTAACTGTTGTTCTTGTCGTTGGATTCATCATCGATGATGGTCCATCAGCCAATCGTTTTTCTTCAACTTCTGTTTCATCATCTTCGTTCGATGATGACGATGACGCGGGAAAAGAAACCAACGGGATGTTCTCAACCATCGTCAGAGCCGGTTGCTTGCTCCCGAAGCCTCCTCCTCCTCCTCGCTTCTTCATCTCCTCTCAATTACTACAAGCGCAATTTTTTTAAAAGGCAACTTTTTTTTCCAACCATCTCCTGCCCGTCCTCCTATTTCGCCTGTGACCTCCTCCGACCTAAAAATGCAAAAAAAAATGTTTCCTCTTTCATCTTTCCTCAAAAATTTTTTAACACGCCAAAAAAGCGAACAGAGGCAAAACCAACAATGGGGACGAATAGTAATAATAATAATAATACTAATAATAATAGAAATAGTAACACTTTTAGCAGAAAGAAGGGATTGATACACGGGTACCTGTTACTGTACAACTTGATACAATCGCTCGGATGGACCGCAGTTTTAGCGAGCGCACTCAGAGCAGTTTTGTTGCCCGCCTCATCAAATTTTGGACGCACCACCAATTGGCAGGAGAGATTGACGACGGTGTACGACCACTCGTCGATGTTCGTCAAACCGTTCCAGATTTTATCTCTGATGGAAACTTTGCACGCTGTATTTGGTTTTGTTCGATCGCCGGTACTTCCGAGCGTCTTGCAATGGATGGGTAGGACGCACGTTTTAATGTGCGTGACCGATTCTGTTATGCCCTTGCAAAAAACAACCGCCGCGGGAGTGTTGATTTTATGTTGGGCTATAACTGAGTGCGTGAGGTACCCGTGCTATGCGTTGGGGATTTTGAATGCCACTCCAAAGTGGTTGCTCTATTTACGGTACACGCTTTTCATTCCGTTGTATCCTTTAGGGGCAGCCTCGGAAATGAAACTGATGTACGATTCCATCGGTTTCGTCAAACGCGTGGAGATGTATTACGTGCACATGCCAAACGTTTTAAACTTTGCGTTTGATTATTCGTGGTTCTTGTATCTCGTGTTGGTGGTGTATCCGTTCATGTTCGCGCAACTGTATTTTTACATGTTCCATCAGAGACGACGGAAGTTAAAGACGAAGAAAGCGTGATATAAGCGCACATTTTTTTAGCGTTGTCTTTACTTATAGAACAACACCTCTATATCTTACAATCTTTCGAACACTACACATCTATCTATCTATCTATCTATCTATCTATACTTTTGCCTCCATTTCTATCGTCCTCCCGCTCTGTTAGAACGTTTCAACATTCGAAGCTTTTGCGTAATTCGATCCTTAACCGATCCTTTCTTTCGTTTTTTCGTCTCTTTGTACTCGCGGACTTCCTCCTCTTGAAGTCGCGTCGCTAACCTTTCTTGCTCTAGGATTTGTTCCGCATTTTCCTCACAAATCCCCATTTCCGCTCTCGTTCCGGCAATAGCGAGCATTTCTTCGTTGTGGTCTCGAACTTCTTGCGCGACGACCGTTTTCGCCGCTCTTTCGACGGCAAGAGCTGATACGTTCTGCCTCTTCGGAGGAGGCTGGTACGCTCGTCTCCTTCGCCGGTGCGCTCTCTCGAGAAGTTCGTTGATGTTCGAAGATTGACGCAAGGCGTTTTCGCCTTGTAAATTGGGCATCAATCCCGATTGGACGATTGAATTTTCTTCTCCTTCCTCCTCTTCCTCTTCTTCTTTGCAATTCTCATTACCGCTTGCAACTTGTTTCAACTGTTTTCTCTTTTCGAGTGGTATTAAATTCAACGCGTCGCAGCGCTCGATGATATCAACAATCTTCTTTTTCACCTCACCAAGTTTGTTGATACATCTTGCCCGTTCGTCCTGTAACGAGTGATTGGTGAAACGACCAAGAAAGGCCAAGTGAGACGAAAACTTCGGCAATAGTTGTAGCCGAGCGGAAACGTAAAATCCTCTCAAGTCTTCCAAGACAGCCGCGTTGTCTTCTGTTTCGCACAAGTAAATTCCGTTATCATTATCGTCGGCGTTATTGTGGTCATAATTTTTATCATTATTCTCGTTCTTCTTCTTTGGAGTCGAAGCGTCGTCATTTTTATGTCCATCGAGGTTTGCGTGCTCTTCGTCTTCTACGTCTTCCCACTCTGTTTCTTCGTCTTCGTCGTTTTCAAGTATATTGTTTCCTTTCCCGGTCGATGCACCGAATAAGATTTCAAAGCACGCCTTGGCACCAAAGACAACCTCGTGAGAATCCTCCACGAGCGACGGTACGTCATTTTTCACCTCTTCCCATTTTTGTAACAAGCGCTCTTGCACCTCCCGTTCTCTTCGCGCTTCTTCCTCCTTTGCCTTCTTCGCCTTCACTTCGGGAGCCTCGTCGCCGAGATTTTCCGTCACAAATCTCTTCGCAATTTCAATCTGTGGGAACTGCGCCCCGAATTTAACACCCCATTTTTCTAACGTTTCGTATCCAATCTGGCGAAGCGTCTCTTTCTTCGCCTTGTCGTTCCCCGGTAAGTTGGTTTCGCTCAACATGGCGCTTCGTTTCGCTCCGTTCCTGCCGCACGTCCCTACGCCCAAACCGAACCGAAGGAACTCGTTCAGTCTTTCCATGGTGAGTTCTCGAAACAGTTTCGATTGTACGCTCAGTTTCCGTATAATCCCGCACGTTTTCATTCTCGTCTCGATGTTTCTCTTATCTCGTAAATACGTCTCAAACATCAAGTCGTGC
>Ga0182093_1082821_pt1 | contig 11103 bp, 6 predicted proteins | sample 041ome_21_FD_127776 | JGI IMG/M metagenome (GOLD analysis project Ga0182093, IMG submission 127776) | Metatranscriptome of coastal salt marsh microbial communities from the Groves Creek Marsh, Georgia, USA - 041411BS metaT (Metagenome... | ecosystem: Environmental > Aquatic > Marine > Intertidal...
CTTCGAAGACGAACAAACTCAATGTAATTCTTTCCTCATAAAAAATCCCAGACAGACAGCGGCGGTTAAAGATGACCTCAAAATCCTTGAATGGTTCTTTCCCTCTCTCCTCCGCGATATTCTGGTACGTCATCGCCGGCGGTTTTCACGAGCTCGCGCACGTTCTTTCGATGATGATGTCGATGATGATGAACAAAGATGGCGCTTTTTTCTCGTATCCAAATTCAGTTAAAGCGCTGAAATCATTTTCATCGTTCGCGTTGAAGAGTGCACTCGGGAGAAGCGCGGACCTGCGCCAGCTCTTTCCGAACGATGAGAAAGACGACGGCGGCTTCCTTCTCTTCTTCGAGCGTTCGGTGGCGATTTCTCGCGCAGTCGCGGTGTTTGCGAGCGCGATTTTGTTCCTGTGGTCTCTCGTTGAATCGAGGGAAAAACAGAACACCAACGAGAACAGGAGGGCGAAAACGTTCGCGTTCGCGGCGACGCTGTTCGACGCGATTTGTTCAGACGTTTTGTTTTCTCACGTGGGCAGTTTTAGAGAGATTAGAAAAATGTCCTCCTCTTATTCTTCTTCGGTCGTGTACTGCGGGAACTTTGGGATTGTTCTGTTAAACGCGGCGTGGTGCTCGCAAAACGGCGAGCGAGCGTACGATTTGCTCGAGAAGATGGTCAACGTGACGATGATGAGAGGCGCGCAATCGGGAGGGATCGTGACGTTTGAAGAAGAGAAAGGAGAAGGGAACATGCGAGGGGTGAGAAGTCGAGTGGTGAACATGAAGAGAACAGATTTGAGCAAGCTTTTGCGTTCGAAGACGGAACGGGAGAGTAAAGGGAAGATGAAGCTGGCGGAGAAGAAAGCGCAGACGCGTATTTTTTGCGGGCACACGCGGTTCGCGACGACGAGTAAAGCGACGTTTGATGGAACGCATCCGCATCAGTGGAGTCCAAAACAAGATTTGTTAGTGTACGGTTTGAAACAGACGAAGTCGGGATCGACGCGCGTATCGGTTGAGAATTTCATCACGCATAACGGAGACTTCGATGCGTTTCAAGTGAACCGCAAGTGGAACGATCAAGGAAGCATGAATTTGTGGTTAGAATCGGTTTTGAAATTTAAACCGCCGTCGGTTGTTGACTCTGCTTCAATCGCTGGTGTGGTCGATTTAATCAGAGCGCAAGGATGTTTCGCGTTAGCGGCGAGATTTAGCGCTTGTTTTATGCTGAAAACCAGCGATGTCTTCCCTGACGCGCCGATGCCGACGTTGGCGCAGTTTGAAGACATCGGTAAGCATTTTGAGAAAGTTTTAGACGAAACACTCATAGCAAGTAACGGTCAAAGCACCGTCCAAGAGATTGGATTTAGTCTAGCGATGCGCGAAAAGCTCACGAAGGAAATCATCGAGGAGTTTGAAAAAGGCATGAACAAAGACGCGCTGAAATGTTTGGATAATTATCTCGACGAAGAAATGGGTGCACCGAGTCGAGAGTTTGTGCGATTTACCGTGAACGCGTTCTTCGATAACGATTCTTTGTTCACGATGAAATACTTTTTGACGCACGCAAAAGGGAGTTTTGGATTAATGGTCACGTGTTCGTTGGACGCGCACAGGCAGTTGTGCGTCGCGGCGAGAGGGCAAACAATAAGCGTCGCCTTTTATCCAAAGAAAGGTTTAATTTGTTACGGAAGTGAACAAGCTGCGGTGAAAGCTGGGTTGTCCGTGGAAACGCCCAACGGAGATATTTTAGCCAGCGTACACGGCGGAGAATACGGCGACGATAACGCCGCCATTCGTCTCGATTTGGACGATTTGAACGGAGAAATTTGTTTACTCGATTGGGGAGCAGATCGCATTCCAGCCGTGTCCTATCCCAACTCTCACTTGGAGCAGTATCCTTTGATGGGTGGCTCAGTCAACGCAATATTAGCCAAGGAAGGCGAGATGAGAGTTGAAGAGCCCATGACCGCGTTGAGGAAACAAAAGAGCACGGAAAATATCGCGCCGTCGTCGCCGAGGCGCGGTAAGGGAGTATCGGTCGATAAAAAGCTCTTCCATCGCATGACGCGTTTAGAAGGCAACGAACTCATTAAAATGTTACCGAAAGAAAGTGACGATCCTGTTTTGACGGATATTGCAGACATCCCGAGGATTTTGAAAAACATTCAAGACGATTGGAGGAACAAACCTCAAGGATCGATGTCGCTCAATCGATTGACGGCTTGGAATTTAGCGAGGTGTTTGAAAAAACGTCTCGCGAGACGCGTGAACAGAACGATCAAGTCAGAAGGCTCTATCGACGTCGTGGTAACGGGTTGTGAGGTCTCTCTCTGGTTGGCCGAGCAGTTTGCGTCTGATTTACAAACCGCGTTTCCGCGTTTGCGCGTCAAAGCTATTTCTTCGAACAAAATTCTTGGTTTATGGGGTCAGGATTTACCGGTCCCGTCGGTTGGTTTTACAAACTCCAAGAAAACGGACGATTTTACGGACGCCATCGTCATCATCGTCTCACACTCGGGAGGCACGTTTGCGCCGCTGGCGACTTCAAATCTTTTAGTGAGTTCCACAAACTCTATTTTCGTCGTCGCCAGCGAATGGGACACGCAAATTGGGAAACAACTTCGAGCGATGAAATCCGAAGGGGAGTTTGACAGCAGGATATTCACCACGGACGTCGGCGTTCGTCCGGCGGAGCCGTGCTCCATTTCAGTAGCCGCGACGCAACAGCTACTGACGCAAATTTTCTTGCACATGTCCTTAGTCATCCTTGATAACGCAGATTTTCGTAAATATACCAACGCGTTTGTGACCAAACACGATTTATCAGAACTCGAGAAGTGTAACCAGATGAACATCGCCGCGTTGGAGGAGATTGTTGGCTATTCCGCGTCGCCGAAGAAGGAAAAACTGAAATCGGCAAAGGAAGACGAGTTGAGAAAACAAGGCGACGATTGGGCCGACCACGTGTTGGAAGGCGTGAAAGGTTGGATAATGAGTTTTGTCTACATCGTAGGGACGGTGACGGCGGGATATCCGCTCATCACCGGCGTCGCCGTTTTGTGCGGGCTCGCGACGACGTGGGCGTTCTACATCACTCGGTTCTTCGACGCGCTGATTTATGCGTTCTTGCCGCAAATATCCATAACCATCATACGATTGATACAGGGGAGAAATCTCTTGCATCGAATGACGGCGCGAACGATCGTCATCGGCGACATCCCCTGGGTGAGTCAGTGCGCGGATGCGTTCTTATCGAAAATTTTCGCGTGCTCCTACTCTGCTGCAGGCATTACGGTTTTAAGCGGGAACACAAACGACCATCTCGTCCACAGACACACGCACAGAGTCGTGCGCGGTGCTTTATTAATCGTCGGTCGACCGGACGGTCGACTCTCCGGGCTCACGAGCGCCGAAGCGACGACGTCCTTATCGCTATCGCAAGCGTCGAGCATTCAAAGCATCGGCGGTACGTGCGAATCAATCACCATCGGCCATTCTCCGTACAAGCTCCCGCTATCGAAAAACGCCATCTTCTTGAGTAGACACCGCCCAAAATATTTGTGCGAGAAATACTACGAAGAGCGAACGGAGAACAATCTGGACGGCAAGAGCGCCGGTGCTTTGCTAGGAATTTACTCGTCCTACCACGAAGAGCACACGGAATTGAGCGTGCACAAACTCAACAACAGAAACGCCGTTGCGCTCCTCACGAACGCGTGCAAGTACGCGGAGGAACAACGCGCGCACATTTTGACAGTCTTCAAAGAACTCGACACTAACCAAGATGGACGACTTAGCTTGAGCGAATTCACTTCGGCGTACAAAAAGTTGGACACACTCGCCGCCGCCGCTGGCGAAGAGCACATCGCGTTGACCGACGCTCAAATCGCGAAACTGTTCCGATCGGGCGACAGGGATACGAACGGCACGTTGGACTTTGATGAATTCTCGGAAATCATAAACTTACCAGAAATCTTGATGCTGAAAATCCTCGAAGCGGACCCTCGCAACGCCGAAGGTTTGCTCATGGTTGAGCCTTCGCACGAAGAATATTTCGGGCAAGTGTTGCGAAAATCCGCACCTCCGCAAATCAAACCTTACACGCTCATGGAATCGCAAGAATTTAGCATGAAGCTCTACGAAGCGAGAATCGCATCTCTGCAACGTTTCGTCGCCATGACGGTTTTATTCCACCAGACCGGCACGAGAGTCCAAAGGTTTTGGAGAAAAGTTTCCTTCGGCTACCTCGGCTACCGCACAGACCGAACGCACTCGATCATGCGCATCGCCACCACCGCCTCTCCAGTATCCGGCGCAGAGGTTCGAGACCGACGACACTTCATCGCGCTCGTCACCGCGTTCAACTCCGCGGTGTCTACCATCCGCAGAGTGCACTACGAGTTCGTCGAAGGCGTCAATTTGAATCGCAAGCGCGTGTTAAGAAGAAATAACGATTTTAGCAACAGTACTCACAACAGCGCAGGCGAAAGTGAAGGCGAGGACCTGAGTTACAGAGGCCGCGGCGGTAAGTCCGCCTTCCAAGAGCTCTTGTTGAGACGCGCCGGTAGCGTTTAATCCGATTGTACATCTTCTAACGAACTCTCTCACTCATCTTTATTTTTGGCACACTTTTAAAACTTTCACCTATGACCTCCTCTGTCGCGTTTCCTCCGTCCCACCTTCTTTTCCGCGACGACGTGAACGACTTTTTAAGCGATCATGAACTTTCAGAGGATTCTCCCTCCCCGCTCTGGCGGATTCTCGATTCTGTCGACGTTTTCGAATCGCACATTTTGCCAAAGTTAGACGTCAACGCCTTGAAATTCTTCACCGCGTCGAACCGCGCGTGTAAAAAGCTCGTCCTCGAACGATGTTATGCAAACAACCAATCGAAACGAAAACAGTTAAAACGTAAACTTCGAAAGCCGTTTTGTATCCACGAAATGACCTCAGAGTCGACTTTAGAATACGCGTTCGAGAGAAGACCAAACGAGATGAAGATCGAAGAGTTCGTCTCGCGAATCGGAACCGTCGAGTTGCTCGAATTCGCGAAAGAAACGAAAGGCTGGCGCATGGATTCGCAAACGCCGCGCCTGGCGGCGTGCGCGGGAAACTTACGGGTTTTAAAATACATCGCCGAAAAACAGAGTCACTTACTCGATGAAGGCGCGTTAGTCGCGTGTTCGTTTTACGAGCGGAAGGAGTGTTTACGATTCTTGATGGAGAAGAACGTTCCGGCGGATCGTTTCGCTTTCGGTATCGGCGCGTTTTCGAGACGCTGGAAAGCGATGTTTGACGCCTACGAGAGGATCGTTCAAAATACGACTCTCGATGACGACGATGATTTTTGCGAAAAGAAAAGCGAAAACGAGTCGATTCTCACGACAGAGACGCAGGTAATGGTCGTTCCAGATGGTTCCTTCTGACGTTGTAAATTATATTCGCTGTGTTGTACTCCTACGTGTTGTAACTCTAACTCTTCTAAATCGCTTCTCTTTAACTCTTTTTAAATCAACTCCTCTCCCCTCCGGGCACGATCATGCATATGTTATTCCCGTTCAGCAAAATGCTCTCCAAATTCTTCGTCGTTTCTTTCCCGCTCTCTTGGTTTCGATCGTACTCGATCGCGTCTTCCAGAACGCAATTCACGTACACGTCGAATCCTTTCAAAGTCCCGGTGAATTCTTTGTGTCCGTTTTTCATGATTATCCAGACTTTCTCGTTGACGCATTTGTCCACGAGTTCAGACGGGAGGAGGAGGGAAGGGTTGTTCGGTGCCGCGGATTGTTTCGTCGGTAACGCCATGCTACACTACTACCGAGAGGGAGGTTCACCTATGTGTTCTGCGCGCGTCAAAAGTGTGTCGTCGCATTTAGGGAAATTCGACACAACAAAGCTGCGCTCTCTCCCGCCGGTTTGTTCGAGAATTAACGCACGCGAGACGCACGAAAAGCGATCATGAGGTCGAGTCGAATGCGGCGTTCCGACGAGGACTCCCGCAGCCGCAGCCGGTCGAGAGAGAGAGAGAGAAAGCGACACCATTCAAATCCGCAGAGTCCTTCTCATCGCCAAAATCGTCGGGGAAATCATCGTTCGTCTCGGAGCCGAAGTCGAGAGAGGAAGACGACGACGACGAAGAACAACAACAACAACCGCGGTGGTGGAGGTGTCAGCGAAAACGACGAGGACGAGGACGACGAAAGACGAGGACGAGGACGAGAGAAGGACGAGGACGAGGACAACAAAAACAGGAAGAAGAAGAAGGAAAGGAAAAGGAGAGCGTTTTCGTCAAAGTCACCGACGAGGAACGAGAACGAGAACGAGAAGGAGAAGAGAGAAGACGAGGATGAAAAGGATTCGACGAAGAAAACAACGGACGGCGTTGGTATTCAGTACGGGTATCAACCGCGCGCACCGAACCCGAACGGGAAGCAAAGCGTTCCGAAACATCCGCAGTCCATGGTCGCGGCGAAGCACGTTTCGATCGACGGGAACAACGGCGGGAGCGGTACTGATGGTGGTGGTGGTGGTACTAGTATTACGACGACAAAAGCGACACAAAATAGTGGCACTACTAACGGAGTACCAACAACAACGACAAGGATAGAAGAAATTGCAGCCTACCAAAAGAAGAAGCAACGCGATGCGAGAAGATGGTTGCTCTCGCAGCAGATTTCCGCGTACGAAAACCTATCGGTGCCGAATTCAGATACCGCGAAGAAGCAACGGCAGGTGTACGTTGGGAACATTCCACCAGAAGTGGACGCGGAGACGTTGAACGTGTTCTTATCGTCCACGTTGTCGGCGGCATATCCCGAGGCGTTGGCATCGGGTAAGTATCCGAACGATTCGTTAATCGAGGAGATCAAGATGAGTGTCGATCGCAAGTATTGTTTCGCGACGGTGGTGGATCCAGATATGGCAACGGCGTTGTTTGCCATCAACGGCGTCGATTTGTGCGGGTATACGTTGATGATTGCTCGACCGAGCGGGTGGGTAGATCCGGAAACGATGAAGGAAAAAGCAGACATTGCGTACGAACAGATGAAAATTATACAGGCGGAAGAGAGAGCAGAATTGGGGGAGAATTTGCCGGCGCATTTGGCCGCCGCCAATAACGTCGCCGCCGCATCCGCGCGGAAAGTAGAAGGAGGGGTAGTAGCAGTAGCAGGGAAAGGAGTAGAAGAATCAGTAACAACGGTATACGTCCAATTAAAACATATCGCCACCGAGGAAGACGTAAACGATGACGAGGAATACGAAGATTTAAAGTTGGACGTCGCCGCCGAGTGCGAAAAGTTTTGCTCGCATTCTTCGGGTAGTAGTAGTTCGTTAGCGCTTCCTAGGCGAGGCCCGTTCGTCGGCTCGGCGTTTGCTAAGTTTAGCGATAAAGAGTCCGCTTTGAATGCGAAGGAAGGAATGCACGGTCGAGCGTTTGACGGTAGAATTATAGAAGGTTCGTTCGCGAGCGAAAGCGAGTACGAACAAGCACTCAAGGACGAATGATGATATCGATGTGCTATGTAATCTCTACTAAACGCTACAGATATTATAAATACATAATGACACTATTGGTAATACATTCACACTCTTTGCTTCTTCGTCTTTTCGTCTTCTTCTCGGCGATACCATCGTAAAGTGACGCCTTCTAGGTGTCCTCTTTCCAACTTCTCTCGCAAAGCGTGCTGAATCTCGTTCACTTCTTTCCCGTTGAGCGGGTGACGTTCGCAATGATATCGTAATCGGACGTTTCGAGCGACCGCGTTTGACTCGTCTTTCGGGTCGTACCTATCGATGATGAACGCGTCCGTGAATCCAATTTTTTTATGCACCTTCCACGTCTTGGCCGTTTCCTCCGCGCTCTCCATCGCTACGGCTCTAATTTTTTCCAACAACTCCTTTTCCTCCGGCGTGGTGTCCTTAATCCCATTCGTTTGCTTTTGCAACTGCAAAACTTTCGAAATCTTGACGTAACACTTACCGCAACACCACTTGCCTCGGTACTTCGGGTCGAAATACCTCGACGGAACTTTCCGGTTCAATCGAGTGTACTCCAACGGTTTCCTCTCTTTATCGCATCGATTTGCAAACGCGCACGTGCCATCGTTTGCAAACGCGCACTGCTCTCCATCTGGCGCGAAAAAAGTCACGATACCATTTTCCTCGTCGTCTTTATTCTTATCTTCGCTTTCCTCCGCGCTCGCGCCGACCAATTTTTTCTCGATCGCTAAACTCACGTCCCTGGTAAACCTCTCCTCCTTCCGTTGAAACCTCGAACAACTCCCATCTGACTCTGAAACCTCTTCTTCTCTTTTAAATCTGTGCACGACAGCGTTGCTCACCCGAAACGACCTCGAGTCGTCCAACCCTCTCCAATGTCCGGTCGGCTTATACGACCTTTCTCTCCACTTCTCTTCGTCGAACCGTTCGCACTCGATCAACGCCATCCCAACGTCCGCACCCATATCGTACGCTTTCCACGTATCACCGTACATCGTCCTCGATTCGTCTCCGTCGACAAACGTCCCTCCTTGACCAGGCGCCAGCGCCACCTCGCACACCCCGTTCGGTCGCATCACCCTCTCGTCTTTCGCGGCGAGTAAAAAATTCCTCAACAGTTCTCTATTTTTGCTAATCTTCCCTTTCCCGGGTAAGTGTGGAAACGCGAATATGATTGCATCCGCTGCAGCATCCGCTCTTTTTGCTCGTTGATGTTGTTGATCTTCATTCGGGGATAACGATCTCATCATGTCTTCTGTGTTTGTCGCGTCGATCCCGTGCGCCACGCGCTCTACGTTTGGCAAATTTTCCAACTCTCGAACATTTTCGTATCCTTTCCAATTTTGCTCGATTTCACTCTTGGTGGATAAACTGGTCGCGACGACGACGCAGGAAGTCGCTTTCGTTTTTGCAAACGCTTTTGAGAGTGAAAAGTCGCCGTCGCCGACGAATAAAACGCGCGTTCTGTTTGTGTCTGGATGTCGCTCCGAGGAAGCCCCGGCAACATCATCAACATCGAGGTTGTTCTTGTTAGGGGAGTCAACATCCGTTTCCGGATTCCCAAGCAAAGTCACGCCTTTCATGATGCTCAAAAACCTCTCGGAGCTCGATGATGATTGAACTCGTCGTCGGTTTCGTGGATTTGTCGCTTTGTGTGGATGATAGAATCGCGCGAATACTAATCTCTTTATCACCAAAGCCGCCGGGCGCATAGTATTTGCGCGCTTCTCTTTCTGGCGAACTTTTCAGATACGGTGAACGCATATTTGGCGGCGGGTTTCGCGGCGTCACAAAAATAAGCGAATATAAAATGACGACGACGGAAACGGAAACGACGGAAATAGAAACGATGATGCGCGAACACCGAATAGTACTCGGCGCTCTCCATCATCACAAGCTTGAAAAAGGGAAATCGTTGCTCTTGGACAAACCATCGGGTCGGGAAATCTGTCGTCGATTTCTCCAAAATCTGCCGTGTCATACACCGGAAGGGAGGAAGAACGCGACGAGCGACTTTGAGTGTCAGTACGTCCATCCGGATCCGAAACCGCTCTGCGAACGGTGGCAGTTATACGGGACGTGTGCGAGAGATAACGGGAAGAAGTGCTGGTACGCGCACGAGAGTTTACGAACGAGTCGAAGGTTTACGATTGCGTTTCACACGAGCACTGTGTTTGGGCTCAGGTTGTTAGGTATGTTTTACATGTAGCGGATTTGTGATGATCGCTCGCTCGCGCGATAGTATCGCTTGAACTCAAATGAACTGACACGAACGCTTCTCTTTCCCTCTTTTTACCTTTTAATCTCAGAACGGTGCGCTGAAATATACGGCGCGGAAAATGTCACCTCCGCGGCGCGAGAGCGGCAAGAAAGCGTGAGCGGATGTGTCGTGTGCGTGAGCTGCGGGGACGACGATTCTTCGGAGAAGGAAGAAGCAAACAACGAAGCTAAGGTGATTAAACTAATTGAGAAGATGAAAAGAAACGAGCCGCACGGGCTTTCGATGTGCTCGAGGATATACGCGAGAGATGAACGGACGAACGAGGATCAAGTGGTTGATTTTCACGGCGACGGCGTCGAGTGGAGAAGGATTTTGGAAAGGGTGAAAGAGCGGTGGTATTCGAATCGAGAGGAGGAGAAGGAAGAGAATCAGGAAGGGAAAAACAACGGCAAGAGGATGAAGAAAAAGATACGAACGGTCCGAATTCGGTGCTTTCCAAAAGAGATGGAAATTGAAGCGTATAAAGCTTTAGACAGGCTCATCGAAGAAGCAATAGGCGATGATGACGTGTACGGACTCACCGGGCCGGGTAAAGGCATCTCGGCTCGCGAGTGCGACGTGGCGTTAGACGCCATGCTCATCCGGGGACGGTTACACGTCTCCTCGTGGAGAATCACCAAAGAGCTCGATCAGTCGATAAACCAAGCGCTGATTGATGCAGAGAATAGGCGAAAAGATATTCGACCGCTGTGCAGAGCGTTCTTCAAGATGGAAGAAGCGATTTTGCGGTTTCGATTGTCTGAGTTTATCACGAGCGCGTCGATGGTGGTGGATGTCGGGTGCGCCCCAGGCGGATGGATTCAAGCCCTCGGAGACAAAATGAAGAGAAATAGTGAAACTGGTGATGATTCAGGTATCATTTTCGCGGTCGATCCGGCGCGCCTCGGGTTTAAGCCTCCGAAAACGGTCGAACCGCCAGTAAATCTCGTCCATTTACAAAAGAAAATCGAAGAGTCCATCGACGATATTCACGATAAACTGAATGGGGAAAAACTAAGTTTAGTTGCGTGCGACGGAAACTCGTCGCCGATGGCGGTGTATCGATGGGTAGCGCCGTTGCTCTCGATGGTGGACGAAACCAAAGGCGCTTTAGTTTTAACGATGAAGAATTTCGTCGCCGGGAAACGAGTCTTTTACGAAGCGAGCGAAGAACTCGCTAAGAAGTTAAAGTCTGAGCATCAGTTCGAAGAAACGCATTTGGTGCCGCTCTTTTCGAACTCGACGGAGGAGATGACCTTAGTGGCGTTTCGGAAGAAACGAACGACAACGCGATGAGATTTAGATGAAAATGTAAAAAAAGCTTCATAATCTAACAGCATACATACA
>Ga0182093_1552537_pt1 | contig 11076 bp, 8 predicted proteins | sample 041ome_21_FD_127776 | JGI IMG/M metagenome (GOLD analysis project Ga0182093, IMG submission 127776) | Metatranscriptome of coastal salt marsh microbial communities from the Groves Creek Marsh, Georgia, USA - 041411BS metaT (Metagenome... | ecosystem: Environmental > Aquatic > Marine > Intertidal...
CGGTGCTGTCAGACGAATGAGAACTCGCATCAGATTGCTAGCGCTGCCTGAATCTATGCGCTCAATAATTGGCGCCACTAAACGAGCATAGCGGCGTGATTGAGGTGAATTGCGAGTGTTTTTCATCCCTAAACGCCATAGACCAACGTTATTCGCTTTAACGAAGCTAAAGTGGAAAACGAACACCAAGCGCCACAGCCAAGCGGATGATCTCAGGGCTCGTTTTAAAGTACCTGGATGGAGAGTGTTTTGTCATACGGCGAGGCTACGAAACAGCCCGCTCCGTCTAAAGTTAGTTTAATCTGACAGTACCTTCGGGCGCCCAAAAAATCTTGGGCGCCCTTCAGTTGCTTGGCGAGAAATTAGTCACATACCCACTGCATCGTGTGGAAGTTGAACTCAAAGCTTTGCATCGGAACCCATGTAAATCCTTGCAAGCACTTGTGGAATGCCTGTTGGCTTTGCTGGGTCAGCACAAATACGTCCACCTGATCTTCAACCAACTTCCGTTGCAACGACTTGTAGATCTCATTTTGACGTGCAACGTCAGAAATTGTCCTGGCTTCATCGATCATTGCGTCAACTTCGTCGCTGAGCACCCATTCCATTGACGCCCAGGTTCCAGCCGCACGACTGTGGTATTGCGTGAAGAAGAAAGTGTCGGGTGAAGGATATGTAGCCCCATAGAACACCTGGTTGATTGCGGGCGTTGTATTAACGTCTGCGGCCAGTTCGGTCATACGGTTCCACGGCTCAGGCTTCAGGATTGTATTGAAACCAATTGTGTCGAGCAGGGATTTCATCAAGAGTCCAATTTCTTCCTCAAACGCCAGCCCCGCGACATACATAATTTCGATGTCAATAGGCCCGCTGCCTGCATAGGATGATGCATCCACGTATTCTTTCGCCTTCGCTAGGTCGAACCTCGGTGCCGCGACATCATCTGGATAAGCGTCTGCAAAAATTGGAGGCATAGGCCCTGTCAATGGCGCGCCGGGCAAAATCACTTCACGGATTGTATCGTAATCTGTGGCGTATGCGATGGCTTTGCGAATGTTGACATCATCGGTTGGCGCAACGGAGTTATTGAGCTTCAGATAAAAATTCGTCGCGGTTGAGTATTTTTCAATTCGATAGTTATCCATGCTACCGATGCTGTCGTATGTCTCTTGGGCTTGTGCGTCCGACGACATCGATAGTTCGCCCGATGCAGCAAGTGCTTTTACCGTCGCCTCTTCATTGGTAACGACAAACCGGACTTCGTCAATTCCAGTGTCGGTCCAGCCCAGGTGGTATCCCGCATAGGCCTTCATAGTCATACCCGCTCCGCGTTCCCAACTATCCAAAACGAATGCGCCAGCACCGATCGAATTATTGGCTAGATAATCTTGTGCCCATGGGTCATCGTTTGTCGCATTTTCCTTTGCGAGATCTGAATTCACCACAAATAGGATGGGCGTTGTTGTCAGGAAAGGCGCATAAGTCTTTTCAAGCTGGAATTGGACCGACCGGTAATCTACTTCAGTTACCGCACCCTCACTTAGGACGCCTTCAAACAGATAGGCCGGGCCCTCGTTTATCGATAGTAATCGATTGACCGACCAAACGACATCCTTGGCTTCAACAGGTGACCCGTCTTGGAATGTCGCGCCATCTTTTAAAGTAAAGGTCCAGGTCAATCCGTCATCAGAAGCGGTCCAACTTTCGGCCAAGAGCGGTTGAATTGCCCCACTACCATCCAATGTTGTCAAAGCTTCGTATAGGTTCACACCGGCCATATACTCTGTGTAGTCGTTGATTTTGGCCGGATCGATTGTTCCAAAAATTTGAACCGCATTCACTGTGACCACGTTGTCGGCGATCGCCGTCTCCGCACCCATCAGCAACGCAGTTGCTGCGACGACCCCAATGGCCTTTTGCCTAAAAAATTCCATAGTTTTCCTCCAAGTTGCTAGTTTTGTAAGTTTAATATCTCGATTGGTTTGTATTGTGCCTCATACCCAAAATAACTAGGCCCCACGAGTTCAAGCCCATGTTTTGTTCGCCATTTTGGGTCACATGGCAGACCGAAAACAATCACACGAAATCCATAGCCCATTGTTTCTGTTGTAATCGGTTGACCGGTCTCCAGATCCAACAGACAGATTAAATCTGGCGTTATAGCGCGTGGCCTACCATGTTCATCTTCGGCCAAGAGAAACTCATTTTGAAAGTTCAGGAACATTTTCTGACCCTGATAACTTTCTAATCCTTCGATAGTTGCACGACCTCGCGCGAATCCGCCCTCGGTTCTACGATCGACATCCGTGACCCGCCCTTCAAACAAGCGCATGCCTTTTAGATCAGCCGCTAGTTTATCAGCAGGATTTCTATTTGCCGCCTGTTCTGAGCCGATAATCCGCCCAATGTTTGCAATCAGGGATAAGGATCCACGCAAAATCGCTTGCTTGGCCTGCGCGCCGGTCATAGGATAAAGAGCAATAAGTCCAGCCCCACCCATTTCTACAGTAATGACGCGAGCGAATTTTTCGGTCGAAAGGTTATCGACAGTGTTAAGCGCTATCGCATTGCCCTTTTCATCGGCCATGGCCATCGGGCAGGCATGGATGTCAAACATGGTCATCGACACCATTTGCAATTCGGGAAACGCCCGACCCATCCCATCCCCATCAACGATTGGAAGCCGTGCCGTTGCGGCAACGGCAATCGGAATCGTGGAATTCAACCCGCCAGCTTCGATACAAAAAATTGCATCAGCCTTCTTGCCCAAAACTGCTTCAAGCGATCGCAAAGCGTTGATAGCTTCATCACCGCGGGGTAGTTTTTCTAACATTACGGTCGGTGCACCCATCATGGCAACGGGAACAACAAGTGCATCATCAGCCAAATCGTCAACATTAAGAACCTGAACTGAGCCATTTGCGTCAATCGCCTGTTCAGCCATAAGGCGTCCAATGTAAGGGTCACCGCCGCCGCCTGTGCCCAAAAATGCGCCACCAAGGGCAACGTCGGCCATGTCGTCACGAGTTATTATTTTAATCGTTTCCATCAAATGTCCTCCATCGGGGCGAAGGTGATATCGGCATATCCAAATGCGGCCGGGCCTACGATTTTTAAGGCCTCCGGTGATCGCATCAAGGAATGTGCTGGTAATCCTAAGACCGCAATTCGCTGTCCGTATCGCAACATTTCAGTTGTGATTGGCAATCCCGTGTCGCTGTCCAAGACAACAATCAGATCTGGGGTGCAAACTTCGACTGTTTCATTTCGACGAAATACCAAGAATTCATTTTGTAAATCGATCCTCCCAGAATCACCTTGGAAGTTGCCAAATCCTTCAAGGGCTAAATGCCCAACCGCAAAACCCCCTTTCAGGTGTCGTTGAAGATCCACGATCTTGGCCGTCATCAAAAGTTTACCACGTTCCTGATCTATAACGGTCTGGACCGGATCTGCGTTTGTCTTATGGGCCTGCAATACTGCCCTACCCAGATTGAGAGCCTGTGTAATCGTGCCGGGCACAGCCGCGCGTTTTACAAAATCTCCTTTCATGGGTTGGGTGGCTAACCCCGCCGCCGCGCCCATAGAGACCACGACCGACCTAGCTATGCGTTCCAGCCAAAAGTCATTCGGAGTATCTCGGATTATAACAATATTGCCTTTCTCGTCCGCCATGGCTCCGGGCGCTTCGCGGTGGCCGTAGATTGACCAAGTGCACATTTGCATTTCCGGGAAGGCGCGACCCATGCCGTCACCGTCAACAACCGGCAGACCTGCTTGTGCAGCTGTCAGCATTGGCTCCATTGAATTAGCCCCACCGATTTCAGCCGAAATTAGCGCATCAACTTTTACGCCTAGTTCTCGTTCTATAGCGCGCAATGCGCGCAGGCATTCTTCGCCTTCTTCGATCTTCTCGACACCCACAACCGGTGCACCTATACCGCCAAGTGATACAACCAGCGCATCGTCGGGTAGCTCGGCCAAAGGGATGACCGGAATTTTTCGACCCATCTTTAATTGTTCTCGACAACGCAGCTTGCCGATGTAGGGGTTGCCACCACCACCGGTCCCAAGGATCGCAGCGCCAATTTCAATGGCATCCAGATCGCCGTCCGTTACCTCTCGCAAAATATCACCCATTCATGTCACCAACAACCTTCAACCGGATGCGGGTCGCATTACCCGGTAGATATGCCAAGGGAACGTCCTCCTGATCTAACAGTTCGATACTTTCCGGTTTAGCCCCAGCAGCAATTGCTTTGTTAGTCGCTTCTGTTCGTGCCTCGGCCAATGCCTCTTCGCGCGTTTTGCCATCTAGTGAGAAGATACGGTCAACTTCGCCCGAAATCTGGCCAATAGCCGCCCCAACTGCGTTGGCGACAGAGAAATGTTCGGGCCGGATCACGGGCAAGTCGCCGACGTGGTCGGGCACAAGTATAGATCCGCCACCTACGGCCAAAACAGGGATTGGATCAGGCGACACGCGCATGCGTTCGACCGCGTTTGTCAACATTTCGTTTATGCGCGCTCTGACAGCTTGCAGATGATCATGCTTCAGATCAGCGATTGCAGATTTGTCGCCAAAATCAGCAAGTCCTAGGCCCACTGCAATATCAGACGTCGTCAATGTATTACCGCCGAAAATAAGGGCGTCGGTCGTTAACTTGTAACCAACGGATCGAGGGCCGACCGTCAAGGTTTCGCCAGTGCCTTCAACGATTGTTCCGCCGCCAAGCCCGATTGCAAAAACGTCCGGCATCCGAAAGTTTGTGCGTACGCCGCCAACATCCACAGTGGTGCTCGCCGGTCGCGGGAAGCCCTTTACCAAAGCGCCGACGTCCGTAGTTGTACCGCCCACGTCGACCACAATTGCGTCCGACTTGCCGGACAGAAAGGCCGCACCACGCATCGAATTTGTGGGGCCCGAAGCAAAAGTCAAAACCGGATAAGATTGGACAAAATCGCGACTCATCAAAGTGCCGTCATTCTGGGTAATATAGTAGGGGCAAGTTAAACCAACCTTTGTCAACGCCCGGCCAAATGCGCCAACCGTGCGCTCAGACAACGCGCGCAATGACGCATTCATGATCGCTGCGTTCTCGCGCTCCAGTATGCCTAGACGGCCTATCTCACTCGAAAGGGTGAAATCTACGTCGGGCAGGGTTTTGGCTAATTGCTCCATTGCCTCGCGTTCCATCTTGTCGCTAACCGGCGAAAATACTGACGTTATAGCAACTGTATCAATACCTTCATCACGTATCTGCACCGCGATTCTGTTAAGTTCTTCCATGTCCAACGCAGAAATCTCGCGTCCGTCGAATTCATAACCGCCTTTGGCCATCCAGAAGTGATTGCCAACAGCATCTCGGATATCGTTAGGCCAATCAACCATAGGCGGCAAACACTGTGCCGCGGGGAGGCAAAGGCGCACAGCGCCAGTTCGCGCCAAATGCTTTCGCTCAACAACGGCGTTCGTGAAGTGGGTTGTACCTATCATGACGCCCGTTACTTTAGCCTTGTCCGTTCCGGCATCGGCCAAAGCCCGTTCGACGGCATCAACAACGCCGCTCATGACATCTTCGGTCGTAGGGGATTTCACGCCAGACAGGATCTTGTCGCCCTGCATCACTACGGCATCTGTATTTGTGCCACCAACATCAACGCCAATTCGGAACATATTTTAAACCTCCAATGCAGTAGACGTGGCTAAAACCGCGTCCCGCTCTTCATTTTTCAATTTGGGCTTGCTCGCTTCTTCTTCATCAGAAATAACGGGTATCGCGGATAAAAGGGCTCGCGTGTATGCATGCGATGGCGCATCAAAAATGTCTGCAACGCGGCCTTCTTCAACCACGTTACCGCGCAGCATCACCGCCACGCGATTGCAGAAATTTCGCATCAAACTTAGGTCATGACTGATAAAAACATACGTGAGATTGAATTCACTTCGAAGACGATGCAATAGGTCTATAACGGTTGATTGCACCAAAACGTCTAGGGCAGAGGTGGGTTCATCCAGCACGAGGATTTTGGGATTTACTGATAATGCCCGAGCAATAGCGACCCTTTGTTTTTGACCACCAGATAGTTCGTGGGGATACATACTGGCGTAGTCTTGTGGCAGATCAACCAACTCCAGCAATTCGCCAACGCGGGTCTTTATCTGGGCCTTGTTGTGCCCCGTGAATTTCAAGGGCACCGCAAGTTGATCCGCGATTGACCTACGAGGGTTCAGTGACGATCCAGGGTTTTGATAGACGATCTGTATCAATTTTCGAAATTCTTGCGTCCCGGCAAATTCACTAATCGGACGCCCATAAATTGATATTTGCCCCTCTGTCGGCTTTGTCAGCCCAAGAATCAGCTTTGCCATTGTGGTTTTACCCGATCCACTCTCACCTGCTATACCAAAAATATCGCCTTGCTGGATCGTCAAAGAGACGTCGTTTACCGCCCGAAAATCACCAGTGACCCGGTTCAGCCAGCCGCCCCGTGTTTCAAAGTCTTTGGACACATGATTGATTTCAATCGTTGGCTTTAACCCTTCGTGTTCCATCGTTTTCACCTTGCTGCCATAGAGTATTGGCACAGCAGACATTAGTTTGTGGGTATAGTCATGCTCAGGCTTTTCAAAAATTTCATCCCGAGTTCCCGTTTCAACAATTTGCCCCCGTTCCATTACATAAACTCGGTCAGCCATCTCGCGAACCACGCCCAAGTTATGAGTTATGAGTAAAAGTGACAGGCCCTCTTCCGCGACCAAAATATTGATGAGCTGAAGAATTTCAGCCTGTGTGGTTACGTCAAGAGCGGTACCGGGTTCGTCCGCAATTAAAAGTTTTGGTCTATTCAGCAGCGCCATACCGATCAACACTCTTTGCCGCATACCGCCTGATAGCATCATTGGATAACTGTTTAATATGCGCGATCCTTCCTCCAAACGAACTTTACGCAATGTGTCCATTAAATGCGCTTCTCGGTCGGACTTGTTGCGGTAGCGTCCCATACGAATATCTGAATAGCGCACGATATCATCCATTTGCCGTTTTATCGTTAAGACTGGATTAAACGAAAGCATTGGGTCCTGTAGGACGATAGAAATACCCGTTCCTTTTAAACGGTTGCGTTCCTGTACATTTAAATCAAGAAGCGACTGACCATCGTAATTGATACTACCGCTTTCAACTTTTCCCGGTGGCATGGGAAGCGTTCCAATGATAGTGCGCATCGTGACCGTTTTTCCAGATCCGGACTGTCCGATCAAAGAAACGCGTTCACCTTGACCAACATACATATTAACATCGTTAAGCACGCGTCGTGTCTGGCCATAAGCGGTGAAATCGATACTCAAGTTCTTGATGTCCAAAATGCGGCTCATAGTTCAACATCCATCATATCGCGCAGCCCGTCGCCCAACAAATTGAATCCAAGTATTGCGTAAAGTATCGAAAATCCGGGCATTACCGCCTGCCACCACATCTCAGGCATATACTCGGACCCCGTAGCGACCATCGTTCCAAGGTCTGGCGTCGGCGGTTGGATGCCTAGACCAAGAAAGGAGAGGGAAGCCCCAAACAAAATCACAAAACCGGCGTCTAGAGAAATCTTGACTGCCACGGCCGAGAAGCAATTTGGCAAAAGTTCACGAAACAAAATATGGGCGTGACTTGCCCCCGCCACCCGAGCCGCCTCAACATAATCTTCGTTCATCTGGCCCTTAACGATACGATAGATCAGTCGCGTGTGCCACGTCCACCAAAGCAACGTTATTGCAATCATCGCGTTAATTAAATTGGGTGACAAAACAGCCGTTATGGCTAAGGCCATCGCAAGTGGTGGCAAGGCAAGCATAATGTCAGTGAACCGCATTATTATTGTCTCGGTCCAGCCGCCGAAGTATCCGGCGACCAGACCTAGCAGGACACCAAATGGCACTGCTACACCCAAAACACCAACGACCAAACCTAACGAGACACGGTAACCGAAAATGACACGGCTTAGAATGTCTCGCCCTACATTGTCTGTCCCCATCGGATGATTCCAACTGGGGGGGGCGTGTCGGTTTCGAAAATCGACGAAAGCGCCAGCACTCTCGGTAGAGGGCACCAAGAGTGGCGCAAAAATAGCAGCGAAAACAACGCTAAAGACAATGAAGGCTCCAATCAGCGCCAGCGGGTTACGTCGAAACCGATAAGACGCCATTTGCCGTGAAGACAGTCCACGTAATGGTACGTCAGGATCTTCAAAAATGCTCATGAATCCCGCTCCGCACGAAGTCGATGCCGTGGATCAAGCAGGCCCAGCAACATGTCGATGGTTAGGTTCGCCACCACAAAGAAAACGCCAGATACCAAAACCACACCGATAACGGCGTTTAGGTCCTTTTGCAGAATTGTTCGAACCCCGTAGCTTGCGATGCCGGGCCATGAAAATACAAATTCGACGATGAATGCATTCCCAATCAGGGATGCAAATTCCAAGCCAAGGATTGTCAGCGGCGCTACCGATGCCACGCGAAGCATATACCGAAAAGTCACAACACGTTCAGGAATGCCGTATGCGCGCGATGCCTCGACAAAGTCGCGACTGGAAACTTCAATCATTGCGGTTCGCGTGATGCGCATAACTTGACCTATCCCCGCTGCTGCCAACGCTAACGCCGGTAAAATTAAGTGGCGCATTGCATCTAGAATAACATCAAAGCGCCCCATCAGGGTCCCATCGATCAATAGCAGGCCAGTAATGTCGGCGCTAAAATCGATGCTACCTTCAAGTCTGCCTGTTACCGGCAAAAAACCCAAATAGTAAGCGGCGACCAATTGCAGGATTATGGCCAGTACAAATCCGGGCGTTACCACCCCAATCAAGGACACAATCCGCAGAAGGTTATCGACCCAAGTATTACGATAGATCGCGGCAATAACCCCAAGTGGGATCGAAATCACGACCTGCAATATAATTGTGAACAGGACCAATTCAAAAGTAGCCGGAAGTGCCCCCAGAATATCGTCCATGACGGGGCGAGATGTTAGAAGAGATTTGCCAAGATCCCCTTGGGCTAAACCAGACAAATATGACCAAAGCTGCATAAAAAATGAGTCATCAAGCCCCATTTCTTGACGCATTTCTGCGACTTGCTCAGCAGTCGCTAACGGCCCTAGAGCAATGCGCGCAGGATCCCCTGGCACAATGCGCGCTATGATAAATATTAAAATCGCCAGCCCTAGTAACACCAACAAAAGTGTTAATGCCCGGCGGATCAGGTATGAAAACATAGTCTGCCAGCCTCCACCTGCAGATTGACAGAACTAAGGCTACATGTGAGCCAAATTTAGTCGAATTTTTTAAAATTTAGTCTAATTTTTAATATAAATTTAATTTTTATTCATAAAATCAATAAATTCTGATCTTTTTGAAACGCCCGTGAGCCGGTAAAGTGACGTCAGGTGGTATTTGACTGTAGCTTCAGTAATGCCCAATTGGCGCGCAATTTTCTTGTTCTTTGCACCAGACTGCAACGCCACGGCAACACGATATTGGCGACGATTGATTCCTATTTTCCGCAAGGATTTGGGAACGACATAACTTTGCTCAACGCTTTTGAGCACTACGTTCACCATACGAAGGAACATGGGATTTCTTCGTACCGACGGTAGTAATTTGATTTGACTGCTCATCCCAAGCAATGCATCACGGTGTTCAAGAAAAGGGGCAATTTGACCTTCTTTGAAAGCAAGTTGCAATGCGCGCTCAAGAGCATCTCGGCGGGCCCGTCCTTTACTGGATTGGGCATGCTGAAGGTTCGTGACAATTTTCGACCGAGGTGTTGGTTTCTCTATTGGCTTGGAGCCGTTCAACCAGAAGCGTTGTTCCGTTTCCAAAATTTTACCGATAGCACTGTGAATGTCGACATCATTTAGAGCCTCGAGTACTTGCACTGACTCATCAGGATTCCATTCAAGTCGCCAAATCATCGCCAACAAAACATCGACGGTTGTCGCACGGCCCGCATGTCTTCGCACATAATCGGCATGAAACAATTCCAATTCATGCTGAGCGGCCAACAGCCCTTTTGAAAAATAGGTACTCAAAATACAAATTCGTGCCAACTGGAAAAACAATTCTGACCAACTGTCACCCTTCAAAAGGCTTTCACGCAATCTCACAGATTGGTCACTTACCTTAGCAAATTCTCCCCGCTCATAGCCCACTGCAAGGCGAATTACTTCGATGACTTCAACTTCGTTGCCATAAGCCACACCAGATTGGGCAAGGCACCTTTCAGCTGCAGAAAGCCCACGCAAAGCCCGCCTTAGCTGACCCTCAATAACGTCAATGTCAGCAAGATGAATATGAATGAAGTGCTCGAGATAACTATGTCTCTCTTCCCGAAAACACGAAATCGCTTGTTGTCCCGCCCCCCTCGCATCTTCCAAGTTTCCGATCCGCACCAACATTGCCATCATAGCGTTATAATAAAGACCTAAGAGAAGCATATCTTGCAACGGCAGCTTGCGTTCCAACCGCCGCCAGATTGTCATCTTATTCTCGCTGACCCGCTCTCCTAAATGCAAGGCGACCAAAAGTTCCAAAAATTCATGCCGATAGGTTTTTTCAAAAAGTAGATTGCGGGCTCTCAAATAGGATTTAGCCCGCGCAACCTGACCGTTTTTAAGAAGGTAAAGAACTAATCCGCCCAAAACAGCTTCATCATGGCGCCAAGCCTCATTCGGCAGAACGTCCAGAAGCAAACTCAATCTCTCATACCCATTTCGAAATGGAAACAAAATGCCTCCCCCCTCCCAAATTTCCTCATAGGCGCGTTGAATTTCGAATGCTTCCATTGGACAACAAAAAACCACAGATAAAGATTTTACAACATTGTTAGTGGTAAAATTTCAAAAATTTGATTTCCTGGCCGAGGGTGCTGTCAGACAAATGAGAACTCGCATCGGGGTGCAGTCAAACCAACACGAACTCGCATCGGATTGCTGGTGCGGCGTGAATCTATGCGCTCACCACGTGGCGCTCCTCAAAAAAGGTGGCGGAAATAAAGAAAAATTTTAATCATTACAA
>Ga0182093_1068679_pt1 | contig 11057 bp, 9 predicted proteins | sample 041ome_21_FD_127776 | JGI IMG/M metagenome (GOLD analysis project Ga0182093, IMG submission 127776) | Metatranscriptome of coastal salt marsh microbial communities from the Groves Creek Marsh, Georgia, USA - 041411BS metaT (Metagenome... | ecosystem: Environmental > Aquatic > Marine > Intertidal...
CCTTCGGCGCTGTGATCGGCGGCGGATTGGCGCAATGTGTCGGCCTCGGCCCATGTGGTTGGGTGCAGGGTGGGCGATACGGCAAAGCCAGCAGCATCGGCCAATGGGGCCAAAGCCTGCCTGCGCGCGGCAATGGGGTGTTGGCGCAAATCACTGCCACCCTGTTCCAAAAGATCATAGGTATAAAGCGTGCAAGGAATATCACGCATGGTTTTCACGGACGGTTTTTTGCGCCCAAGCCGTTTTTGCAACTGGGCAAAGGGCAGGGGGGCTGTGCCATCATGGGCCAATATTTCGCCATCCAGCACCGTGCCATCGGGCAGCGCGGCCGCACGGGCCACAATATCGGGGAATTGTGGGGTGATTAAATCTTCGCCCCGCGACCAGATAAAGACATGGCCCTGACGTTTGATGATTTGGGCGCGGATCCCATCCCATTTCCATTCAAAATGCCAATCTGCCAAATTGCCAAGGTCTTGGTCGTCTTTCGGGTGGCACAGATAAAATGGATAGGGGCGCGATATGTTGGATATCGGGTCATTGGCCAATATGACCTGTGACCAACTGTGGGTTTGTGGCGACCATTGCCCCATCAATTTATGGGTCAGTTCGGCCGCATCTTGGTCCAAGGTATCGGCCAAAGCGCGGATCACCAATTTGGATTGCACCCCAATGCGAAACCCGCCCGTGATCAATTTATTCAGGACAAATCGTTCATCCTGCCCCAAACCATCCCACGCCTGCGCCAAAGCGGTAAATTTATCATCCTCGCCCGCCTTGCTAAGGGCGGCCAAGTGGTCCATCCAATCTGATAGGGGGCGGTCATCTGTATGCTGCGGTGGGGGCAGGATTAGGGCGATTGTTTCGGCCAGATCGCCCACAACGGCATAGGTGTCTTCGATTAACCATGCGGGCAATGCAGTGATGCGCTGGGTAAAATCGCGCAGCTGTGTGGTGGTGATCGCCCGTTTGGGGCGGCGGCCCGTGAACAGGGCCAAACACCACAGTTTGTCTGCGTCCGGCGCGGTTTGGAAATACTGTTGCAACAGGGCCAATTTTTGCGTGGTTTTGGTGGTTTGATCCAATCCGCGGATCAGGGTGGCAAACTGTTTCATTCGTTATCCTCATCGCCCCCGAATTCAGTTGGTACCACCGATGCGTTGTGGCCTGTATCGTTCAGCCATTTGGCAAATATGTCCGTGTACCCATGTGTGACATAGATATTTTGCGCGCCAGTTGCGGCAATGGCGTCATTTAGCGCAGGCCAATCGGCATGGTCCGACATGACAAACCCGCGATCGACCCCGCGCCTGCGCCGAATCCCGCGCAAGGCCATCCAGCCACTGGCAAACCCAACCTCGCAGGGGCCCAATTTGCGCAGGGCTGCACTGTCAGCAGCTGCAGGCGGGGCAATGACAATGCCCCGACACAGATCATCTGTCGGCGATTGCGTGTCCAAGCGATGTGTTGCGGGAACCGCAACGCCGCAATCGCGCAGGATTTCGTTGGTATTTTCCACTGCCGCATGTGTGAATATTGGCAGGCCCAGCGGGGCCAAACCTTGGATCAATCGCTGCGCCTTGCCCAATCCATATGCGGTTAAGATGCTGATTTTGCCGCTTGCCTGATTGTCCGCCTGCCACTGAGCCATCGCGGCAAAGGTATCTTGGGCATCAGGCCAGCGAAAGGCTGGCAACCCAAAGGTACATTCCGACACAAAGCTGTGACAGCGCAGCGGTTCAAATGGGGTCGATAGCCCATCGTTTTCCAATTTGTAGTCACCCGAAATAACGGCGATTTCGCCGCCCACCTCAATGCAGATTTGCGCTGATCCTGGTACGTGCCCAGCAGGGTGGAATGACACGCGCGCGCCGCCCACGGAACGCGGTTCGCCATATTCAACTGTATCAGCGGTGATCGCACCCAATCTGTGACGCATGACAGCGGCGGTCATTGGCGTGGACAGATAAGCCGCATGACCAAACCGCGCGTGATCGGCATGCGCATGGGTGATCACCGCCCGTGCAACAGGGCGCCATGGATCCACATAAAAATCACCGGCGGGGCAGTAAATTCCACGATCTGTAAATTCAATCACTGACATGGATCATAGCTAGCGCAGGAAACACAACGGGCGAGTGTTAAATCACATCAATTCCGATGGCCGCAAAGGCTTGGGTCAGTAAATCACCGCTGGTTTTTTGGTCATTCATCAGGGTTTCGTGTTTGCCATCCTGGACGGTAATCAACGACCCGCTTTGCCAACAGCCAACACGCGCCTTGATCCGATCGGGATCTACGATTTCTTCGCGCGTGCCCAAAATGACAACGCTGGGCACATCGGGGCTGGCACATTGGGCCAAGGCGTGCATTTCATCTTCGGCTTGTTTTAGCCAATGCCAGCTGGGCCCACCAAGGATCAAGCTGGGCATGTCGGTGACCTGCTTGATCAGCAAATCCCAAGATTGGCGATGGTCGGTCAGTTTGTTATCAGAAAAATCTGTTTCCAAAACATAGGCTTGCGGCCCCGTGCCTGGCGCGTAATTGTAAGATAACCCCAAAGCACATCCAATAGCAGCGACACGCTGCGCAATCAGTGTCAAAAATGAGTTATAATAAATGCCCCACATTGGTGCTGAAAAAATCGCACCTGCAAAATCTGATTTGGACACAAGCCTACGCAAGCCAATACAGCCGCCCATTGAATGGGCCAGCATGTAATTGGGCCCATCGCATCCGATTGAGGATGCAAAATCTAACACCGCATCCAGATCGGTTTGATAATCTTGGAAATCATGCACATGTCCCAAACGTGGGTCGCGTGCCACACGATCAGATAATCCCTGACCGCGCCAGTCAAACACGATTACATTCATATTTTGACGTAAACAGAAATCGCGCACTTGGTCGTATTTTTCGACATATTCGGTGCGGCCCGTCAAAATAAACATGGTGCCCCTAGGCGCCTGCGGCTTGGCTGCGCAGACCCTAAGGGTAATATCGTCTTTGGTTTTAATGTAATGTTCGCTAATGTTTAATGTATTTGAATTTTGTGACATATTTTACAACTGTTTTAAGATAGAATTGATCCCAATCGCATGGCCGCGCCCATGTCGCCCGATACGCGCAACTTGCCCGACATAAAGGCTGATGTTGGGTTCACATCGCCTGACAAAATGCCCTCAAATACATCCGAGGTTGCGCTTAGCGTGACATCTGTTTCATCGTCGCTAACGCGTACACCTGCGCCATCAATAATGATCGCTCCGTGATCTTCGATTTCGAATTTGGCGGAACCATCAAACCCTTTGTCACCCAATTTGGATGCCAGAGCTTCGACCGCTGCGTTCAATAAATCGCTCATATTCTTCTCCTAATTATGCTGGATTGTTTTTGGTAACGTGTTACGTTTCTCATTATGGCGAAACATAGATACTTGATCAAACATGCCTTGGCGGCAACCGGCGCACTGTGGTTCAGTTTGGGCGCAACTGTTGCAATGTGTCAAGCAAGTGACACGAAAATTGACCCGTTGTTGGATCAATTGGCAAAAAGCAGCGCAGAAACTGCGCAATCCATCGCCAAAGAACTGCGATTTTTGTGGCGTAAATCAGGATCGGATGCTGTGGATGTCGTGTACCAGCGGGCGCAAAATAATTTGGAACAACAAAATCTTACGCGCGCTTGCGAACATTTTTCCGCTGCTATCGAATTTGCACCGGACTTTGTGGCGGCCTATCTGGGGCGTGCCCGCTGTTATGCGGCACAGGATTATTTCGGACCAGCGATTGCGGATTTGAAACAGGCGCTGATCATTAATCCAAACCATTTTGATGCCTTGGCGTTCTTGGGTTTTATTTATGAACGCCTTGGATACCTCGAGCGCGCACAACAGGCCTATGATCTGGTATTGACTATACATCCCCATCACGACGATGTAATCAAAGCACGCGATCGTTTGGGGCAGTTGCGAACACGCACGAAACTTTGATCATCGTTTTTGGGTACCACAACAGGCACAGGGCTGGGATACAGCATTATGACATCGCGGACTTTGGCTGTTTTGGGGCCGACAAACACGGGCAAAACGCATTACGCCATCGAACGAATGTTGGGTCACCGATCCGGTGTGATCGGCCTGCCGCTGCGTTTGCTGGCGCGCGAAGTCTATGACAAAATCGTCGCCGCACGGGGACCATCCGTTGTAGCCCTGGTCACCGGAGAAGAGCGTATTGTCCCACCACGGACGCAATATTGGGTCTGCACGGTCGAGGCCATGCCCGAGGGGCTGGGGGCAGATTGCGTCATTATCGACGAAATACAACTGTGTGCGGATCCGGAACGTGGGCATATTTTCACGGATAGATTGCTGAAAAAACGCGGAACATTGGAAACGATGTTTTTGGGGGCCGATACCATGCGCGGTCCCATTGCTGCATTGGTGCCAGACGTTCAATTTATCAAACGCGATCGGATGAGCCAGCTAGTCTATGCAGGGTCTAAAAAAATCAGTCGCATGCCCGCGCGCAGCGCGATTGTTGGGTTTTCGGTTGATAATGTCTATGCCATTGCCGAATTGATCCGCCGACAAAAAGGCGGGGCCGCCGTGGTCATGGGGGCACTTAGCCCGCGCACGCGGAATGCGCAGGTGGAACTGTATCAAAACGGCGATGTCGATTATTTGGTGGCAACCGATGCGATCGGTATGGGATTGAATTTGGACATCAATCATGTGGCCTTTTCGTCACTCACCAAATTTGATGGGCGTCGAATGCGTGAATTGGCCCCGAATGAATTGGCCCAGATTGCGGGACGCGCTGGGCGGGGGATGTCGCACGGGTCGTTTGGCGTCACGGGCGAGGCGCCGCCATTGAATGATGCCGTGGCGCAAGCGATCATGGATCACCGGTTTACGCCCCTGAAAAAATTGATCTGGCGCAACAGCGATCTGCAATTTGGCACGATTGACGCGCTGATAAATTCGCTGGAACTTTCGCCAAAACGCGAAGAATTGGTCAAAGCGCGTGATGCAGATGACTTGATCGCATTGAAAGCATTGGCAAATTCTGCCGAAGTCTGCGCACGCGCCACGAATGGCAAATCTGTTCACTTGCTGTGGGATGTGTGTCGGATCCCCGACTTTCGCGGCATTTCGCATGGCGAACACGCCGGATTGCTTGAGGTGATTTTTAATTACCTGCATGAACGTGGCAGCATTCCATATGATTGGTTTGCACGTCAGGTCAAACGTATTGATCGAACCGATGGCGATATTGATGCGCTGTCGAAACGATTGTCCTTTATTCGGACGTGGACATATGTCGCACAAAGAAATAACTGGGTAGATGATGAAAATCATTGGCGCGAGGCGACTCGCGCTGTAGAAGACAGGGTATCAGACGCATTACATGAGCGTTTGACGCAACGATTTGTGGATCGGCGGACATCAGTTTTGTTACGCCGGCTCAAGCAGAAGGAGGCCCTTTTGGCCGAAGTAAACGAAAATGGTGAGGTGACCGTCGAAGGTGAATTCGTCGGTCGTCTAGAAGGATTCCGGTTCCGTCAAGATCAAGACGCAAGCGGGCAAGAAGCAAAAACAATCAAATCGGTTGCCGTGCAAGCACTGGTTCCGCATTTCCATCTGCGCGCGGATCGGTTCTATAATGCGCCAGATACCGAAATTGATTTCACGGAACAGGGTGGCCTGATGTGGGGCGACCAAGCGGTTGGGAAACTGGTTGCCGGCGATACGCCGTTGCGCCCCTCGATTGCGGTGTTTGTCGATGACGAAGCGGGGACAGATGTCGCACAGAAAGTGCAACGTCGCCTACAGCATTTCGTTGATCGCAAAATTGCGGCCCTTTTTGAACCTTTGTTGAACTTGCAGCGCGATGAAACTTTGACCGGTCTGGCGCGCGGATTTGCGTTTCAATTGGTCGAAGGATTGGGCATTTTGCAACGCAGCGATGTCGCGGATGAGGTCAAAGCCCTTGACCAAGAGGCGCGCGGCGCATTGCGCAAATTCGGTATCCGTTTTGGCCAATTTACCATTTTCATGCCCTTGCTTTTGAAACCGGCGCCGACGCGTTTGCGTTTGGTTCTGTGGGCGTTGCACCAAAAAATGGATATTTTCCCAGAATCACCCCCACCGGGTCTGGTTACGGTGCCTGTCGATACTGATGCGCCCGTGGGCTATGATCGTATGGCCGGGTATCGCAATGCCGGTGAACGCGCAATCCGCATTGATATGCTGGAACGATTGGCTGATTTGTTGCGTGCAGAAAACAGCCGCGCAGGGTTCGAAGCGAAACCAGATATGTTGTCCATCACTGGGATGACATTGGAACAATTCGCGGACCTGATGCAGGGTTTGGGTTATAACGCGGAAAAAGGCGAACGGGCCAAAGCCGCTGCCAAGCCTGCAGATGCACCTGCTGCAAACGCAGATGCAGCAGCACCTGCGACCCAGGGGCAGGACGTTGGACAAGACGCGGATCAGGCACAGGTTGAGGCACCCGCCCAAGCAGAGCCCACAGCCGCGTCAGATACCGCAGATGCGCCAGCAGCTGACGCGACACCCCCAGAGGCCGAGGTATTCTATACCTTTACTTGGGGCCGTCGTCCGGCGGCACGGCCGCAAAATGCGGGCCGCAAACCGCGCGCTGGCGATCGTGACGGTGGCAAACCTGCCCGCGGCAAAGGCAAGCCCAAAGGCAAGCCGGGCCGAAATGATCGCAATGACAAAGCGAAATCGTTCCAAGCCCGTCCCGAGAAAAAGGACAAGATTGACCCAGACAACCCCTTTGCTGCGGCATTGATGGGGTTGAAAGGCAAGGATTGATCCTTGACCGAGGGTCTTGCGAAAATGCGCGTGGACAAGTGGTTGTGGCACGCGCGTTTTTATAAAACTCGGACCTTGGCCGCCAAAATTGTTTCTGGTGGCCATGTCCGCATTAATGGGCAGAAAATTTCAAAACCATCGGCGACAGTTGTGGCACATGATGTTTTGACCTTTGCCCAAGGCGATCATATTCGTGTCGTCGAGGTATTGGCACTGGGTGCGCGGCGCGGGCCCGCATCAGAGGCGCAAACCCTGTACAATGATCAATCCCCCGAACGCGTAAGAGATTTGGCCAAGCCACAACGCACCCCCAATGGACGCCCCACGAAAAAGGATCGACGCAGTCTCGATCTTATCCGTGGGTCAGGTCTTGAATGATTTGGCTGGTTGGATTAGCAAGCAACAAAGAGATTAGCACTGGATCAAAGTCATGACATATATCGTGAACGATAATTGCATCGCCTGTAAATACACCGACTGCGTCGAAGTTTGCCCCGTTGATTGTTTTTATGAGGGCGAAAACATGCTGGTCATTCACCCTGATGAATGTATCGATTGTGGTGTGTGCGAACCCGAATGTCCTGCTGATGCAATCCGCCCCGATACTGAACCAGATATGGAGAAATGGGTCGAATTTAACCGCAAGTATTCGGAAATGTGGCCCGTCATCATCACCAAGAAAGACCCCTTGCCAGAGGCAGAGGAACGCGATGGTGAAGCCGGCAAGCTAGAAAAGTATTTCTCAGAAGCACCCGGCGAGGGCGGCTGAAGCCGCTGAAACTGGCCGCAAAAGGGGTGCGCTAGGAATCACCCGTTTTTTGTGTTATACTGTGCCTTTAAGGGTAACAGCAGCACTGAGGCGGATGAACAACCTGTCTTAAATTCAAATAATTATTAAGCGATCTCGACAACTTGTTTGAGTTGACGAAATCGCTTTTGTCGCGTGTTACGGCAATATTAGGGGACTGACTATGACTAAATCCAAGAAACCAGAGTTTCGCCCAAACGAATACGTTGTCTATCCGGCCCATGGGGTTGGCCAGATTGTATCCATTGAGGAACAAGAGGTTGCGGGCATTTCTTTGGAACTTTTTGTGATTTCCTTTGAAAAGGATAAAATGACATTGCGCGTTCCGACCTATAAGGCAACAGAAATTGGCATGCGTTCGCTGTCATCGCCGGATGTGGTTGAACAGGCAATGCGCACGCTGAAAGGCAAGGCGAAAGTGAAACGCGCCATGTGGTCACGCCGTGCGCAAGAATATGAACAAAAAATCAACTCGGGTGATTTGATCGCCATCGCCGAGGTTGTGCGTGATTTGCACCGCAACAACGATCAGCGCGAACAAAGCTATTCCGAACGCCAGTTGTACGAAGCCGCACTTGAGCGTTTGACACGCGAAGTGGCTGTGGTTGCAGATGGTGACGAGGTAGCAGCTGCCAAGCGCGTGGACGAAGTGTTGGTATCACGAGCGGCATAAATGTCCGCTAAATTTTCGAAATTGGCCCGGCAATGTTCCGGGCCTTTTGTCTTGCGGCTATTGTTTTTTGGTCATCGTTTTTGGGTGTCATCTGGGCCCTATTTGGGGGCGTTGCACTATTCTGGCTTGTCAGCGTCAGCGCGCGACTCTGATAGGGTTGTGATTAACAGTGCTTCCAGCTCTTGTTCCAATTCCTGAACGCGTTGGCGATAGGCTTGGTTATCCTCTAGCTTGATGTCATCGCGCCAGACTTTGGCCAATTCGCGCAATGCCATGCGGTCATGTTTGTAAAACGCTTTCTCGGCCTCGGCCGCTTCGAAATCGGTCAGGCCCACCTGTTCCAAAACATAGCGGCCTGCTCGCAGGCTGCTGTCAAACATTTCCCGCACGATGTCATTTGCCCCCGCTTTGTACAGGTCAAACACATGGTGACGGTCACGTGCGCGGGCAATGATATGCAGGTCAGGGCGTTCTTTGCGGGCATAGGTCGCCACTTGGGTCGTGGCATTTGCATCATCCAATGCAATGACCAACACACGTGCCTCGCTTAGCCCTGCGGCGCGCAACACATCGGGGCGGGTTGGATCGCCAAAAAATCCCGTGGCCCCGAATTGGCGCATCAATTGGATGGTTTTGAAATCATTGTCCAAGACCACCGTTTCAAATCCAGAATTGCGAACCAAGCGATTTACAATCTGACCAAATCGTCCAATGCCTGCGATAATCACTGGCCCATGTTCATCGACAATATCGTCATCATTGGGTGCATCGCCTGCGGTGTCGCGCATGCGTTTGTGCAGGTAATCATAGAAAATGAACAGCAACGGCGTGATCAACATCGACAGCGCCACCACGATCAGTAAACGTTCCCCCAGCGCGGTGGGCAAAACATTTAGGTTGGTCGAAAATGATAGCAGCACAAACCCAAATTCGCCCGCCTGCGCCAGCGACAGTGAAAACAGCCAACGGCTGCGCCCCTTGATCCGGAAAATCACGCTTAGCAGCATCAGCACCAGAAATTTGATGGTAATCACACCTAAGGTCAGGGCAAAGATCAATATCGGTTCGCGCAGCAGAATGTCGAAATTAAATCCCGCGCCCACGGTGATAAAAAACAGGCCCAGCAACAACCCTTTGAATGGTTCGATATCGCTTTCTAGTTCGTGCCGAAATTCCGAGTTTGCCAAAACAACGCCCGCTAAAAATGTGCCCAAAGCAGGCGACAGGCCCACAACAGACATGGCGTATCCGATGCCCACCACGATCAGCAGCGCCAGCGCAGTGTACATTTCGCGCAGGTTCGCAGCAGTGATATAACGAAACACGGGGCGTACCAAAAAAATGCCGCCAATGATAATCGCGGCGATCACACCAAAGGTGATCAGTGTAACGCCCCAGCCAGGCAATCCCTCTAACAGGGTTGCTGCTCCATGGGCCGCATCTGCGTGGCCATCATCGCCCCCAACGCTGGCCACAGACAACAATGGCAACAGCGCCAGCATCGGGATCACAGCAATATCTTGGGTCAATAGCACGGCGAAGCTGGATCGCCCGCCTGCGGATTGGATCAATCCCTTTTCCGACAGGGTTTGCAATACAATTGCGGTCGATGAAAGTGCCAAAATCATACCAATTGCGATGCTTGATTGCCATGCAAACCCGAACAGATAACAAAACCCTGCAATGGCGCCCAAGGTCAGCGTAATCTGTAACCCGCCCAAGCCCAGCAATTTGTTACGCATATTCCATAATGTTCGTGGGGTCAGTTCCAGACCAATCACAAACAGCATCATCACCACACCAAATTCGGCAAAATGCTGTAAGCTTTGGGTTTCGGTCCCAACCAGCCCTAGGATAGGGCCGATGACCAATCCCGCCAACAGATACCCCAAAACGGATCCCAATCCCAATCGCGTAGACAGTGGCACCGCGATCACCGCGGCGGCTAAGTAAATTGCGGCTTGGGATAAAAATTCGTACATTTGGCTGCCCTAGGGTTTCAATTATATGGTTCTATGCTGTCTAGCGACAGGATGTATCTGTAATTTATCAATACTATAATATTTTGCTTTGATCATCGTCAAAGCATCAGGCGTGCGTCTGCCCGCCTGTGCTGTTTAGCCGCGCGGCAGTTTTAGCACCACGTTGCGGCCGCCCTTTACATAACGCAATTCAGTATCGCCGATGGCGGCCACCTTGCCCCCATCCAAACGATCACCAACCGATACCATTTGCCGTTTTCCATTTGCAAATCGGACCAAGGCCCGTTTGCTTGACCCTGACCCAAAGACACCAATCAAATTCAGGTCATTTAGTTTCAGCGCGTTTTGAATCGTCGCCTCTTCGCTGACTTTGGCGTTTGACGGAATACGCGGCGCGGTGGATTTTACAACGGCTTCTTCGCCTTCGGCCTCTTCTGGGGATAGGGCGGCTGTTTGCAGCGTGCTGGGGCGAATTTTTGGTGTTGGCACCGCATTCAATCCACTGTCGGCGGGTGGGGTGGCCATGGCCTCGGACAGGGCGGAAATGGTGTCGGGGCGTGTTTTGGGGCGCAGCAGTGCCAAGGCATCAGTTTGTTGTTGGGCGGGCGCCTCAAGTACAGACAGGGCAGGGCGTGGACGCGGACGCAGGTCAATCAACGGGGTTCCGTTTGTGGTCAACAGCGATCGCGTATCATTCAGCACTGGTTCAATATCCGCCTGCGGGTTTTCCGGTGGGGTAACGCTGGGCCGCCC
>Ga0182093_1125057_pt1 | contig 11017 bp, 10 predicted proteins | sample 041ome_21_FD_127776 | JGI IMG/M metagenome (GOLD analysis project Ga0182093, IMG submission 127776) | Metatranscriptome of coastal salt marsh microbial communities from the Groves Creek Marsh, Georgia, USA - 041411BS metaT (Metagenome... | ecosystem: Environmental > Aquatic > Marine > Intertidal...
TGCTCTTCATTGATGAAATTCATACGCTCGTGGGCGCTGGAAAAAGCGAAGGCGCAATGGATGCTGCAAACATCTTGAAGCCCGCTCTTGCACGAGGAGAGCTGCGCGCTATAGGGGCCACTACCCTGGACGAATTCCAGAAATACTTTGAGAAGGACAAAGCCCTTGAACGACGCTTCCAAAAAGTGATGGTAGAAGAACCCGACCAAGAGAGCAGTATTAGTATTCTCCGGGGCATTAAAGAAAAATATGAAACCCATCACAAGGTCCGTATCAAAGATGAAGCCGTGATCAGTGCCGTAGAACTAAGTACGCGTTACATCAGTGACCGATTTCTTCCGGATAAAGCAATCGACCTCATGGACGAGGCAGCATCGAAGATTCGAATGGAAATAAATTCGAAGCCAGAAGAATTGGACATCCTAGATCGGAAAATCCTTCAGCTTGAGATTGAGCAAGAAGGGATAAAGCGAGAAGATGACCGGAAGAAATTGGCGGTCATTAAGTCTGAGCTTAGTGAGTTGTATGAGCAGCGCGATGCCCTGAACGCAATATGGGAGCGCGAGAAAAATAGTGCTGAACGTATTCAAGAAATCAAAGAGCGCCTTGAGCAATTTAAGTTGGAAGCGGAACGCGAGGAACGTGCCGGAAACTATGGACGTGTTGCTGAGATACGTTATGGGTTGATGCAGGAGGCCGAAAAAGAATTGGACGCAGCAGAACAAGCCCTGGAGAACAGTGAGCGCAGCATGATTAAAGAAGAGGTAACCGCTGAAGACATTGCCGAAGTGGTAAGCCGTTGGACTGGAATTCCCGTGCAGAAGATGCTTGAAAGCGAGCGAATGAAGCTTTTACGCATGGAAGAAGAATTGCACAAACGCGTTGTAGGACAAAACGAAGCGATTGCTGCCGTGAGTGATGCCATACGCCGATCACGCGCTGGCTTGGGTGATCCCAACAAGCCCATAGGAAGTTTCTTGTTTTTAGGGACTACGGGGGTTGGAAAAACCGAATTGGCCAAGGCCCTTGCCTCCTATTTATTCAATGACGAAAGTGCGATGACCCGCATTGACATGAGTGAATACCAAGAGAAGCACAGCGTTAGCCGATTAGTCGGTGCGCCTCCAGGATATGTGGGATACGATGAAGGGGGACAACTTACTGAGGCGGTTCGTCGCATGCCTTACAGTGTGGTTCTTTTGGATGAAATTGAAAAAGCACACCCTGATACCTTCAATATACTTCTGCAAGTATTGGATGATGGTCGATTAACGGATAATAAAGGCCGCACAGTGAACTTTAAGAACACGTTAGTGGTCATGACCAGCAACATTGGTTCGCACCTCATTAACGAAGCAATCGAGCAATATGAAGGCCAAGACTACGAAACATTGATGCATAGACTCAAACCGGAGCTTGTGGGTTTATTGCAAAAGGTGGTGCGACCAGAATTCTTGAACCGGATTGATGAGATAAGTGTCTTTAGTCCCCTGGACCGAAGCGAGATGGCCCAAATTGTTGGCTTGCAGCTGGATGCCGTAAAACAACGCCTCCATGAGCAGAACATTACGCTTGAGGCGACGAAAGAAGCCATTGCACACCTGGGCACGGTGGGCTTTGATCCACAATACGGAGCTCGCCCTGTGAAACGCGCTATTCAAAATGAAGTACTGAATGCCTTGAGTAAGGAGATAATAGCGGGTAAAGTCCAAGCAGACGATGTAATACTGCTCGATGCTTTCGAAGGAGAATTGGTCTTCAGAAATGTAGACCTTCCGATTTCATAGGTTATAAGTGACAGCCCGCCTCCGGCGGGCTGTTTTGTTCTACTGCCCTACCCGAGGAAAATCATTCCTACACCATTGACTCCAAGAGCCATTGTACAAAGTAGGCACGGGATACCCAGCATGCACCATCGCCAAGATGGAATGGCAGGCCGTCACTCCGGATCCACAATGCATGATGACTTCCCTATTTGCTAGCCCAGCAAAATGTTCTTTCAATGCTTGTGGCGCTAAGAAATGGCCATTCTCAAGAACCTCTGTTAAAGGCAAATTAATTGCTCCAGGAATATGACCCGCAATAGGATCAATTGGCTCTTCCAGCCCTGCATAGCGTTTAGCAGCGCGCACGTCTACCAATACAGCCCCTTCTGAAACAGTTGATTCGATAGCTTCCATCTCAATGAGCGGCCACTGCCAGGTGGGACGATGTCCTGAGTGATAGTGCGCGCGTTCCGTTGAATGTTCACCGGAATCCGTCGGAATACCCGCCTCTATCAAGGCGTTTAACCCTCCATCGACCACAGCAACATCCTGGTGTCCTAAAGAGCGTAACATCCACCACATGCGGGCCGCTGCCATCACTCCAGAGGTCCTGTCGTATAATACCACTTTAGACTTCTGAGAAATCCCAAGCGATTCTAGGGTTCGGATAAAATCCTCCGGATGAGGCAATGGATGACGACCCAAATCTTTTGCATCCGTATAAGGGGCACTTAACTGCGTTTCCAAGTTTACCCAAGTGGCGCCCTGAACATGCCGCTCGGCGTATATCGCTTCCGCATTAGGTCCGGCCACAACATCACAAAACACAGCTATTCCATGCAGTGACCTCGCCTCTTTTGCAGATATAATGGTACCCATTATCGGTAGATTTTACGAGAATCCAAATATTGCGTCCAACGACGTTGGTTGATTAAATGACCGGCGTAATTGCGCGCAAACGCATGATAGCCCAGGTTATCTGGATTCGCACACATGAATAAATAATCATGCTTAGGTGCCTCTAAAACAGCCAATAAAGCTGCTTTTTCAGGCACGCAGATGGGGCCAGGAGGCAAGCCCTTGATCATATAGGTGTTGTAGGGATGGTCCAACTTTAAATCTTTGGTGAGCACCCGACGTACCGGTTCATCTGGATTGATGTCATTCAACGCATAGATGACTGTAGGGTCGGCTTGGAGCTTCATGCCTTTCTGAAGTCTATTGAGATACAATCGGGCCACCAGCGGTCGGTCACTAGCCTTGCTGCTTTCTTTCATAACGATACTGGCCAAAGTGCTAACCTCACCAGGGGTCATCTTCAATGCCTCTGCCTGTTTAATGCGTGCCGGCGTCCAAAAAGCGATGGTGTTTTGGTACAGCTTCATGGCAATTGATTTTGCGGAAGCATTCCAATACACTTCGTATGTATCGGGGAGGAATGCCCCCATGGCCAATGGACCTTCCCAGCCCTCCATGGGTTGTTTCAGCGCTTTGTACAGATCTGCGCTGTCCGCTAGCAACTGCTTTCCAAGCTTCCCTGCTAAATCTTCTAGATCATTGGCGCTGTTGAAAGTAATACGAATGGGTTGCTGCAGGCCGGCCTTCAAGGAATTTATCAGGGTATTATTACTCATGCCGGCCTCAATGACATAATGTCCCGATTTCACCTTAGCCAACCCTTTGTTTTTCGCCAATAGCAAAAATCCTTGAGGATCCAGTAAAACCTCGTCCTCTAGCAGGGTAGCAAAGAGTTTTTCGGCGGTAGTTCCCTCATCAACATATAAAGCATAAGGCACTTTTTCAGGATTTACATTTGGTTCAAAGACCACATTATACCCTGTATAAACGACATAAATCAACGCTGCAGGCACCAAAAGCCCAAAGAGAACTACGAGCCCTTTTTTCATTCTAGAAGTTTTTGAAATAAGCGCACGTCATCATGATTGCCGTGCATCCAAATCCAATTTTTAAGATCACCGACGATGGTATAATCGGACCCGGTAAATAACGCTAGGCTCGGCTCATTATGCAAGGGCACATGCGCATACAAATTCTTGATATTTAGCACCTTAGCACAATAATTCTCGAAGGCCTCCAGCATTAATTTGCTCCAACCTTTACCGCGATGCTTCATTTCTAAAATGATTCCAACACCGGCTTTTCCTACTGTGGGGTCGTAATCAAAGGCATCTACGGCACCTACAGGATCTCCATCTACCTCTAAGACGAGGCGTAGCTGCTGGTCCGTCACTATACTCTGATGACGGGCCAGATACGTTTGCATGGTTAAGGTCGAAAATGGTTCTTTTGTCGTGGCCACATACCACAAGGTCATGTCGTTTTCAAGATGCATCAACCATTTGAGATCCGATTGCTCAGGTGCTCTCAAAAAGCCAATTTCTCCAACTGGTATCATAGGTTTAAAGTTTGATGGTTCCTTCAAATACTTTAACAGCGGGGCCTGTCAATACAACATCTGTGTAGGGACCCTCACCCTTAAAATCAACTTCTAAGACGCCGCCTTGGGCATAGAGTTTCACCGGAGCTTCGGAAACCCATTCCTTCGCAACAGCAACAATGGCAGCAGCCGTAGCTCCAGTGCCGCAGGCTAAGGTCTCCCCTTCTACTCCGCGCTCATATGTTCGAATAGACATTTCATCATTACAGGCCTGTACGAAGTTGATATTACAGCCGGCCTCACCATAAGCATTGCGCAAGGATTGAGCCGTCGAATGAAAATCAGGACCTGCTTGACGTAATTCAATGTGATGGGGGGATCCGGTATCGATAAAATAGCCCCCATTGCGCTCCGTTATGATACTGGCATCAACCATACCTAATCGGACCTTCTCGCCATGAATCTCAGCCCAATGTGGACCGTCAATAGCAGTAAATAACGCACGGTCTTCAACTATCCCGAGGTGATGCGCAAACAGCGAAATACATCGGCCACCATTGCCACACATTGTACTTTCATTCCCATCAGAGTTGAAATACACCATGTGAAAATGATCGCCCTCGCGATTTGGCTTTTCAAGTAGCATTAACCCGTCGGCACCAATGCCAAAATGGCGGTGGCAAAGGGCTGCCACTTTTTCGTTCGTAAGCACCACATCTCCATTCCTATTGTCAAAAAGGATGAAATCGTTGCCTGCGCCGTGATATTTATAAAAGGTTGTGGCCATTCTGTGTTAAAAGCCGTTAAAGTTATGCGTTTCGCTCCTACTCCTGCGTTGATTTGGTGTACAATTTGAAGATACCATAAAGAACCTTCAACTAAAAATCACATTGCTATGAAAGTGCTAAACAAGAATATTTACGCATTCCTATTCACTGCAGTTAGCGGTGCCGCAATTGCATTGGGTGGTGCCTATGCGCTAGGGTTAGGCTCCAAAACGGTAGTAATAGAACACGCGGAACAAACCCCCATTCAAAGGACAAACTTTACGGCAGCTGCAGCTGCAATGCCAAACGATTTTGTAGAGGCCGCCGAAAAAACAGTGGAAGCCGTAGTCCATGTAAAAACCACCGCCGAACGTGTGCAGAATTATTACAACCCTTTCAACGACTTGTTCTTTGGCCGTCCATCGACACCGCAACGCTTCGAAGTACAGGGCTCTGGGTCAGGCGTGATTCTCACATCCGATGGCTATATCGTCACGAACAACCACGTTATAGAAGGAGCCAAAGAAATAGTAGTAGCTACTGCGAACAATGATGAATACAAGGCCACATTGGTCGGAACAGATCCAACTACGGACATAGCCCTCTTGAAAATTGATGCATCAGATTTAGCAACCGTAAACGTGGCCAACTCAGATGAGGTCCGATTAGGTCAATGGGTTCTAGCCGTAGGAAATCCATTCAACCTGACCAGTACCGTAACTGCAGGGATTATTTCGGCCAAAGGTCGGGACATCAATATCATTGACGAGCAAAGCGCAATTGAGAGTTTCTTGCAAACCGATGCTGCCGTAAACCCCGGAAATTCAGGTGGCGCCTTAGTAAATACTGCAGGCGATCTAGTGGGGATTAATACGGCAATCTCTAGCCGTAGCGGATCTTTTGAAGGATATAGCTTCGCTGTACCGGCAAATCTTATGATGAAAGTCGTCAAAGACCTTCGTGATTTTGGTCGAGTTCAACGCGCATTTATGGGCATCAACTACAACGAAGTTACACCTGCCCTGGCCGCTGAATTGGACCTTAAAATGAATTCCGGCGTTTATGTTGCGAACGTCATCAAAGGGGGTTCTGCTGACGATGCAGGTATTAAAATGGGTGATGTCATTGTTAATGTGGCCGGCAAGGCTGTAAAAAGTGGTGCAGATTTGACCGAAGCCTTAGGACAACATCGCCCTGGAGAACGCCTAGAAATTGTTGTGAATCGCGACGGTCAAAACAAGAAGTTTGAGTTGTTGCTGAAAAACAAATTGGGCACCACAGAAATGTTGACCAAAGAAGAAGAGTTACTGCGCAGCTTTGGTGCTGAGTTGGAAGATCTCAGTGCTGCAGAAAAACGTAAAATGGGCTTGCGTTATGGTGTGCGGGTGACCAAAGTCGTTGGTGGCCGATTCGAAAAAGCCGGAATCCCAGAAGACTTCATCATCATCAAACTCAACAATATCTATATCGACGAAGTGGAAAAATTTGAAAACCTCGCACGGCAATTCAATCCCGGCGATGGCGTCCTCATACAAGGGTTCGAACCCAATGGAAAAGCAAATTACTACGCGTTTGAATGGTAATTTCCGAGCGCGGGCCCAAGGGCCCGCGCTCTTTTTTTAGGCAAAAACTTTCTTCTAAGTGTCCAAAATACACACTTTGAAAACTCCATAAAACCCTCATATACAATACTATAAAAACACTTTTTATTCTATGTCATGCACAGGTTGGGCAGTAACTTTGCCCTATAGAACCACCAATTATTCTTTCACATATGATTGCTCAAAACGAGTACTCTCAAAAAGTAGGCGTTCGAATTCATAACGAACGTCTCGCAGTGGACATCAGTGCATGTGTCCATGAATTATTCTACAACCGAGGAGTTGAAATTGTCCTTTTCAGAAACCAATTGCGCGATAAGAGCTCGAGCCAAATCTTGGAGCTTCATCAATACGCAAACGATTTCGTTGGAAAGGCCATTAGTGTGGACAACACACTAGAAATGCTGCAAGCATTGAAACTCACTGCCATCGAAAATGCCAAAATAGACATTGGCAAGCTCACACATGAATGGCGTCTAAGTGAGGACACCGCAGATGCATTTATCATCAACAATCTCAGTGATTTATTCCGTCCCTCTACCCTAGAACCTAGAGATGTTGTTTTGTTCGGATTCGGACGAATTGGTCGATTGCTCGCCCGCGAGCTTATCGTTCAAGAAGGCAGTGGAAACCAATTGCGCTTGCGCGCTGTAGCCGTCCGTAGCATCAATGCAGCTAGTCTACATAAACGCGCCTCACTACTGAAGATCGATTCAGTGCATGGGGACTTCCCCGGGACTGTTCTTGTTGATGAAGAAAACATGGCACTTATTGTCAATGGTCGTCCCGTATACTTCATTCCCACTCCAGACCCAACTAAGGCTGATTACACAAGCTACGGTATCAACAATGCATTATTGATCGATAATTCAGGTGCTTTTCGCGATGATATTGCCCTAAGCAAACACCTCGAAGGCAAAGGCATTGATAAAGTCCTATTGACCGCTCCAGGAAAAGGTATTCCAAACGTTGTACATGGTGTAAACCAAAATTCTGTAGGCAAAACGGAACGAATCATATCAGCGGCGAGCTGCACGACCAATGCCATCTCCCCAGTCTTGAAAGTCATGAACGACACCTATGGCATCACTAAGGGACACCTAGAGACCATTCATGCCTACACCAATGATCAAAACCTTGTAGACAACATGCACAGCAAATACAGACGAGGCCGTGCTGCTGCAATGAACATGGTAATCACGGAGACCGGTGCGGGTCAGGCAGTTGATAAATGTATTCCTGGACTTGGATCCAAGTTGACCTCGAACGCCATACGTGTGCCCGTTCCAAACGGTTCACTTGCGATTCTAAATCTTCAACTTGAAAAACCGACCAGTCTTGATCACTTGCTTGCTTCCATAAAAGGCGCTGCCTTGAACGGACCTTTAGTAGAGCAAATACACTACAATACCTCAAATGAATTGGTATCAAGCGATATCGTAGGAAATGCTGCGCCCAGCATCTTCGACGTACATGCCACCCAAGTAACTGAGGACGGAATGACCGCCATCCTCTATGTGTGGTACGATAATGAATACGGCTACAGCCGACAAGTAATACGTCTCGCTAAACATTACACTGGCGTGCGTAGACCTGCCTACTATTAAGTAGCGCGCGAAGCGCGCAAATCAAACCAAAAAGAACCCCCGCGAGGCTGCGCCTCGCGGGGGTTTTCATTTATAGTTTTTTCAAGAAATTACTTATCGTCGATTATCAACTGTAAGAGTCCTGCATTGGAATTAATACTTTCTTCCAAACTGATCATACTCTCAGTATTCTCAACACCTTCAATGTCGTTGATTCGGAAAATAACATCCTTAGCATGTGATGCATCGCGGCAACGAATCTTACAGAAAATACCATACTTCCCTGTAGCAAGATGGGCAACCGTTACTTCTGGAACTGCCCTTAAGAGTTCAATGATGTCCGGAGAAGATAAAGAACGCTTTGTATAGAGCCCTACATAGGCAATGAAGCCAAATCCTAACTTCTCGTAATCTACGCTGATAGAAGTGCTCTTAATAACGCCCAATTGTTCCATTTTCTTTACACGAACATGTATGGTTCCTGGGCTTACCAATAAATCCTTGGCAATTTCAGTAAAAGGCTTTCTAGCATCCTTAACAAGGTATTCTAGAATTTGCTTGTCCAGTTTATCGATTTTCATAGGTCTGAATAGATTCTGCGCAAAAATACGTCATTTCGGTAGTATTGCGGTGATTCATCTGCATTACTCAAAAAGCATAATAAATTCATGAATATTGTTTCCAATTCAATAAAAACACACTATTTTTGCTTTCAATGTAATATTAATGGATTTTTATTAATCCTTAACTAAAATTTAAACACATGACTGAATTACACACAATTGCTACCGCCAATCAACCCTTGTACACAATCAATAATCCTGAAAGTGTCATTGAGGTTTACTTGGATGCAGAAGCGGGTGTGGTTCAAGAATTGAAATGTTTGAATTACAACAGATGTAAGGAATATACTTACGCTGTTGATGAATATTTAGAACGCTACAGCCACCACCCAGCGGGACAAGCAATCCTAGCTGAATTGGAGGCAATCAACGCATAAACGTCTTTCCGTTCACTCTGTTTGTATTTGGGTTAAGGTAGCGCTGGGGGAAAGCAGCGCTACTTTTTTTTTGCTCAAAAAAAAAGCGCCCCATGGGCGCTCTTCAATTGCTTATTTCTGCACAAAGGGAAGTTTAACCACCTGTGCTTTAATGAGCTTTTCTCGGATTACAACAGCGAACTCGCTGCCTTCCGCGGCCAGATTCACAGGAACGTATCCCATCCCGATATTTTTACCGGTAGTCGGACTATTGGTTCCCGAGGTTACGCGGCCGATTACATTCCCGTCGAGGTCTGCGATTTCATAGCCGTGTCTTGGAATTCCACGATCAATCATTTCGAAGCCTACAAGCTTTTGCGCAACACCAGCTTGCTTTTGAGCAGCGAATGTCTCGGAAGAGATGAAATCTTTCGTGAATTTAGTGATCCAACCTAAGCCTGCCTCTAAAGGACTGGTGGTATCATCGATATCGTTCCCGTATAAACACATGCCCATTTCTAGACGTAAGGTATCACGTGCCCCAAGTCCAGCAGGCAATAAATCGTGTGCCTCGCCGGCAGCAAGCACGGCTTCCCAAAGCTTTTTCGCATCTTCATTGAATACGTACAATTCAAAACCTCCGGCTCCCGTGTATCCGGTGGCAGAAATGATCACATCAGAAATGCCAGCGATCTCTCCAATAACGAAGTGATAGTATTTGATCTCACTTAGGTTTTCACCCGTAAGTGTCTGTAGGATCTCCGTTGCCTTTGGACCTTGTACAGCCAAAAGCGAATAGGCACTACTTTCATTGCGCAATTCGACATCGAACCCCTCTGTATACTTCATCAAGTGGTTCCAATCTTTGTCCATGTTCGATGCATTCACGACCAACAAGAAGTGTTCGTTCGAGAAACAATAGACTAAAAGATCATCAACAATACCGCCGTTTTCATTTGGCATACAGCTGTATTGAATTTTACCCGGAAGTAATTTACTTACGTCGTTGGTGGTGACTTTTTGTAAAAAGTGTAGCGCATCTGGGCCCGTTACAAAAAACTCTCCCATGTGACTCACATCAAACATCCCAGCACGTTCACGCACTGCTTGATGCTCTAGCTTCAACCCACTGTATTGTACAGGCATATTGTAACCTGCAAAAGGCACCATCTTTGCGCCCAATTCAATGTGCACAGCTTCCAGTGCTGTTGACTTTAATTCCGTATTCATTATTTCTGTGTTAATAGGTTCTTATCCGTGGATACGTTCACTCGTACCCAATTTTGCTATGACCTCAGCTTCAAACTGAAGTAAGCCTTCCCACATTTGATCCACTTTATCTCGACCGTAGTACTTACGAGCGAGGGTTATAAACATGGTGTAATGATTGGCCTCTGAGACCATTAAAGTACTATAAAAAGAGGCTAATTCTTGGTCTTCTATATTTTCACTCAACACCTTAAAGCGCTCACAAGAGCGTGCTTCAATCAAGGCGCAAATGAGTAACTTTTGTGCTAAGCGCTTATCTCTATGTCCATCTTTAGGAAAATACGATTGCAGTTCATGCACATATTCATCCCTCCGTTCACGACCGAGTGTTAATCCCCGTTGCATGATTCTGTTGTGTACCATCTGAAAATGCCCCATCTCCTCACGCGCCAGTGCCGTCATTTTATCAACCAATTCAGATTTTTCGGGATATCCAATGATGAGACTGATGGCAGTGGAAGCGGCTTTTTGTTCGCAATAAGCGTGGTCCGTAAGGATTTCCTCAATGTTCTTCTCTGCAATATTTGCCCAGCGTGGATCTGTAGGCAATTTCAATCCTAACATACTCATCTATGCCTTGTTTTCAGTATGATGAGCACACAATCAAATCGTACGTGCGCATCGTTTCGGGGGCAAAATTAACCATGAAAA
>Ga0182093_1603867_pt1 | contig 10979 bp, 5 predicted proteins | sample 041ome_21_FD_127776 | JGI IMG/M metagenome (GOLD analysis project Ga0182093, IMG submission 127776) | Metatranscriptome of coastal salt marsh microbial communities from the Groves Creek Marsh, Georgia, USA - 041411BS metaT (Metagenome... | ecosystem: Environmental > Aquatic > Marine > Intertidal...
GAGAGAGAGCCTTTTTACTCTATACACACTCTTCATTATTGTAAAGGTTATGGTACTCCCGCACACCGAACTGCGCGCGCGCGTGTGGCGTGTTTATAACGTCATTATTATTATTATTATTATTAAAAAGGTAAAAGTACAAACGGGTGCAACAGCGCCTGCGTGGCGTCTAACCGACCTCTTCGCGTGACGCCGCGGGAAGCGATGAGTCGGCAGGCTAAATCAAACCCGGCGCCGCCGTTGCGGTCGAGCGCGGAAAAGTCCCAACCTAAGTTGTCGACCAAGTCTTTGCGGACTTTGCGCAAATCGTAGTTTTCGTCCTGCAACCGTCTCTGGAAAGAGCCGGATGGTTCTAACACGCGTTTCCCTCGGAGTTGCGGGCATCCCAACTGGAGTAAAACGAGGCCGGCGGAATAGCTATCGAATAATTGCGGTTGGAAGACGGTCCACGGGAGAACGGAAAGCGCGCCGGCGATGGCTCCCGGAGGTGCTCTCGGCGTTCGTTCGGGCATGATAAAATCTTCCGGTGGTGAAAACGAAGGGTCTAAGATGGAAACTTCCGGTTCGTAGTTTACGCCGCTTCGTAAATCCGCGGCGCCGCCGAAATCGATCAGTTTGAATCGTCCGTTTTCGTTGACTAAATTCGCCGGTTTCACGTCTCTGTGGACGATACCGATAGAGTGTAACCCTCTCAACGACCACAACAACTGTTGCGTGACTTTTTTCGCGACCGCATAACACCTCGCGTCGTAATCCTTATCGTCTTGAGATTTCCCAAAAAGCGCCACCTCTAAACTGCTCGGGAAGTTTCTATCCAACACGTAATCTTCGAGCGTGTTTTCATCGCCGGCGAATTTCCACACCAAAACCGGTGCCGCCGCGTCTTCAATTTCCTCGTAAGATCCGACGTAAGACGCGCAACCACCGGCGACGAAAATGTCCCGCGATATTCTCTCGTTCATGTGTCTTTCGGCGCGTTGTAACCCGCTCGCGCCGGTGGTATTTTTCGCAAACTTCAAGACCAAATTCTCGGCGTCGCTGGAATTCAATCGTCCTCGATAGACGGTTCCAAACGATCCGTCGCCGATTCTCCCACCTAAAGTCACGTTCGAACCTCGCTTACCAAACTTATTTCCAGCCGTGGCTGTTTGTATCGCTCTCGCTATGGTCTCATCGAACGCGTAGCCTAAAATCCCCGGTTGCGCGGTTAAATAAAACGCGACAAACGCGACTAAAAGAAACTCGTTCGTCGGCGTAGAATCCGTGTACAAAGTCCAAGAGTTTACTTTTTCATCGAGCACAAACTGTTCCACGACATCTCTGATCGCATCTGGTATCGGTAACAGATCGTATAAAGGTTCTAACACGACGTCGTACGCCGTTTTGCCCAGTCGCAACACCGGCGCGGGCACGTCCGGAAAGAGTCTCTCGAGTTGAACCAAAGGGTCGACAACTTTTGCACCTCCGTACGCGGACACGCGAACGCAGTCGTCGCGATGGCGGCGCTGTCTTTGTAACGCTCGACGACGACTGCTGCGTCTTCCTTCCGTTGATTTGGCATCAGTTATTAGTAACCGCCTCCCGAGCGCCTCGCTTCGACAGGTGTTGTTGTTGTTGTTGTTGATGCTCCCACAAAAACGCATCGTCATCACCGTTATCCACAAAAATGAAATCTCTCTCTCTCTCTCTACTAACTCTACACCGTCTCTAAATATATTATCGGAAGAAAACCAAAACAGACAGACACACAGACAGAGGTTTTTTGCGCGTTGACTCTCTTCTTATTCTTCTTCTTCTTCTTTCTCGCGTAGTCTTCCGCGGTTTTTGTTGCGTTTGTGTGGTTTTTTTTCGTACAGGTTTCCATCACACGACGAGAGGCAAAAGGTCGGTCAATTAAATTCTCTCTTCTTTTGTTACTTTTGGTCTCGAGCGCGTTTTCCCCAAAACTAGAGAGAGAAATGCACGCGCGGTGTTTTTGCGTCGTCGTCGCACCGACGACGACGACGACGACGAGAAGAGGACGGAGAAGAGGAAGAAGAAGAATCGGGAGCGGTGGTGGTGGTTTTCTGAACCCTCCTTCTCTTCGAGTTCGCGCGAACTCGAAGAGGAGTAACGATGACGGAAAAGATGATGACGGCGACCGAGAAGAGCTTTTGGAGGACGCTTTTAGTGCCACTCGAAGCGATGTCGATGATGATGGGAACGACGCTAACGTCTCTTCCTCGGACGAGAGGAAGAGCGTAAACGGCAGGAGCAGGAGCAGCGGTGGCGAGATTTTTGATGATGATGAAACTATCGTTACCGCAAACAACGACAACAAAGAAGAAGAAGAAGAAGAGGAAGAAGCTTCGTTTTTGTACGAAGAGGTGGAGGAAGAAATCGAAGTCGAATACACGGCGATGGACCACGTTTTTGATTTCATCTCCGAGGTGAAAGCGAAACGGATGGACGCGTGTCGGGAGTGTTTTAGCAGCGCGGAAGTGCATCGAAACGTGCCGCCGCCGACGCCGGAATATTTAAGAAGTTCGAGAGGGAAGTTGGACGCGACGACGGAACTGATATCGCTGGCGGCAGCCGCGGCGGCATTGGCAGTCTCGAAGGCGTTGCGAATGAACGAAGAGAAAAAGGACGCGTCTATTCGAAACGAGAAATGGACGGTGGAGAAAGCGTTTCAGGCGTTGAAACGCATAGATGGTCAGGAGAATGACAGTTCCGTGGAAATGCGCTTGTACGACGAGACGGATTTACGACGCGACTTGGAGAAGAAACAGAAAAAATTGGACGAGAAACGCGCGAAGGAGTTGGAGAGACGAAAGTTGAGAGACGAAAAAGAACGTTTGAGAGAGGAAGCGGAGGAGAAAGAACGACAGAGATTACTCGAGATTGAGCGCAAAAAAGAAGAGGAGGAAGAGCGTAAACGAGAACAAGTTCGCGCGGAGTTTCGATTGAAACAAGCCGAGGAGCAAGAGCGGTTGAAAAAACGCGAAGAGGAAGAAGCGGCGAGGAAAAAGAAAGAGTTGGAGGAAGACATAAAACGGAGAGAGGAGAAGATGCGATTAGAGCGAGAGGCTCTAGAGGCGGAACGATTGCGTCGAAAGAAAATATCGGAAGAGCGAGGGGAGAAAACGTTTGACATTCAGGCCAACATTAAAGTCGAAGCGAGGAGGAAAAACGGCAAGTGCGAGGTGATGGCCTCGTGCAGAGTGGAGTTCTCGAGCACGTGCGAAGTCACGGAAACGTTCGAGTCTTCGGAAATGGCGAGATTGCAAATGTCTTGGGCCTCGAAATTATCCGGGGAAGCCATGAAAGCATATAAGAGCGACCAGATTTTGAAGAAGATGATGGGCGAAGGCATCTTGTCCAAGACACCTACTTTTTCGGACGTGGAATTCGAACACTGGATGAAACTCGTCAGAGTTCGATTGGACAGAGAGCTACGAACGACTGGTTTGCGAGCGGTCGCTGGACTCGAAGCGAACAAATTGACGAAAAACGACAGTTTCATCGAACGCGAAGTGACGTTTTCGAGAGCGCTGTTACCGACGGAAGATCCCGAAAACGTCGAGACGCGCATACAAAACGCCATTCGATTACTCATCGACCAAGTGGAGCAGAAGAAAAAGAAAAAGAAAGACGGCACCAGTAACGATGACGATGATGATGACGACCCGTACCTTCTCGGCGATGAAAACTCTCCGGAACTCGTCGACGAAGCGATAGATCCCAGGAAAAGCCCGATGGCAATTTTAACTCGACTTTCCGAACACGAGCTCGCGCAAATGCACGGCTTAGATCCGTCTCTGGTATTCCCAGCGGAAACGGACGGATTGACCACTGAATTAAACGGGCGCGTTTTATCCGGAATCTTGACCGCGTCCTTTTTCGTGAAGATCCTTCGCAAAGTCACCAACGACGCGAAACCGGAAGTTTTACGACGAGGGACGCAAATGGCCTCCACTCTGGTTGGTCGGTGCGCCAACGACGAAGGAAACTGGCGCGCCATGTATTTAGACGGCTTTCGCGGCGATGCATTAGAAGCTGGCGCTTTGATGGCTCGAGAAGTCATTCCAGCCGAAGAGAACGACATCGTGTTATTGAACATCTTTGCCGCTCTGGAGGCGATGGAAAAAGCAAAAAATCGCCGCCCGGAGGAACAAGCGAGCGAAATGATCGATAAGGAAGCGCTGAGAAAAATGAAAGCGCAACGACGAATTAATTCAGTACCAATCACTGAAAGGCTGTTCGCTACGCGAAACGCGGCTATTCAGTTAGCCGGAAGTGGTTCCGTCGAACAAGGTCGGGCGATGTTGGAAGAAGCGTACGCGTTGCGAGTGAAGCACGTGGAGAAAAGACGCAAAGAGTTAGGTTTGAGTGCAAATGACGAACGATTTGGCATCCCAGAAACGTTACCGGAGTTAAAGGCGCTGTTATTTGTTTTAGAATACGGCGGTGACGCGTGGGAAGCGGATAAGATTGGCGTGCAGAAGCAAGTCGTGAAAGCCGTGTACGAGGCGTGCGAAAATGGGGCGATGAAGAAAGACGTGGAGAAAGCGTTGGCGACGTTTGCAGCCGTCCGACGCTCGTTTATGTTTGAAGAGAACGATTCTAAGTTTGGCCGAGAGTGGGAAGATAAAATGATGGAAAAGTTCAAGGAAACAGCAATCGTCGAAGGAGAGAAAGAAGAAGGGGAAGAAGGGGAAGGAGGAAAACCTAGCGTAGAGGAGGTCATCAAAAAATACTACCCCAGAGGCGTCTCGGACGCGTTTGAGTTTGCCGTGCAAACGTACGATGCCGAAATTGAGGCGCGTAGAAAGATATAGCGCGTAGTTAGTTATAGATAGAAGAATAGCGTGTAGCTGCAGTTATACATTTTAATAGAGCACCCTTTCAAAAGGTGATTATATTACAAACAACGCGGCGTTCGCCTCGCGCATATTACACGCACACATATAATAAATAAAACACAAGTTACAGGACGTCATATACAAGAATCTTCGCTTACGCGGAGTCAATTTTCGATCCGCCGCCCATCATACTCTCCAACATTTCCGTTTGTAACTTTTTATTCCCGTTTTCGATGTCTCTCTTCGCCAGCTTTTCTACGCTCGCCCACTCGAAATCGAGTTGCGCGTACCCGGATCTCGCCGTCATGATTCGGTTGGCCAAACTCTGGTCCGCTTTCATTAACTTTGCCATCCACTCCTCTGGATTTCGTATCGGATTCTTCTCCAAAAAGTCCAACAGAAATTCGTGCTGGTTATTCACCCGGTTCACTTCGCCTTGGCCGTCCAAATTCACCTCTTTGCTCTCGCCGTCCGGCGTTTGGACGTTTAACCTGCAGTTTATCGACTCGAGTTGCCCGATAACCACCCAAGCGGCGGTATACGTCAACAGCTGGTGCATCACGTCGGCTGCTTTTCGCTCCGGCGACGACGAACCTCCGAATGCGCCGCACGGCACGTACACTTTCGGAGAATCGTCGTTCTCGGCGCGCACGGTAAAGCAGAATCTGCCGCTCTTCATCCCCCCGGCTCTTCTTCCCCGACGAGGTAGCAGTCGTTGTTCGGGAACGACGATTCGCGAAGAAAAGCGAAACGCTCGACTTTTCAAAGCGGTTGTCGTTGTTGTTGGTCGCCATCTCTTTTCGCGCGCGGCGACGATTATCAATCGAGAGGAAGAAACCGTCGTCGTCGTCGCGGCAAACATGATGATGATGATGTTGTTGTTGTTAGTGTTAGTGTTTGTTATACTTGCACGGGCGTTATAAAAGTTAGGTATGCGGAAGATAAAAAAGGTCGTTACGAGCCGCAAAAAACGAGATCTCTCTCTCTTAATTTTCTCGAAAACGCTTTGTTTTCGATCACGGTCAAAAACAAAAAAGAAAAACGCACATCACATCACATCACATCACATCACGCGCGCAAAAGAAACGAGGAAGAGAAAAGAAAATGACGAAATGGTCGATGAGAACGTTGCGAACGAACCGGTGTCGATCGACGGTGGAAGGGGAGGAGGCGCATCGGTTGTTCGAGGCGCCGGAAGTGCACGAAACGGCGAGAGTTGGAGATTTGGAAAAGCTGAGGAGATTGATTTTAGACGAAAAAATAGACGCGAACGCGTTGGACCCGGCCGGGAGGACGCCGCTGCACTTTGCGGCTGGGTTTGGGCGCGCGTCGTGCGTGAAGTTTTTGTTGGAGCAGCGAGGGATTAAATTAGAGGTGAGAGATTTGTGGTCGAAAGCTCCGGTGGATTGGGCGTTGCAGGCGAAGCACGAGGATGTTGTGAAACTGTTGAGAATTAAAGCGATCGAGACCAATCTCGAGATTGGCGGCAGAGGGCAAGTTTCGCCGCTGAGGACGTTTCACGAATATTGCTACGATTTGACGACCGAGGAAGTCGAGGAGAAATTGGAGAAAGACAGGATAGAAATGCTAGAGAAATACGAAAAAATGAGCGAGGAGGATAAGAGAGAGTTGCTCGAATCGAATCGAGATCCTCTCGAAGGGATTATTTTCTAAAAGTGAGAACATAAATAAGAATTTGTAATGTGGCTATTTTCAACGTGTAGTGACTACGATACTAATTGCTTTGTAAAATTACAGCTGGATTTCCGTCAAAGCTTCTTGTTCTTCTTTGTCCGATTCCGTGGCGTCGCCGTCTTTTTCTTTCTCGTCTTCCTTCGCGTCTTCAAAATTTAAGTGCTTCTTTTCTTCTCCCACCTCTTGCTTTTCGCCGTTTGCTGCTTTGCTTTCGGCGACAATGCCTTGCCCGCGAGGCGGTGTGGGAAGATGAAAATCGGCGAAGAACGCAGAAACGTCTGATTCCGCAACGCCCGCCGGCGCGTTGGGAATGACAAAAGCGCCGTCTTCCGCGTTTTCCATCTCCTCTTCCTCGTGATCTTCTCTGGTCCTTTCGTTGTCGTCGTCGTCGCGATCTTCCGTCGTGGAATCGGCACCTACGAAGGGAGAATCTGGCGCGTCTGGAAATTCGAGATCGCCCAAAACGTTGTTCTTTTTCCTCGCAGAAGAAGGACTTTGCGGCGGAGTTGCTTGCTCTTCATTCGCCGATGCTTCGGATTGTTCTCCCACAGTCGCTTGTGCAAACAACCTGTTCAACTCTTCGTCTTCCTCGGCTTCTAATTCTTCGAGAATCGCGTCGACATCGGCGCCTGTTTCGGCCAACTTTTCCTTTAATCGCTCGCACGCCCGCTCGCTTTGACCCAAGCACATCAACAAGTCATTCATCTCTTCCTCAAAGTGCTTGGTGGCTTCGTGGTACCCGCGTTTGTACCCTCTCTCCTCGGCTTCAGCCAACTGCTCCGCCGTCAACTCTGCTTCGCGCTGGTTCTGTAACTGCTCAACCTTTAATTTCAACTCCGCAACTTCTCTTTCCGCTTGCTCCAAATCCGCAGCCGCGTCAGTCTGCTTCAATCTGAGATTTTCATTTTCGTTCTTCATTGCGTCGATTTCGACATTTTTATCGCTAATCATAACCTCTGCATCTGCAAGTTTTGCAGCGACATCATCATAAACCTCGCGTTCGATCCAGCCCGTCGTGTCGTACTCGTATTCGCCTTCTTCGCCCTCGACGTATTGATCTTCTTCCTCGCCATCGCCGGCGTAGTACCACGCGCCGGAGGCTTCGTCCAATACCCATCCAGGGTAATCGTCTGGATTGAACGGTGGTTGTTCCTGGCCCTCGTTCCCGTCATCTCCTTCGCCTTTGTCGTCGTCATTGTCGTCCTTTTTCTTCTTCTCCTCCTCCTCTTCGTTGCCCTTACTTTCGTCGTACGGCACCGAAGGCATTATTTCGTTGCTGAAATCGTAATCGTAACCGTCACCGGATGGAGGAGGCTGAGGAGGTGCCGTTTCAGCTTGCAGAGGAGGAGGTGCAAATCCATCCGCAGAAGAAGGCGGCATGAACGCAGCATTCATGTTATTATTATCGGCGGTAGTAGCACTCACGGTACCGTCCTCGCTAATTCGAGGCGATGGCGGAGCATAATCGTACCCATCATTGTTTACTCTAGGAGATTCCGAATAGTTTTGTTGTTCTTGTTCTCGTTGTTCCATTTGTTGTTGTTCCATTTGTTGCGGAGGACGCAAGTAATCGTCATCATCATCGTATTCAACTTGCTGATGTTGTGCTTCGTGATGTGTCTGATCGTAACCTGTGGGATATTGATTATTCTGATCGATGTAAGCATCGAACTGACTCGTCGATTCGTGCCCTTCACTTCTCATAGATCCGGTAGCAGATGGAGGTTGCGGAGGCAGCTGCTGCTCTATAAGATTTCCCCACTGGTCATACATCGGTTGCTGCGGTTGCTGCGGTTGCTGTTCGCTACTATTCGAAATCAATCCATTCTGCTGTTGTTCTACTGGCGGAGGATAATGCAAGGCTTCATTCTCTGGAACAGCCGGCGAGCCCGGTTGAAACTGGTTGAAGTGTTGTTCTTGTCGTTGTTGTTGTTGTTGTTGTTGCCGTTGTTCTTGCTCCTGCTGCTGCTGTTGATGGTGTTCACCATCGCTACTAAAAGCATTGCTATTGTTATCGTCACCAATATGATGAGGACTTTCTCTTTTCGTCGGTGAGAGCACTTGCTGATTCTCTACGTAGTGCGGCGATTCGCTTTCTAATTTACCTCCGTTCTTCGCTTCGTCCTCGTCCTTCGCGCTCGGCCCGGGAACGAAAAACTTTTGCGGCTTTGCCACAGCAATTGGTGGCGGTAAAAAGGATGCTATATCCGCGGCACTTCCTGATAAACTCTGCGCACCGGCACCACCATCGCTCGCATCAGCACCCGTCGGATTGAAAACATCCACGTACCGGCTGCGAACGTCGCTTTGCCTCGCCACGAAACTACTCGCGCTCGGCATCGGAGGCGGCATCGCGTTTACGTTCGAATTCGACGTGGACGCTGGGTCTTCATTGTTCTGTTGCTGGTGCATTCCATCGCTACCAAAGTTTTGTTGTTGCTGAGTCGGGTTGTACGGGTCATTTTCTATCTGCTGATTTCGGTTCGCGAACGGTTGTTGCTGTTGTTGTTGCTGCTGCTGCTGCTGTTGAGGATGAAAACTATTCGCCGGCTGTTGTTGATGCAGCTGTTGCTGCTGCCCTACTCCTCCTCCTCCTACTCCGCCGCCGCTGCCGCCGCCGCTACCGCCGCCGCCTGAATTCGCGTTCATCATCGGTGGCGGAGGTCCGGACATACCTCCCATGGCTTGTCTCGCGGCATCCTTCCCGTTCGGATCGGACCCATCCACCCACGCTTTTAACGTCTCGTCGTAGTAAAATTCAGAGTTATTTCCGAGCTTTGCTTTCGTGACTTTCTTCCTCGGTTCCTGTTTTATCGAACGGATGGATTCAGGTGAGCGTTTGCGCGCGCGCAGGAAAGAGAGAGAGAGAGAGACGAGGAAGGAGACAACAAACGCGCGCGCCTCTCAAAAATCCAATTTTTCACTCTCCATACGAAAGAAATCGAATTCCAAAAGTGTGCCCGCGCGGCGACGAAAAAAACGAACCGGCGGGAAAAGAAGAAACGAGACGGTTCGAGAAAAGCACAAGAGTGCGAGAGAGAACGCGCACCCCTCCGCCGCCGCCGCCGAACGAGGTCAGGCGGCCGAAAAATCCTCCTCTGGCTGGTGAATTATCTGCCATGTTTTTTTAAAAAGTGGGGAAAATTTTCCTGAAAAACGTCTCTTGTGAAGGCACATTGATTGAGGCACCCGTGAGCACCCCGAACGCGACGCGAGCGCGAAGAAGAAAAAAGGTACGACGCGTTCAATCCATCGATTAAAGTATATATGTATGTATATTTATATATGTATTAGTAAAATCCCGTATTCAATCTCTCATCTCTTCTCACCGTATGTATTAAATCTATCTTTCGCCGATCAAATAAGCTATAAGTAAAAACCTCTCTCTCTCTCTCTCTCTCTCTCTCTTTCTCTTTCTCTCGCAGCCAAAACAATCTCTAAAATTTAATCCATGTAGCCATCGATTTCGCGTTGCTTTTGCAACATTTCGTCCTCTTCTCTCATGGCTTCGGCTTCGGCGCACATTCTTTCGATTTCTTCCGGCGTCAAGCGTCCTCTGTCGTGTTGCAAAGAAACGTTCGCTTCGGCGCCGGTGACGCGATCTCTCGCCGTCACGGTCAACAAACCGTTGGTGTTAACTTCGAAAGTAACGTCGATTTTCGGGACGCCTTGTTCGGCTTTTTCGATGCCGGTGATTTGGAACTCGCCCAGCAAGTGGTTGCCGTCCGTGGACATGCGCTCGCCTTCGAAGATTCTGACGTCGATTTCCGTTTGGTTGTCGTACACCGTGGTGAACTCGGACTTCTTTTTGCACGGAATGGAAGTGTTTCTGTTGACGACCTTGGCAAAGTGTCTGCCTTCGCACTCGACGCCCAAAGATAACGGGACAACGTCCATCAACAAAACCTTGGAGGTTTGCTTGTCGCGGACGCCGGCCAAGATGGCACCTTGCACGGCGGCACCGTACGCGACGGCTTCGTCCGGGTGCACGGATTTGTTCAACGGCTTGCCGTCGAAGTACTCCGTCAAAATCTCTTGGACTCTCGGGACGCGAGTGGAACCACCAACCAAAACAATTTCGTTCACCAAAGACTTGTCTCTGCCGGCATCGGCCAAGACTCTCTTCACCGCTTCCAAGCATCTTTGGAAAGTCGCCTCGTTCACCTTGTTGAATTCATCTCTGGTGATGGTCATGTTCACCTCGTGTTCGCCGATGAAGCATTCCAACTTGGCGGATTGCGCGATGGACAATTCTCTCTTGGCTTTTTCGCAAGCAGTTCTCAACTTACGCTTGGACTTGTCGTCGTTGAAGATGGTGTCCGCGTTCGGGTACGTCTTTTGGACGTGCGCCATCAAGGATTCGTCGAAATCTTCGCCGCCCAAGTGGGTGTCGCCAGCCGTCGCCAACACTTCAAAGACGCCGTCTTGCAAGTGCAACAA
>Ga0182093_1282759_pt1 | contig 10968 bp, 5 predicted proteins | sample 041ome_21_FD_127776 | JGI IMG/M metagenome (GOLD analysis project Ga0182093, IMG submission 127776) | Metatranscriptome of coastal salt marsh microbial communities from the Groves Creek Marsh, Georgia, USA - 041411BS metaT (Metagenome... | ecosystem: Environmental > Aquatic > Marine > Intertidal...
CCAAAAGTTGGCCCCGGGTGATTTTGATGCTCTTCTTACGTTTTGGGTTAGTTAGTGTTTTTAGACGATTTTCGCTTTTGGCGTGTTCACGCGTGTATATCTATGTGTGTGTGTATACATACGAATTCAAGCGCAATAATACTAGACACAGACGATGACTTTATTTCGCGTGAGCAGCTTTTTTTCTTCTTCCGTGTGGGCACTGACATTGTTTTTGGTTCCTATACGTTTTGCTCCCGACACTCCGCCACGAGCGAATCCCCTAATAGCCGCGTTGGCCCATACAAACGACAACCAGCATCTCTTTAATTTATCCGACCAAAGCGTTCGCCAAAGACTGACACTTGACCGTGCCATACGACGGGGCTTCTTCGCCTTCTTCACCCTCCAACTCTACGCGCATGACCGCCCCGTCTTCCTTCCAACTCGCTTCCATCTCCCCGTTCGTGACCAACTCCGGCCCGAACGCTTCCCAATACTTCTTCTTTTGCACCTGGTTCGCGCTCGCCGGTTCGCCGTTGAACGCCGCGTCGCCGAAAACGACTCGGGATCCTAACTTGGCATTTTCCGGCGCAACCAATAACTCCACCTTATCGTGCGTCTCGTTCGAAGCCGCCAACAACATGCCGTGCGATTTAATCCCTTGCATGTTCCTCGCCTTCAAGTTCGCCACGACAATCACATTCTTCCCTAAGATATCTTCCTCTTTCATGTACGGCACCAACCCACTGCAAATCGTCCTCGTCCCTTCCGGTTCTTGCAAATCAATCTCCTCCACGTACAACTTATCCGCGTCTGGGTGCACCGTGCATTTCGTCACCTTGCCGACGCGCAAATCAATCATATCCCGGGCCGTTTGTTCTCCTCCGTCTGATGAAGAAGCAGCTTTGATGGAAAATTCGTGACGTCTGGTGTTGCTCATCTTCTTCTTCAAAAAAGAAACCGACGAGGAGGTGTTCGTAGTATTCCTCGAGGCGGTGGCGCTCCTTAAAATGGAGGTCGTCGCGTTCGTGCGCGCGCACAGAGCTTGTCTAAACATAGTTACTTGGTGTTGTTGTTGTTGTTCGCGGTATGGCGCGCGATGCGAAGATATGCCTTTTTTCTATCCACTTTTCATTCGTTTTAGGGTTTCAGAAAATTTTGAAAAACTCTTGAAGAAAAAAACATAAAAACACGACGCGCGCGCGCGCACTGATACGACGCAAAAACGATCAACCAATCGTAAAAAATACCATGGCGGCGAGGAAGCGAACGGCTCCCGCCGCTTCCAAGAAGAAGAACAAGAACAACAACGATGATGATTCACTGGGAGAACTGCCGGAAGGTTTGAGCGATTCCGAAGATTCGCTTCTGTTGCCGATGAAGAAGAACAACAAGAACGACAACGAAGAGAAGACGCCAAAGGCGAATGTGAAGAGGAAAACGGCATCTCGTTCCCCGACCTCGTCGCTAAAAAGCGGCGCGATTAGTAACAGCGAGGGCGAAGATTTGACGACGGATGGTAAGAAACGAGGAGGAGGAAGTTTTATCGCGAGACGGGGAGAAGATTCGAGCGACGACGAGGAAGCTGTCGCTTTGAAGTTGCTCTTCTCGAAGCACAAAGATATTTTAGAAAGAAAGGGACGGAACGATGGAAACACGCCCACGACGACGACATCGACGAGAAAACGAAAAACAAACGGGAGCGCGGCTTCTCCTCCCGGGGACGACGAAGTTGGAAAGGGCAAGCGACCGAGTAAGAAAAAGAACCCGCTGAGCTTTCTTGAGCGGCTGCAACGGAACAAGGAGGAACGAGAGAAAGAGGCGAAGCAAGACGAAATCGACGAGAAGATGTTCGCGAAGCACGAGGAAGAGAAGAAAAAAGCGGAAGAGGAAGATGAACTTGATGAGTTGGCGCAGCTAGAAGCGAAGAAAACGTACGAAAAAATACTGGAGAGAGAAAATGCGGATAAGTTGCACGACGAGATGGACGAGAGGACGGAGCCGGCTGGGAGAATGAAGACGATTGCGAGCAAAGCACTGATAAAGAAGGCTGCCGCGGATTCGGAATTTGGTGGTTACGCGGAAGAGAATTTCGAAGAGAAGACGTTTCAGTGCTTTCCAGACGGTCCGGTGTGCACGGCGTTCATGCAACGAGCGAAGGAAATGTCCGAACACATGAATTTATGCGAGGAATTTTTAGTGGGAAGGTGGTTGAGATACGTCGAGAAAAGCAAAGTGTGCAACGAACCGAACGCGATTTTTCCGTGGTTGTTGAACGTAATCACGCACACGTCGAAGAACAAAGAGGTTGTTTTCGCGGCGAGGGACGCGCTCATCTTTGCGTTGTACGAAAACGAGAGACAGGAAGCAAACGGCGAGAGTATCATTGGATCGTGGTGCGGCGATAACATGGATACGCTGGCGAATACCTCGTTTGAAACGTTGTTAGTCGTCGCAAAGTCAGAGCGAGCGTGGAAACAAAAGCGACGCAGTGGTGCGAGTGGAAATAGTTCCACGCCAATTAAGAAGCCGAACAAGACGGCTGATGACGACGTTATCGTCGTGGTGGACGTCGAAAATAACGAAACAACATCGCTAGTGCAAACCCCTAATACTAGAATTTCCGGAACGTGGTCGGCGCAAGACGCTTTGAAGGCGCTGAAAAAAGTCGGCATCGACGACTCGTTTCCAGCATCCAAGTACGATTTGGTCGTGAAACCACCGAAGTTGAAGGGGAAAAGGAAGAAGAAGAATAACTCTAAAGCGAAAGAGTTCAAAGCGAAGGTGTACGAAGAGCGTCCGGATGTTTCCGTCAACGTCTTAGGCGTCGTGAGCGCCATCCGAGCTTTGTGCGATTATAATTACCTTCAAGACGAAGCGCCCTTGACGCACGCGAAGAATGAGAACTTTGACGTAGATGGTTGCGCGGAAATTATTAAACTTTTCGCCAAAGTTCGACTCGATCCGCGATCAGATGCTTCGAGCGCCTGTTTTGATACGTGCGTAAAAAGTATTCTGCGATGCGTGTCTTCATGCAATACCATCGACGCGGCGAGTAAAAAGCAATTTTCCATGAAGTTATCGCAAAAGCTTGCGAATGCCGTCAATAACGACAGTTCTTCTCCCGCAGTCACGTTCATTTTGCGGTGGTTCCCTGTCCACGACGCGTTCTCCGCGTTTATTCGTGACGGTTTGGCCTTGTATGGCTTTCGCGGATGCATCAAACGCATAGAACGCGGTCCTCCGCGAATGGTGAAAAGACAAAGAGACGAAGATGATAGCGACGATGAAACCGACGAGGAAGTCGAGGAAGATGAACCTCCTCCAGTCGATGCCAGCTTAGATATCGAAGCTTTTCGAGTATCCTTTGAATGTTCGTACAACCTCGCCGCTCGTGCGCTCGTTGGCGACGGGTTGTTCTCCTTGCGCAATCCAGATTTCAACAACACCGACGACATCTGGCAATTCGTCCGTCTCTGGGACTTCGCCGACTGCGTCCTCAACGGCGGCGTCTCCGCGAACACGGCCGACGCCGCCAAAGAAGGCGACGCGGGTTTACAAAAAGCCTCCAAATGGATGTCCAAGATGAAATCTTTAATCCCGAAACAAAGCAGAGTAGAAGCGTTGGCGCTGTTTCGCTCCCGCATCGCGCAGGCGCAAAACTGGTACAACCAAGAGGCGCACGCGCGCGCCACGGATGAAAGCATCGGTGGAGCTCGGGTAAAGTTCAACGAAATCGAGATCGATTAGTTTATAGCATAGTTTATAGATTGATTAATTAAATTTTAGAATAGACGCGCGTACATATCCATCCGTACAGTGCATTTCTTGATTTTCTTCTCTCGTGTGTTTGAGGGTGGGAAAAGAAGAGCATTCGTCATTAAGACGCACGCGCGAAAGAAACACGCATGAAGTTCTCGCGTCACTCGCTCACCTACCGAGAGAAGCGCAAGCACACGAAGCGCGCGATCGCGTGCATCCTTCTCCTTTTCGCGTTCCTTTTCGTGCGAGTCGTCTTCTCCGGAGGAGGAGGAGGAGGAACGAGGAAGAGACAACTGAACGATGAGTACGGACGAGAACCTTTATACGCGTTCGGAACGCACCACCAGCACCACCAGTTTTTACAGAAGAAGAGCCCCGGCGAGTACGCGATGATGACGAGCAGCAGCGCGGCGGGAGGGAGAGACCACCAGCGCGGGAATGGAATCGTCGCTCGCGAGAGCGCGAGTGATGGTGATGGCGACGCTTCTTCGCACAATAATCGCTACCACGAAGACGAAGAGGAAAAGGAAGAACAGAAACAGTTTTCTTTGGCGAACACGAAAATGTACGTGTACTCGTCGCGAGAGATTCCCGAAATTGCAAAGTTAGCGCCGAAAGATTGCGAAAAGGTGGAATCGGAGCAGCTGTTACACCGGATGTTTTTGTACTCGACGCAGTTGCGGACGAGCGCGAAGAGCGAAGCGACGCACTTTTTCGTGCCGGCGTATCCGGAGTGTTTGAGGACGCAGAAGAAGTTGGACGAGAAAACGATTGAGGGATATTACGTGAACGTGTTGAAACGACTTGGTCGGTTTCAAATGAGCGGCGGGTTAGATCACGTCTTCGTCGCGCCGAGAGTAGGGATGGACGCGGTGTTCCCGAACTGGCGGGCGCACTGCGCGAACTGTTTGTTTCTGAGAGCGTCGAGAGACGTGAGAGGACAAACGACGGATGTTTTTCGAGAGGTGGTCATACCAGACGCTTTTTCTGAGTCCGAAGCGAGACGAAACGATGAGAAAGCGGAACAGTTGAAATCAAGGCGGCAATCTCACGCTTTGATTAGCGTATTAGGGGACGATGAAGAGGCGAAGCGATTACGGAGGATTCACAAGGTATCTGATGGAGAAGATATGCGATTTAAAGCGTCGTTTTGCGTAGTGATCGTTCCAAATGACGCGGAAGGTGACGAAGATATCGACGAGAGAAATCACTGGACTAAGAACATCGCGTTGGCGTTATGGTCGGATTGCATTCCAGTTTTGTTGCACAAGAAAAATGGGCACGACGACGACGATCACTTTGTTAACGCGCTCTTGGACGCACTCCCATTAGCGGACGTTCTAGATTACGAATCCTTTTCGATTTCCCAAGCGTACAAAGCGAACACTGACGACGACGAGTTACTCGATTATCTCCGCGCGATCAATGCGCGAGACCGACACGAATTCGCTCGCAACGGGAAACGTGTGCGCTGCGCGTTCGTCTACGATGCCGGCGACAGTGACTGCTCTGCCGCGTTAGCTTTAGGATTTGCGTTAGGTAAACGTGGTTTGCAGTTCCCAAAGAGTTCAAGAAGCTTTTGGGGCGCTCACGGTGTTCCACTTGATGGTAACGGGAATATTTTGAGCGCATCTTCGCTTGACGAAACGGGAAGTATCTTTGAGACGGAAAACGTATTCATTTACGCGCCGAAAGGAAACGATTTGAACCCCGCGAAATGTTGAGTTAGATTTCGACACGCTCAAGTTTTTTATGCCCGTTCACGGTTAAGAGTCACGAGTTAGTTTGTAGCAGTAGTTAAATAGTCAGATTGAATTATGATCGTGGCGAACTGGCGCTGCGTCTTCTCCCATTTTTCCTTTTCCGTTATCCTCACTTTTTTCCCCTTAAATGCTCGCGCACACTAGGTTTCCAACGACTCGCGGCGTCTCTCGCTCCACTTTCAGCTCCAAGAAAAGCTCTTCTTCTGTTCGCCGCTCTCCTCGTCGTTGTCGTCAATCTCTCGTCGCGATGTCTTCCGCCACCGAATCCGCGCTCGATGCGCTTCAGTTGAACGAATCTCGGTTTCTCTCTTTGCTCGAAAAACTCATCGGCGAGTCGCAGTTTGTCCAAAACACCGGCGTCGGCACCGCGTTCGTCCCGGAAGAAGACCGAGTGGTCGCGCACGTCATGGAGTGCTTAGAACCTTTCAAGGTTGAAAACGGCGGAAGATTAATCGTGGAGAGAAAGAGTTACGTTCCTGGACGCAGTAACGTAATTATTCGTCTCCCAGGGAAAGGAGAAGCTTCGGAACAGCTTTCGTTCGTCGGGTCGCACTTGGACGTCGTTCCGGCGGATCCGGAAGCGTGGAACGTCGATCCGTTTAAACTTACCGTGGATGGAGATAAATTATATGGGAGAGGTACGACGGATTGTTTAGGGCACGTGGCGTTGATGACGACGCTGTTTACGCAGTTGAGCGAAATCGAAGGATACGAGTTGAATACGAGTTTGTCGTGCGTGTTCATCGCGAGCGAGGAAGCGAACGGGCCAGGGATTGGTGTAGATGGACTCGTGGAGAATGGGGAGTTGGATCACTGTAAGAATGGACCGGTGGTATGGGTAGATTGCGCCGATTCGCAACCGTGCATTGGTACCGCCGGGGCGATTACGTGGGATTTGAAGTGTCAAGGGCACAGGTTCCACTCCGGTTTGCCGCATAAAGGTATCAACGCCATAGAGCTAGCGATGGAAGCGACAACAAAGTTGCAGCAAGAATTTTACAAAAAGTTTCCGCCGTGCGATTTAGAAAAAGAGTATAAGTTTATCACGAGCTCGACGATGAAGCCGACGCAGATTCGTTGCGCGCCGGGCGGGTTGAATCAGATTCCGCCGGACGCAACTGTTTCCGGCGACATTCGTTTGACGCCGTTCTACGAGGTGGATGAGGTAAAATCGTTTTTGGAAAAGACGGTGGAAGACATGAATCAAAAAGTTGGCGAGTTACCCACGAGAGGTCCTTGGTCGAAGTTTATCATCGACGATCCGAAGAATCCAAATGAAAAAATCGTCGGTAAGTTGTCCATTGAGTGGGGAGAACATCTATTGACCGGTATCGCGTGTGATTTAAAGTCGCCGGCATTTACGAAAATGTGCGATTCGATTAAAGAAGTGAAGGGAAAATCGGAACCATATTCACTCACGGGAAGTTTGCCTTTGGTACATGACTTAAAATCGGCGGGTTTCGATATCCAACTGATTGGTTTTGGTTTGATGAGCACGTATCACGCAGACGACGAACACTGCCTTTTGTCCGACATGAAAGATGCGGCTTCAATTTTGGCAAAATTGATCAAGAAGTTTCATTAAATATAGCTCTAGTAGGTGATTACATTTCAGTAGATCGTTGTTACATATATTACTTATGTTCTCAAGTCAATTATGATCGCAGCGGCAGCTAAGTATTAGTGTTTATGTTCTTTTTTCTTTTTATCTCCTTCTGGTTTTCTCTCAACCTCTTAGTAAGATTGGTGGTCGTTTGGGAAGCTCTCGAATCTCGGTATACTCAATCTCGCTTATGACGTGCTCGTGCTCGACCTCTTCGCCGTAATGGGATCGATCGCGTCGTAAATGTTCATTTTCGTCGTCTTCATCATCTTCGTCTTCATCTATGTTGATGACTCGATCCAGCTTGGTCACCTTCAAATCCACGTTCCGTTGTTTCAATTTGAACATGCCCGTACCAATCGGCATTGGAATGCCCATGATGATGCACTCGGAAACGCCGTCAATTTCATCCGTACGGCCTCTCAGTGCCGCTTCGAACAAGTGATCAGTTGTTTTCTCGAACGAAGCGAGCATGAGCACGGATTCTTTCATCTTAGCCATCCCAAATCTGGTTATGCCTAAAACTTCACCTTTGTACGTCATCACATCGGCTAACAACATCGAGTGTCGGGAATCAATGGACATGCCGTGGGCCTTCATCGTATCGTTGATTTCTTTGATCACGCAAGATCGCGCAGCTTCGATGCCCAATGATCTTTCAGCTTCCATGATGTGGTTCGTTGTCGTCTCTTCGCCGACGACACCATCGATAGCCATGACATCGAGAAGGTTCGTGCCTTCGACAATCAAATTGAACGAATCCTTATCCTCCTTCGAGTTCATGCCGCCCTTGTTAATTACCGCTCGGGTGACGGAAGACAAACCGCGCACAATAACTTTTGGCACAGCCGTTCGTAACGATTGTAAAACGTTGATAATAGCTTTCTTACCGATCGGATCTTTCGATGATGCTTTCTCGTCTGGAGGTAACACGTGTATCGCGCGGCTTCCTGCGAGGACTACATTGTGGTCTTTCAGTTTCAATTTCGGTGCGGCTAATATGGCTTCTCGTGCGGACTCGGCAGTCACGTCCAACTGTAATGCAGCGATCGCTTTTTCGTCGAGTACAAATTCAAGGTACGCCCCAGATGGACGCAAAACGACCGAAATGCTTTCACAAATTTCGCCAAGAGTCGTTTTCTCCATTCGTCCTTTCACCAACCGCGCCGCTTTCACGTCCTTGTCAGAAATCAACTTTGCCGTAATGATTGGCGTAGAGATGTTCTTCGTCGCGTTGATAATTTCTTTAATGCGAGGCACACCTAAAGTAATGTTCATCGACGCGACGCCTGCAAAGTGAAAGGTTTTTAGTGTCATTTGCGTCCCAGGCTCGCCGATAGATTGCGCGCCCACGGCGCCAACAGCCGTGCCTGGTTCGATACGTTTTGATTTATACTTTTGTACGCACGCCTTGAGAAACGCATCCACGCGTCTCGTTGAGAGCTTTTGCGAGAGTACTTCTTGCGAAGTGATATAGTCTCGGACGGATTGCTTGAAACGATGCGAAATGTTATCCTTGCCGTATTGTAATCCTGCGCGAAGGCGTTCGTCTTCGTCATCTTCTGGCAAATCCTTCTCTCCAAACCCTCGCTTTTCGAGTATAGCGTTTGCATCTTCCTTCGTGAGTATGAGCTTGTCCTTGCCTTCCAGTTTTACGGTCGACGACGAAGCGTTTGTTCCGCTTTTACCACTCTTTCTACCGTTTTTTGACGTCGTTGTCGTAAGATTCTCTTCGTTTGGATGTCTTCGCTGAGGAATCAAACCTTTCGCCCTCAACATGAGGCGTTTCAAATCGACAGGTTCGCCTTCTGAACCTTCCATCAATGTCGGTTCCATCCCGTCGTCACCGTACTCTAACTGGACGATATCTCCGCTGCTATTTCGAACCGTCCCATCGTAGCCTAAACTCAAATCTTCCAACGCTTTCATCAATCTTCTGGACATGTAGCCAGTTTCGGCGGTTTTCACCGCGGTATCGACCAAACCTTCTCTCCCAGCCATCGTGTGAAAGAAAAACTCAGTCGGGAGTAATCCAGAATAAAATGAATTCGCGACGAATCCTTTTGCCGCGGGTGTTTTTTCGCCGCGCTTAAAATGCGGTAAAGAACGATCGGAAAAGCCATCCGGTGGACGCGAGCCCCCAACAGCCTGTTGGCCGACGCATGCCATCATTTGCGAGATATTAATGGTGGACCCTTTGGAACCACACAGAGCCATAACTAAAGGAGAGTTCAACTTTGGTAACGCGTCTAAGCACGCGTTTCCGGCTGCTTCGCGAACGGCAGACAATACGCCTAAAACTTCTGCCTCTAGAGTCTGTTCTGCGTTACACCCGGGTTGTAAATCCAACGTCCCCTTCTCGTAACTCGCGATGCGTTCGTCGCACTTGGCGTATCCTGAATCGACTCGACTTTGCTTCTCTCGCTCTAATTCCGGAGATGGCTTCACGTCGTCTATACCGATCGAAAAGCCACGAATACCAATCCATCGCGCGGCTAATTTTGCGAGACGGTTCATAGCGTTTGCAGCCACATCGGCGCCGTAATCAGAGTTCAAGACGTAAAACAAACCGGTCTTGTTTCCGCCGCCTAAAGTTGCTTTTCCTAATTGGCCAGAAATAATTTCCGAGTTTTGGATGCAGACGTAACCATCGTTCGAGCACATTTGCTGATTCATTTTCGTGTACGCCTTTTCGGCTACTTCCAAGTTGACGAAAATCTGGTCTCGCATGCGCGGTCGAATCAAAACGGAAAAAATTTGCTTTCCAGTCCACAGTTCAATCGGTTTCACAATCGCTGGTGACGGTAAATCGATTGATTCTAACGCATCTGACATGTACGCGGCTAGTTGTCCAAATTGCGAACGGTCAAAGAATACTTCCTTCGAGGTCAACAAAAACGAGGCGGTTAAGAAATCTTGCGTCGCCGCGATCAAAATCTCGCCATTTTTCGGCGTACAAAGATTTTGCGTCACACCCATGAGACTGATCGCTTCCGCTCTCGCTTCTTCCGTTTGCGGTAAATGAATATTCATTTCGTCACCGTCGAAATCGGCGTTGTATGGCGCACAAACGCACTCGTTAAATCGCAAAGTGCGCCACGGCATGACTTTCGCTCTGTGCGCCATGATGCTCATCTTATGCAAAGACGGTTGGCGATTGAAAAGAACGATGTCGCCATCGCGCACGTGACGCTCAACGACATCACCCGGTCGCAATTTCCGTGCGACTTGATTTCTATCGCCGTATTTCAAATACTGAGACGCCCCGCGTTGATACTTTACGAAATTCGCACCCGGCCATTTTCCTTCGCCGTTGATTACCAACTGTCTCAATTCGGCGATGTTGTTGTTATTTACCGTTTCCGGGTATGTCAATTGCATTGCTATGTGTTGAGGCATACCTACCTCATCGATGCGTAAGTTTGGATCCGGGGATATCACCGTTCTCGCGGTGAAATCAACTCTTTTCCCGGATAAGTTCCCGCGAAACCGGCCCTGTTTTCCCTTTAAGCGTTGCACAAAGCCTCTCAGTGGTTTCCCTGGACTCTGATATTGACTTGATATTCCAGGCAACTCTGAATTAATGTACATCGCAAACTGAATCTGCAAGAACTCCCAGTTTTCCATCATGTTTGTCACCGCCAGTCCTCGTTCCAATCCTTGCCTCAACACGTTATTAATCTCGATAATCTGCACCAATTTCATGGAAATATCATCCTCCGTGCTTCCTGCCTGACCGTCCAATTCCACCGACGGTCGAATGCAACACGGCGGTACGCTCAAGTGCGTGATGACCATATTTTCCGGTCTCTGTGCTAAGTCTAACAACCTCAAATCCTTATCGGCGATTCTCTTGAA
>Ga0182093_1064107_pt1 | contig 10962 bp, 8 predicted proteins | sample 041ome_21_FD_127776 | JGI IMG/M metagenome (GOLD analysis project Ga0182093, IMG submission 127776) | Metatranscriptome of coastal salt marsh microbial communities from the Groves Creek Marsh, Georgia, USA - 041411BS metaT (Metagenome... | ecosystem: Environmental > Aquatic > Marine > Intertidal...
CCGCTAACTTCAGCACAACCTTTGATAACGGTATGGAGTTCGTGTCAATTACGGACTACAACACTCTTGAGCGCGACTACATTGAGGACTCAGATGCAGGTCCTAGGCCCTTCTTCTCCTTTGCCGTGAAGTCGGACATGGAGCAGTTCTCTCAGGAATTTAGACTGAGCGGCGAAACCGACAATATGCGTTGGGTAACCGGTGCCTACTACCTCAAATATGAGGGAGATTTATTCACGGGCGGACCCGCGGGTGGTTTTGCACAGGCGGCCTTTGGACCTTTGGTATTGGGACTCGTCGGTGGCGACGAAGAGCTCGCAATTGCGGTCACCCAAGAGCTGTTCCCCACCAACTTCGGTTTTGACAGTCCGTTCAGCACAACCACTGAGTCAATGGCAGTTTTCGGACAAGTCGAATATGACCTATCCGATGCACTAACGCTGACCGCGGGTTTGCGCTGGTCCGAAGAAGAAAAAGAAACCAGCTTCAACCAGCATTTCTCACTGTTTGAAAACCCCAATAGCAGCACGGTTACTCTGCGCGACTCCCTTGGCATTGGCACCTACTGGAGCTACGACAACGGCCGTTACAGCAATATTGGCGCCTACACCTTTGAAGGCGGCGCAATACCTCTGATTGAAGGCGACGCTGAAACGACCATTAAAGACGATTTCATCACTGCCAAACTGGGACTCGACTACAACATCAGTGACGACACCCTGGTCTACGCCAGTTACAACCGAGGAGTCAAAGCCGGTGGCTTTAACGCGCCCCTAGATGCCACACTTTTCGCCTATGGAGCGCTTCCCCCTGAGCAAATGAATTTTGATTCAGAGACGCTTAACGCGTACGAAGTCGGATTTAAAACCACCTTCATGGGCGGCTTGGCACGCCTGAATGGTGCAGCGTATTACTACGACTATCAGGACTATCAAGCGTTTGCGCTAGACAGCTTGACCCTGTTTGTTTTTAACACTGATGCGGTCAATAAGGGCTTCGAGCTAGAACTACAAGCTTCTCCCGTTGAAGGACTAGACTTGCTTCTGGGCGCCGCCTACATAGATAACAATGTGGAGGACGGTTACACCACACCCACAGGTGATACGGTCGATCGTCAGGCAATCATGACGCCAGAGATTACTGCAAATGGCATGGTGCGATATCAATGGCCCATGCTGTCTGGGGCGATGGCCATCCAGTACGATTTCAGCTACATGGATGAACATTTCTTTCAGCTTAAGAACTCACCCGTCGGCCAACAAGACTCTTACGTTATCTCTAACGTCCGCCTCAGCTACACAACTGGGGGTTGGGACATCACCGCCTTTGTCAACAATGTCACCGATGAAGAATACAAGCAAATGGTATTCGACCTAGCGGGAGCACCCTCGGGAGGTGGATTTGGTATGGCTGAGAACTTCTACGGTGACCCACGCTGGTGGGGTGTCAGCCTGAGTTACAACTGGGGCAGCTAACCCCTCTGCGGGGCATCCTAGTCTCGGGATGCCCCATGTGACCCTCCTGTTTAGTTCGAGAAAAATCGTGACTGATACCTATCAAGAGATTGTCGATCAATTTGTCTGGGATCGCCCGACTCACTTCAACTTTGCCACAGATATATTGGATGACTGGGCTCACCGCGAGCCTGAAAAGCTAGCGCTGCTCCACGTTGACGACGAAGGCCAAGAAACCCGGCTAAGCTTCAGTGACCTCAAGGACAGATCGAGCCGACTAACTCAGGCGCTCACCGACTTGGGACTGAGGGCGGGCGATCCAGTGATCATAGTCCTCGCGCGGCAGGTTGCTTGGTGGGAGTCGGTGACTGCCTGTATCCGAGGTAGATTTGTCTATTCTCCGGGAACAACCCAGTTGGCAGAAAAAGATCTAGCGTATCGAATTAATGCCCTCGGAGCCGTAGCCGTTATCACCGACGCCTCCTGCGCTCATAAATTCGAAGCCATCAGCGACCAGTGCCCTACCCTGAAACATAAGCTATTAATCGATGCTGATCGATCGAACTGGGTCAACTACCAACATGCCATCGAGGGGGCAGCAGCTGCAGTCCCAACGGACTTGACCCCAGCCGATGAGACTGCGGTTTGTTTCTTTACGTCTGGTACCACCGGCAATCCCAAAATGGCCACCCATAACCACGCTTATGCCAAAGGCCATATCACAACGGGAAAGTACTGGCTGGATTTAAAACCTGACGATCTCCACTGGAATATCTCTGATACCGGATGGGCCAAAGCAGCTTGGAGCAGTTACTACGCGCCTTGGCTGTGTGGTGCTGCGATCTTCGTGCACCACAGCAGCGCTTTTGACGCCGACGCGTCGCTGGCCATGTTTGCCAAATATCCCATCACCACATTCTGTGGCGCTCCCACCGTTTATCGCATGCTAGTGCAACGCAATTTATCGGCGGTGAACTTTGGATCGCTGCGCCACTGTGTTGGGGCAGGTGAACCGCTCAACCCCGAAGTGATCGAGGTGTGGCAAAGAGCAACTGGCTTAGTCATCAGAGATGGTTACGGACAAACAGAGTCGGTCATCTTGTGTGGCAACATGCCCATGATCGAGCCTCGTTTTGGTTCGATGGGCAAACCCATGCCAGGTATTGATCTTTCGGTGATTGACGAGGACGGCAACGAACTGCCCCGGGGAGAGGAAGGCGAAGTTGCGATTCGAGTAAAACCGACGAGACCACTGGGACTGTTCGAAGGCTATCGCAACGAACCTGAAAAAACCGCCGAGTGCTTTGTGGGTGATTGGTATCGAACCCGCGATCGTGCCGTCATCGATGACGACGGCTACTTTTGGTTCGTCGGGCGGTCTGATGACGTGATTTTGTCGGCAGGTTATCGCATTGGTCCATTCGAAGTTGAAAGCGCCTTGCTAGAGCACCCTGCCGTGGCGGAGTCCGCTGTGGTCGCAAGTCCCGATCCAGAGCGGGGCGAAGTCGTCAAGGCCTACATCGTTCTCGCTCCCGATTACGAAGCATCTGATGCGCTTGTCAGCGAGCTGCAGACACACTGTAAGACCGTTACGGCGCCCTACAAATATCCACGCAAAATAACGTTCGTCGATGCCCTGCCTAAAACCGTCAGCGGCAAGATCAGACGCGTGGAACTGCGCGCTCGAGAACGCGAAACTCTTTAACAACACGCCAACCATCAAATAAGAAATAACGGGAAGAACAAGACAATGACCTATCAAATGCTTATCAATGGAAACCTAGTCAACGCCAATGACACGGTTGATGTCATCAATCCTGCGAATGAGACGGTGGTGGCACCCTGCCCCGTCGCCTCTTTGTCGCAGTTAGAAGAGGCAGTAGCTGCAGCCAATAAAGCATTTTCTTCTTGGAAGAATACGACCTTTGAGGAGCGCGCTGAAAAAATTGCGGCTATGAACGCTGTCATCGCAGCTAACGCTGACGAGCTCGCAGAAATTCTGGTCAAAGAACAAGGAAAACCACTAGCCGCGGCGCAAGCGGAAGTCATGTTTAGTCAAATGTTTGCCGAGCATTTTGCCTCGATTCAGTCCGAGCCCACCGTGTTGATGGAAACCGATGAACAGCGGGTGGAAGTCCACCGCCGACCTCTTGGGGTGGTTGCCGGAATATGCCCCTGGAATTTCCCACTTCTGATTACGGTTTACAAACTTGCACCAGCGCTGATGATGGGCAACACGGTAATCATCAAGCCAGCTCCAACCACACCTCTATCCTCGCTGAGATTAGGTGCACTCATAAAAGACATTTTTCCGCCTGGGGTAGTGAACATCATCAGCGACAACAACAACCTAGGTGCTGCAATTACTTCCCACCCGGGTATCGCCAAGGTCTCGTTTACGGGCTCAACAGAGACGGGCAAACGGATAATGGCCTCAAGCGCAAACACCCTCAAACGACTCACCTTGGAGCTGGGTGGCAACGACGCTGCGATTGTTTTGGATGATGTTGACGTAGCCGCCGCGGCGGAGGGGATATTCAACGCGGCGTTTATCAACAGTGGGCAAGTGTGTATCGCGTTAAAGCGGCTTTATGTTCACGACTCAATCTACGACGCCATGTGTGATTCCCTGGCGGAGAAAGCTAATGCCGCCGTAGTCGGAGACGGGATGAGTGAAGACACACAATTTGGCCCTGTCCAGAACAAAATGCAGTTTGACAAGGTATGTAACTACATCGACGACGCGAAGCGAAACGGCCGCATTATTGCCGGCGGCGACGTGCCGGACCGTCCGGGGTATTTCGTTCCATTGACGGTGGTGCGCGATATCGATGATGGTTGCGCCATTGTTGATGAAGAGCCATTTGGCCCTGTATTACCCGTCATTCGATATAGCGATGTCGATGATGTTATCCAACGCGCTAATAACTCGCCCTTTGGTTTGGGCGGATCGGTTTGGTCCTCTAGTACTGAACGGGCCCATGGGGTGGCAACCAAGATGGATACGGGTACTGTTTGGATAAATCAGCACTGTGCCTTTGGCCCTCACATCCCCTTCCCGCCCGCAAAAGAATCGGGTATCGGTGTAGAGTGGGGTAAAGAGGGCATGGAGGAGTTCTCCGCCATGCAGGTCATCAACGTTAACAAGGCCTACGCCAATCCTGTGCACTAAGCTGACGGATCACTTGGTGCGGTTCAACCCAACGCCGCGCCTTTAATTCGCTAAAGGAGAAAACCATGTCGCTGCAGAGCTATCGCTGTGGGAGTGCCACCACACCACTGCTCTATCAAACGATTGGCGAATGTTTTGACGGCATTTGCGATCAATTCGCCGCCAAGGAGGCTTTGATTGCCAGGCACCAGGATAAGCGGTTCACCTATGCGCAATACCGTGAAGCCGTTGATCAGCTAGCCTCCGGACTCATTCATCTGGGCATTCAAAAAGGCGACCGTGTGGGTATTTGGGCACCTAACTGTTACGAATGGTGCCTAACCCAGATGGCGACTGCCAAAATTGGCGCCATCATGGTGTGCATCAATCCCGCCTACCGTCTGCACGAATTGGAGTACGCGCTCAATAAGGTTGAGTGTAAGGCCATCATTACTGCCGAACGTTTCAAGACCAGTGATTACCTTGGCATGTTGCAGCGCCTCGCTCCCGAACTGGAGCAAGCGCAGCCGGGCCAGCTGCGGTCTTCGACGTTACCTCACCTGGAACTGGTTATTCGCATGGGTTCGGATGCCACGCCGGGCATGTTCAACTTTGACACCGTATGCACTCTGGGCACTGAGGAGGACCACGCTACCCTCGTCGCCCGAGGCAAACAACTCAGCCCTGATGACCCTATCAACATTCAATTTACCAGCGGCACGACCGGTAATCCCAAGGGCGCCACCCTCACCCACTTCAACATATTGAACAACGGTAACCAAGTGGGTGCGGGGCAAAATCTCACCGCCGAGGACAGAATATGTGTCCCTGTACCTCTTTATCACTGCTTTGGCATGGTGATGGGTATGTTGGCCGCGCTGACCCATGGGGCTACGGTGATCTTACCCAGCGACGCCTTTGAACCCGATGTGGTACTCGCCACAGTAGCTGCTGAATCCTGCACGGCGCTCTACGGCGTACCCACCATGTTTGTTGCCATGCTTAGCTCACCCAATTTGCAAACGTTCGATCTCTCGACGCTGCGCACCGGCATCATGGCAGGCGCACTATGCCCGGCAGAAATCATGAAGCGGGCGATCCAAGAGATGAACATGTCGGAAGTGATCATCTGTTATGGGCAGACTGAGACCAGTCCAGTCAATCACATGACCAGCATCGATGCGCCCTTCGAGAAGCGCGTGTTCACCGTGGGTCAATGCGGCCCCCATCAGGAAATAAAAATCATCAATGAACAAGGTGACGTTGTCCCTGTTGGCGAAAAAGGCGAACTCTGCTGCCGGGGCTACTCCGTCATGCGGGGTTATTGGGCCGATGCCGAACGAACCGCAGAGACCATCGACAGTGCTGGCTGGCTCCACTCAGGAGACTTGGCGGTTATGGATGATGAGGGGTACGTTCAGATCGTGGGCCGACTCAAGGATATGATCATTCGTGGCGGCGAGAATGTTTATCCCAAAGAAATTGAGGACTTTCTCTACAAACACCCCAGCATCCAAGACGCGCAGGTATTTGGCATACCCGATGAAAAGTACGGCGAAGAAGTTGCCGTGTGGATCATGTTAAAACCCAATGAGTCGGCGACGGCAGATGACATTAAAGGTTTCTGCCAGGATCAAATTTCCCATTTTAAAGTGCCGCGTTACATTGAGTTTGTGGAGGAATTTCCCATGACGGTAACGGGCAAAATTCAGAAATTTAAAATGCGCGAGGCCATGCTGGAGAAATTGGGGCGTGCAGGTTGATGGCGGGAACGACTTTTTTCGCCAAGGCGGGGGTTTATTCCATTATCCTGATGGTGGCAGACGGCCAGCCCGCCAATCACCCCTTGCCTGATAACGCCCTGCCGACTCGAGACTGATTGTCACGCTCAAGCTGATTGCAAATCCAATGTCCGGTTGCGACAAGGGCATCCAAATCAATACCTGTTTCAATGCCCATACCGTTAAGCATGTATATGACGTCCTCGGTGGCAACGTTTCCCGACGCGCCCTTGGCGTAGGGACAGCCACCGAGACCCGCTACCGCCGAATCGATCACTTCAATGCCGTAGTCGAGCCCAGCGCTAATATTGGCCAGTGCCTGTCCGTAGGTGTCATGCAAGTGCAGCGCAAGCCGCTGGTGCCCTAACGCTGGCACCAAAGCGTCCAGCAATCGCCGGACGGACCCTGGCGTACCCACACCGGTGGTATCACCCAAAGAGACTTCATAGCAGCCCATAGCCAGTAGCTTATCCGTTACTCCCAACACAGCTGCCGGCGAGACTTCACCTGCATAGGGACACCCCACTACGCAAGAGACATAACCTCGCACCGCAATCCCCGCCTCTTGCGCCGCCGCCATAACGGGCTCGAACCGCGCCAGACTCTCGTCGATAGAGCAGTTGATATTCTTCTGGGAAAACGCTTCGCTTGCAGCTGCAAACACTGCCACTTCGTCCACGCCCGCAGCTAGAGCTCCCTCAAAACCCTTTAAATTAGGAGTTAAGGCGCTATAGGTAACGCCGGCCTTGCGATCGATGCCAGCAAACACCTCATCGCTTGAGGCCATTTGCGGCACCCACTTGGGGGAGACAAAGCTACCTGACTCAATTGCTCTAATCCCAGCCCCAGCTAATTGCTCAATCAACGCCACCCGCGCGGCCACGCTGACGGGTTTGGCTTCATTTTGCAGTCCATCACGGGGCCCTACCTCAACAATTCTGACCTGTGCGGGAATCGCCATATCTTCATCAACTCTTATTTATCGATGCGCGTAGCTCCGCGCGGTTTACTGAAAACAGTGCTTCAATGATCGGGGGTTCCGCCGGTGACATTGGGCCCAAGGCGTTTGGAGACGCCCTCTGCAATGGGAGCACCACTATCCCGCTCCGCAACCGCCTGCTTAAAACCCACCTCCGTGGCTCGCTGCCGAAACCACAAACCCTCAGGGGAATGACGCGCAACACCGTCAAAAAAAGTCGCAAAGCGTTGTGTGTTGGCGAGCCCCATGGCTTCGTAGGCTTGATTGACCACCATCTTGCTCATCATCAACTGATTGCACGGCACCCCTTTTATTCGATCGCACAGTGCAGCAACCGCAGCGTCGAGTTCTGCGGCGGGCACCGCCTGTTGAATCAGCCCCATCTCAGCCGCCTCTCTACCGGTAATAAGATCACCGGTAAATAGCATCCGTTTAGCGTTTTCAATGCCCAGTCGATACACCCACATCATGGGGGTTGGAATACCCCACACCCGAGCCGGCGGATAACCTATGCGCGCATCATCGGCCATCACCACCATGTCGCAGCACAGGGCGATATCGCTGCCACCCGCGACGGCTGCTCCGTGCACCTTAGCGATGGTCGGCTTGGTTGCCCGCCAGAGCGACATGAAGTCCTCGGTGTTCTGGGACATCATGCGATAGTCAAGGGTGGGGTCCCATGGCATTTCCTGATTGCCATTCATTTCCCCCTCGGTCTCGGCGAACTCCACCAAATCATAGCCGCCACAGAAGCCCTTGCCCGCTCCCGCGAGCACGATGACATGAACGTCGGGGTCGCTGTCGGCGCGCTCAACCGCAGATCGCAAATCCCTGGGCAGTTCGGCATTAATGGCATTGAGTCGTTCTGGGCGATTCAACGTCAAGGTGGCGACTCTGTCAGCCACTTGATACAGCACGGTACTCACGATTGGGCACTCCTACTGACGACCAGCATCGCTCTGGGCGAGATTAAATTTGCGCTCTTATGCGGTCTCATTAAAAAGCTCGCGCCCAATCAACATGCGACGAATCTCTGAGGTTCCAGCACCAATTTCATAGAGTTTCGCGTCACGCAGCAGCCGTCCCGTGGGATAGTCATTGATGTACCCATTGCCCCCTAACAGCTGGATAGCATCAAGGGCGCATTTCGTTGCCATCTCTGCTGTGTACAGAATAACCGCGGCCGCGTCCTTTCGACTGTCTTCACCGCGATCTAGCGCTCGGCCGACGGCATAAAGGAACGAGCGACTTGCTGCAGTCAACGTGTACATATCGGCCACTTTGCCCTGTATTAGCTGAAATTCGCCAATGGACTTACCGAATTGTTTGCGATCGTGAACGTAGGGCACCACCACATCCAAACACGCTTGCATGATGCCAACAGGTCCCCCCGACAGCACCGCGCGCTCGTAATCCAGTCCGGACATCAGCACCGCCACACCGCGGTTGACCTCACCAAGGATATTCTCGGCAGGCACGACGCAATCCTCAAACACGAGCTCGCAGGTATTGGAGCCGCGCATACCTAACTTGTCGAGTTTCTGCGCACGAGAGAATCCGGGAGAATCTCTTTCAACAATAAACGCCGTAATGCCCTTGCTGCCCGCGTCTGGCTCAGTTTTGGCGTAGATAACATAGACATCAGCATCTGGACCGTTGGTGATCCACATCTTGTTGCCGTTCAAGACATAGGCGTCGCCGCGTTTTTCAGCTTTGAGTCGCATACTGACCACATCAGAGCCGGCTCCCGGCTCGGACATCGCTAGCGCACCGATGTGCTCTCCAGAACATAGCTTGGGTAAGTAGCGCAATTTTTGGGCATGGGTGCCATTTTTTTGGATCTGATTAAGGCAGAGGTTGGAGTGGGCGCCGTAGGACAAGCCCACCGAGGCCGATGCCCTTGAAATTTCCTCCATGGCAATGATATGCGCCAAGTAGCCCATGTTCGTGCCACCAAACTCTTCGCTGACGGTCATACCCAAGAGCCCCAGCTCTCCAAATTTCCGCCACATATCCATGGGAAATTCATTGCTGGCATCAATCTCTGCAGCCCGAGGGGCTAATTCCTTGCTGCACAGTTGCTGTACAGAGTCACGCAACATGTCCAGCTCTTCGCCAAGACCGTGATTGAGTGTCGGGTAGATGTTGGTCATTTTGGTGTCTCCATTGATCACGCTGAGTGTTTAATTTTTTGGGGGTGAGAGGTCAGTGCGATCAGGGTCTTTTCGCGCACTTCGTCAAGATCTTCTAGCATCGCATTGAGTTCTATCAGCTGCATACGGAGCTGCTGCTGACGCTCATCAATGGCTGCCAACAGGGTTTCTAGTTGTTGACGGTTATGGGTCTCGGGATCGTACATACCAATGATTCTGGCGCTTTCATCCAAGGACAGGCCCAAACGCTTGCCCCGCAACACCAGCTTTAGGCGAGTTCGGTCGGCCTGGCTGTATACCCGTGTCTGCCCCTCTCTTTTGGGATTCAACAGCCCTTTCTCCTCATAAAAACGGAGCGTTCGGGTGGTGATATCAAACTCGCTGGCAAGATCAGAGATGGAAAATTTCACGGCCATGGCGTCTCCTAACTTCCCAAAAATATTACTTTACGTTAACGTTAACGGCAATAGAGATCAAACCGGCTTAGGGAGAGCGTTTACCATGACGACATCCGGTATTACCCCCATCACCGCACCCCCACTGTGGGAGCCCGCTAGTAGCGCACCCGAAACCTGTCAATTGGGGGCGTTCTGGAGGCATATCGAAACGCGCTACAACAAAAATTTTAATGGCTATCAAGAACTACACCGCTGGTCGGTCACCGAAGCTGCTTCGTTATGGAGCGAATTGTGGGACTACACCGGCGTTGTGGCAGAGCACAAAGGTGCGTCCATACTCCAGGGCGGGGAGCGCTTTGACAGCGCTAGCTGGTTTCCCGAGGCGCGCCTGAATTTTGCCGAGAACCTACTCCGCTTCAATGACAACCAGACCGCATTAGTTGGTGTGTTGGAAGATGGCACCCGTCGCACACTGACCTATGCGCAACTCCGGCACGATGTCGCCGCCTTCGCCAGCGCGCTGCGGGGCCTTGGCGTAACCTCAGGCGACGTGGTTGCGGGCTTTATGCCCAACGTTGTTGAAACCGTGATCGCAATGCTCGCCACAACCAGCATCGGCGCCAGTTGGACCTCCTGCTCGCCGGATTTTGGCCTCAATGGTGTGCTCGATCGGTTTGGGCAGGTAAACCCCAAAGTACTTATCAGCGCCGATCGATATTGCTACAACGGCAAAATCATTGACTGCAAGGAGCGTACAGCGGCGCTCGTAGCAAGCATAAGCAGCATCAAACACTGGGTGCTGGCGACACCTTTTGATGGCAGTGTGACCGACGCCGACAAAGCCCCAGCAGCGCCCGGCGACGATAGCTCGCGAGCTCAACACCTGACATTTTCCCAGCTGTTAAATCAGCATCGCGGCGCGGAACTGATTTTTGAATCACTCCCCTTCAACCACCCGCTTTACGTCATGTACTCGTCGGGCACCACCGGCCAACCCAAATGCATTGTCCACGGGGCTGGGGGGACCTTACTGCAACATCTGAAAG